>Ga0194132_10000517_pt1 | contig 78764 bp, 62 predicted proteins | sample TA2KigOf80mmetaG_FD_148612 | JGI IMG/M metagenome (GOLD analysis project Ga0194132, IMG submission 148612) | Freshwater microbial communities from Lake Tanganyika, Tanzania - TA2015054 Kigoma Offshore 80m | ecosystem: Environmental > Aquatic > Freshwater > Lake | place: Tanzania: Lake... | reverse complement strand
AAACCTAACATGGTATTGCGTTCATCACCTTGATAATAGTCCGCAATCAGGGTTTGAGCGGATGTCATGATACCGGCAACTCCAAGCCCCAATATTGCCCTGGCCATGATGAAATGTTGAAGCTGTCCAAGGTATAAACCCATGGTTCCCATCACGCCATAGATGATCAAACAACTGATCAATAATGCTTTGCGATGTCCTTTATCAATGATAAATCCCGCCAAGGGTGCAAACAATGCAATGATCAAACTTGGAATGGTGAGCATGAGTTTGACGAGAAACTCAGCATTCTCGACTGTCTTGAATGCTTCGGCAATTTTGGGTAATGCGGGAGAAATTGCCGATACTGACATCACGGTCAAACTACTTGCCATGAGCAATACAATCTTGCTTTTAAGAGAAAGCGTATTCATTTCTGCATTCCAATATACATGGCAATGCAGAGAATGATACCGAAAGCAAAGAGATGAATTGCAGTTTTGAATACATAAGGATTCAATTGTTCTTTCTCAGTCTTAAGAACACCTTTTGTTAAGTATACCGCAAAAGGGAGCAGTATCCAAGGCATCAGATAGATGGCATTGTCTTGCATCCGAGCAAGAAGAAAGAGTGATCCATAACTGAATATCATGAGCAAGGCATAGAGCAAGCGTGATTTTTTCTCACCAAGCATCACGGCCAAAGTTATTTTACCCGCGATGGGATCTGTCTGGATATCACGAATATTATTCACCAGCAAAATTTTGGCAGCGAATAATCCCATGATGATGCCGGTGAGAATAACCTGTGGCCTGAATACAAAATCAGGTGATTGAATAAAATATGCACCCCATACGGGGATGAGTCCGTAGAACACAAAAGCAGTTGCCTCACCAAGACCATGATATGCAAGAGGATAGGGTCCGCCTGTATAGGCGAATGCTGCCCATAATGATGTCAATCCAATAATGAGTATCGGCCACCCTGCTTTTTCCACGAGGATGAGTCCGATGAGAAAGGTGAGTACGAACATTATCCATGACATGGTCATCATGGCTTTTTCGGAAATCATACCGGAAGCCACAGCGCGAGGAGGTCCTATGCGTTTAAGATCAGCACCTTTTTTGAAATCATAGAGATCATTGAGATAATTCGAAGTGGTCTGCAACATCATCGCACTCAGCACGGTAATGAAAGCAGTGAAAAGATCAAATACACCATCTATGGCAGCAAGCATGATACCGGCAATTGTTGGGATGGCACTTGCAGGCAGAATGCGCATGCGAGCTGCGTAGATCCAATGTTTGATCTTGGTGTTCATCAAGCGATATTGTGATAAACATTTTGTACATCTTCATCTTCTTCGATTTTGTCTATCAATTTCAATACTTCATCCATTTGTTCTTCGGAGAGTGTGACGGTGGTATTTGGTATGCGTTGCATTTCAGCAGTTGTCACTTCAATTGCAGATTCTTCAAGAGCTCTTTGCATATGCACGAAATTATTGAAGTCGGTATATGCAATGATTTCCATTTCATCTATCTCCACATCATCCGCACCGGATTCGATGAATGACATTTCCAATTCATCGGCTGATTTTCCTTCAAGTGATGCCTTGAAGACTCCTTTTCTCTGAAACATGAATTCCAAAGCACCGGAAGTTGCGAGGGATCCATTATGCTTGTTTAGATAACTCCGAATATTTGCAACGGTTCTGGTGGGATTATCTGTTGCTGCTTCTATAACAATTGCAACACCGTGCGGACCATATGCTTCATAGACGATCTCTTGCAAATCAAGAGCATCTTTCCCAAGCGCACGCTTGATGGCAGCTTCCACCCTGTCTTTCGGCATATTATTGGCTTTTGCAGCTTGTATCGCTGCTCGCAAACGAGGATTTCCCGCTGGATCCGAACCACCTAATTTCACTGAAATTGCAATTTCTTTTCCAATTCGCGTGAATGCTTTAGCCATTCTGTCGAAGCGTGCAAACATCTTATGCTTTCGCTTTTCAAAAATCCTTCCCATCGAATTATCCGAATATGTATTGAAATGAATATGCAAAAATACAATAAAGGGAGCATCCATGAAGTATGCAGAGAAAGGAACCTTAATGTCGTAGATTGTGGTTTGAAGCACGTTAGTTGGAATATACATGAAAACTCAATGTCTTGTCTTGGGTGCCGGCTATGCCGGGCTCGCCACAGCTGCTTTGCTTGCCAAACAAGGTAAGGAAGTGATACTTCTTGAAAAACATGCCGCCATAGGTGGATGTGCTTCGTTTTTTCGTCGCATGAGATATACCTTCGATGTCGGTGCAACCACATTGAGCGGTTTGCAATCACATCAACCATTAGGCAAGCTGTTTTCTACTTTGAATCTCAATCCGGAAATCAGACACTGCGATCCGGGAATGGTGATTCATCTTGAAGGACATCGCATTGTTCGTCATGCGAATATCTATGCATGGATAGAAGAAGCGGAAACTCATTTTGGAAAGAAGGGTCAGCGTGGATTTTGGAAAGAGATTCATGCAATCGATGCAAAAATGTGGGATGTCTTGCATCGCAATCCTGAATTTCCACCGAAGTCAATCGGCGATCTCATTGCAATGGGAAGTAGAATTTCCAATCTTTTCGCATTGCCCTTGCTCAGAGATTTATTCCGACCAATGGATGTGCTGATTGAAAAATATGGACTGCACAATAATGCGCTCTTCAAGAAATTCATCAATGAACAATTATTGATTTCAACGCAGAGTTTCAGTGATACAGCGCCGATTGTGACCGGCGCAATGGGGCTTGCATATCCTGCAGACACATATTATCCAATTGGTGGCATCACAAAACCCGCCCAACTCCTTGTGGAATGTATTCGAAACAATGGTGGACAAGTCATACTCAAAGAGGAAGTGCAAAAGGTTTCAATCAATCCCGATGAATCTTTTTTGATTGTCACGGCAAAGGGAAATGAATATCATGCAGAGAAATTATATAATAGCATCCTAATGTGGAATATGAAGAAGATTGCTGAAGGAAATGCAATCGGAAAGCAAGCGGAACGATTCTCCGTCACATTTGATAAAGCATGGGGCGCATTCACCGCTTATTTTGCTATTGAATCATCGTATCATCCTGAATCACCATATGCACAAATACATACCTCTTCACGCATTCCGCATTGTGAAGGTGATTCATTCTTTGTGACTTGGTCGCTCAAAGAAGACAATGTAAAAGCACCCGAAGGGTGGAGCACAATCACAATATCGACACATACCGAAGCATCACAATGGTATGGATTAAGCGAAGATGAATATGCTCGAAAAAAAGATGAAACATTATCATTCATTCTCTCAGAATTCAATCGAGTATTTTCTGAAATTGCCAATCTTCAAAAACATCATGTGGATGCCGGAACTCCCACTACATTTCAACACTATACAGGACGCCATCAAGGCTTTGTAGGCGGCTTGCCACATTCTGTGGACATCGGATTATTTTCTCTTCCCAAAAACATCACCTCCATCAACAACTATGCACTGATCGGAGATACTTCTTTCCCCGGACAAGGTACACCAGCCGTCGTCATGAGCGCCATGAATGCAGTGAAAATGTAAAATGTCTGCTCGGCTCCGCTCGGTGTACAAATCTCGGGATCATTCCACTCGGCGAGGGGAATTATACATGAAGATTGCTTACCAAGCATAGCCAAGAAGAATATCATGAATTCATATATCTTCGTAAATTTACAGTAGTCAATCAGAGAAGAGAAGATGAAGCGTTTATGGTTATTGTGTTTGCTCACACTTTGTCAATCAATTGCATTGGGTGCCACTCATCAAGTGGGGCATAGACAAATTACATTTGTTGATACAACGAGAGCAAATAGACAAATACAGTGTGAAGTCTATTATCCTGCAGCAACTGCTGGAGATAATGTTGCAATCGCTGTTGGAAAATTTCCGGTGCTCATATACGGACATGGTTTCGTGATGCCTGTTTCCGTTTATGATGTGTATTGGAATGCATTGGTACCTAAAGGATATATCATCATTCTACCAACAACGGAATCATCTTTTTCTCCCTCGCATACAAACTTTGGAAAAGATTTGGCTTATACGGCCAAATCAATGCGCTTACAAGGATCTCTACCAACTTCACCGTTTTTCAATGCTGTTGATTCAACTTCTGCCGTGATGGGACATTCCATGGGCGGAGGCTGCGCATTCCTCGCAATGCAATATGATCCACAAATAACTGCATTGGTGAGTTTTGCAGGAGCGGTCACGAATCCATCTTCAGTAACAGCCGCAATGTCAATAACCAAACCCTCACTTGTGATTGCAGGAGCAAATGATTGCGTTGCACCACCAAAAAATCATCAGATTCCTATGTATGATTCACTCGCCACGCAATGCAAAACATATGTAAGCATCATCGGAGCGAATCATTGTCAGTTTGCTTCCAATAATTTCAATTGCTCTTTTGGAGAGAGCACATGTTCCCCAAAAGCAACGATCAATGCAGCCACTCAGCAATCCATCTTGTTTCAACATGTTATTCCATGGCTGGATTATTATCTCAAACGCGACTGTATTGCCGGAGATCAGTTCCAATCTTTGCTTTCAACACCGGTAGGAATATACGGTTCTGCAAATTGTTCGCTACAAAGTCCAAGACCAATCATTCAAGGTCAAGTTCAATCATGCATCGGCGACATAGCTAAGATATACACTGTAGGCAATGCAGCGGGATTCATTCCGCAATGGACTGCTCCCAAAAAAGGAACGGTGATTGGATCTCTTGATAGGGATTCACTCTTCGTCATATGGAAAAATCAGGGAGTCGATACGATGAAAGTACGTCTCACGCATCCGCAAACAGGGTGCTTTCGCGATACCATGTTCATCGTGACAATTCAACCCTCGCCAAATCCCATCATTACCGGTAAAGCAACTGTATGTGCGGATTCTGTCGCTCAGTCTTATGCAGTAATGCAAACAGCGAATACATCATATCTATGGAAAAAACCTGTGAATGGTGTTACAGTAAGCGATCTTTTCAAACCCACTATATCAATTGCATGGACAAAACATGGTATCGATACCCTCTTTGTTCGACAAACAAATACCATTACTAATTGCACCAAAGACACACAGTTGATTGTGATGATCAATCAGCTCCCTGAGGGAATGATCACTGGTGAACAAGTAGTATGCGAAAGCAACAAAAGCGTGAATTATTTGATGCAATCCTCACCGGGAATTTCCACTCTTTGGCAAACACCGAACAATGGAATCATTGTTGGATCAAAAACGTCGAATACTGTTTCCATAAGGTGGAATGCATGGGGAATCGACTCACTGAAAGCCACGATCACAGATACAAAAACAGGTTGCATGCGCGATACATTCATCGTCGTGACCATCCTAGAAAAACCCAAAGCAGATATTTATGGAACAAAGAATATTTGTGAGGATACTCCAATGAGTGTATATAAAGTTGAAGCAGTTTCAGGACATTCATATTTCTGGACGGCTTCTCCAACAGGAACAATCATTGGTCCGAGAAATCTGGATAGCATCGTGGTGCGCTGGACAAAAGTCGGAAAAGACATCATCACAGTCAGAGAAACAAATCTTACAACGGGTTGCACGAATGATACTTCGCTTACAATAACTGTAAATCCCAAACCCAGACCATATATTATCGGTAAGTCCATTGTGAATGAAGGTGATCGTGGCATTGTGTATGCCGTTCCCTTCAATCAAGGTTCAATGTATAGTTGGAGCATTCTTTCAGGAGATGCCATCATTCGTAATCAAGATCAATATCAAGTCAATGTGGATATGGGAAAACCCGGCATGCTCAAAATTGAAGCCACAGAGTCCAATAAGTTTGACTGTGCGGATGCAGACACATTCGACATAACAATACAAGCAGCATCAAGCATTGCCGAGAATCAATTCAATATCTCTGTATTTCCAAACCCGGTTGAACATTCGAGTATTGTGTACATAAAAGGCGATGGCATTCTTTCAGTCGAGTCATTCTCATTGATGGGAGAAAAAAAAGGGTATTATTTGTCAATGTCAGATTCTTCAATCCTAATGCCAACTCTGCATTACAATCCGGGTGTTTATATATTGCGAATTCACACTATATCAGGCAGTATCAATACTTCCATCTTGATTCAGTAGAAAACATTCATGTTCTTGCGATGATACTCGTAAGTTTGCATCATCACTTATCGGATGATTGTCATGAATGCATTCAATGCTCTTTTTGCCAAGTATTATCACGAAATCAAATTCGCTTTGTTCTTTTCGGCCTTGAATCTTGTATGGATGCTTGGGGAGAAACTCGCCGGATTGCATGATATGCATATCGCCGATCATGCTTTCTACACAAATTATTTTGCTATTCCTTCGATTTTGCTCTATGCAGTGGCAATGTATCAAAAGCAGACATCACTTGGCGGTGAAATGAATTTCAAACAGGGATTCATGTCCGGACTGGGTATTACAATGATAGTCACTGCTTTGACTCCCGCCATACAATTCATCATTCATACAATCATAACTCCGGATTATTTTACGAATGTGCAAGCATTTGCAATCAAAGAAGGCATGAAACCTGAAGTGGCAACACTGCATTTCACATTGAATAATTATATCATGCTCTCGGTGTTTACGGGTTTTGTGTATGGCATCATCACAACCATATTCACCACCATCATGGTTCGCTATGTGAGGATGAAGCGATGAGATTGCTGTCACTTGTTCTGTTGTCAATAGTCTCTCTGCAAGCGCAGACGCGCCCATTCGGAATCATCACTCAATCTGAATGCGAACAATTGCGCTTGAATCACAGCTATTCACCATTGATCGCAGGTATTCATGTATCAGCACAACAAGGTATACCTGCTGGCAATCAATCAACAACTGATAGAAGAGTGCGTGCCACAATTGCGAAGAATGCAGCATTCATTGCATATCTCAATCGCAATGTGAAGGATGATACGCTTGCACAACTTCCCATTCTTGAACGAGAACAATTGATCAATGCTTCATTGACAATTCTGCAGCAATGTCAAACAACCATACCACAACTTTCCGTCACCACGCCAAATGCCTATGAAGATTGGCAATGGCATTCCAAAGAATTCATCGATCTCCTTTCGGCTTATGATCTGCTTCGGGGTGTACCTGAAATATCGCAATCAACAATGGATACCATCGAGCGACGCCTTGCGATGTTTGCCATCACATTTCATAGAGAAGCCACGAAATCAATATTTGGTTTGACATTTTTCGGCACGGTGCGCAATAATCACGCACTCATGACAGCCGGTGTAATTGGCATGGCAGGGATAATTCTTAGGGATTATAAAAGTCTCATTCCTGAAGATCAACCAATTTTTTGGCTGAATACGGCATTGAATACAATTGATGATATCATGTTCACGGGTTCTCAGGCGCAATCGAATCGTGATGGCAATGCAGGATATGCCGAAGGACCGCATTATTATCGCTATGCAATGCTCAATATGTTGCCAATGTTTCGCGCGATGCATCATGTATATCCCGATACATTGTTCACTTTGAATAAACGAACCATTAGACATCCCTTCCATGATCCTCGATTCAAGAATTGTTCGCAATGGCTGACTTCCATATTGCAGCCAGATGGAACATATCCCGCACTCGGTGATTCATTTTTAGGGATGGGATTTCCGGAACTTGCATTGACGGGAGATTCAACACTTGTTTATCCTTTTACGGATAATGAATTGGGTTCACAACTCAATTCCACGGTTGACATGCGAGCCAATTATTGTTCTGCACTCACATCTGCAGGGCTGAAATATGAACGAGGACTCAATGTGAATCAAGAAGCAGGGGCGGTCACCATGCGTTCTCCGAAATGGTATGCCCATGCCATTGCAAAAAATGGAAATGCTCGCACGGCAGGAGCAGGACATTCTCAATCAGACATGACTTCTTTTCTTTTATGGACACATGGTTTACCGATCATTCTTGATCCGGGATATTTGCAATATTCCATGCGTGATCTGGTTGGCAATGCGCAACAACATAATGTGATCTTGGTGAATGGACAGGGTCCGCCAAATGGCGCTCCACTTCAGCCCGGTGGAGCAGATGCATTTGTCGAGGAATCATTTTCCATTCCGGGAATTGACTATGCGAGAATCACGACTTCCTATTCCGGAGCAATCATCACGAGGTATCTCTTCAATGTGACTGACAGCGTATTTGTGAATATTGACAAATGTATTTCACAAACACCTCAGAAATTCACGCATCAAGTACATGGGAATGGACTCATCAATGGAAATGAGCAGACGGGTTTTGCTTATTGGCAGAATAGTGGTCCGAGCACAACCATGACTTGGGAAAGAGATTCTGCTCGCGCAGATGCATTGTGGTCTGCAGTACCTTTGGAAACATTTGTGGTTGATACATCCGTGCATGAAGAAGCATATCGCAAAACAGGAACACATTCCGTTCTGAGAACACATGCGATGCAATCGTCTTCTGCATTGTTTGCCGGGATGATTATTCCGCGAGCGCGACAATCGATGTCTTCCATTGTTCCAACGCTTGCCTACAAAGACACCATGACACTTGGAATAGCTTGTGATTATGAATCTGCAAGTGGTGCAATGTTCATTGTGAAATCAGACACCGCATTTCGTGAAGTGGAAGGGTGGAGCAGAAGGGAGATTGGATTTCAAGCAAAGACTGATGCGGAATGTTCAGGATTATGGAAAGGTCCGAGTGAAGAAGATTTTGCATTATGCATGATCAATGGTTCTCGATTCATCAATGTGGAGACCAATACAGAACTCATTGCAACTTCAAAAAAAACCACGGTGGCATTATCTGCGATGGACACATCTTTCATCATCTATGCAGGGGATGCATGTACCATCAACCATGATCTTCTGGCATTGATTCCATTTGCAGAAAGCGAAGGATATGTGATACAAAATGTTACAGGAAACATTTCTGATTGGAATCAACATAGCTTCACGATGAAAAGCAGAGGATATGCAAATGTGAAATATGGCAAACCACTTTCAATCAAGGAAGAGCGTGTCATTTCGCTATTACATGTTCAATATGGGGAGGATATCATCATTCCATTGCAAGAGATGGGTCATGAAGCAAGAGTCAATATCTTGGACATCACCGGAAGACTAGTGAATTCCATTGTATATCAAGAAGGGGAAAACATGGCAAAAATCCCCTGTAATCACCTAATGATCGGAACATATCTCATAATCGTTACCGATGGGATCAAGTTCATGCACCTTATGGTCCACATATCGGGATAAGTTTTCCACTATTGTGGAAAAAGTCACATGGATAAATTTTGATAATCAGGGTATTTGAGGGATGTCTATCGGAGGCATTTTTACTATTTTTGCCTATCAAAAAATTGGGGCAAATCCCCACAATTAAAACGATTAACATTTTTTTACATATCATTTCAGGAAACCCATGAAAAGGCTTCTCCTACTTTGTTTATCGCTTTGCTTTGGATGGTCTGCATCATACTCGCAATCATTACCGAGTCCATTCAATCTAGCATCCGGTCCATATTCATTCACGACTTGGGATGCCACAAATCCTGCAGGTACATATCCCACAAGCATGATTTTCCATAGATATGCAATCACTGATGGGGTATTATTATCACAAGAAGCTCTTAATTATTCACTTGCCTATAATGCTCCCACTGGTATAAAGATCAATGGGTTGGGTGCGAATGGCATTGAGTTTGTCAATTCTTCAGCCCCACAATCAGTTGGCACTGCCGTTGTTGCATTAAATACGTTGAACAGAATGAATGTCCGATTAAATTTTACAGCGGCATTCACTGCTTGGAATGGCTCAGCACCAACACCGCCCGTAAGAGAATGGGGTTTGAGATTGCAATACAAAGTTGGTGCGGCAGGAGCTTGGACGGATGTATTGGATGGTGTAGGAAATCCCGTTGAGTTTCTGACTACCGGAAGAAATCCGGGTTCGGTGCAATCATATGCAGATGTATTATTACCAACTGCGGCAGAAAATCAATCTGCTGTTTATGTTCGATGGAAATATTATTGGCTTGGTGTTGGCGGTGGATCCCGTCCACAAGTTCGATTGGATGATATCAGCATAACAAGTACTCAATTCGTTGTTGTGCCAACACAGTTGGCAATCACCGGAATCACACCTTCAACTGTTTCTTCAACCAGTACATTCAATGTGACTGTTCAGGCGCAGAATGCAGGTGGTGTGAGTGGTAATGTGACGCAAAACACAGATGTGGCAATTGCGCTTCAGTCCGGCACCGGTACGCTAACCGGTACACTTACAGGTACAATTCCGGCGGGTCAAAATTCAGTGATCATCACAGGTGTTCGTTATGCCACGATTGAAAACAATGTTCAATTAAGAGCAAATGTCACCGCAGGTATGGCATTAACCCAAGGCATCAGTGCTCCATTCAATGTTGTTCAAGGAGCAACAACAGTCACAGCAACGGATCTTGTGAATAGATGTCATCTCAATAAACCATTGCGTCCTTTCACCATCAATGCAACTCGTCCGGATGCCACCACAGATGCAAGTTATCTTGGAACGGTGACGATTGCTCAAGTGAGCGGACCCGGTACTGTGACCGGTACATTCAGTAAGTCATTTGTAAATGGTCAAGCATCTTTTAATGATCTTAGATTTTCTCAACTTGGTACATATGTGATCAGTATTTCCGGTTCAAATCTTACAACAATCACTCAAACCATTCAGGTGTATCCCGCTCTCACCATGACAGAGATGTTTGTTCCACGCTTCATTAAATCAAGAGATGCCAATAATCGCGTTCCAACATTTGCATTGGTGAAATTGGACAATCTTATGCCGAATACGCAGTATCGTTATATCACCGGTGCCGTTACATCCTCTGCTCCATCGGCAACAATCGGTGGTGGAAACAATTATCACTATGATGCAACAACAGGAACATACTTATACAGTTCAAACAGAACATTGGCATCGACTGCAAGTCCTGCAACGAATTCCACATTCATCACCGGACCCAATGAAACATCTCGTATGGTGTGGTTGAACTTGGTGCCAACTTCAAATGCTGCATTTACTTCCGGAGCAACTACATACTGGCGTGTGATCATGACTGATCATGCGATCTCCGGGTATCAAGCCGACACAATGCATACTGCAAGTTTCACAACTCCTATTGATCTTGGTTCAGGTTCAACGCAAGCAACTGGAATTTATGATTCACAAAGTGGTCTTGCACAAAGAACATATGTGTTGTTGTATGACAATGAAGCAGGAACAGGTCGTCCGATTTCAACGGCACATGTACAAGATGATGGAACATCGAGTGATACGGTTACATTCGCTCAATTCTTTAAAAATCTTGACAATGTTCCAACTTCATGGGCAACAATCATTCCTAATAATTTACCCGGTGGAGTGAAGCGTATTGAGCATCGTGACATGCAAGGTAATCTTGTGAAATTCTGGTCTGATGCCGATGGCGTATGGGCGGGAGTCAATACAGTATTCCCGATCGGAGGAACAACCGCTATTGATTTCAGAACACCTCAACTTACTTTTATCACACCATCCGTGAATCAAGTACATTGTCAAGGCAAGCCCATGAATATCACATGGTTTGCTCGTGGCGTTGAGAAAGTTCATTTGGAATATGCTTCCGGATATTCAACTGGCAGAACATATTATGAAATTAGATATAATGCCAATGCGACTCCTTCTCAATTCACTTGGGTGCCGAATGATTTCAAAGATTCAAGTACAAGAATGAGCATTCGCATCACGGACTTTGAACATCCAACAGCGCAAGCAGAAATATTACCAATGACTATCTTTTTGCCACCTGTTGTACAGATTCATCCAAAATCACGCAATACTTGCGTTGGTGATACCGTGACGCTTTTTGCAACTGCAACAGGCACAAGCGTTCAATATCAATGGTTCAAAGACTATAAGCCCTTGACCGGTGCAACATCACCTGTTTTGGCTTTTGTAAGAATTCAAGGAATTGAATCCGGTTTATATCATTGCAGAATGACGGGTCTTGCACCATGCGATGCTGTGTCAACAGACACAGCCGTGATTTACATCAATCGTCCGATTGAAGTATTGAAACAACCTGAAAGTAAGATTGTGACAAAAGGCTCAACCGTGTCATTTGAGGTTTCGGCGAATGCGAATTATGTAATTACATATCAATGGAAGAAAAACGGTTTTGATGTTCAGAATAGCATGCGCATCAGTGGTGCTCAATCACCCACGCTTGTTATTCGCGACATAGATTTGGCTGATATTGCACAATATACCTGTATTGCAACCGGACCCGGAAATTGTGGTTCTGTCACCACACAACCTGTCACTTTGGATGTATTAAGTGTTGCAATAGTAAATGCTCCTGAAGACGTGACTGCATGCGAAGGAAAAGTTGCAAGATTCAATGTCAATGCTCAATCTACTCCTGCAGGTTCAACATTGTCATATCAATGGTTCAAAGACGGCGTGAAAATAAATGGTGCAACATTGGAATATCTCGAATTACCCAATGTAAAAAATGCAGATCAAGGAACATATACAGTTGAAGTTTCTGCAACCGGAAATGTGATTGGTAAAGCGATGGCTATTTCAGCGCCTGCCACATTGACCGTGAAACCAAATCTTGCAATTACTGCGGAACCGGATGCCGAAAAGCGTGAATGTGCCGGAAAGACAATGTCTGTAAGTGTAACTGCTACCGGATCAAATGTTCGTTATCAATGGTATTCAAATGGCGCTGCATTGACAGGAGAAACAAATGCTTCATTCTCACGCATTGCTGATACAGTGACATTACCTTCAGAGAAAGAATATTTCTGCATCATAACAAGTGATTGTGGTACGGATACAACGATCAAGGTTCGTTTTATTTCCTTACCTGCTGTTACATTTGTGACTACCTATCCCACTGAGGGCGTAAATGTTGACTTTGGAACCAATTTCACGTTTACAGCAAATGCCACCGGAAGCAATCTGACATATAAGTGGTATAAGGATGGAGTTGAAATCAATGGTGCAAATCAGGCATCATATACTTTGATTAATGCAACCCGTAAAGATCAAAACAGTAAATACAAAGTTGAAGTCACAGGTGATTGTGGAACCATTGCATCAAAAGACATTAATGTCACGGTGATTGGTCCTGCAAGCATCGATGATGAAGCAACCGCATGGATGCTTAATAGCAAGCCGAATCCGAATAATGGTGACATGACCATTCAATTTGCGGTCACAAAACCCGGCTTGACATCGCTCTTCATTCGTGATGCGATTGGTCGTGAAATTGCTCGCTTTGAAGCAGGCATGATGGATATCGGAAATTATGAGCATGCATTCTCATTGCAGAATGTATCATCCGGATTGTATTATGTAACGATGGAACAAGCGGGTCAGACAATCACCCGTTCGATGACAATCATCAAATAATCACATCAATGTCAACAATGCCCTGTTTTCAACTGAGAGCAGGGCATTTTTTATGTCCATGGAATTATTCCCCCCTGAAATAGAAATCATTCGCAAGCGCGTCAAGCGTATGACTCTGCGCATACGCACGGAAGATGAGCGCATCATCTGCACGATTCCATGGTATGTGTCAAAAGCAGAGACGATGGAATTTATCAAGAAGAATACACCATGGATAGAAAAACAAAAACATAAACTCAGGCAACTTCGCTCTTTGCATATTCATCGCGAGCCGGGTACGCTTTTATATATGGGAGAATCCTATCGCGTGGTAACTGTACCCAATGCCACTAATCCCGGCATAGTGAATCATGAAGAGATGATTATCATTAGTTCCATTGATCCAGAAGATGCTGCACTTAGAAAAGAATGGTATCGTTTGCAAGCGCATGAAGTTCTTCCCCCATTGATTCATGAATCTGCCAAACTCCATGGTTTTGCATATAAGAAAATCAGCATCAAACATCAAACTTCTAAATGGGGAAGTTGTTCAGTGGATGGTTCACTCCATTTCAATGCGAAGATGATGCTTTGCCCTGAACATGTTATCAATTACCTTATCATTCATGAACTCGCTCATACCAGAGAGTTTCATCATGGGGATAAGTTCTGGCAACTCGTAGAAGAATGTTGTCCGAATTATCTCGAAGCAGAAAAATATCTGCGAACAACTGGGCGAATCCTTGAAATGTAAAATACACCTCGGCTCCGCTCATAAACTGTTCGTCGAGCGAAGCCGAGACGAGAACTCCGGTATACGGTCCCACCCCGCCCTGAATTTCGAGCGAAGCCGAGAAACGGGCACCCCACGCCAATGGGAATATCACTCGTAGCCCTCAAAACCAAGAGCATTTAGTCCATACTGGAAATGTTCCAAATGGTACCTATTTGCTTCGAGTCAATAACATTTTACAGAGCATTGGAATTATGCGATACATCGAATGCAGCAAGAAGGGTTGATGATTGTGATATGGGAGGGGAATCTAATCGGAAATGTGAAGAAGGAATACTAGAGACAATACGATTACTGTTTCTTACGAATGAAGAATCCAGCGATAATCAATGCCACACCAAGTATGAGGAGAACGATCGTACCTGTTACATATCCTTTACCATACATGGTCAATGCATTGAAGTCAAAAATATACCGATACCCCTGTACGAATCCAATTATTGAAAGTATTATACCAATGATGATCAAGACATATTTCATATTTCCTCAGCTAAAAAAAAGTCAGGGCTCTGTTATTCGGAACCCTGACATATATTATATACAAAACCGCGTTATTTTGTAACGGTGGTGGTGGTTGGTGTATACAAGCCACCGGTCAATCCAGCTAATAATCCATCAATGAAGGAATGCTGAATATTAACGGTATAATCTTTTGCTCCACCGGCCATCATCGTTGGATTTGATGTCCCCACATCTACCAATCCGGAAATCAAATAATGATTCTTTGCGGATACCGATACTCCAGCTTGCGCACCTTGACCTACATTGTAGGTGAGCGAATAGCATGATGAAAGCATCATGACCAAGCAGAAAGAAAAAATAGTATTGAGTATACTCTTTTTCATACTGACTCCAAAAAAGTAATGTTAGAAAGCCGCATAACTTGGCTTGCTAACAGAATTATGTAATACTCAATAGAGTACTACACAGCATTTATGGTGTCAAAATAGTTAAAATATTCTCTAATTCGCATCCTTATTTTGATTGTCTGGAGGATACTGTATGTGGATATTGAACCGCATAGTGAACCTGCACCAGCCCTGAAGCAAATGATGTTGAATCCAAAAGATTGAATTGAATATCGTGATGATTCCTGAACAGAGGAGTGCCTCCACCGAGAATGGTCGGAATGATTGAAATGATGCATCTTCACTTACACCCGGAACATATATCGTCCGCGCCACAAAAGCCGGCAAGACATCCGTGACGATGATGCAGATCACGCGCTAAACCAAGACTTCAGTCGAGGTATGAGCATGAAACATAAGCCCCCCACAACAACAAAAGGAGTGTACTCGAAAGAGGCACTCCTTTTTTGTATTCTAATCGAATTCATTCCCCTCATGATGAGGGGTGGCATGCGAAGCATGACGAGGGGAGCTATTCGTATGCTCCACATGAGAAGAATGCAGAGAGCCACTTATTCGGTATCTTTGCATTCACATTACTATAAAGACAGCATGAAAAAGAGAGATTCGCAAGGAAAGAAGATACGATCACCAAAAAAGACGGAAGGGAATGTGCCATTTTATGTGGCTTTGAGAAGCAAAGGAAAACCGGTGAAGAAAAAAGCCGGGATGCAACCTGCGAAGCAAGAACGATATGCTGAAGAAGAACAATCACGATTTCAAAAGCCGATAAAACGAAAGTCAATGTTGGATGATGGGTTTTCGCGTTCGATTTTGCTGGCGCTTCCGGAAAGACCCGACAATGATACCGTGCATCATGGACTCGAGCCCCTTGCGGAATATCCGTATATGACAGAACAAATGGTGAAAGTGTCTGCTTTCACGGAATTCTGGACAAAACATGGTCTGCAAGGTGAGATTCTACCGCTTATCCCTTCGCCAAAACCTCGGGCTTATCGCGCAACAACTCGCAGAAAAGTGTTCTTCAATAGTCATTCATTGATGCTGGGATTCGGTGATCAACAATCTTTGACCTTCCCCAAAAAAGGCGTGATGTCCATCGCAAAATCCGCCATCGAACCGGAAGATCATTATGAAATCTATGAACTCATCGGGAAGAAACTTCTCACAAAACCCTATCATGAATTGACCGAACAATTGAATTTCCTTATCATTCGTGATACAGGCGAAATAGCCGTGATCTTCAATGTTGCAGAATTGAATGGTGAAATCGTTCGCAAATTGAAATTACTCGGCGACATGCTCGCCAAAACTTCTCATAATATCGTATCTGCATGGGTCTATCATGATCCCTCTCGATCGGATTATTATCTCGATCAAAAATCACTCGAACCCGGAACAATGCGCATCAAAAAATTATTCGGATTCGACGAATTGTCACTCACCATCAATGACATCAAATTCCGCATCAGTCCTTTCACCTTCTCGCAAGTAAATGTGCCAATGATGAAAGTGATGGTGAATAGAATACGAGCTTTTGCAAAGCCTGAAAATGATCCTTGCCGACTCATCGACCTCTATTGCGGTTATGGACTTTTCTCCCATGCACTCGCAGACATGTTCAGTGAAGTGCATGGCATAGATTCGTCAAAAGCGGGAATTGAATCAGCAAAGCAATTGGTGGAGCGGAGAAAGAAAGTCGGACATGATATCGGATCAATGCATTTCAAAGATGCATTCATCACAAAAGATACCATGCTCTCTCACCTTCCACATGCGGATGATATGCCCGAAGTGATCTTACTCGATCCGCCCCGACAAGGCACTGCGGAAGGCGTGATCGCCGCAATCGTAAAACGCAAACCCATGATCGTGATACATGTGTTCTGCGCAATCAATGAGATTGAGAAAGCATTGAGGGAATGGAAAAAAGGAGGTTATGTTCCGGAATCAACTCAAGCGCTCGATATGTTCCCCGGAACTCCTACGCTTGAAACCATCGTGGTGCTGAAACCTATTAGATGATTTATAGATAGGTGAATGGAATGTGCGTTTCATGTCTTCCTACAAAAATCCCCAAGCCCTTTCCTTTGATATTCCATTGAATCCCTGTTTCGGTGCCACCGAAAATACCACTGAAACCCTCTCCAAGATATTGGGTATCCATGAATGCCTTCCACGCTTTGTCAAAAGAGCGAATGATGATTTTCGTTTCAGCATGCGCTTGCAGTACCTCTGCATTGCTCAGTAGTGGATCTGCATTCAAATACAACATAAATGTAGAAATCTGCGGTCTATTATTCGATAGGATATACTTGCGATATCCGAAATCAATAAAACTCGAATCCTGTATCATTGAAGGGTCTTGATCAAAGAATTCTTTCACTTCAAAATTCATTGCATTTCGAACGGTTATGCTTAGAGACCATGTTTCATCGAGTGGAAGCATCGACTCCGTTTCAATCAATACTTTTACATATTCTCCACCCCAACTAAGCATGCGTCTTTGAGTATCGATTATCGCTCTGATAAATCGAGAAGTTGGCTCAAGAGGAATCTTTGTCGAAGCACTGATCTCCGCATCTTTCCATTTGCCGAAGAGCATATATGAAGATCCCGGTTTCCCTTTGATTGGCTGATTAGAGGAGTTGAATATTCGATAGCGACCAAATCCAATATGCTTCAAGGCATACACCTCGCCATCAACTGTTATTGTTCCTGTCATATCGCTGACTCTTGTAGCCAAAGAGTCTATATCACCATTCGGAAATATACCGCTTGTATCGAGAGGCGGAAGAGTGCGAGAAACACAAATCTCAATATCTTCATTTGGTGACAATACGCCTTCAATGAATAATTTTTCTTCATGAGGCAATGAACCCAAATCCACGACTTGTTCGCATGAGGTAAGCATCAATGCAAGAAAGAGTATAAGAATGATTTTGTTCATGACTCACTCAGAATGAAAATTGCAAACCAATGGTCGGCAAAAATGGGAATAAGGTCAATTGTTTTACGACCGGTTTGCTTTTACCGGTGGAGGAATCATATTCATTGACAACATATTGTGCGAAGGGATTCAACCGATTATAGGCATTGTAAATATTTATATTGAATACCATCGGCAATCCAAACCATGTGAATGTATGCGCGAAATTGAGATCAAGCTTATGAAAAGCGGGAAGTCGATATCCATTCCGCTGTGAATAATCATATGCATATCTTGTCCAACCGCTGAAACCAAAATATGTGAAATCGCGCACCACATATTTTCCCGTGGGCATCGTGAATGCCTGACCCGTTCCATAGACCCAAGTCGCTCCCAATTCCCAACTTTCTCCAAGTTTGTATGTCAATGCAAGAGATAGATCATGCCGGCGATCATATCGAGGATAAAATGTTCTCCCTTGATTGAGTTCTGCAAATGTTCGCGTGGTCCATGAAAGCGTATAGCCAAGCCAACCGGTGAGATTGCCTATGCGTTTATTGAGGAATAGCTCCATTCCATAGGATTCTCCACGACCTGATGTAAATTGATCTTCCAAAGGCAAGCCCAATGCAAATGAAGCCGTGTCTTTATACTCATAGAGATTGCTCATCTTCTTATAATATGCATCAGCAGTGAATCGCCATACTTGATCATTGCTGATATATTCAATGCCACCTGTCATTTGATCAGACATTGATGGCTTTATTGTTTCCGTTGATGGAAACCACAAATCGGTCGGGAGAGCGATATTATTCCGAATGATCAAATGTAAAAACTGATGAGCTCTCGCAAAAGATGCATTCACATTCCATCCATCGGATACAGTAAATCGACCACTCATTCGTGGCTCGAAAGCGAGATAATTGCCATTTTGGAAATAATATACTCTTGATCCTATATTCATCGATAATGCATTTGTCAGCTTCCATTCATCTTGCGCATAGAATGCGGCTTCCAAGGCATCTCGAGAGCGAGTTCTCAATACCAAATCATTGAATGAAGATCCGATGGAGTCTGTTGCATTGGAATAGAATTGATGATTGATAGCCTCAAATCCAACTTTGACTACATGATCTTCTCCTGCAAAATATTGCATGTCTCCTCGCATCATGAAATCTCGGATTTTTGAGAATGAAGAGAAAAATGTCGTAGATGATCCGCCTGAACCGGAAGATGATTGACCAATCTCGGTTCCAAATTGATAATCGGTATAAATCAAACTGAAATTGGTGAATACCTTCGGAGAAAAAATATGCATCCACCGAGAATTGAATGTGGAATTTCCCCAATCGATATTAAATACACTACCCTGATCCTTGGCAGACTCTGGTTCATTCAATACATCCCGACCAAAATATCCACTGATGAATAAGCGATCATTCTCCCCCAATTGATAATTCACTTTTGCATTCAAGTCATAGAAATAATAGGTGGGACTATTCTCCCGAACTTCACTTGAAGCAAGTGCCGTGATTGCATCCAAATACATTCTTCTTCCGGATATCATGAATGAGGATTGTTCATTGATGGGACCTTCAACGGTCAATCGAGATGCAATCAATGAAATTCCACCTTTGCCGGTGATTTTTTCTTTTGTGCCTTCACGCATGGTCATGTCCAATACGCTTGATAATCTGCCACCATATTCAGCAGGGAAGCCACCTTTCAGCAAATTGATATCCTTTAATGCATCACTATTGAATGTGGAGAGAAAACCTCCCAAATGTGAGGGATTATACACTATCACTCCATCAAGCAATGTGAGATTTTGATCCGGTGATCCACCTCGCACATAGAGTCCGCTCGATAATTCACCTACGCTTTTGACTCCCGGCATCAATTGCAATACACGAAACACATCAACTTCACCCCCTATTGCCGGCATTTGCTTGAGAAATTCCGTTGACAATGTCATTGTATTCGTGTATTGCGAGGCCTTTTCTTCGCGATTTGCGGATACAGTAACTTCTTGTGTTCTCTTCGCGCTTTGTTTCATGGATATATCAAGGCGTATGTCTTGATTGGAGATGTTCACTTGAAATGATTTGGATTCATATCCAACAGATGAAATAAGAAGGGTGTATGTTCCGGAAGGTATATTCGGCAATGAATAAAAACCAAATTTATTGGTATATGCTCCACGCTTGGTCACCCCGTCTTTTGTGATCCGAACCGTTACGCCAATCAGTGTTTCTTTGGATAAGGAATCACTTATGATTCCTGAAAGAGAAGAGGTTTCTTGAGAATGCAAGTGCAAGAATGCCATCAAAAAACAAAGAATCGAGAGTAGTATTGAACGCATGCACATGTTCTGAGAATGTTTTCGATGTCAACGACAATGTAGTGAAAAAGTTACTATGTCACTAAGAAATTAATAAGCAAGAATCGGCGAAAGCCATCGTTCGCATTCTTCGATGCTCATATTCTTTCTCTTAGCATATTCCCTGACTTGATCCTTTTCAATTTTTCCTACCGTGAAATACTGCGCCTTGGGATGCGCAAAATACCAACCGCAAACGGAAGCAGCCGGCATCATGGCAAGTGATTCGGTGAGTGAAACGCCAATCTCTTCGCCATGCAATAAGGAAAAAAGAGTAAGCTTTTCCGTATGATCAGGACATGCAGGATAACCCGGCGCAGGTCGAATACCTTGATACTTCTCAGCGATGAGATCTGAATTGTCGAATGCTTCATCAGCGATATATCCCCAAATTTCTTTGCGCACTTTCTGATGCAAATATTCAGCTGATGCCTCGGCAAGTCTATCCGCAAGTGCCTTTACCATGATCGAAGAATATTCATCATGTAGCGCTTCATATTCCTTGCTAATCGCATCACATCCTATTCCTGCCGTCACGATGAATGCACCCATATAATCAACAATGCCCGAGTCCTTCGGTGCAATGAAATCCGATAAACAGATATTGGGAAGCGTGGATGCTTTTTGAGATTGCTGTCTTAAGAAATGCAAAGTGGCATGAACATTTGAGCGGGTATCATCGGTATATAATTCCACATCATCATCATTCACGGATTGAACGGGAAAGACTTGACATATCGCATGAGCATGCAATGTGCCTGACTCAATGATGCGATCAAGAATCGCATGAGCATCATTGAACAGATTTGTGGCTTCTTTTCCATAGACTGCATCTTCCAGAATTGCCGGATAGGATCCCTTCATTTCCCATGAAATGAAAAATGGAGTCCAGTCGATATAGTTCGACAATTCGCGTAAAGACATATCCATGAAAACATGTCGGCCCGGCTTTTGAGGTGCTTGTGGACGATAGGACATTATCGCATTTCCATCTTAAACATTCCACCGCCCGGAGGTGTAGGTGGAGGTGTACCAAATGCACGAAGATTATATGTGAAATTCAGGAGGAAATAGCGTTGCAATACATTCGTGCGTGAGTCCTCGATATAATTCGCTTGTACAGCACGATTGATGCTTTGATTTTGATTGAGCGCATCATAGACAGACAATTTTACTTCCGCATTATCATCAAAGAAACGCCTTCCAATGCCAAGACTGAGTAGTGGAATATTGCGATTCAGATCACCCTGCAAGCCATTGTTGATCGTATAATTGAAATCTCCTGAGAAGACAAAACCACCGAGGAAAATCCAATTGACGCGAGCAAACAAAGTATGAATCGCAAAATTATTGTCCAATTCCTTGCGAATGGAATTCTGTACGATGGTATATGCAGTTCTCCATGAAACCGAGAAATCGAGATCAGAACTAATATTGCTCACAAGTGCAAGCGATGGAGTGATTGCCATATTGTCTGCATCATTACGAAAACCATTGATGAGAGTCGGCGTGCGAGAGAAAAAACCACCAAGATTGGAATTCACATTGATCTTGAAACCCGTGAACGGTTCAAAAGGAAATGTATAGGTGATAAATGAACTCGCATTGAATGCGCCACTGATATTGATTGGTCTTGTGAGCTGAGCGCCATTTCCAAGACGAATATTTCCGGGAAGAATCGTGTCGCTCGTGGCAATGATTGATTCGGTAGATAATTTGTCATCAATGAGCGTGAGTGAAGCCATCGTGAAAAATGCACGACCACTCATCATGGAAAATGTTCCATAATTTCCACGAATCTCATTGTTGATTTCTTGTACAAGATTTGAATTACCAGTCGAGAGACGAATGGGATCGGTATTGTCGATTACATCCTGCAATTGCGATAGTGAGGGTTGCTGAGTTGAAACACGATAACTCAAACGCGCATTGCTCATGAAACCATCACGCATTTGAAAGGAAATATTCGGAAGCAGATTATAAAATGTTCTGGATGTGCTGAATGCATTTGGGAAATACTGTTCAACATTTAATCTCGCAATCTGATAATCAACACCGACGGAAATATTTGCGGCTTGTGAGATATTGTATTTATAGGTGATGCCGGGTCTTTGCGTGGCATAGGTCGACAAAGTATTATTCGACAAGCGTTGATTAAGCGAAGAATATTCACCTGTATTCACATTGAAATCATAGATTTTTTTGTCATTGGTGTTTTCATTATACGCATAATTATAACTCAATTGCAATTGACCATCTTGATGTAGATTTTCGGTGAATGCAAGATTCGTCGATGCATTATATCCATCGCCTTCAGTGGGCATGTCTTGCCGTAAAGTATCAGAAAATGATTGTATGATTGAGCGATAAAAATCATTGACAGCATTGTTTTTTCCGGAACCGATATTATTGTTTGCGGATGCTCTTACGGATGCGGAAAGTGTCCGACCTTCTGTTTCGAAGCGATGTCTATAAGACAAATCGATGCTTCCATTATATCCCGTATTGTCCGAATCGGTCGCTGTATTGGAGGCATTCACAGGAATGGAGTTTGTCTCGAATGTGCTATTGTTGGAACGAATGGATCTTTCGGTTGATTGCAATGTAAGTCGGGGTTCGATAGATAGTGAATTCATGGAATCGATTGTCCAGTCCATGCGCACATTGAAACGATGATTGCCGGTTAGTGAGGTGTTTTTATTAGTCTGGAAATTATTTTGCGTTGAAGTATCACCAAGGAAATAGAGTCTGTTCACATCTTGTGTAGTTGCATTGTCACTATAGTTCATAAAATAACTGCTCGTGACGCTCAGTCCTTTCGCCCATGAATCAGTATAATTCACGCCAAGTCCATGCGATTGCGTGATTCCATCACTTTGATTCACCATGAAATCTCCTGCTCCACCACCTCCACCGCCCATCCATCGCATGCCGCGAGATCCACCGCCCATGCCACCGCTGAAGGCGCGCATCATGGAACCCATGCGTTGCATCATTGTATTGCTTCCGCTACCCATAACGCCAAGAATATCTTGAATGGAAAAATTTTGCTGATTGATATTATTGCTCATTCCGATGATGGAAATTCTGGAATCTTTATTGAAGATATTGACCGTGCCGCCGCCGGTATATCGGTCTTGATCGCCATAGCCGGCATAGATTTTTCCGAATTGACCATTCTTCTTGTCGGCTTTCATCACAATATTCAATGTCTTGGTTCTGTCGCCATCATCAAAGCGCGTAAAAGCAGCTTGATCACTCATCGCATCAAATGATTGCACTTTGTCGATGACTTCTGCAGGTAAATTTTTCAATGCAGCCGCGGGATCACTTCCAAAAAATGGTTTACCATCCACAAGCACTCGACGCACTTGCTCGCCTTGTGCTTTCACCGAACCCGATGCATCCACTTCCATTCCCGGAAGTTTGCGCACAAGATCTTCGGCTGAAGCATTTTTGTCTGTCTTGAAAGCATCTGCAGAAAATTCAGTTGTGTCTCCTTTCATTTCAATACGCATTGCAACTGCGGTGACTTCCACTTCATCAGTGAGATAACCGGATTCGCCCAAGCGAATCGTTCCAATTTTGATTGTGTCTTTTCCTGCAGGAATCGTGATCGACTTTGCATATTTCGCATAGCCGATTGATTGTACGTTTAATGTGTAGGTGCCGGGTGTGACATTTTTGATGAAAAATATTCCGGATCGTTCGCTGACTCCGCCTGCAACAGGTTTGCTTTCTCCGTCTTTCAGTAGTGCGGCACGAACACCGGGTATTGGAGACTTGGATGAACTGTCGACCACGATTCCCCGTATGACAGTGTTTTGACCAAAAAGTGAAATGCTTGTGAAAAGGATAATTAATCTAAAAATGAGCCTGTGAGCAATCATGATATGCTTTGAAAAAGTAAAAAATACGATTTGGAATTAGCAAATAACGCCAATTATTAGTGAAAAGTTGCCATTAAACAGCAAAAAAGCCGTTCTGAGGACGGCTTTGCTTCACAATTTGTGAAAGATCTCTTTATTGATTCCGGTTGTTCTGAGAATGATGTCTTTCGACACACCTTCGGCTTTCAATCGGGCCGCTATGGCTTCCTGAATATTTCTCGGCTCATACTCATTCTCGAGAAGTCTTTCGATATCGGGTGAACGCTCATGTTTTTTTGAACCTTGACCCTTCAAAATCGATTGCACGGAAATTCCTGCCTTGCTGAGTCCGCGAGCATCTTCAATCGGTGGCTTTTCCTTTTTCTGAGATGGATAAGGATGTTCGCCACCTTGAAATTGAGGAGTGCGTTTAAATGCCTCTTCAACGGACATGGACTTGATGGTGTCTTTACCGACGATTTTTTTGATTTGTCTGAATACATCCTGTTGATCATTCGAGCAGAATGAAATCGCAACGCCTGTGAGGCCTGCTCTTCCTGTACGACCAATTCTGTGTACATAGGTTTCGGCGGCATCGGGCAAATCATAATTCACCACATAAGGCAATTGCTCAACATCAATACCACGAGCTGCGATGTCTGTTGCAACAAGGACGCGAGAGCGTTTTTCCTTGAAGCGATTAAGAGCGCGCAAACGTGATGACTGTGTTTTGTCGCCATGAATCACTTCGCTAGGCACACCTTCTTTATTCAAATCTTTCGCGATGCGATCCGCACCATGCTTCGTGCGTGAAAAAACCAGCACAGCAGTCATTGGTAAAGTGTCCATCAAACGAAGAAGAAGATCAATCTTCTTTTTTCTGTCCACGAAATACACCAATTGCTCAACCGGCTTCGCACTTGAGGAAATCGGGTCAACCGCTATGCGTTTGGCATCATTGAGCATGTCTTTTGCAAGACGCTCGATTTCCGGTGGCATGGTTGCACTGAAGAGAAGGGATTGTCTTTTTGCAGGCAAGGCATCGATGATACAGCGAATATCATGAATGAACCCCATGTCCAGCATGTGATCCGCTTCATCGAGAACAACGATGGAAACCGATGCGAGTGACACGATGCGTTGATTCATCAAATCGAGTAATCGACCCGGCGTTGCAACGAGAATGTCCACGCCATTACGCATGGCCTGTTCTTGTTTGCTTTGAGCAACACCACCATAAATGACGGTATTGGTTAATCCCGTAAATCGACCATAAGCAGTGAAACTATCACCGATTTGCTGCGCGAGTTCTCTCGTTGGTGAGAGAATCAGTGCACGAATTGGTTTTTTTCTGCCTTTGTGTCTTTTATCGTTTTTGTCTTCTTTGTCAATGATGGGCTCTGAAGCCAGCAATTCCAAAATCGGCAATGCAAATGCCGCTGTTTTTCCCGTGCCCGTCTGAGCGCATCCGATGATGTCGCAACCCTGTAAAATTGAGGGAATTGCTTCTGCCTGAATAGGAGTCGGCACGGTATATCCCTCTGCCTTGAGAGCCTTTTGAAGGCCTTCACTCAAGGGCAAGTCTGTAAAGTTCATTCGTTCCTTGTACGGATAAATAAGAATCATGCGCGAAGCATGGCAGGAGGAACATGAGGAGAGGATACAGCAGGCAAGCGGCCGAACTAGCATTCCAAAGCAATGAATCGCAGTACAAAATTACGGTTATTTCAGTGATGAGCAATGCAAAGCAAGAAAATACAATGTGTTGAAGGAATGAGAACCATTGCCATGAATTAGCATATCTGCCGACCAAAAGCCCTTCAAATTTGTTAATTTTGCATTCATGAATTCAATCTATAACATACTTCACTCTGCATTAAGTAAACGCATCTTGATCATCGATGGCGCGATGGGGACGATGATTCAAAGGCATGGTTTGCAAGAAGAAGATTTTCGCGGAAGCAGTGAAACTGCCGGTGATTTTCATTCCATGCTCTGCAATCACCAGCATGATGTGCGTGGAGACAATGATCTTCTCGTGCTTTCCCAGCCGAATATCATTTTGGACATTCACAGGCAGTATCTGGCCGCAGGTGCAGACATCATCGAAACAAATACATTTAGTTCTACTTCGATTGCTCAAGCCGATTATGGATTGCAATCGCTTGCCTATGAATTGAATGTCAATGCCGCAAAACTTGCCAAACAGGCATGCGTGGAATATTCAACTCCTGAAAAACCTCGCTTTGCGGCGGGCGCAATCGGACCTCTCAATACATCGCTTTCACTTTCACCCGATGTGAATGATCCCGGATATCGCGCAACCACATGGCAAAAAGTTGTGGATGCATATACGGAACAATTACGCGGATTGATCGTCGGTGGCATTGATATCATTCTTGTTGAAACCGTTTTCGATACATTGAATTGCAAAGCTGCGATCTATGCGATCGATGCATTATTTGAAGAATTGCATATCTCGCTTCCCGTTATGATTTCGGGTACGATTGTCGACATGAGCGGTCGCACATTGTCAGGGCAAACCACCGAGGCATTTTGGCATTCGATCAGACATTGTCCGAATCTCATTAGTGTTGGTTTGAATTGTGCTTTGGGTGCGGATCAAATGCGACCCTTCCTTGCTGAATTATCACGCATCGCGGATTGCTTTATCAGCGTATATCCAAATGCCGGACTCCCCAATGAAATGGGTGGCTATGATGAATCACCTGAATCGATGGCTGATGTCTTGAAAGAATTTGCGGAAGCAGGTTTCATCAATATCGTCGGTGGATGCTGTGGAACAACGCCAGATCATATTTCTGCAATTGCTGATACAGTGAAAATAATGTCACCACGCATACCGACTCCAAAAGAGCCACTGATGTGTCTTTCGGGCATGGAGCCATTCATCCTCAGACCCGAAACGAATTTTGTGAATGTTGGTGAAAGAACAAATGTGACGGGCTCCGCAAAATTCGCTCAACTGATTCGTGAGAATAAGTATGATGAAGCGCTTGGTATTGCCAGACAGCAAGTGGAAGCAGGCGCACAAATCATTGATGTGAACATGGATGAAGGCATGCTGGATTCAGAGCATGCAATGCGTACGCTTCTGAATCTCATCGCCGCGGAACCCGATATCGCCCGAGTTCCGATCATGATTGATTCATCGAAATGGTCTGTCATCGAAACCGGACTTCAATGCGTGCAAGGAAAAAGCATCGTCAATTCCATTTCACTCAAAGAAGGTGAAGAAGCATTCATTGCTGTGGCAAAAGAGGTGCGTCGCTTTGGCGCGGCTGTCATCGTGATGGCTTTTGATGAGAAAGGTCAGGCAGATTCCTATGAACGAAAAATCGAAATCTGCTCACGCGCTTATCGGATTTTGACTGAGGTCGTGCATTTGCCCGCGGAAGACATCATCTTCGATCCTAATATTTTTGCAGTCGCAACTGGTATTGAAGAACATGCGAATTATGCATTGGATTATATCAATGCAACGGCATATATCAAACAGCATTTACCGCTTGCGAAGATTTCAGGTGGTGTATCGAATCTCTCATTCTCATTCCGCGGAAATGAACCCGTGCGGAGAGCCATGCATTCTGCTTTTCTCTATCATGCCATCAAAGCAGGCATGGACATGGGCATCGTGAATGCGGGACAAATCGACATCTATGATGTTATCCCTAAAATGCTCTTGGAATTGGTTGAGGATGTGATTTTGAATCGCAGATCTGATTCCACCGAGCGGCTTGTGGACTATGCAGAAAAACTCAAGGCGGAATCTTCAGGCGAAAGTGTTCAGTCGCAAGAAGTGCAGGCATGGAGATCATTTCCGATTGCGGAGCGCATACATCATGCGCTTGTGAAAGGACTCGATGCGCATGTGAATGAGGACATGGAAGAAGCACGACTTGCATGTGGTTCTCCGCTTGCCGTGATTGAAGGTCCGCTGATGGATGGCATGAATATCGTCGGCGAATTATTCGGTGCCGGTAAAATGTTTTTGCCACAGGTCGTGAAATCAGCACGCGTGATGAAAAAAGCCGTGGCCTATCTCACGCCATTCATGGAAGCCGAAAAAGAATTGGCGGGAATTGCATCCGCGCCGAATGGGACAATACTCATGGCGACTGTCAAAGGCGATGTGCATGATATCGGAAAAAATATCGTCGGCGTCGTGCTTGGTTGCAATAATTATCGCGTGGTCGATCTCGGCGTGATGGTACCCGCAGAGCGCATCCTTGATGAAGCAATTGCATGCAATGCCGATATCATCGGTCTTTCAGGACTCATCACTCCATCCCTCGATGAAATGGTGCATGTCGCAAAAGAAATGCAAAGAAGAAATATGCAAATCCCGCTCATGATTGGTGGCGCAACCACTTCTCGCGTGCATACATCCGTGAAGATTGCACCAGGATATGATGGAACAGTAATCTATGTGCTTGATGCATCGAGAGCAGTACCCGTTGCAGGACAACTCATTTCTCCCGATCATAAAGATGCATTCATGCAAGAGAATAAAGATGAACAAGAACGCATTAGAATAGACTATGCACGAAGAACTTCTGAAAAGCAACTGATTTCCATTCAGAAAGCACGATTGAATAAATTGTCACTATTTACATGATTGTCAGGATTAGTATGCTTGCCACGATTAACAAGATATATATGAATTCCACAACCCTGAGATTCCTTTTTTTGATATTCGCAACTATGACCATGAATGCTCAACAATTCACGCCTCCAATAAATATCCCGAAGCCTGTCAAAGAAACATTGCATGGCGTGATGCTCACGGATCCATATCGTCATTTGGAGGATAAAGAGAATCCTGAAGTCATTGCATGGACAAAACAGCAACATGATGCAACGATGGAATATCTCAAACAAACCGCAGCGGATATATCAGGTTTGAATAATGAGATTCGCACATTATTTGATCGTGAAGTCACCTCGCCACCAAGAATCAAAAAGGGAAGAGTGTTTTTCTCTCGAAGAAAAAAAGGAGAATCACAATTCAAATATTATACGCTTCTTGATGGCAAAGAACAATTGCTCTTTGATCCAATGAAACTTGATCCGGAAGGAAAGACATCTATTTCAGATGTGGTGATAAATAAGGACGCCTCGAAACTTGCCATTGCAACTCAAACCAAAGGTGCTGAAATCACTGATTATCGCATCATTGATTCCAAAACCGGCGAACAAATCGGTGAGATATTGATTGGCATCAGTGGTTTTTCTTGGAAGCAGGATGAAACAAAAGCATTCATCACGCCAAGAACAAAAGAATTGATCGAAAATCAAATACCGCTTGCTGTGTATGAACATGCGATGGGTAAGCCCACATCTGAAGCCATAAAATTGCTGGCTCCTGATGACTCCAAAGACTTCGCATCCATCTATGAACCTGAGGATGAATCGGTGCAAGTATGGAGCACCGGTGATTTTTACAGCAATACAATATCATTCAGAAAGATTGATAGTTCAGATAAACCAAGAACACTATATTCCAGCAAGCAATTCAAATCGTATCCTGAATTTCGTGGAAACAATATTTATTGGTTTTCCAATCATGATGCTCCGAATTTCTTCATTGCGAAATCAACACTCGATAATCCGGAATTTGAAAAAGCGACAATACTCGTGTCCGAAGGAAAAACCGTCATTGAAGGATATGATGTGACAAGTACATATTTGCTTGTTCAAGATAAAAAAGATGTGATGTCACGTATCATGGTTCATGATTTGAACGGTGCATTCATCAAAGAATTGACATTGCCTGAATTCGGGAATGTCGCTTCGATGAGTTATGATCGTGATGAAGATATTGTCTATGTATCCATTTCATCATTCACCTCAACACAAAAAATCTATAAGCTCAATGGGAAAACACTGGAGTGGACATTCTTCTATCAGGATGAAATTCCAATGGATCTCTCCGACATTCATGCATCACTCGAATTCGTTGAGTCAAAAGATGGCGTGAAGATTCCGATATTCATCGTGCATAAAAACGATATCAAGAAAGATGGAAACAATCCCGTATTGATAACCGGCTATGGTGGATTCAATATTGGGATGAGTCCTGAATTCGTGGGATATAATGCATCCTTTTTGAAACGTGGTGGAATCTATGTGCGCGTCGGTTTACGCGGAGGTAATGAATATGGCGAAGCTTGGCATTTGGATGGCATGCTCAAGAAAAAACAACATACATTCGATGATATGATCGCCGCAACCGAATGGCTCATCACGAATAAGTATTCAAATCCGCAGAGGATAGTCGCAAGAGGTGGATCGAATGGTGGTTTGCTTATGGGTGCAATTGCAAACCAAAGACCCGATCTCTATCGCGCGATTATTTGCCAAGTGCCACTGCTCGACATGATACGCTATCATAAATTTCGCATTGCGAGATATTGGATTCCTGAATATGGTGATCCCGATAAAGCTGAAGACTTTGGAACAATGATCCAATATTCACCCTATCACAATATCAAAGCCGGCGTGGAGCTTCCGGAAATGCTTGTGAGCGTGGGTGAATTCGACATGCGGGTGGATCCATTGCATGGAAAGAAATTTGTTGCATTGGCTCAATCCAGACCCGAACAACAAAAGCCCATCATGCTGCATGTCGATTATGATGCAGGACATGGTACGGGGAAATCAATCGAGCAGATCATTGAAGACCAGGCATTTTTCTGGCGTTATATTTTTAGTCGTTTGAATATGAAGTGAGCTTTAATCATGCGAAATATATGGTTTATCTTACTGGTTTTTCTTGCGGTAGAAGCAAGTGCACAAAAGCCGAAAAACAAAAAGAAAACAGTAGCCCAAAAAGAACTTCCAAAGCGTTATACTCTCCGTTCCGGTGAACTACTCATGTTTTCTGAAATGGATGGTATGCGTACGAAGATCACGGTATCATTTGATAATCATGGTGCTCGTGAAGTAACGGAGTCTGTTGGATATCGAGCCGTTGAACAAGATCTCAATTTAAAAGTACATTCAAAAAGTATCTTCGCAAATGGAGTTTTGACGACAATCGATGTGCAGGAGGGAAAGGGAACGCGCTATCCGGTTGGACAATTCGCCGATGCAGGTGGAATCAATTTTGCAATGATCTCCGATAGCGTAAAAAAAGAGATTGGTCTTGAGATGACAAATAAAACCGATACAGTTTTGGGATATGTATGTGATGTTTGGACCATTGCCCATCCTGTGATTCCCTTTTCAGGTACATATTCCGTTTGGGGCAATCTGGTATTGAAAAGCGAAACGATCACGAATGGCATACCCATGAAGACCTATGCTGTGAAGATTGAAGCCAATAAACCTTTCGATGAATCATTACTTGTCATACCTGAAGATATCATCTTCAAAGAGCCCGGCAAATAATCATTTCTTATTCAGATGTTTGGGGTGCACGAAAAGAAAACCAAATTCTTCGGCACCTTCTTTTGTGACTGTTTTGTGATGAAGAAGATGTGCTTTTCTTAATGCTTCTGCATAGCGTCCTTTCATACGCATTCCAAGTTTCACTCTGCGATGCACGATGATATCATGTGCCACAAAATAGAGAACTCCATAAACACTGATGCCGATGCCGATCCAAAAGAGGGGAGTAAATCCATCGATACCCACGGCGATGCAACATATTGAGGCGATACCAAAAACGATTCCAAACACATCATTCAATTCAAATCGACCATGTCGAGGACTATGATGAGTTTTATGTATAAACCACAGAGGACCATGCATCAAAAATTTATGGGATGACCATGCGATGCACTCCATGCCGATCACGGTTGCGATGATGATGCCGAATATTTCAAGGATTGTCATTAGAGAAAATCGATGATGTCATGTCTGGAAAGCACTCCTGAAAGCGAACCATAATCCGAAACCAAGATTGCATGATGATGTTTGAGAAGTGCAATCGCACTATGCACATCTTCTCCTGCATCAAGAATCGGCATTGGATCTTCCTGAACCGAGCTTACCGTGGAAGATAGTACTGATCTATCCGCTATGACTTTTGCCATGAGTTTATTCTCACGCAATGTTCCAACTGAAACACCATTGTCAATCACGGGCATTTCAGAAATCTCAAATTCCTGCATGAGTTGCAATGCCTGCTCAACTGTTGCATCTGTTGAAATGCTGAGCAACTTAGGAATATCTTTTGAATTGGATTTTACGGCAAGCGCAGTTTTCACGGTGAGGCGTTCATCATCCAATAAATGTTGTTCTTTGAGCCATTCATCCGAATGATGTTTTGTGAGATAGCGCTCGCCCGTATCGCAGATGATAGCAACGACCACATCATCCTTGGTGAGTGTTTTTCCAAGTTTCAATGCAGCCGCAACATTCATTCCACTTGAACCACCGCAGAAGATACCTTCTTCGCGGGCCAGTCTACGAGCGGTGTTGAAGGATTCTTTATCATTGATGTTCATAACATCATCGATGAGCGATATATCAAGATTACCCGGAATGCGTTCTTGCCCAACGCCCTCAACAAGATAGGGAAGAGCTTCCACCACGCGACCCGTCTCTTTGAATGTTTTGATGCAAGAACCAACGGGGTCAGCAGCGATTACTTTGATATTCGGATTTTGCTGTTTGAGATAGCGCGATGTTCCCGTGATTGTGCCACCCGTTCCAATGCCAGCAATGAAATGCGTCACTTTGCCATCGGTATCATTCCAAATTTCCGGTCCTGTGGTTGCTTCATGAATTGCAGGATTCGCATAAAAATCATATTGATTCAACATCACCGCATTGGGAATTTCTTGTGCGAGTCTTTGTGCGGTATTGAAATAATATTCCGGTGAGCTTGCCTTTGCAGCACTTGATACAATAAGCACATCGGCTCCGAGCGCTTTGAGATAACGAACGCGTTCTTGCGAAGCTTTGTCTGTCATCACAAATAAGCATTTATATCCTTTTAATGTTGCCGCAAGTGCAAGACCAATACCGGTATTGCCACTTGTGGGTTCGATGATGATGCCACCCCGTTTGAGAAGACCATCTCTTTCGGCAGCTTCGAGCATTGCTATCCCGATGCGATCTTTGACTGATCCACCCGGATTTCGGCTTTCCAATTTTACATAGATGGTTGCCGGGATGCCTTTTGCGATCGCATTGAGTTTGACAAGCGGCGTTTTACCGATCAGGCCGAGTACTGACGAATGGACATTCATAGTGGATTTCATGCATTTGTGAATGCACAAAGATAGGGATTCTGCCCGCAAGATTGAGATTAGAAGGATATCCCTAAAATTCCACGTATTCCAAGGAATATTATGGACATTTCTCCCTGTTTCAGCATTGAATTCAAAGGCAGGGCCAGATATCCTTCAAATCCGAGATGAAGAGGTCCGAAGCCGAATTGCCATCCGATTCCTGTTTCTGCGGACATACGCATTCGGTCAATTGCAGAGATAAGAGAACGAGACTGCACTGTGAGAATATTCGAGCCCGATGGATAGCGAATTGCTTCTTTTCCTTCCATGATGATGGATTGATGCTTAAGATCTGATTCAAGAACATAGCCAATATTCATACCGGCAAAGACAGAATAATGCGAATAGGTGCTTTGTCCGAATGCATCGAGCAATACACCATAGATGGGTACTTCCATCGAAACATTTCCAATCAATTCCATTTCATTGATGCTGATTGCATGCAATTCATGCAATGCAGATACAGTGCCTTGAAGATTCAAAAACACGGTTTTATCTTCGGCGAAATATATGCTGTTTGAACTTCGAAGGCCGAGTCCGATTCGCATGATGGACGCAATTTCGGGGATTGAAAAACGAACGCGTAGAGCATTCATCTGATATGCTTGTTCAATCACTTCTTCATCGGACTCTTCAGATGAAAATGCCTCGAGGGGAAGCCGATCATCAATCGAGTAATGGGTGCTTTGTGTGAATGTCAAGCCGGGTACTTTGAATGTGGAACCTGGAATCGGCATGGAGCCCAAGAACATTCCATCATGAACAAACAGACCGTTCGAGCCGATCAATTCTATGGAGCGAAATGGTGAAGTGCCGGGAAACCAACCTGCGGAAAATGACATGTCTGATTCCACGGCAAAAGAATCCGGTGACAATGTTTCCAGATCAAGCTTTGGGACTCTTCGCAGAGAATCTTGCTCAAAGCCAAGCATGGTGCTTGTGGCAATAATGAAGAGCATGATGAATCTCATGGCGACACATTCCACAAGGTGTGAAAGATTCCTTGTTCCGTGATGAGCCTCATGCCATAGACACCCGGATGAAAAGTGAATTCATTCGGAATGAATCGAAATACATGAGTTCCTTTGTCTTGAGCATAGACAAATTCTTCAATGATGCGTCCGCTAAGCGTGATGATGGAAATCGTGATTTTACCCGGTTTATCCAATGCATAGGTCCACTCGGTTGCTTGTCCGCGCAAGACAGGATTCGGAATATTTTCAGACATAATGCTAAATCGCACATAGGGAAGCGGAGTATTGTTCTTTATGATTCGAAGGATGAAAGAAGTATCAAGCGCAATCGTATCAGATATTATCCCTTTGATATGAATCATCGTGAAATTATCCGAACCAGCAAGGGCGAGTCCATGGAATTTCAATATTCCACTTCCATTTCCAATCCATTCAATGCTATCGGTTCCCATGCGCGTGAATGATTGTGCATTTCCGCCGATGCTGATCGTATCGATATAAAACACTGTTGGATTGGATATCTTCACTGCATATCGCATGGATTCATGTGAGATATTAAAAGTCTCCAATATTCCTCTTTTGCCAACCTGAATCGGCTCTTGAGCTGTGGCATATTGGATCATGCACATAAATATGAAGAACAATGCTATCATTTGTTTCTGATGATGAATTCCGTGCGACGATTTTTCTTTCGAGATTCCTCGGAATCATTGGGGACAAGCGGCATGCTTTCTCCTTTGCCCGTGATGATGAGTCTGGATTTTGCGATGCCTTTTGCAATCAATGCACCCGCCACTGATTGCGCGCGAGAAATGGATAATTGCTCATTGTCTTCTTCTTTTCCTATATCGTCTGTATGACCACGAATTTCAATTGACATTTTTGGTGCAGATTTCAATGAATTGAATATATCCATCACCACTTGATTTGCGCTTGAAGGAATGGCTGAACTTCCTCTTTCGAATTCAATCAATGCGGAGTGCATCGTTCCTTCGGCATCCCAAGCATGAAGAATTGTTTTGTCATAGAAGCCATGGAATGAACTTGTCAAGTCTGTACGCAGGGAAACTATGCCGTAAACTCCATGAATGTCTGAAGACATGGGAGGAGCATAACTGATGAGATAATGGTTCTTCATGCTTTTGACAATATCAGCCAGGACAAATGGAAATTCTTTTGAAGAATAAATGCGATACATTTTTCCGCCGGTCTGTTCAGCCAAATCATGCATGGGTTCTTCATCGGTGATGCCATAAGCTATGGTATAAATATTCACGCCCTGTTTGCGAGCTTCACGAATAACTGAATCTTGATCGGATTTTGAGGCATTGTCTCCACCATCCGAAAACACAATCATCACTTTTCTTGTATTGCTGGTTTTTTTCAACTCATCAATGCCTGCCAATGCTCCATCATAGATGGCAGTTCCGCCGCCATAATGTTCTTCTTCGACGGTGTCTTTGCTGCTTCGGAAACTGATGGAAATTGGTGAAGACTGAATGCCGCGAAGACCATCAATCTTGAGTTGAGTAGTATAGGTTTGATAATTGCTTGTAAGCGGAATTTCTCTATGAATCTTGGATGTGAATTTAATCACTGCAATTGCATCATCATCGGTGAGCATATCCATTGTGGTGCGAACTGCTTCTTGCAATTTGCGGGCGCGCATTTCACCCATGGAAGGCGAATGATCCAGCACCATCGACAAAGCAATCGGCTTGCGAATATCCTCGCTGATTTCTCGCACCGAAAATTGAGAGCATGGGGACTTTTGGGGATTCACCGCACATGAATCAATGAGCATGCGCCAGACTGAATCTTTACCGGAGATTTTCTTGCTCCGATTGGGTCCGGCCAAACCTCTTAAAAAATGTCCGCGTTCATCTTTAATGCTCAGTTTCACATGAATGCTATCAGGATAAGAGCGATCATCGATTCCCATGACAGATGTTGAGATTGAAGAACTCGGCATTACAATCATGCTATCGGGATTCAGTCTGCCGGATTCAATCAATGTGAGCATTGAATCAAAGGCGGCTGCCTTCATGGCCGAGAAAGGGACATTGTTCAGAACGGAATCAATGGATTTTTCCGCGACTTGATAGATGGGTTTATAGCCCGGTGGCGGACGTAATTCTTCCACTTGTTTGATGAGTGTATGAGGGCACCCGGCCAGCGGAAGCAATAACATGATGAAAAGAAGTATGCGAATCTTCATGATGCCAAATATAACGGATATGCAATCGAGAAGTTTCCATGATAGTGCTTCTTTCACATTTTGTAAATTGTGTTCGGAAACACTCATTTGGACATCACCATGAATATCCTGCTCATCGGCTCAGGCGGAAGAGAACATGCTCTTGCCCTCGGCTTACATGAATCTCCTTCTTTGGGAACATTGTTCGTCTTCCCAGGTAATCCGGGCATGAAGAACATTGCCACCCTTGTGGATTCGATATCACTCAATGATTCGGCCACGATTGTCTCATTTTGTAAGCAGCATGAAATAGACTTGGTGGTTGTTGGTCCCGAAGCACCCCTCGTCAAGGGCTTGGCCGATGATTTGCGCAAGCATGACATTGTAGTGTTTGGTCCATCTGCAAAAGCCGCGCGGATAGAATCCTCAAAAGGATTTTCCAAAGATCTCATGAAAAAACATGGCATTCCCACAGCCGGATATGAGCGATTCACCAAAGAGCATGCACATGAAGCACATGCCTATGTGAATGACAGACCCCTTCCCATAGTGGTCAAGGCCGATGGTTTGGCTGCAGGAAAAGGCGTGATCATTGCTGAAACACATCATGAAGCACATGAAGCAATAGATGAAATTTTTGCAGGACTCTTCGCTGATGCCGGATCCAGTATTGTGATTGAAGATTTTCTTAAGGGTGAAGAAGCATCTGTGTTTGCAATCACCGATGGCAATGATGTTGTGCTTCTTGCTCCTGCACAAGATCATAAGCGCGCGAAAGACGGAGACCTTGGAAAAAATACAGGCGGCATGGGTGCTTATGCACCGGCTCCGATTGTCACAGAAGAAGTGATGCAAAGAGTTCATGATGATATTGTGATTCCTATGCTTAAGGCCATGCTTGAAGAAGGATATCCATTTGTCGGTTGTTTATTTGTAGGACTCATGATTGATGCCGGTAATCCATCCGTAGTCGAATTCAATTGCAGATTTGGCGATCCTGAAACGCAAGCGGTCCTCAGTGTATTCCGTGGGGATCTTGCGAAACTTCTCCATTCGGCTGCGATCGGCGAATTGGATCACTCTGCCATGCAATTCAGATCCAAAGGATTTGCCTGTAATGTTGTGATGGCTTCGGGAGGATATCCGGATGATTATGAAACAGGTCATGTGATCCTTGGTTTGGACAAAGCAAATCAAGAACCCTATGTGCATGTTTTTCACGCTGGTACGAAGTTATTGCCAGATGGAACAATCGTCACGGCAGGAGGCAGGGTTTTGGGAATCTGTGGTTTAGGCGAAGAACTTGCCGATGCTATACAACATGCATATGACGGTTTGGAGCATATTCATTATCATCACAGATATTTTCGTACCGATATCGGCAAGAAGGGATTGAGTGTAACAAATCCCTGAAAATCAACTCTTTACACATGTGTTCACATATTAATGCGGATGTTCACGATGAACAGGGATTCATCCTTCAATAGGTCCCATAAGTCTGCATCCACCGAGTTATCAGAGCTTACAGATGTCCAATTGTATGCCATGCTCAGTGGGGGTGGAAATCGTGCACATCAAGCATTGAGCGTGTTATATAAACGATATTCACCAAGAATTTACTCTTATGTACGGAAGATACTTGGTGATGTTCAAGCCACCGATGATATTTTTCAGGAAACATTCGTTCGCTTTTATGAAACGGGAGTTGCCGGACAGGAGATTCAAAATGTTCAGGGATATTTGCTGAAGATTTCCCGCAATTTGTGTTTGAATGAGAAAGCGAAGAAATATAATACCAGCACAATCACGATTGAGAATTTTGAGTTTCCGTCATTGGATACTCCATATGAACAGAAAGAATTGTCTCGATTAATATCGACTGCACTTGAAATGCTTCCTGAAGATTACAAAGAAGTATTGATTCTGCGAGAAATGTATGGCTACAGTTATAATGAAATCGCGGAAATAGTCGAGACCTCAATGCCGATAGTAAGAACGCGTATTTATCGCGCAAAGCAGAAGATCAGAGTGATCCTTCAGCCCTTTATTGATGATTTGTATAAACATTGAATAAAAAGCCATGAGTCAGGAATTTTCACACTTGAGTCCATCGGAAATGCTCACATTATACATGGACGGTGAATTGCCGGAAGCGATGCAACCATCCTTGTTCACGATGCTTTCTGAGCAGGCGGATTTACGACAAGAAATGCAGGATCATTTCACGATGCGTAGATTTATGGATAATACATTGATCATGCCACCTGAAGCTATGCAAGAATCCATCATGCGCAGGATTGGGGCAATTGCAATTGGTGCTTCCGTGAACAATCCTGTTTCCACAGGAATGATGCAAGGCGTGACCACTTGGCTTGGCAAAGCGGTTCAACCTCTCATGTTCATGCTTGTTGGTGCAACTCTTTCAGGACTTTACTTTGCATCCCGACAAGATGCAAAGCAGATGTCCGAAACAGCGATTGCTCAACAATCATTTATATCACCCAAAATCGTGCAATCGAATTTCGCATCGGAAAGCAATGCATCTTCGCAAACAATCAGCATGGCTCCAAAGACAATGCAAACTGCATTTTCCAATGCACAAACATCCATTGAAACGAAGAATATTGCTCAGCAAGTGGATGCACCTTCTGATATGCCGATTGCTCAGCAAGAGATTGTTGATGTTTCACAAAAGCAAGAGCAACAATCTGAACGTGCTTTAGCGACGAATGATCAATCATTTCTACCGAAGGCATTTGAATCAACACCAAAGATTGATAATAGCGATAAAGAACATTCCCCCTTTTCACTCACCATGCGTGGTTTTACACAACATTCATTTGTTGATCAAACGGTCATTCCGGTCAATAACCCATTCATCAACAATATATCTGTCGGACTCCATTATGATGTGACAGAACAAGATGCAGTCTTTGTTGAAGTAGGACAAGAATCACTTGCTCAACGTTATACCGGAACAGAGAATAATTACACCGTTCAATACAATCAAACATATTTGGCACCATGGGCCATTATAGGATGGCAGCATCGATTTGTGGGAAATCAGGCAATTCGTCCACTTATCAGAGTTGGTGCGGGTGGTATGGAGACAGGACCGATGGCTCGAATGACATTGGGAATGGAATATGATGTGAGCAAATCAATCACATTGATTGGCGGTATTGAAGGTATGAGCACATTGTATTCCTATCAAGGACAGTGGTTCAGCACACAAAAAGCAGGCATCACCTATGGTGCGAGAATTTCACTTCGATAAGCGATTCATCATCGCATGGTTTGTCTCGGTGATGGTCATCATCGGGACATTTTCATCTTGCACGCCGGTGAATGATGTCTCTGCCGATCGCACCCGAACAATCGTGGATTCTGTCACCAAAGATTCATTGCATCGATCAGCATTGATATTGTCACCAACTTCACTTGCCTTCGAAACAGAATATCCCTCCAAAGAAATCGTAAAGAGCATTGTCTTTGCAAATGGCTCGGATTCCTTATTCATCCCGATTGATTCCATCAGATTGAAGCATGGGAATCAGGGATTCTCCTTGACTTCTGATTCCATACATTTTGTGTTGACTCCAAAAACACAGCAGGGATACTCCAAGTCAATACCCATTCGATTCAATCCCAAATCCGAAGGTCAATTCAAGGATACATTGCTCATCAATGGCTGGAAGAATGTCTTCATTCCGCTCACGGCGATGGTCTTGAGTGGTACGAGAGTGTGGATAGAAGATGTGGACTTTGGTTCTATTCCCTTTGGTGAAGTGCGTGATACTGTCATACGCCTGTATAATTATGGAACAGAAACGGCAATCATTTCTTCTATTGAATTTACTGATGGTGATATTGATCAATTTGAACTTCTCTCAAAACTGATATTTCCCTATGCTTTACAACCGGGCACAAGCATCTCGATTCCACTTCGCAGTAAATCTTCGGCCCAGGGTTTGAACATCAATGCACAGATCTCAGCTGATATCTCATATTCAGGAAAGGGAAGAGTGAAGCATAAGGCAATGTGCTCTTCAAGCGTCTTTTTGAAAAGCGGAATCTATGTGACGGATATTCGAATGTTTCCGGCATCAACCAATGTGCCATTTGATGCCATATGCACATTTGTGAACAATACATCTGGTTCTTGCAGTATTATACAAGCCAAACAATCATTCGATAATCCCTCATGCAATGCATTGTTTATCGAAGTGTTTACTCCCAAAACATTAAATAAGAACAGTTCTATAAGCTGTACCATTCGGATCACACCAAAAAGGAAAGGGGCATTTTCGATGGATATACCATTCACCATTGTAGGTGATTCCATCGTTGATGATGTTTGCACGGTCATTGGCATTGCTCAGTGACACTCCTCAATTTCGTAGATTCGTCCTTCACGTTGGATGATCTATATGCCCAAGATACTCATTGAAGATTGGTCTTTGATTCCTTTTCGCGAAGCATGGTCGCGGCAAGAAGCATATGTCCGTGACATACAAAAGGGAGTGCGCCCAAGTACATTGATCCTCTGTGAACATCCGCCTGTACTTACCATAGGCAGGGAAGGTGGCGAGCAAAATGTAAAGATTGATCCTTCACTTCTTACATCGCAGGGAATCGAAATGATTCCCATTAATCGCGGAGGCGATATAACCGCTCATAATCTGGGACAACTCATCGGATATCCATTGTTCAATCTTTCAGAATTCAGGCAAGATCTTCATTGGTTTTTGAGAAGCATCGAAGACATTATCATGCAAGTCCTTGAGGAATATGGAATAGCATCCGGAAGAGTTGAAGGAAAGACAGGCGTATGGATTGAAGAAGAGAGAAAAATCTGTGCTATTGGTCTGCATTGCTCCCGTTGGGTGACCTCCCATGGCTTTGCTTTGAATGTCAATAATGACTTATCAATATTCGATTGGATCATCCCATGCGGAATACCCGACAAAGAAGTCACTTCCATCCACAGAGAACTTGGAAAAAACATAGATATGGAAGATTTAAAAGAAAAATGCCGTAAAGCATATATTGAATACTTTAGATAAAAAGTGTTTGCAAGATATGGGGATAACCTCTAAATTTGTTCCCCGTTCGATACGGTTTGCGGGAATAGCTCAGTGGTAGAGCGCAACCTTGCCAAGGTTGATGTCGCGAGTTCGACCCTCGTTTCCCGCTCAACGGCGCAAGCCGTTACTTCCTCTTTATGCTGCATGCCTTGTCATCACTTCCCCCCGATGATAAGGCATTTTTTTTTCAGAGTATTGTCATGCCGACAACCGTTTCTACATCCATTACAAAACCCTTTCTTCTATTTGGGAGTGCTTTGTACTTCCCGAGCATATTATTCATTGGAAACAGGCCTCGCTTGATTGGTATTGTCCAAAAGCAGTGTGTGATTTCCAAGTTGGTGGGACATTTACCTAAACAATGGCTGCCAAAGACGGTAGTGTAAGTTTTGATTTATGGGGGACATTCGATGAAATTCAGGAGAATTCCATTCTTTCCTATACTTTAGGTGATGAGCGAAAAGTGAGAGTGACATTTCAGGATGAGGGTGAGCATGTGTTGGTGACCGAAGTTTTTGATCCGGAACATGTACATTCAGAAGACATGCAGAGAGCGGGTTGGCAAGCTATTCTCGATTCATTCAAAGCATATTGCGAATCATTGTGATCATTATTCAATGATGATCATCTTTCCATAGCTCGGTTCCACGAATGTATCACCGGTGATGTCCAGTCGATACACATATACACCCGGCGGCATAGGTGTCCCTTCAGCATTTCTTCCATTCCATGCAATCGTATTTCTTCCGATCGAAACATTCCCCTTCATTGCATGCACGATAGCGCCACGAATGTCTGCTATTGTAAGGGTGTACAAGGCTTCCTTTACTTGCGAAGCATAGGTGAGATCGAAATTGATGGGTGATCCACTAAGTACAGGATTGGGATAATTGGATAATTCATTGATTGAGCTATTGAGCACAACCAAGACGGTCCTACGGAGTGTGTCTTTGTTTGCAGATGCATCTTCCGTAATCACATAGATGATATTCTCTCCAACTTCCAATCTATTTTCCGGGACATAGGAAAATTCAGCGCGCATTGCATTTCCATAAGTTCCACGCACAAATGCATAATCACGAATATTTCTATCCGATCTCACAGCAAATGGATTGGTTCGAATGAATGTTTTAGTCGTATCGATCGGCAAATAGGCATTATCGAGAATACGAACCGTGATGCGTGGATTGAGTGCCACGACATCGTATTCTCTCACCACTTTGCCATCCGCGAGAATTTCTATGGTTGGAGGTTCGGTGTCTTCGCCGATAGTCAATTGTTGCTTAGCCGTATTATTGAATGAGAACAATTCTGCTTTATTTTGTTCGCAATTGATGTGAGCGGTCCATTCTGAAATAGCAGACAATTCAAATGTTGATGCTTTCATCTGATATGAAATAGGTGAATCCTTTGGTATGCTCTGCAAACTGCTTATCGATGTCTCAGTGCTGCCACCACCACTCAATGGTTGTTGAGTGATGCATAATTGAATTGTTGGATTGGAAGCTTGGCGTAGTGACAGATTATAAATATCGAGTTCGCATGACATGCTGTCACCACGAATGGGGCCACCGGGTCTTTGTTCCGTGCCTTTCACTTTTAGTGAAGAGGGAACAGTAGCCAATTCAGCGGCAGGAAGATATACACCATTCAGGGTTTTCAACATGGGGCTTTGAGAGCCGGCCTGACGTGAGAATAACGATTCGATTTCAAGATAGGGATACCGAGATGCATCGATTGCATTGATCGAAAATGTCCCTGTGTATGAGGAATCAATCAATGTACGATTCTGTTTTCCGCTATTCCAGCCATGAAGATAATATTGCAAAGCACCTTGATTGTTTAAGGAGTCTTGTACATATAATTCTTTCCATGCAATTGCCGGACCTATAGGACCGGTTGAATACATTCCTTGTTTGAATGCAATGGAGTGTTCAACATTCAATGATAATGTATCATTGTATGCACCGAATAATTCTTTGGCACTTCCGGGCATGCCGCCTTTCACTCCATACATTACATAGGAAATACGATATCGATCATCATTCGCAATCGTAGATCCATCCGGATATGATTGTGCTTTAAATATTGAGTCGATTTGTTGCGCGCCGAATGCTTTCAATGTTTTCATGAATGATTCAGCATCGCCATCCATGCCATTTGGTGTTACAAGAGCACCACGGAAAGACCCATCGGAAACACTGATTGCAATGTGATCTCCAATTGCAACGGAATCTCTCAAATAGCGAATCAAATCTCCGCTATTGCCTGCACGATATCTATCTTCCTGAGCACCATAAAAGGCATCGAAATCTCTATAGATCCCGATGCTGTCGAATGGTTTCAGATGAAGAAGATTCCACTTTGAGCCATCTACTCTTTCTATGAATGTACGATTGCCGAAGCGCAGATAGCCATATCGGAAATCTTCACCGCCATTGCATGATTCAATCAGCAAGGGAACAATTTTTGCACCGAGTGTAAGAGCACCGGATTGAGCTTGTTCTGCCAGACCAATAGTGCGTGCTTCCGGTAATGAAAAGAGTTTCTTCACATGAATGAATGCCGTATCATTGATTGACGATGATAAAGCATGAAATGGAGTCACTTCCCATGGGCTGTATTGAGATGTTTTTGTATCGAATGTTCTGGTATACAAAAGATAATTCTGTGAATTCACACCGGGAGCAAGCACAATATTCGGAGTCCAATCCACATGCAATTCACCGAATGTGAGCGTGGAAGACTGCATGCCTGAAAAGTCTGCAATCACGGTTCCATCCAATGCCTCGATGCGTAATTCATAGGAAGTGAATTCACGATTACGCAATGGAAGCAAAAAACGGAATCGAGGTTTATCTGCTTGAACATTCCAGCCGGGTAGAGGATCAATCACCGTGAGAGTCGCAGCATAAACATTCACCGGAAATGCAAGAATATTATTTGTTGTAATCGCTTCATTATTAATGGATTTTGCAGGATCAATGATGATATTGATTCCATGAATTCCTGATTGATTAAGCGTTGGGAACGTGAATGACACAACTTGCTCTCGAGCAAATCCCTGATAGGTTACCGATATCGTGTCCTTCCGATCAGCAAAGGAACGAATGCAATACACTTGAACCGGCATGGTATCCTTGATTCCACGATTGCGAATCACTCCCTGAATGGTGAATGTTTCATCGGTAGCGGTCACAAGATTAACTTGCACATCTTCAGATCGAACATAATAATCAGGTTGCGGTGCAAGCGCAAGGTTCGTGAGAGGGTCGCCAATCAAACAAAATTGCATCATGGAATTTCTGAAGAAAGGGTCTGTTGTATTTCCCTGACCGATTTTTGTCGAAAAAACAAGATCGCCAATTCTGCGCAAACCATACTTTGACATTGCAGAATACATCTTCACGAAATTATAGTAATCAGGAGTTGTGATTCCGGTATAGGTATTGCCAACAGATGCAATTGCTCCTTTGCCCGGCTCGAGAACATAAGACTCATTTCTACAGACTGTGGTTGGTTCGGCAAATGCTCCTGAATTGCAGGAAAAGGTGGTGAGCATGAAATATTTTCGAGGATTATTCAAATCCTGTGAACGCCATCCATCCAATTCAAAATATTCGGGCGAACCATGTCCGGCAAAATTCACCCACAATGTTCCATCATTGACCGCCGACCTAATCTTTGTTGCAATGCTTTCATCCACTCCACCAATTTTGTTGATGCGTCGTATGCGAATTGTATCACCTGAAACAGGAGGATCCAGAACAAATGGAGCAATGCCATCGAATTGATTATGGAAAAATGGATCATCTTCATCACCACCGGAGAGAAAGAGAAAATTCTTCATCCATGGTCCGGCTTGCAATGTGTCATATTGAATCAATTTATCTACAACCTGTTCCGCTTGTGAAGAAGAACTCACGCTCAATCTTCCAAGAATGAGCTCAGGATCAATGGAATCATTGCTCGGTGTGGTATACCAAATATCACTGACGGGAAAACCAAATGATGGAATAAAATCTTCTTGATGTGCTTTGAATGTGAGTTTCAATGGATCCCAGCTTGCATCGCCCATCAGAATGACATAAGCAGGAACGGGGAATTGCCATGAGCGATGTGTATGACGGATGAAGTCTTTGATTGCATGTGCATCTTTGGAGCCATCACCGAATTCTTTATAAATGTCTTCACTAGAGATTACTGAAACCGTAAGACCTTGCTTTCGCCTATGCTCGGCAAGGCGCTCGGAAGCTTGCAAGAAAGCAGGATGAGATATCAATAACACATCGGCTTGTCTTGCAGAATCTTTCAGTACACTTTTTGAGACAGTTTGAATCTCAGGTTCAATCCATGCAAGTGAATCTGCAATGATTCCTTTGAAGTGGCCGGGCGTGAGTGACAGATCTGCCGTGAATAATTTACCTGATGGGGAAGCAATGCCATTCATCATGAAAGTTCTTGCTGTATCGAGCGCGATAAAAGAAGCAGTTCGTAGATCTCTTAGAGTAAGTGATGCTGCATTACTGAGTGAGTCTTCACAAAACAATTCACCGTTTAGCATACGGGGGGATGATATCGATGATGTTGTCACATGATTGATGAAGCATTCGGTGACAATCGTGTCAGAAATGGGAATTGATTCAATGCGCAGAATATTCGCGCCATGTTTTATCAACGTTGGAGCAATTTGCATGGTTGTCACATGATCGGCAAATCCCGCAAAAGAATCTCTTGTGATGAGATTATCATTCCAAAAAATGTCAAAGCGATGTTCGAAGTCAATTGAGGGTCTGTCATTTGCACCATGAAATGCAATGTCAACAGACATCGCTTCTTGTGCAGAAGGCACATGAATCGTGTCCATGAATGTCCGAAACTTTTGCACCGTGCTGATTTTATTCCAAAAGAAATTCTTCCCGGTTGAAAAGTCCGATGAGAGATAGCGATAATCGATCGGACTGATCACATCGCCGGCATAAAACTCGGAATCCTTTTCATGATGCAAACGAACACTAACCGAAGAGTCGGCAAGTATGGGCATGATGGGAGGAAATGCAGTGTATCGTTGAGCAGTTGACGGCTGATTATTCAACGTGAGAAAGAATGAAGCTTCATCTGTGACATAATTATGCCATGTGGTATCACCCTCGGCTCTTCTCGATGCGAATATCAGTATGTCTTGTTCATCGAGCATGCCATCAGCATCAATGATGCCCATCGCATATGATTTGCCTTTGAATATGAGTTCGAGATGTGAAGAGGGTTTGCCTTTCCAATCTGATTGCAATGCAAGTGCCCTACTCAAGGGAAATCGCGCGATGCCATCCTTTTTGGTGATGAGTTTTACATAAGATTGTTGTGGAGAATACCAATGATCCGCTATGACTTCTTCGGTTTTCTTCGATATTCGAGCTGATGGAATATGCTCAGGATTGATGATATGAGAAAGCAAGCCATTTTCAATTGCAGGAATGCGATATGCAGGACTGGAGACAAATCCCTTTGAAGTGATGATGATGGTGCAGGAGTCGGCAATGAAAAGTCTGTCTTGTTCATCTTTGAATATAGGCTGAATGACTGCTCGGGCAACATGTATTCCTCGATATACAAAACGGCGTTCTATCTTTGCTTCCGGATATGTTCGAATCACCGAATACAATCCTGAAGTGTCTCCCGACCATGCTCTTATATGCAAGGGTTTGATCGTGAGGATCGCTTCCGCTGTTTCGGGCATGGCAAAAGTGACATATTCATGATGTCTTGAAGAATTGCCTGAAGAATATGTAAGAGTGATGTTGCCTTGTTTGCACAGCGTGGTAAGTTCAGCTTGAGCCGACATTACGGTCGCTAAACAACAAAGAAAACAGGCTATATGTTTGACTATTGAAGACATTGTATTTGTTAAACTTTCAAAAAGTTATTCTGTCTAACAAGAAACTTCGCGTAAATTACAAGAGTTCACACAAAACACGGGTACATATAATGAAGCTAAGTATAAATGCGCTACTCTTTCTATGTATGGTTGCAGTTGAATCATTTGGGGCAAATCCCACATGGTCATCGAGCATTGCAAACATCATCTATTCCAATTGTTCATCTTGCCATAGATATGGTGGCATCGCCCCATTTTCTTTGATGAATTATGATGAAGTCGCCGCAAAGAAGAACTCCGTATTGGAAGCTGTCACCACTCGATCCATGCCTCCATATCCGGCCGACACAAAATTCAGATCATATTCGCATCAAAGAACGCTATCCGATTCCGATATCAATGCCTTTGTGGAATGGGTGAACAATGGTGCTCCTGCGGGAGACCTTGCATCTGCGCCCAATCCTCCGACATTTTCCTCCGGACCCAAGATCAAAAATCCAAGTTTCACCGCTCAGATGCCCAGCTATTCATCACAGGCAAAAGCGGGTGGCCAAGACGAATATCGATGTTTTGTCTTGGAGGGTTCACCCACAAAAGATGAATTCATCTCAGCGATAGAAGTCTTGCCGGGCAATCCTGAAATGGTCCATCATGTATTGGTTTTTCAGGATACCTCCTCCATTCCATTGCAATTGGATGCCCAAACAATCGAGCCGGGTTATCCCAGTTTCGGTGGAGTTGGCTCTGAAACTGCAGAACTGATAGGAGTATATGCACCAGGAGGAGAACCCTATTTCTTTCCCAAAGGTTTCGGTTTACGATTTCGAAAGGGAGCAAAGATCATCCTGCAGGTGCATTATCCTGCTGGCACTGAGGGTCAAATTGACTTTACATCTGTACGATTCACCTATTCAGAAGCGGTCTCGCCAAGAGAAGTCTTCATAGATCCACTTCTCAATCATCAAAATATCGTCAATAAGCCATTTCGAATTCCGGCGGGTCTAGAAAAAACATTCACTCAAAAAATGACCATTCCGATTGATGCAACTGCTTTTGCCGTGATGCCACATATGCATCTCATTGGAAAAAGTACAAAAATCATATTGCGATTGCCGAATAATGACACAATTCCAATTATAAACATTCCTCATTGGGATTTTCATTGGCAAATGGCGTATTCATTCAAGACTCTTCAAAAAGTGCCGAAAGGATCTATCCTGGAATCAACCGTCATATATGATAACACTTCCGAAAATCCGCATAATCCATCCAGTCCTCCAAAAGAAGTCAGGGTTGGAGAAGGTACCACCGATGAAATGATGCTAACCTATTTTTACTATTGTCAATATCAACCCGGTGATGAGCTTATCACAACCGAGGTTCAGGATGATACTGAAGAAGAGATACCATTGAGTAATGTGACTTTTACGCAAATCCCGGATGGAGTCATCGTGCGATTTCCGGATCCCACTATACTGCATTCCTTGCGTATTTATGATGTATTGGGTGGAATTGTTCATGATCATCAGCCTAATCACAGGCATCAACATTCCTCATTGACCATACCGATTTCATCTTCCGGTGCATATTTCATGCATGCAATCGATGCTGAAGGAAAGCACTACAGGGGTGGATTCAGCATCATGCGATAGCATTTGTACATGCCATTTCCATGATGAATATGCTGGAGAAATCTCTATTTTGCGGTTCAAACACGAGGTTCTCATGGAAAAGCCCGATAGCAATGATGCAGATCGTCACATACATTCATCTCACATACGCAGGGTAACAACCAGAAGCGTTCAGGAGATGAAAAAGCATGGAAGAAGAATATCTTGTCTTACCGCCTATGATGCACTTATTGCTCGCATCTTGGACGAGGCAGGGATAGATGTGATCCTTGTCGGGGATTCATTGGGGAATATCGTTCAGGGCCATGAAACCACCATTCCTGTTACATTGGATGATGTCATCTACCATACCAAAGCCGTTGTGAGAGGCGTACAACGCGCATTGGTGGTGGCAGACATGCCATTCATGAGCTATCAGGTTTCTCCTGAAGAAGCATTCAGAAATGCAGGTCGGCTCATGAAAGAGGCCGGTGCCAGTGCCGTGAAAATCGAGGGTGGTCATAGAGTATGCGAGGCAGTGCGTCGCATGACTGAGGCAGGCATACCGGTGATGGCCCATTTGGGTTTGACACCTCAAAGCATCAATCAATTCGGCTCTTACAGACCTCGTGGTCAGAATGCTCAAGAGGCCGATGAAATGCTTAATGATGCCAAAGAACTGGAAAAAGCAGGAGCTTTTGCAGTGGTATTGGAGAAAATCCCCATGAACTTGGCCGAGACGATCACAAAGACTCTATCAATCCCGACCATTGGGATTGGCGCAGGACCTCATTGCGATGGGCAGATTTTGGTGTATACCGACATGATTGGTCTTACCATTGACTTCAGTCCCCGTTTCGTTCGCCGTTATGACAATCTTCATCAGCGTGTGAATGACTCCGTATCCCGGTATATCCAAGACATTCAAAACGGTTCTTTCCCCAATGAAAGCGAGAGTTATTAAGCCCTATTTCCTAATTGAGGGCTTATGTTCATAACTTTCCATAAACTCTTCTCGAAACCTTTGAAATAGCAGGGTACTTCATTTGTTATTCCATGCAAAATCTGTAATTTGCTGACTTGAAATCTGATTCCGATCACTAAGATGCGCCTTCATGTCGAAAGAGATACCTGAACGGAAAAGCGGTTCGGTCCAAAGGGACCTTGCGCCATATGTCGGGCTTGGATCACAATTGGCGGCAGCTGTCATAGGATGCGGACTTTTGGGTTGGTGGCTTGATGGGAAATATGGCACCACTCCTTGGTTCACGATCGGGCTTGGGTGCTTTGGAGCGGTCGCAGGCATGACGCATTTCATAAGAGCTGCAATGCAAGCGAATACGCATGATCCCACTAACAACAAACAATGAGCGTGTGAGCGATTCCCATTCGAATCTGTATGCGATCATACTGGCACAAGTGGTATGTTTTGTAAATGCCTTCAGCGGTTATGTCATAGCTCGCCGTGCATATCAAAAACCATTTGAAAAATTTGTGTCGATTGTATTGGGAAGTATGTCATTTCGCATCATGATTGTGGGTGCCGTCTCCTGGTGGTGTTTATCAATCCTTGGCATGCCACAATTGGCTTATTCATTTTCACTTGCGATTGGAGTATTCGTGTATCTTTTTGCAGAGATCATATACTTCCACGTATTGTCGGATAAGATAAAGTCGAGAGAAAAAGAACAGAATACTGATTAGCATACGATTCACGCAATCACATATAGTTGAACATGAAGCAAGATTCTACTCTGCACGATACCACATCACAACATTCAATGCAACAAGCACCTACCGGTGAGCATGGGCAGGCCGGTCATCATGGCGAACATACGCAAACCGAAGGGTTCACCTTCAATGCCATGTTCAATGAAAATCTTGGTGATCACGGTGGATTCTATCTTTTTTCCTATCACTTGGCTGATCTTCCGTACATGTTCGTGGATAATGGTTCTTTTGAATTTTATCCGAATGTTCATGCGCTGGAGGCATCCGGGAAATATGAATTGCATGCCGGCCATGCAGTCAAAAAAGACGGGTCTCATGTTCAATTGGATTTATCTCCCACGAATTTTGTGATGTTTCAATGGATTTCCATGATTGTGGTGATTGGATTGTTCATCATTGGAAATCGTTCGTATAAGAAAAGTCACAGAGCGCCGAAGGGAATTGGTAATGCGCTTGAAATGCTCACATTGATGATTCGCGACACAGTTGTCCGTCCGAATATTCCGAATGAGCGATTGGTCTCAAAATATCTTCCATATTTCCTGTCCATGTTTTTCTTCATTTATGCAATGAACCTCGTTGGATTATTGCCTGGAGGTCATACCGCGACATCCGCAATTGGAACCACTGCAGGATTGGCGATTACAGCATTTGTGATGGTGAATATCATCATTCCCGTGAAGGCGATGGGAGCAGGTGGAGCATTCAAATCATTTTTGCATCATTTGCTTGGTGGAGCGCCTTGGTGGCTTGCGCCGATCATGGTGCCGATTGAAGTTGTGGGTGTGTTCACAAAGCCATTCGCACTTGCTATTCGTTTGTTTGCTAACATGTCCAGCGGACACATCATTTTGTTCACATTGATTGGTTTCATTTTCTTCTTCAATACGGTTGCTGTGTCTCCCGTGGTGACATTATTTTCGATATTCATTTATTTTCTTGAAATACTTGTGACATTCCTGCAGGCATATATTTTTACGATGTTGACTGCAGTGTTTACAGGGCTTGTCCTCGGCGATCATGCCGATGACCATCATTAAGACAGTGTATCATTACATTTTTTAACATCTTTTCACTCATCTTACTCTTAGGAGAACACAATGGAAAAAGAAGCATTTGCATGGTTGGGCGCCGGTCTTGGCGTTGGTATCACCGTGTTTGGTGTTGGAACAGGTATCGGACCACTCGTGGCTGCGGCTCTTGAAGCCGGTGCACGTCAACCTGAATCCGCAAAAGATGCTCGTACAACAATGATCATCGGTGCTGCGCTTATCGAAGGTGTTGCACTTTTGGCTTGTATCATTTGTATCCTTCTCGCAACAAAATAATTTGTTCGGGATGAATCTTCGCAAGGCGGTCCCATGCATGTGGGACTGCCCTGCATTACAACAACCGTTTTGTGCAAAGCACAGAACATTTACTCACGATCAACAGAAATAGTATGGACGCTTTGCTCAGTGTGAATCCCGGTTTGATAATCTGGACGCTCATCAATTTTTTCTTGTTCTTTTTTCTTCTCGGAAAGTTTGGCTTCAAGCCAATGCTTGCTGCATTGGAAGCTCGTGAACAAAGAATCAATGATTCGATAAATCAAGCAGAACAAGCCAATGAATTGGCTCAAAAGTCCATGCAGGAGACTCGCGAGAAATTGGCCAAGGCACAAAGTGAAGTCATGGACATGCTCAAAGAGGGCAAGGTTCAGGCAGAAACCATCATCCGTAATGCATCTGAGGAAGCTGAGCGTATCAAGCAGGCGAAACTCGAAGAAGCTTTGCGCGAAATAGCACGCGAAAAAGACATTGCATTGCAATCATTGCGTACAGAGATGGGTTCACTCATCGTGCAGGCGACAGACAAAGTAATCGGCAAAGTAGTCAATGCCGAACAGCATCGCTCCCTGATCGATGCAACCGTGAATGAATTGTCGAACAATTAATCAGTTGCGAGCATCACCTCTATGGCATCTTCAACACGCATAGCACAACGATATGCATCCGCATTGATGGATCAGGCATTGTCTGATGGTTCATTGGAAACAATCAACAATGATTTCCAAACCATCATGACCACTGTTCGAGCTACCGATGATTTGGTTGCAGTTTTGAACAGCCCTGTCATCCGTTACAATGCGAAAGTAAGTATCCTGAAAGAAGTCTTTGGATCAACCGTTTCTTCCCTCATGATGAATTTTCTTATCATGATCGCGGAAAAAAGAAGAGAATCCATACTTCCTGATATTGCTGCAGCATTCACTGAAATGTACAATGAAGAAAAAAAGCTCATACCCGTGTCATTTACCTCCGCGGTTGAAATTGATGATGCAATGCGTTCGAAACTGATAGACACAATTGCAAAAAGAACAGGTAAAACAGTATTGCCAACATTCACAATTGATGCGGCATTGAAAGGTGGTATCACCATTCGCATAGCCGATACGATGATTGATGCCTCATTGAGACATCAGCTGGATATGTTATATCGTGAATTGACAGGATCAGCCGCGCATTTAAGCGCTTGAAATAGTTTTTTGTTTAAGGGATAGTTTCAATGGTTCATGCATGCTTTGTAATTGTATTGTCTGCATTCTTTTGCCTTCAAATGAATGCTCAAAACAATGATGCCGAAAATATCAAAGAATTGAAATTGAAACCCCGCAATGGATTGTTTTATATGTCCATGGGCTCCGGAAATCCTCAAGGAGATTTTCAGAGCAATATTGGAACAGGAGGATTTGCTTTCCTCATGGGAGGAGGATATTCCTTCGAACCGATTCTTCCGGCACGATATACAGGATTCAATGCATCGCTTGTTCTCGGAATGGATCTCGGTTATGTGACATTGGATCGGAACAGACGTCCGGCTTCGTACACAAAGTTTTACGACGATTATATCTATACAAATTCGGTGGTGCCGATCGATCTTTTTGCTCGTTTGCAATTAAATCTCGCGCAATGGGTTTTCCCTTATGCTGAAATCGCCGGAGGGATGAATATCTTTTCAGCCACGACAGATGGTGAATATAGAGAAAGAGTTGTTCGCGATGGAAGAGAAGAATGGGAAACAAGAACGGATGAAATTTATTCATCACGCAATGTTTTCTGGAAATATGGAATCGGCACGGGTGTGATGATAAAACTTGTTGAGAATATCACATTACCCAATAAAGCCAGCAGTATTTTGCTTGATATCAAAGCACGATACAATTATGGAACACGATCCAATTATCAAAAAGTGATAGATGTGGATCAATTCGGTACGACAAAAATTGAAGAATATGCGAATGCAGGAACCGACATACTGTTTGTACAGGCAGGAATTGCTTTTCGCTTTTAATATGACTACTAATTTTTTTGATTTAATACACAGGTGATTTGATCATGGCAGAAGTTCGACCAGAAGAGATTTCCGCTATTTTGCGCCGACAGCTTTCCGGCTTTGAGAATGAAGCCGACATCTATGAAGTTGGTACGGTTCTTCAAGTGGGTGACGGTGTTGCTCGCGTTTATGGGTTGACCAAAGTTCAGGCATCCGAATTGGTGGAATTCCCCAATGGCGTGATGGGAATGGTGCTCAATCTTGAAGAAGACAATGTGGGTGTGATTCTCTTTGGAGATGACCGTCTTGTGAAAGAAGGTGACACAGTTCGCCGTACAGGCAAAATCGCTTCCGTTCCTGTTGGAGAAGCATTGCTCGGTCGCGTCGTGAATCCATTGGGTGTGCCAATCGATGGCAAAGGCCCCGTAATGACTAATCACACATTGCCAATCGAACGCAAAGCATTGGGCGTCATTGAACGTCAACCCGTTACAGAACCATTGCAAACAGGTTTGAAAGCAATTGATGCTTTGATTCCAATCGGACGTGGTCAACGCGAATTGATCATCGGTGATCGCCAAACCGGAAAAACAGTTGTTGCGCTCGATACGATCATCAATCAGAAATACACCCATACTGAAGAAGCAAAAAAACTCGGCATCAATCCCGTGTATTGCATTTATGTTGCGATCGGACAAAAAGGTTCAACGGTTGCAAATGTTGTATCGACACTTGAAAAGCATGGTGCGATGGACTATACCATCATCGTTGCAGCGAATGCAGCTGATCCCGCACCACTGCAGTTTATCGCTCCTTATTGCGGTGCTTCAATGGGAGAATTCTTCCGTGATTCAGGTCGTCACTCACTCGTGATTTATGATGATTTGACAAAACAAGCAGCTGCATATCGTCAAGTATCTTTGCTCCTTCGTCGCCCGCCGGGACGTGAAGCATATCCCGGAGATATTTTCTATCTGCACAGCCGCTTGCTTGAACGTGCCGCCAAACTCAGTGATGCATTAGGTGGTGGATCCATGACCGCACTCCCCGTTATCGAAACACAAGCAGGCGATGTGTCTGCATATATTCCCACGAATGTGATCTCCATCACCGATGGACAGATTTATCTAGAATCCAATTTGTTCAATGCCGGTGTTCGCCCCGCTTTGAATGTTGGTATCTCTGTTTCTCGTGTAGGTGGAAATGCTCAAATCAAAGCCATGAAGCGAGTTGCCGGACCATTGAAACTTGAGCTTGCCATGTTCCGTGAACTCGAAGCATTTGCAAAATTTGGTTCTGATCTTGATAAGTCCACCATGCAACAATTGCGTCGTGGTGCACGCTTGACGGAAATTCTGAAGCAACAACAATATTCTCCAGTGACATTGGAACGACAAATCGCGCTCGTTTTCGCAGCTACCAATGGATATCTCGATGAGATCCCTGTTGAACTTTGCCGTGAATTCGAACTTGAATATCTCGAACTCATGGAGACAAAGCATAAGGCATTGTTGTTCTCAATCGTTGAAGTGAAAGACCTCAATGATCAAATCAAAAAAGATTTGAATGAAGTGCTTTCTTCATTCACAGAAAGATTCAAGGCGATTCGCGGAATCAATTGATAATACAGGAAAGCTTATCCCATGATTGCAGTCACCGGAGCTGCCGGATTCATCGGCAGTTGTTTCGTGAGAACGCTCAATGAACAAGGATATAATGATATCCTGATCATTGATTCATTGGAGCAAGATGATCGCTGGAATAATCTGGTAACAAAAAAGTTTCGTGGTATTGAACATCCCGAGGTGTTCAAAAGAAAATGCTCCGAAGGCATATATGATGCTCATGATATCTCGGCACTGATTCACATGGGTGCTTGCTCATCCACAACTGAACGCAATGCCGAATATCTACTTGAAAACAATTATCGATATAGCATCGCCATGGCACAATTTGCTTTGGCGCATGATATCCCCTTCATTTATGCCAGTAGTGCAGCCACTTATGGCGCAGGTGAGAAAGGATATGATGATGCTTCGGTGAGCGAACTACGTCCTTTGAACATGTATGGATATTCCAAACAACTCTTCGATGAATGGATTATGGGAAATGGACTTGAACAATCCATTACCGGCATAAAATTCTTCAATGTGTTTGGTCCGAATGAATATCACAAAGGTGATATGGCCAGTATGATTTTCAAATCATGGAAGCAAGTTCAACACAATGGCCATATATCACTTTTCGCATCAGATATTCCCGAATATCCCGATGGTGGTCAAATGCGAGATTTCATATATGTGAAAGATGCATGCGAAGTGATGTGGAAGATATTGCAGTCCAAACAATCACATGGCATCATCAACTTGGGTACGGGAAAAGCAAGAACATGGAATGATCTTGCACATGCCGTCTTCAAAGCACTTGGTAAACAGTCAGACATACGATATGTGTCCATGCCGGATTCGCTGAAAGGACAATATCAATATTATACACAAGCCGTAATGGACAAATTGCAATCTTCATCTTCGGCTCATCAGTTCCTGGAATTGGAAGATAGCATAGCAGATTATGTTGTGAACCATCTGGAACAAACAACAACACGATATTATTGACATCACACTTTATTTTGAAGCATAGATATGGCAACACTGAGAGATATACGAAATCGCATCACAGCCGTAAAAAATACGGCCAAGATTACTTCCGCCATGCGCATGGTTGCAGCAGCAAAATTGCGTAGAGCACAGGAAGCGATTCTTTCAACAAGACCATATACCGATAAATTCTCGGAAGTTCTCTCCAATCTTGCAGGTTCTGCTTCAGAAGATTATTATCATCCTCTTCTCCGCAAACCCGATACATTCAAACACATAGTCGTGATCATTATTTCATCTGATCGTGGTTTATGCGGAAGCTTCAATACAAATGTTTTGCGATTGGCTTCTCAATACATCGATCAAACAATTCCGGCAGAATTTCCTCAGGCAAAAGTGAGCGTGGTTTCAGTTGGAAGAAGATCAACGCAATTTTTTGCAAAACGTACACAACCTGTTCTTGCTGCATTTCCGGATATTTTTGCACAATTGCAATTCAGCACTGCCTCAGAAATCGCAGGCATAGTAGCAAATGGTTTCATCAATGAAGAATTCGATCGCGTGATGATTTTCAACAATGAATTCAAGTCAATCATCAAACAAGAAACAACTGTAAGACAATTGCTTCCTGTAGAATCAGTAAAACAACAATCATCTGTGATCAATGATTATATCTTTGAGCCAAGCCGAGGTGATATCATGGATGCAATACTTCCCAAATTTGTGAATACACTCGTTTGGAAAGGATTGCTTGAATCCAATGCTGCAGAACAAGCAGCAAGAATGATGGCAATGGAAAGTGCAACCACGAATGCTCGTGATCTCATTCGCACTTTGCAATTGTCATATAATAAAGCACGTCAGGCATCCATCACGACTGAAATGTTGGAAATCGTTGGCGGAGCAGAGGCATTAAAGGCATAAAAGCGTTCAATACATCAGAAATCCGATGTATTTCACACTTTTTAACATTTTTTACCTCTTTTTTGCTCACTCAGGCATGATAATAGAAGTAATTTTGTGCATTGAATTAATGCACTATTTATAAGGAACACGAAATGAACAAGCATATCATGAGCTTTTTGCTCGCTTGCTTTATGGTGATTGGTCTTGCAACCATCAGTGGTTGTGGCGACGGATTATGTACAAGTCCAACCGAAACAGCATTTGTTGCTGATCAAGGTGCATTTGACATTGATGCAGCTTATGCGAGCGTATTTAATGGAAATGGTGATGTGATCGAGCAAAATGGTCCACGTGGTGGTGGCCCCGGCAAGCGCGACACAGTTCGCGGTGGTGGCGGGCGTGACACATCCAGCAGACCTGTGCCTTGGCAATCCGTATTGCCTTGCTTGAAACTCACACCTGAGCAAATGAGCAAATTGCGCGAGTTCTCCATGACTCAACGTGATTGTGAAAAAGCTGCACGTGAGCAATTCCGTGCTATTCTTGAACCATTACGCAAAGCACAGCAAGCAGAGATGGATGCAATTCGTGCTGCTGTCAAAGCAGGTACAATGACTCGCGAAGAAGCAGCTGCAAAAAGCAAAGCAATCAATGAGCGAATCAGAACTGCATCACAAGAAGCTGAAGCACAAGTACGTGCAGCTGTCAAAGCTTGCATGGACACATTCTTCACAAGTCTTGAATCAATCTTGACTCGTGAGCAACTTGCATTGTGGTTGGAATGGAAAAAAACAGGAAAGTCACCATGCCCGAATGTGAGAAATCCAATCGGTACAAGACCCTGATAAATCAGAAATTTGATTAAGCCCCGTCCAATGGATGGGGCTTTTTTTTTGTTTTCTAGTAACCGAATCATCTTGTTCATGTTATTGTCTTAGAGTAAGAGTTACACTATTTGACTGAGCGGTTCACAAGATTCAGCCGTCAATCTGAACAAGAGCTCAACAAATCCGGAATCGAATTCATTTATTGTTCATAAGGAATACACAATGAAAACACTCATCACAAAAAGCATGTACATGCTTGTAGCAGTTTTCGTGACAGTATTTGCATCTAGCTGTACTGATCAACTCTCAACCATTTCTCCGGTTGTTGACAATTCAACTGAATTTGCATCTGCATTTGATGCAGAATCAATGGCAGCATCAATCATCGACAATCATGATGATGGCTTTTCTTCAAAAGGCGATCGTGGTCGCGGACCGGGTCGTGGTCGCGGTAAAGATGATCGTGATGGTGGACACAAAGGTGATAGCATCAGTCCAAAGCGTGCTCATCTTCGCGCGGTCATCGATTGCTTGAAATTATCAGCTGATCAAATGACACAATTGCAATCATTGATCAATGCAAAGCGTGATTGCGAACAAGCAGCCAGAGAGCAATTCAAATCAGTTGTAGGGCCAATTCGCCAAGAAGAAATTGCTTTGCATAAATCTTTGAGAGCACAACTTGCAGCAGGTACCATCACAAGAGATGAAGCCAATGCTCAACTCGTGGCATTCAAAGCAAAAAATGCTGAAATCATGAAAGCCGCAGTAGAAACTATGAAGGCAGCTGTCAAAGCATGCAATGATACATTGGAAGCAGCCATCGTGGCTATACTCACACCTGAGCAAGTACTCCTTTGGAATCAATGGAAAGCTACAGGTACCAAACCATGTGAATCAACTCCAATCAATGGTTGATATTCCAAAAGCGACGTTTACAAGCCCCGAATGCAGAATCGGGGCTTTTTTTTTATGCACTTCGGAATGCAAGGGCAGTTTCCGTAATTTCGTATGAAATTACAATGGCAAGTGCATCATGACCGATATATTGGCTTTGTTTGGCAGAAAGGTGACCGGATTTTTCAGACAAATCGGGCAAATCACTATTCTGCTCATGCGTGTTGTCCGATATATGCCTCGCTTGGCCAAAGATAGACGGCTTGTTCTTGAACAAATGTCCATTGTCGGCACAGAATCCCTCCCTCTGGTAGTTCTCATTGGTGCATTCACAGGTGCCATCGCCGCATTGCAGGCAACCAATCTCTTCGCGAAATTTAATCTCATCGGAATTGCAAGACCTTTCATTGGTGGTTCCATTTCCACTGTAGTATTCACGGAATTGACTCCTGTTTTGACCGCATTGGTCATAGCCGGTCGTGTTGGAGGAGCAATCGCCGCACAAATCGGAACTATGCAGGTTTCTGAACAAGTTGATGCATTGGAAATGATGGCCATCGACAAAAACAGATATCTCGCCATGCCTCGAGTGATAGCCGCACTTACGATGATGCCAGTGCTCGCAGTGTTTTCGAATTTGGTGGCATTGATTGGTGCATATCTGCTCACATCACTAAAATTTGATTTTTCTTTCGATATATTTTTTGATTCCATTCAACGCTTTTTCCAAATTTCGGAAGTAGTGCAGAGTTTATTCAAATCGTTGGTGTTCGGAGGTGTTACATCTCTTGTGGGATGTCATGTTGGATTTCGTACCGAAGGCGGAGCTGAAGGTGTTGGTCGTTCAACGGTTGAAGCATTCACGATTTCCGCAGCTACGATTTTGATTTTGGATGCAATCTTTGGATATATTTTCTAATTCGATATTCACGCATGACCATACAAGACTTACTCAAAAAAGCCGATTCTCATTGGGATGATGCCGATGTATTGATTGACATTGGTACGGAGCTCGAATCGCGCACACGTCTGCCCGAGGCACGCAGAATACTTGAGCGTGCATTGGGTCTTGCACCGAAAGATTTCCCTGAGGCCTATGCCACGCTTGCATTCACTCATTTCCGTGATAATGCATCAACAGCGGAAAAAGGTGAAATGGCATTGATTCAAGGTCTTGAAATCACCGATTCCGATTATCTCAAAGCTTGGTATGTAGCATTCATTGATGATCCTCCGGCCAGAGATTATTTCATAGAATATCTAGGTAATCATGCAGATCCACGACTTCGCATCATTCTTGGACATGCCTTATTGTGGCAAGGAATGCATGATGAAAGTCAACGTGTATTATCAGAAGCAATAAAAGGGCTCGGTCCTGAGTATATGGATATTCTTCCCAAAGAATTGACTGTCTATTGCTCATCACTTGTTTGGCTGAAGGGTGCAAAACCGGATTTGGATATTGAGCAACGAGTGATACCTATTCTCCTTGCACTGCAAGAACGATATCCTTATGTGTACATGAATCATGCCTCGGAAATTACTGCATGGCAAGTACTGAAAAACTGGAATAATGTCATCGATGCCTGCAAGAAAACACTTGCCAAATTTCCCGATGAAGAAACCACCATGTTGGCAATGGCGCTTGCATATGACAAATTGGGTAAACCCCATCATGCATTGCATTTGCTTGCAAAAGCAATTGGCATAAAGCCATCTTTTGCAAGAGCTCGCATGGTATCTTCTCGCATATTGGAATCTCTTGGGGAATTGGAATTGTCAAAAGAACTCATATATCAAATTCCCGAAGCAAATCCACAGTATGCAGTGGGCATTGTGCATACAGCCATATGGGCTTTTGAACATGGAGACAAGCAATCTGCTTTGGAATTCTATCGCAGAGGATATGCAGACCTCAAACCATTCGAAAAATCACAATTTGAATCGCATCCAATTGTGAAACAAATTACCGAAGAACAAAAGAGCACTATATTGCTCAATGTATTGCAATAATCTCTACTCAAATCGTACTCAATGCAGACAATTCTCATCCTTGATTTCGGTTCACAAGTGACGCAACTCATCGCTCGAAAAATACGCGAGGCTGGAGTCTATTGTGAAATTCATCCATTTTCAATCACCAAAGAAAAACTCGAAGCTTTGAATCCAAAGGGGATTGTTTTATCCGGCGGACCTTCCAGTATTTATACCGAAGGTGCACCCATTCCTTCATTTGATGTCTTTGCCCATGCCGAGCAATATCATATTCCCATTCTTGGCATATGTTATGGATTGCAGCTCACTGCTTTCATGAATGGTGGGAATGTAGACAAATCAGCGAAGAGAGAATTCGGAAGAGCGGAATTGCGTATCGACAAAGAAGATGCATTGTTCAAGGGGATAGATGCTCATTCAATCGTATGGATGAGTCATGGAGATTCGCTCACTGCATTGCCTGATGGTTTTGAAATCATGGCTCATACAGATAATGCACCTATTTGTGCAATCAGAAATCTTCAAAGAAATATTCGCGGTGTTCAATTTCATCCTGAGGTTCATCATACAAGAGATGGCGTGAAAATGCTGTCGAATTTTGTTCATGACATTTGTGGTTGTTCCTCCGATTGGAATCCTGAAAATCTCATAGAATCAAAAATCGAAGCGATTCGTAAACAAGTTGGAAATGGTGGCGTGATTTGTGGTTTATCCGGCGGAGTTGATTCCACCGTGGTTGCCGTGCTTCTTCATAAAGCCATTGGAGATCAATTGCACTGCATTCATGTTGACTCCGGATTGATGCGCTTGGATGAAAGCAAGAAACTCGAAACATTGTTCAGACAGAATTTTTCGATGAGCATAGATGTTGTGGATGCATCGGATTTATTTCTCTCACGTCTGGAAGGCGAGAGTGATCCTGAGAAAAAAAGAAAAATCATCGGTGTCACATTCATAGATGTGTTCAATGATGAAGCCAAGAATTTTGGTGATGCACAATTTTTGGCACAAGGAACATTATATCCCGATGTGATTGAATCAGTGAGCGTGAATGGTCCATCCGTGACGATTAAATCTCATCACAATGTTGGCGGACTTCCAGAAGAAATGCATCTCAATCTTATTGAGCCATTCAGAGAATTGTTCAAAGATGAAGTGCGTGCAGTGGGAAGAGCTTTAGGTATTCCGGATTGGTTTATTGACAGACATCCATTTCCTGGTCCCGGACTTGGCATTCGTGTTTTGGGTGAAGTCACAAAGGAGCGTTGTGACATTCTGCGCAAAGCTGATGAAATCTATTTGGAAGAGATTCATAATGCAGGATTGTATAATGACATTTGGCAGGCATTTGCAGTATTGTTGCCTGTTCAAAGTGTTGGCGTTATGGGAGATGAGAGAACATATGAGAATACATGTGCCTTGCGTGCCGTCACAAGCGTTGATGGCATGACGGCAGATTGGTTTCCGATGCCATATGAAGTTCTTGCTCGCATGAGCAATCGCATCATCAATGAAGTGCGTGGCATCAATCGAGTCACATATGATATTTCCAGTAAACCGCCTGCGACGATTGAATGGGAATGAAAGAGTTTGTTTGATTTTTGTCTGATCGCATGAGAGTGTTGATAGCCATTATATTGTGTTGTCTGTGCATTTCCGATCATCCTATTTTGGGACAGAATGCTCGTGCGCCAATAGGTGATGAGCAAGTCAATATCTCTCCATTTTCATTCGGCATCCATGCTTTGGGTGGTTATAATCTCCATACTGCTTCATTTACCAGTTTCAAGGGTATTCCGAGTTGCTGTCCAGAATATTCACAAGCTACAAATCTCGGTTCAACCATTGGATTGAGCGGATCATATGCACTGAATCAACATCTTGGGTTTGCATTGCGTGCCACATTCAGTGGACTTGGTGGAGATTTTTCTTCCGATGAAATACAATATGTGATGTCGCAATCTGGATTTGCAACCATAACGCATGATCTTGAAACATCACTTGGCATTGCAGCATTGGAGCCACAAGCCACATTGACATTTGGCAGAGCAACTCTATCGAGTGGATTATGGATTGGAATGCCAATTTCGATGCGGTTCTCACAAAGAGAAACCATTTTCCCCGGTACATTCGACGGACTCAATCGTATTCGAAATGAATTATCGGGAGATATTCCTTTCACTCCCTCGATGATATTCGGTGTTTCCGCAGGTATGTCATATGCATTTCCTTTAAACAGAACAAACAATCTCAGATTAGCTCCTGAAATCAGAGGGTTTTCATTGCTGCAGGAATTATCAGAATCCACTTATTGGAGGGCGATCGGCATAAGAGCCGGTTTGTCTTTGCTTTGGTCAGATGTCGAAATCATACCACCTCCGCCTCCACCACCACCAATCATAGCTCCATTGCCTGATTTGCTCACAACGATGTCTGTAAAAGTACAAAATGGATTATCAGTCGATTCAGTTGTTCTTACAGAACGCATTGATCGCGTGATTCAGCCCATACTGCCTTATGTGTTTTTCGATGAAGAATCTTCCGAAATTCCGATTCGATATCAATTGTTGAATGAACAGCAATCCACACAATTCAATGAACAAGCTTTGATGCCATTGGATATGCTTGGGAGATATCATCATGTATTGAATCTTGCAGGATTGCGACTACGAAATGATTCATCGCTTACAATAACCATCATTGGAAATAGTGCAGGAGCAGGAAAAGAACGAAGAAATACCGGGCTTGCTTTTAAAAGGGCGGAGAAGATTGCATTGTATCTACGCACTATCTGGAATATTGATTCATCCAGATTGATCATCAAAGCAAAAGGAATTCCCGATAACCCCTCGAATAATGCATATCCTGAAGGGATTGCCGAAAACAGAAGAGTTGAATTATTATTCAGCAATCCGGAAATCTTTGAAGTGCTTACCATCATGGATTCCGTGCTATCGGTTCAACCCGAAGAAGTGAATGTTCATGGGAACATGATATCAGGAACAATGGTGGACAGATGGCGGCTTTCCATGATGACCGATACAAATTATCTTCACGAATCATTGGGATTACACGATACATTTATCAGCTCATCATTGCATATTGATCCATCAAAACTAGGGAAGCACAAAGATAGTCTCAGATTTCGCTATAATGTGGTGGATACTTTGGGAAGATCGCATACTTCGTCGATTACAATCCCCATTCACTATCAATACATTTTTGCGGATAAGACAATAAACTATTCGGGAACTGATCGAATCAAGCGATATTCACTCATTTTGTTCGACTTCGATGCTGCAACATTGGATGATCGCAATATGCGAGTGATTGATGCAATCAAATCCACCAATGGAATTCAAATCACTTCCATCTTGGGAGCGACAGATCCATTCGGCGATCAAGAACGCAATGCAAAACTTGCTTTGGAAAGAGCCGGTGTGGTTGGCACAATATTGAATGTTGATCCATTGATCGTCAAAGGGAATAGTACATATCAGGGCACTTCGAATGCATTGCCGGAAGGGAGATTCTATAATAGAACAGTCATCATCGAAGCAAAAGAACAATAATTCCAACATTGCTGAAAAGCGAAGAAATCACTACTTAAAATATACTCAAAAGCAGTGTTTTAAAGAATTTCATTGTAGGGAATACTCTTGCTTGCTATGTTTGGGCAAGAATTTTTAAGGGTGTTCCATGGGTAAATGGATACTGATTATTTGCTTGATTTCTCTTTGCCATACCGGAACGGGTTGCACTGATTCAAAAGTGAAAAAGTCCGGTGAGCCAATCGTTGATATCGGTGGAACATCGATCAATGATAAAGACATTACTCCTCAACTTGATGAATGCGAACAATTCCTTCGTGATTATGAAGCATGGGTGAAGGTATATATCAATCTCATTCAACGATATAAGAATAATCCTCAAGACAAAACAATCATCGAAGATTATGAGAAGATGATTGCAGAAATAGGAAAATGGGACATTCGCTCAAGAGAATGCATAAAAGATTCGGCAGTGCTCATTAAATATGAAGAATTACAAGAACAATTGAATGACAATGCCATACAAGTGGCATTTACGAAGTAATTAGAGTTAGTTCAACAATACTTAAACAGGAAAATATACATGGGCCTACTTTCCGGATTAATGGGAAATGCTTCGATTGTTGATTCTGGTGAATTACAAAAAGAGTATTCGCATTTATTGATTGATGGTGAATCCATTGAATTGGGATTCAAGTTGATCAGAGATATGTTTATTTTTACAAATAAGCGATTGATTTTGGTTGACAAACAAGGATTAACCGGTAGCAAACTTGAGTACAAATCTGTAACTTACAAGAGTATTTCGCGTTTTAGCATTGAAACTGCCGGTACATTTGACCTTGACGCTGAATTGAAGATATGGGTTTCGGGTGAGCAATTGCCTAGTATTCAAAAGCAATTCACCAAGGCAGTGAATGTATATGATGTGCAGAAAGTTTTAGCCACTCATGTATTAGGTTAATCCCATGCCACAAGCCATGACCTATTTGCCCTCCTTAGAGGGACAAGAATTGATGTTTGTACAAGCCATTTTTGATCAATTGACAGAAGAAGAAGCAAGAAGGTTTGCTATGTCATATCAGCAAAGAAGGCGTGATCCGGGTTTGATATTGATATTGACCATTGTTGCGATGGTATTTCTTCCCGGTTTGCATAGGTTTTTTCTTGACAAAGTAGGTTCCGGAGTTGTGCATTTGTTCACATGTGGTTGGTGTTGGATTGGTACCATCATGGATTTGGTAAATCACAAAAACCTCACATTCGAGTATAATGCCAAGATTGCATCTGAAATCTCGGCCATGTTACGATAGATTAAGCAAAACACCCACCCCAAAAAGGTGGCTGTTTTACTTTCCACACACTTGTTCTAACCTCTTATTTACCATATATTCGTCTTGATACAAAACAGCTGTTCCGGGGCTTTGCTTATTGATTATCGGGACCTGTGGGAATCATGACAACACAATAAACACAAGGGTCGGGAAGACCATATCAATATATTTCTCTACAGTCAATTCTAGGATATTTCATGAAGAAAGTGCTCCTATCGATGATATTGGCTCTGTTGGTTATGACGCAAATATCGAATGCACAAACATTCGCCGGTTTGGGTCTTGGTGCAGCCATGCCGCAGACGCAATATCCCGAGCAAAGCAATCTTGGTTTGCACGGAGAATTCCAATATGGAGTTCATCGTTTTTGTAATATGTGGCCCGTGTTCACGGTGAATTATGGTCATTATGGCCCCATCGATAGTTTGGAGTATACCAGTCCGCGAATATACTCGCTTCCGAATGTGGTGAATATTCAGGCAAATGTCCGCTGGTTCCCCTGGGATGCTCCAAATATTCCGCTTTATCTCAGCATGGGAACAGGGATATCCATCATCACAGGTGATGATGAAGAAGGGAAGATTGGAATGCCCGGAACATTGGAGGCAGGTTATCTGATCAATTATGAAAATCCATGTTGCGATTGGTTTGTGACGCTCTCTGCCAGATATACAACCAATAATATGTTGCGCGATTTGGACAGACCGCATCTATCAGGGCTTTCCGGAATGATTCATTTCAATTTCCCATTGGGAGGTGGAAAATGAGAACCATATACTCACTTCTTTGCTCTGCAATGATTGTCATGCTTGCAAGTTGCGCTTCCGGAAATATCGCTTCAGACCTTGAAAAGAAAATGTCATCCTATGAAGATGCGATTCGCATCAAGCCGGAAGTCTCTGAAAAGTATTTTCAGAAATCATCTGGTGAAGCCAATCGCGATGGAAGAACATTGCGTGGTATTGTGGATTATGTTGAAATCATACGTGATAGTGCAAATAATCCGATTGACACCGTCTTTGCATTCCATGATAAAGTGAACAATAAGCCGGTTTATCCCGGAGTTTATATTCCAATCAAACATATTGAAACTATTCCTACATTGTTTCCGGGAATTCAAACTGATAGTCTTGGTGGATTCAATCTTGTTGAGAGTTTTCATGTTACAAAGAATATCCCTGAAATCCGCTCCATACCGATCAAAGATGTTTTGAAGAAGTCTTGTAATTGCGAACCATTCTCGCTCAATATGGGATTGGATTTGTCATTGCGTCTTGCACTCGGTTTGGATGCCGGCATCGGCCTTGCATGTTTCGACAGAGATTATTCGAAATTCTGGGCTGCATCACATTTTCGCACTTCATCCTATAATGATGGATTCATCAATGATGCATTGTTTGGAACTTCTGAGCTTGGGCGCTTGCAATATGGTGGAGATCTCACAGCCGGAATCAGGGTGGGTGAAGATTATCGCTGGGCATTTGGCTTGACATTCGTGCAAGGCATGCAAGCAATCAATACCGGAGCTTTTGATCCCAAAGTGCTTATCTCTGATATGCCACTTGTCAATCGTCCCCTTGGATTATTGACCTCTCGCCATTATCTCGTGCCGGTCAAGAATTCACAAAAAGGAAAAAAATCTCAAAGTTTCTTTTATGTGGATGTCTATAGTGATGAAGCCGATAAACCCGTCAGAGAAGAAAAGGAAGGTGATGGCATTCTCAAAGCACTCTTTGGTTGCATGAAACCCTATGTATACAATGAATTCGGATTTGCATTAGATGCATTCTCCCTTGCGGCATTGTCAATGTCTCTCGGTTTAGAATGTGATGATTGTACCATTCGCATCAAAGATGCCCAAGCAAATGGAGACATCAACATGGATTGGTCTTTCCCGCTTACTTATGGCTTTGGCGTGGGTGTCGATATTCCCATCATGAGCGATCTTGATCTCGAAATCGATCTTGGTTATCGTGATGTGGCTGTTGGAGATGCATACTCTGTGCTTGGATTCACCAATGTACCCGGAACTCGCAGATTAGGAACATTTCAATTGAGATTAGGAGTGATGTACTAATGAAAACATACTTTGTATTATTCACTATGCTGCTCCTTTTGAGCCTTAATGGATGTTTTGTTCCTGAACCTTTGGACCCTATGTCAAAGGATCCCATAGTAAGAGAAGCAACGATAGCAATATTTGATTCTCGGATTGATACTTCAATCAATTATACATCTCCTACATTCAATATCGCAACATTTCGATTTCCATCAAGCGAAAAATCCTCTGGTTCATTACCAAATGATGACAGATTCTTGAAAGGGAATTGGATATTCACAGAAACGAATTTTCCACTTCCCGGATATACAACTACATGCAACTTTAGGGAACCACCCAATTCTTTGCAAGCGGGTGATATCTTGGTTGATAGTATTTATATAGATCCAAATCCATTCTTGTCAAGAGTCTTTTTACGGTTCAAAGGAACATTCGTAAGAATTCCTAGAGCCAGCCCATTGCTTACCGAAAATGCTGATACAATAGCAATGAAGTTCAAAGACTTGGCTAATGATACACTTAGATTTTTTACCGGGTGTGATCAATTAAAAAATCTAGGTATTAAATATGGTGATGTCCAAATTGGTAGTCCATTTTCAATTACTGCCAATAATCCTAATGGAAATCCACAGAATTATGTCTATCCAACAAGTTGGCCCACAATTAGAGATATTGCTAAAGTACTACCTCCATTTAAGAGATTACCAGCAGAAGATATGAATACCTATGTAGCTGAGTTCGGATTGGGAGATGTGTTTTATTATACTGCTGAAAATGGTAATAACTTTTTTGTTTCGGTTTCAAATATCCGTGAAGGGTTGCTCAATCCTCCTCTTCGAAGAGTGACATTCAAATTTGCTGAAGCATATTATTGTACAATCTGTAATCCATTATGACAATCATGAAAACATTCATACTTATACTAGTAATTTGTTTGAGTGGATTCTTGATTGAACCACTACAAGCACAAGATCCATCGAAACATATAAAAATCGAGAAGAAGTCTGAAATTTTCAGAAATGGAACAAATACTCCTGCCGATGATTTCGCACCTGCGATCATTGGTTCGATTGGAGATGTGGGTGACACGCTGGTTGTTACTTCGAATCGAAGTAAAAGAGAGCAGCTTTATGTGATTCCATTGTCTGACACAACTGAGCGTGACACATCGATTTATGGCGCTTCTTTTACATTGTTCAATAGAAAAGCCATACAGCATATTGGTGGGGTGATCCAAACGGATCAGAACAAATTCTATAAGCGATATGTCTTTGCTTCTTCCGGTGTACCTGATAAAAGGACATCTCGTTTTTTTGAATTGAGCGGTGCAGACATCAAAGGTGGCAGCGATTTATTCGAAAAGATTCATCGTAATTATCAAACTGACTTTGATTCCATTCGCAATATCGAGGAATTGAATGGCACCGCATGGGATTCACATCCAACTGTCGCGGTTGACTCAGCCACCGGTATTGAAATGATTGTGTACAGCTCAGACCGTGTTGACACCAATGGTGGTTTCTCTGCGCCATATGAGAATGCACTCTATACATTCAATGGTATTCAAAGAAAAGGGAATGCCGATTTGTTTGTTGCATTTCGTACCATTGGATCAAATGCATGGAGCAAGCCGGTTAATCTTGCCCTTATCCAAGGAAAGAAAGAAATCAATACACCATTCAATGAATATTCTCCATTTCTGTATTGCTTGGATGGAACTCCTCATTTATTGTATTCATCGAATCGTGCCGGCAATTATGATCTCTATTATGCATTGATGGATATCGATTTTTATTCCATCAAAAATAAATTGGCCATGGATCAATTGCGTGCAGAGGATTTGCAAGCAACAATGATTGTTGAAGACATGCTCCCATTGGGTAATGCATCAAATGACATATCTTCTCAGCATGATGAATTATTCCCATTTGTACGATATCAAGCGCCGAATACCACGAGCAAAACAATCAGACAATCTATGTTCTATTCATCTGATAGATATGGAAAGGATAATCCTGAATTGGCAAAGAAGGAACAATTGGGCAAGTTGGATATATACAGATCGGAAGCCACATTCTTTTGTGGCATTGAGCCACCCAAGCCTTGTCCTCCATGTGAGCCATGCGACCCTGCTTATCCATGTGCAAAGCCACCCAAACCATGTGCTATCACATATAATCTTACAGTAATCGACAATGCAAGCAATGATACAACAGTAAAAGATGCAATGCTTCAAGTAAGCAGCAATTATGCCGGTAATATCGAAAGGAAAGGAAATACATATAGCATTCATATTCCTGCTGATTCCATGATGAATCGTCCTGATGGGATTGTATTTTCCTCATTCGGACATTCAGCCTATGATCGCAAACCATGTCAGGATAGAAGTCCTGTAATCACCAATTATAATGGAATGGTGATTACACGTTCAATAGCTTCCGTAAAAGATAAAGCAAGAAAGGAGCAATATGATTCACTGGTTCAGGATAAACCGGTGAAGGCACAGCGTGTAGCCAGATTGTTTGATACAATCACGGTTGAGCAATTTGAGTCCAGACCACTTCGAAAGAGATTGAATGAACGCATGGAAATTCTTGATATTAAGAAATTGCGCATTGGTCGAGACACTATGACATATGTTGATTCAATGCCTCCATTGAGAAAATCAGTCTTTACAAAATCGGTGGCATATAAAGACACCACCTATTCTTATGACACATCATTTGTAGCAAGTTCCGTTCAGCATATAGCCTCGAGTCTGACACGTTTTGAACCATTGCGGATTCCAAGAACTATGGTCAAAGCTGAGGATTCATGCAGTATAAACATCGTGAATGATACAATCCGACTTTATGCGCAATATGGGCAATCACCATGCTGTCTTACTGTTGACTCCGTGATTGTTTTCGGTGCTCAAAGAAATGTGCCATATTTCCAAACAGCGTTTTGGGAAGTGAACACCTCCAAAGGTTATGCCGAACATATGCAAAGATTGCGTGATGGTGATTTAAAAGAGGCTTCTTGGATTGAATTGAATTATCGTAATAAATATTGGGGAAATCGCGGAGAAATCGATAGATCAGATCTTATGGCAATGCGTCGTGCGGATTATCGTGAAAAAGCGAAAATCATCGATAGAAATATTCAGAATATGGTGGACTCCACATCGGATCTTCTCAAAAAATTCTGGAAAATCTATGAAAAGAATGATACCGCGAAAGTCATTATTACCATGACGGCATATTCTGATATTCGTCCGATTGGTAACGGAACATATATTTCCGATAATGAAGTGAAATATATTTCAAGCGCTTTTGATACGGTCAATTATCAATTCTCCAATGCTCAATCGATTGACATCAAATCAGGTGCTTCATTGAAAGGTGAAGACAATGATACGCTCTCCAAGCTAAGAGCGTACTATGGTTATCAAGCCGTGATGAATGAGTTGTCAAAAGATTCACTCTTTTCCGTAATCAAATCCAAAGGAATGGTCATTACTCCAACCGATGGATTCAATGTCAATCAATATGATGAAAAGATTCGTAAGGCAAGAGTGATTGTATTGGCCGAAGGCAAATATGTCGATACCTCCGTGATACCCGAAGTTTCGGGTTATAAGCGTACGGAAAACAGTTATTATGATCTGGACAGTGTTCGCCGTGTGGATGTATCGGTTCGACTTATCAATTTGCGACCTGATTTATATGCATTCCCGGATTGTTGCGTACAATGTAAATAACACACCCTGTGTTTGAAATAATGGGCACGGCCACAATGATGATCGTGCCTTTTTATATACTATATATTCGTTTTACTCATGTTTGCTGACCTTCTCTACAAGTTAAGACATAATGAATCCAATTGGTTCGATACATTCATTCTCGGTGTCATTATTCTATCCGCCATTCTCGTAGGCGTAGAAACAGATAAAATAATGATGAATACATTTCATGATCCACTTCATATCACTAACATTGTCATTCATCATATTTTCGTAACCGAAATTCTAGTAAAAATCTATGCTTATAGAGATGATCTTCGCTTGTACTTTTCGGATGGATGGAATCTCTTTGACATTTTTATCGTGATGTTGGGATTTCTGCCATTGCTCATCACACATGATGAATCCACATATGAGGCAGTTCTTGCAGCCAGAACGTTGCGTATTTTCAGATCTCTGAAATCATTGCGTGTTCTTCGTTTGATTGGACGCTTCAAACAACTTCGTACTATTGTCGAAACCCTGCTTCATAGCTTACCAACATTGTGGCAAGTATTCATGCTCATGGGAATTCTGTATTATTCCTATGCTGTGATTGGAGTGTTTTTGTTCGGCGTGAATGATCCACAGCATTTTGGAAGTTTGTCACAGGCAGTATTGACTCTCTTCCAAGTTATGACAGGTGATGGTTGGTCCGAGCTCATGAAAGCAAATATGTATAAATGCATTCATCCACATCCTTTCCTATCACCTTTATACTTTTGTAGTTTTGTGCTTGTTGGTGCTTTGATCATTTTGAATCTCTTTGTCGGTATCATCATATCAGAAATGGATGAAACACGAAGAAGGCATTTGCAGGAAGAAATGGAAGTGAAGATGTTACATGATTCAGATGATGCCTTGCTTCTACGACTTCAAGAGTATAAACAAAATTTCGACCAAGAGATGAACATCATCATAGATGAGTTGAAAAGAAGGAAGCAATAAAAAAAGGTGTGATCAATAAAGATCACACCTTTTTTTATTGAATTGATTATGTATCAACCTTCGGGTTGCTCTGCTGATGGTTCGGCAGGTGGTATATCTTCTGTTGAATTCATTGGCTCTTCAACTGGTGCTGCTTCTGGCGCAGGAGCTGCTTCATCTACAGGAGCTGCAGCCGCAGCAGCAGCTGCTGCCAACTTGCGAGCTTTGCGAGCTGCTTGTTTTTTCAAATAGCGAGCTATTGCCAAGTCTCTGTGCTTTGCAATTGCCGCTTCAATTTCTTCGCCGGTTTTGCCTTTAAATTCCATTTGACGACGAAGCAATAAGCCATCGGCACTCATAAGTGAGCGAACGATGTCAGTAGGCTGTGCACCGTTATTGAGCCAATAAATTGCTCTGTCATGCTGGAAAGAAACTGTTGATGGTTGCTTCATCGGATCATAATATCCGATGCGCTCCAAATAATCACCGTCACGACGTGAACGACTGTCAACTGCGACGATGTCATAGGTTGGTGCTTTTTTGCGACCTTTACGGCGCAAACGAAGTTTTACCATGAGATACCCTACTCAAGTTAAGGGTGAATAAATCCGGTGCTTCAGCGTTTGAAGCCGGTTGGTATTTTGAAACTCGGCATTTTCATTCCGCGAAGACGTTGCATCGGATTGTTTTGACTTTGCGATACAGTCTTCATCATTTTTTGCATATCCTCGAATTGCGAGAGCAAGCGATTGACATCTGCGATTGATGTTCCACTTCCCATTGCAATTCGCCTTCTGCGCGATCCGCTCAGTATTCTTGGGTTATATCGCTCTTCGCCTGTCATGGAGAGAATGATTGCCTCCACGCGATTGAATGCTTTGTCATCCAATTGTACATTGCGCATCGCTTTGTCCATTCCTGGGATCATGCCGAGAAGATCCTTCAATGAACCCATTTTCTTGATCACCCGCAATTGCTCCAAGAAATCCTGAAGCGTGAATTGATTCTTGCGGATTTTTTCTTCGAGGCGAGCCGCTTCTTTTTCATCAATCTCCTGCTGAGCTTTCTCAACAAGCGTTATGATGTCACCCATGCCCAATATGCGTGATGCAATACGATCAGGATGAAATGGCTCGAGTGCCTCAACTTTTTCTCCAATACCAACGAATTTGATGGGCTGTCCCACAACTTGCTTGATGGACAATGCCGCACCACCGCGTGTATCACCGTCCAATTTGGTAAGCACAACGCCGGTCAAACTCAAGGATTCATGAAATGCCTTTGCGGTATTGACGGCATCTTGACCGGTCATCGCATCGCAGACAAACAGGATTTCACGAGGATTGATTTCTTTTTTGATATTCTCAACTTCGCGCATCATCTCTTCATCAATGGTCAAGCGACCTGCAGTATCGACGATGATGATGTCACGAGCAAATTTTCTGGCCTCACCCAAAGACTCTTTCGCAATCTGTACAGGATCTTTGCCTTCGGCAGAATACACGGGAACAGCAACTTGCTCTCCAAGCAATTTCAACTGATCAACCGCTGCGGGACGATAGATGTCACATGCAACAAGCATCGGTTGGCGACCCTTCTTCTTGAGATGCAATGCCAACTTACCGCAGAATGTGGTCTTACCTGAACCCTGCAAACCAGCAACCATGATGATCGTCGGTGGTTGTGATGAGAAATTGATTTCCGCCTTACCAGTGCCCATAAGAGCAACAAGTTCATCATGAATCAATTTTACGATCATCTGTCCGGGAAGAATATTTCCTTTCACTTCCAATCCAACCGCTTTGCTCAGCACAGTCTCAATGAAGTCTTTCACAACCGCAAAGTTCACATCGGCATCGAGAAGGGCATTACGCACTTCATTCAATGCTTCCTTGATATTCTCCTCTGTGATCTTCGATTGACCTCGAAAGACCTTCAGAGCAGATTCCAATTTTGTCTGTAAACTCTCAAACATAGTTGTGCCATGTGACAATCAGTGAGCCACGAAAATACGGGAAATACGCCATTTGACCAAAGATTTTATCCCTTGGAAACTCCCATTGCAATAAGGGTTTGCAAGGATTGTCGAAGCCCCGAGGCAAATTCATCGACATCTTTTTTGCTTATCGTGAGGGGAGGTAAAACACGCAGGACTTTCACCGCGGTTGAGTTGGCAATGATGCCGTTTTTGAGCAATTCTTCCACCAATATGGCTGATTCGAACGATAAAACGACACCTTGCATGCATCCACAACCCCGTATCTCCTTGACATAATCAGGAAATTCATCCATGATTGCATGTAAAGTTTCCTTCAAATAACACCCCATTTCGTGTGCATTTGCCATGACTCCCGAGTATAATTCTTCCATCACCACGATTCCGGCAGCACAGGCAAGGGAATTTCCGCCATAAGTTGTCCCGTGACGGCCTTTATCTACCAATTTCGCCAAATCATTGGTTGTGACAATTGCCCCGAGTGGTAATCCGCCACCGATTCCCTTGGCCATCACGATGATGTCGGGTTTGATGAGATATTTATCAAAAAAGAATAAAGAACCTGTTCTGCCGACTCCGGACTGCACTTCATCGGCGATTATCAGAAAATTGTATTGGTCTTTGAGATTCATGAGTTCAGTGACAAATGCGGGATCGGCATGCGTGATTCCACCTTCTCCTTGGAGGAATTCGAGTGCGACTGCACAAGTATCATCATTCACTGCCTTCCGCAAAGCATCAATATCATTGAATGGTATCACGCTCATATTTGGGAGGAAGGGACCCATGCCATCTTTATACAGCGGTTTATTCATCAAACTCAGAGGGCCATATGTTCTTCCGTGAAAGCCACCTTCGAATGCAATCATATGATGTTTGCCATGTTCATTGCCCCAAAGTCGAGCAAGTTTGATTGCGCCTTCAAAACTTTCTGCACCTGAATTGCTGTAGTATACCCGATCCATTCCGGACTTTTCCTTTATCATTTCCGAAAGACGAATCTGTGGTTCTTGATAAAAGAAATTCGAGACATGAAGATATTGTTCGGCTTGCAGTTGAATTGCCTTGATGATGCGAGGATGTGAATGACCAAGTGCATTGACGGCGATTCCACTTAAAAAATCGAGATAGCGTTTTCCGGATTTGTCGAAAATTTCCGTACCGATTGCTTTATCGATTTCAATTGGAAGTCGACGATAATTTTGGAACATCACTTCATGTTCGCGTTGAATCAATGTTTCTTTCATTCTGTATCATCCAATAGTGGATCTTGATTGAGATATGAATGTGGTAATAGTTTTCTCCCCGCATAGCCGTCCATGAATCCATGAAAATGAGTGATTGCATCTTCATCGCTTCTCCAACAGAGGAGCATTTCGCGTCCTTCTATGATTGCGGGAAAATCAACGAGCCCAATATTGAAATTCCAGTCTTTGTATTCACATCCAAGTTCTTCGAGCTCTGCATGCAATTCTTTCAGCGTATCAGAAAAGGCCATGCATGTTTCATCTTTGCGCGGGTCTTCTCCCGTTTGCTTCAGTTCCGTGATACGAGTTCGTAATTGAGATCCAATGCGAAGAATATCGTTCACGATGCTGCGGACAAGTGGCAATGTGCGATTGGCTTCTTCTGGAGTGAAATACTTGATTTCCTGCATATCAATTCCGATTTGGTTTGGCTTGAACCGATGAATTTGGTTTCAATAAAGAAGCTCCGCTGATAATCAGAGAATCTCCGATGGAAAGTCCTTTCACAATTTCTAGTGATGCATCCGTACGCATACCTGTTATGATTGGTTGCGGCATGGCTTTACCATTGCGCAAGACAAAGACTCGCAAGCCTCGAATATCCGGTACAGCGGCTTCTGTTGGAATCAATATAGTTGGTTCAGGTTGTGACATCGGAAGTATAACTTCGGCGAATGCACCGGGTTTGAATTCATTCTGAGAATTCTTATGCACTGCGATGATGCTTATTGTTCTTGTTGCATTGTCTATCATCGGATTGATTGCATGAATGACTCCATCATGAAGCATTGAATCACCAGCTTGTCGAAATTGAATTGTCATGCCCTTTTTGAGATTCATTCCATATCGTTCAGGAATCGATGCTTCAATTCGAATGGGTTGAGTATTCACAAGTTCGGTAATCACCGATCCGGGTGAAACATAACTTCCTTTGCTTAATTGTTTGATGCCGATTGTACCTGCAAAAGGAGCTCTGATTGTTGTTTTTGCAATGGCTGCTTTAACCACAGAAATATCAGCAAGCAATGTGGTGACGGTATTTTCGGCGCGTTCAAACAATTCCTGACTAGTTCCGCCGCCTTGCAATAATGATTGTTCGCGTTTGGCATTTGTCTCGGCGAGTGCAAGTAATGCTTTGAGTTTTGTCAATTGTGCTTGCAATTCTGAATCGTCCAGTTTTGTCAAGACTTGTCCCTGAGAGACTTTTGCACCTTCAGTGAAGGAAACACTGATGATTCTTCCTGCTATCTCCGGCGCGATGCGAACCATGTCATGAGGTGCAAGACTTCCCGTCACGATGATTGATCGTGTGAATAATGTATCACGAACGATTGCATATGTAACCGCTGTCGGCGTTTTGGGTCCACCTGGCGGACCTTTCGGTTTTGTCTTGCTTGCCGGTTTAAAAATAATGATTAAACACAGAAGCACTATTGCGCCGATGATGATGAGGATGCGTTTCACTATGCATTTCCTTTTGCGATTGCAATGCCCAATTCACCGAGTTGTGCATTGGCGACGGGGCTTGGGCATTGTTCCATCAATGCGAGCGCGCTCGTTGTTTTTGGGAATGCAATTACATCGCGAATATTTTCGGTGCCGGAGATCAACATGGACAAGCGATCGAAACCGAATGCGATTCCGCCATGTGGGGGAGCGCCATATTGCAATGCGCTGAGTAAAAATCCGAATTTGGTTTCAGCTTCTTCGCGTGTGAATCCAAGTAAATCGAACATGCGTTGTTGGACTTCATTTTGATGAATACGAATGCTTCCACCGGCAACTTCATAGCCATTGATCACAAGATCATGTGCTTTTGCACGTGCCTTTTCAGGAGCTTCATCAAGGAGATGCACATCCTCATTCATTGGAGCGGTGAATGGATGATGTCTTGCGATATAGCGATTCTCTTCAGGTGAATATTCAAGAAGAGGGAATTCGGTGATCCAAGAAAAGGAGAATAAATCTTTCACTGTTTCCATGATGCCGGAACGACGCGCGATTTCGAGTCGAAGTGCCCCTGCGATGGTACATGCGCGCTCCCATTCACCGACCGTGATGAGCACGAGATCGCCATGTTCGACTTCAAGTTCATTCTTGATGGAATTTATATGGTCTTCACTCAAGAATTTTAGTATCGGTGATTGTATTTCTCCTTCGGCAGACCATTTCAGATAGGCGAGTCCACCTGCGCCATATTTTTTGGCATATTCAGTGAGTTCATCCAATTGTTTTCTTGAAAATCCCGCGCAACCTTTGGCAT
>Ga0194132_10000516_pt1 | contig 78770 bp, 73 predicted proteins | sample TA2KigOf80mmetaG_FD_148612 | JGI IMG/M metagenome (GOLD analysis project Ga0194132, IMG submission 148612) | Freshwater microbial communities from Lake Tanganyika, Tanzania - TA2015054 Kigoma Offshore 80m | ecosystem: Environmental > Aquatic > Freshwater > Lake | place: Tanzania: Lake... | reverse complement strand
TCGGTGCGGAACTGCTCGGCCTGACCGACGCTCAGCGTGGTGGGTGCACGATCGAGCGGATCCCACGCGAAACCCGTGTTCCACGGGTGCGGCGAACGGGTCGGAGCCACGCCCCGACGTTAGGGCGATCGACACGATCGTGCCCGGGGTGGGAGTCGAACCCACACGCTCCTTCCGGAGCCGGGGGTTTAAGCGTCGATTCGGCGGTCCGGCAGGTTCAGTCCGAGGCCGTTCCACCCCGTCCTGTCAGGGATCGAGCGATCTGGCGGTCCGGCCGAGGGTGCCCCATGCCGTCGAGTTTCGCCGCGTTCGTTAGCAATCCGTGAGCAGAACCCGGGCGGCCGACCGGACCCAGAATCTGCGAACGACAGCCATGTCATCAACAGCATGTAGTGGCGCGCACCCGGTAGTTAACGGCACATGTCCGTCGACGGGAACAGGCAACTTCAGCAGGTCAGCGCGGCCCGCACACCGCTGTCAGCGAATCCGGAAGCCAGGTGGGCCACCCATGGGCGATCATCTGGCGTGCTCGATCCGGACGTTGCTGCGCACTACGAGTTGGGGCTCGAACACTCGCGACTTTTCATCGATGGCCGAGCGCGGCTCGAGTTCGTTCGGACACTCGAACTGCTCACGCGCCTACTACCCCGCCCTCCTGCACGTGTGCTGGACGTCGGCGGCGGAACCGGGGTCTACGCATTGCCGTTGACCGAACTCGGCTATCAGGTGCGAGTCGTCGAGCCGATCCGATCGCACATCGATGATGTCGAGACGCAGGCCAGCGAGCCTGACCTCAGCGGATTGAGCGCCGTCCTCGGTGATGCACGCGACCTCCCGGAGAACTCGGACAGCTACGACGCAGTACTCATGCTCGGGCCGCTCTACCACCTCACCGAACGAGTCGACCGAGTCCAGGCGTTCCGAGAAGCAGCGCGGGTCACTCGGCCGGGTGGAGTCGTCATCGCAGCGGGGATCTCACGCTTCGCGTCTCTGATCGACGGACTCAAGCGACAGATCCTGAGCGACCCGCTGTTCCGCTCGATCGTCGAGCGGGACTTGCAGGACGGACAACACCGGAATCCGGACGTCACGGGACATCCGGAGTACTTCACGACCGCGTACTTCCATCTGCCGACCGAGCTCTCCGAGGAAGCCATCGAAGCGGGCCTGACCGAGCCGCAGATGTACGCGGTCGAAGGACCGTCCTGGATCGTCGAGAACATCGACGATCTCGACAACCAACTGTTCGCCGCCCGTGCAGTCGAGCAGGAGCCGTCGCTCATGGCAGCAACGTCGCACTTCATCGTCGTCGGCCTTGCTGCCCCGGCCCAGCAATCCTGACGACCCGGCGCCCGGCGCCCGGCGCCCGGCAGATATTGCCGGTTAGAGGCAGGATCGACACATCGGTCGTCTGCCTCCTTCAGAGGGCTCGCCAACTCAGTCGGTGCGCCTCCGCCTCGGCGATCTCGCCGAGGTAGCGAGCCGAGCTCACATCGAGGTCAACAGCGGCGAGCCGAAGGGCCTTCCAAGTCTCATCGTCGACCTGGATGCGGAGGAATCGCTGACGCGGTGACGGTTCGCCCTCCCCTGGACCCCGACGCCGCCGCGACGACGGTCGACCGAACACCGTCCCAGCGGCGAGTTGGTCCATCTCGAAGCGCACCAGTTCGCCCGTCCTCCAGATCAGGTACGTGCCCTGCGCGACGACATCGCGCTGCAGCACCGCCCACGCCCCATCGTCGACATCGACCCTGACCGGACGACCATCCCGGGGACCTTTCCGACGCTGGCCGAGCCGCTCGAACCGTCGCCGCTCGAACTCCAATCGGCGCTCCGCGGCCCGCGTCTCCTTCTCCGCCTCGGTCCGCGCACGCTGGATCCTCGAGATCTCCGTGAGCAGCTCGCGCTTGCGGTCGAGGAGCCGCTGCAGATGGGCGACCTTCTGTTCCTCGGCGTCGGCCCGGTCCTTGAGATCGACCAGATCCTGCGCCGTGTCGACCAGGTCCAGGTCGAGCCGCTCCAGCCGACGACGTTCCCACTCACGCTCCTGGGCCTTCCGTTCCGGCGTCGGCTCCCACGGCCGATCCCAGCTCACAGGGCGCCCCGGTCCACCCGGAGCCGGCGCTTCCACCGGCCGCTTCCGCCAGTGCCGCTTGCGGCACTTGCCAGTCTGTGCCATTCCCTGAGGAACCTCCGAAGCAGCGGGGGGTCGGCCGGAACGCCGATTGCAGCACGCAGGCGGCGCCTCACGGGCGGTCGCTGCCAGCGCCGGCCAGCAGCGCCTCGATCGCGGCGCAGGGCACGACGATGCGACGGCCGAGGCGGACCGACGGCAGCTGCCCGGTCCTCACACATTCGTAGGCGGTGGTTCGAGACACGCCCAGGAGCCTCCCCGCCTCCTCGACGGTGTACACGAGTCGTTCTGGTTGATGTTCCATGCGGGCCCTCCAGGGGTCGACGAGTTGCGACCTCCTAAGCGCGCATCCGCCGCTTCTCAGCCCGATACCGGGCGTGGTCAGGACTGACCACGCCTGCGGTCATGGGCTGGTCAGCCCTGACCAACGCATGGCCACGCGAGCGACATGCCGAGAATCGCCGTGTCCCACCGGCCGTTCGGTGGCACACTGAAGGGGTCGAGGGCACAGAGCCCGAGGTAGTGAACCCAGTTGATGGTCGGACGACCAGCAGCTGGGTTTACGACTTTTCCAGCCCACGTCGACGACGCTGACAGACTTGCCGAGCCGACGCTGCCAGTCCCCACCCGCCCCGACCAGCCAGGCGTACCCATCGGCGAGCCACAGCAGTGGCTCCCCGGCTCCGCTGACGTGCTCATAGGTCAGCGGTGGCGTCCGGCGACGCCACCCAGATGACGGGGTGGTCGTCGGCATCCTGGCTGGGACGGGACTCGAGCGTCAGTCGGACCGGCTCACCGGTCGACTGGAGATCGACGACGATCGCCGCCAGGCAGACGGCCCGCGCGTCAGCTGAGCGTTGGCCTGGTGCCGATCGGCAGACGAAGACGCTGGCACCGACGTCGGTGGCGAGCAGACCGGCGACGAGGGCGCGTTGTCGCCGATCACTCTCGCTGTAGAAGTGAAGTCGACGCTGACCGGGGAGGAGCAGGCTGCGGGTAGCCGACCTCGCACGACCCGCATCCGCCCGGTCGATGAGGACGCAGCTCATGAGGTAGCGACCAGGTCGCTCGCTCTCGTCCACATAGGCCAGCAGCTCGGTCACGCCGAGGAGCCGAAGATGTCGGTCGCCACAGTGTCGGCGGCGGCGGCATCGAGGCTGGGCGCCACGTGGCTGTAGGTGTCGATGGTGACCGCGATCGTGGCGTGGCCGAGTCGGTCCGAGACCACCTTGGGGTGCACCCCGGCCCGGAGCGCGTGCGTCGCCCACGTGTGGCGCAGGTTGTGCGGGCCCCGCAGGGGCGGCAGCTCGGTCGCCTTCACGTAGCGCTGGAACTGCCGCGAGAACCGGTCCGGGTGCTCGGGTCGCCCGGTGCCGTCACAGAGCACGAGGTCGTAGCTGGGGTCCCAGGCCTCGCCGGCGACTGCCCGCTCCTGGTCCTGCACGACCCGATGGGCCCGGAGCACCTCGATGGTCGTGGGGTCGAGTGAGATCGTCCGGCGGCTCCGGTTGGTCTTGGTCGGGCCCAGCACCAGCTTGTCGTTGACCGTCGTCAGGGTTTGCGTGACGGAAGCCCGTCGGGTCGACAGGTCGACGTCTCGCCACCGCAGGCCGAACACCTCGCCCCGGCGCATCCCGGTCGTGGCGAGCAGCACGTAGGCGGCGAAGAGCCGATCGCCCGAGACGTGTTCCAGGAAGGCGGCCAACTCGTCCGCGGTCCAGGTGGCCCGCTCGACGTGGGGCACCGCAGGCGGCCGGGCCAGGTGCGCGACGTTGCGCATCACCAGCCGCAGTCGCTCGGCGTCGGCCAGCGCCCGGTGCAAGACGATGTGGGTGTTGCGAACCGTCTTGGCGGCGAGCGGACGGCCGGCGGGACCGCCCTCGTTCACCATGCGGGCGTAGAAGCGCTCGACCTCCACGGCGGTCAGCGCCTGGAGCTTGCGGGCGCCGAGGCCCCAGCAGATCCGCTGCACCGCCACCACGTAGCTGGCCGAGGTCGTCTCCCGGAGCTGCGGGCGGACCGTGGTGAGCCACTCGGTCAGGTACTCCTCGAGGGTGACCGACGAGGGCGCCACGACCGTGCCGGACCGGATCTCGTTGAGCACCTCGGTGAGAGCGTCCTCGGCCCCCGACCTGGTGCGGAACCCGCTCTTGGTGCGCTGCTTGCGCTTGCCGGTGGCGGGGTCCCGGCCGACGTCGACGACGTAGCCCCAAGTGCTCCCTCGCTTGTGGACATGCCCGCGCATGGCCGCACCGCAGCCCCAAGTTCGTTAGCAATCCGTGAGCATCGGCCGATTCCGGACGGGGGATCACTCCCTGGATCGGCCCGTTTCGCCTCTGATTGCAGGGTGCCCGGGGAGAGATTCGAACTCTCACGGAGCCTGAGCTCCCGAGGGGTTTAAGCCCTCTGCGCCTGCCAGTTACGCCACCCGGGCATCGGAGGACGACCCGGGGGTGACCTCCGGGGATGACCGTACCGGTGCCGGACGTGCCGGTGCGGCGGTCGGGCGCAGGACCGGCGGTCCACTCGACCCGCCGAGCGCGGCCCATGCGGCGCGACGGAAGCCGGCTGCGTCCCGGCCGGACAGGCGGTTGGCGACGATCACGCCGTCGACGACGTCGGCCTGGATGGAGGCCACTGGCCGGTCGCCGAGTCGGATGGAGACGACGGTTGCAGCAGCGGTTCGCCTGATGCTCCGGTCGACCTCGGGCAGCCCGGGTGGCGAGCGGAACACCGGCACGGTGAGCCGGCGGCGACGGGCAACCTCGAGCACGACCCGGACCGCAGCGGCGAACTCAGCCGATGGCGAGACCGACGGTGCCCGGGCAAGGGGGTGAGCCGGACGCAGGTCGCCGGGCGGAGAGGTTCTGTCACGCAGCATCGACGATGATCCTGACCGACCGGTGTGACACTCATGGTGCCGGGGCCCCGGTCGGGCCCTGCGGTCGGTCAGCTCCCGGCTGGGACCGCCTGCCCGGAGGGCGACACGAGGAACCACACTCCTCCGACACCCTGGCCGGAGGTGGTCCCGGGCTGGTCGCTGGCGAAGAGGTACAGCGGCTGGCCGGCATAGGTGACCTGTTGCCTGCCGTCAGCCCGCTTGACCGTGCCGAGCAGCGAGGCGTCGACGCCTCCCCCGGCAGTTGGGGTGCCAGTCGACAGCAACGGCGGCCACGCAGTGGCGCAGTCGCCGAAGCACGTGGGCGGGGAATCGGGCGGGCGATCAGCGTCCGGGGTGTAGAGGTAGAGCGACTGACCCAAGGCGTCGAAGAGGATCTCGCTCTCACCGGACTCGCCGCTCTGCACCAGCGTTCCGGGCTCTCCTGTCGGGGCGACGGAGTCGTCGGGTTGGGGCTCCGGAACGCCCTCGGCGTCCATGTTCGTCGACGAAGGCGCTTCTGCGGAATCGTCTCCGCCACAAGCGGTGACCGGCGCAGCCACGGCGAGCACGGCGCCGAGTGCGAGCACGGACACGACGAGCGGATGGCGACGGGAACGGCGGTTCGAGGAGATCATGGCCGGAACGCTAGCGACCGGGGCGGTCGACCGGGTGTCAGGTCCGGCCGGGATCGATCCGTTCCGAGATCCACCAGGCCAGACGGGCAGCGTCTGGATGCTGAAGCACCAATCTGGCCGGTCGTTCCAGATCCGTGTCGATCACCAAGGCGTCACGATCCCGCTGGACACACCAGAACTGCCGGGTACCCGGACGTTCCGGGACGGCGAACCATCCAACGGCGAGGTAGCCGGGCAGGTACGCCCCCGGGCTCCGCCAACCCAGACCGTCCCGCACGGAGTCGACCGGGGCCACCCGGGCCGACACGACGCTCTCGAGCGGCACCTCGAGGTGACCGGCCACAGCCAGCACACGCTCCAACCCGTCGAGCTCGACGGTAACCGCAGCATCCGTGACGTGGATGGCAACCCCCACGAGGCCTCACACTACGCTCCCGCGGGTGCTCAAGGTCCACTGGTTCCTCCCCACCGGCGGCGACGGTCGTGACGTCGCCCCGGCTCCCGAGGACCTCCGTCCACCGACCGTGGGATACCTCTTCCAGGTGGCGAGCGCCTGCGATCAGCTCGGTTTCGACGCCGTGCTCACCCCGTGCGGCACTGCGTGCGAGGACGCCTGGCTGGCCACGGCGCCGCTGATCCCGCTGACCCGCCATCTCCGCTTCCTCGTGGCGTTCCGGCCGGGACTGCTCTCCCCGACGCTGGCGGCGCAGATGGCGTCGACCTACCAGCGCATGTCGGGCGGCCGCCTGCTCGTGAACATCGTGATCGGCGCCGAGGACCACGAGGTGGCCCGATTCGGTGACTTCGCCGACAAGGACACGCGTTACGAGCGGGCCGGAGAGTTCCTGGCGATCATGCGGGCTGCGTGGGACACCGACGGACCCGGCACTCCCGGGGCCGACTTCGACGGCGACCACTACCGCGTCGTCGATGCCACCACGAGGGCCCGGCCCACACCGCGACCGGAGATCTACTTCGGCGGTGCCTCTCCGGCCGCCGAGCGCATCGCCGCTGAGCACGTCGACGTCTACCTGGCCTGGGGTGAGCCGCCGACGATGGTCGCCGAGCGTCTCGACCGCATGCGTGAGCTTGCCGCTGCCGCCGACCGGGGCGCTGACCGTCCATTGCGATTCGGGATCCGGTTCCATGCGATCACCCGGGACACCGAGGACGAGGCCTGGACCGAGGCATCCCGCCTGCTCGCCGGCATGGATCCGGCCGCCGTCGCCGCCGCCCGGGCCGACTTCGCTCAGACCCGCTCGGTCGGCCAGGCCCGCATGGCCGGGTTGTCCGGCGCCGCCGGAGGCGAGGTGCCCGACGATCCCCGTGACCTGCTGGTCCACGACAACGTGTGGGCGGGAGTAGGGCTGGTCCGCGGCGGCGCCGGAACGGCGCTCGTCGGCAGCCACACTCAGGTGGCGGACCGAATCGAGGAGTACGCCGCTCTCGGGTTCGAGGAGTTCATCCTCTCGGGCTACCCACACCTCGAGGAGGCCTGGGCGACCGGCGAGGGCCTGCTCCCCGAACTCCGCCGACGCGGCCTGCTCGACGAGCTCCCCGACGCCGCCCCGGTGGGCCGGGCGTCGACCTTCCGGTGAGCAACGGCTTGACGATGGTTCCCGTCGGTCTGTTGCTGTGCGACCAGCTCGACCCCGAGGTCGCCGAGGTCGCCGGGAACTACACGCACCTGTACCGCAGGATCTACGAGCCGGCCGGGATCGATCTGCGGATCTACGACGTGACGGCCGGCGAGTTCCCCGAGGCCACCGATGAGTGCCCGGCATGGATGACGTCGGGGTCGCGGTTCTCCGCCTACGACGACGTGAACTGGATCACGCAGACCGGCGAGTTCATCGCCGAGCTCGCCCGGGAGCGACGACCGCACGTGGGGATCTGCTTCGGCCACCAGCTCACCGCACTGGCGCTGGGAGGGCGTGTCGAGCGCGCCCCAGTGGGGTGGGGTGTCGGGGTGCGCCACTTCGACCTGGTCGGTGCTGCGCCGTGGATCGACCCCGATGCGTGCGGATTCGACATCCTGATGAGCCACCAGGACCAAGTGGTCGAGTTGCCCGAGGGTGCCGAACTGCTCGCCAGCGCCGAGTACTGCCCCGTCGGCGGCTACCGAGTGGCGGACCACGTGTTCTGCGTGCAGGGTCACCCCGAGTTCGTGCCGCCGCTGTCGGCCACCCTGATCGAACGACGCCGCAGCGTGGTCGGAGACGACACCGCCGACCGCGGCCTCGCCTCGCTCGACACACCGCTCGACCACGCAACGGTGGCCGGGTGGATCGCCACCTTCTACCGGCGCTCGCTCACCGCCTGAGCAGCGGCGCCCCGGCCGGCACCGGCCGAGCGGGCGTCGATGGCCATCGCCCGGAACCGTCCCGTCCAGGCGAACAGCACCGTCACCGCCACGAGCGAGACGCCAGCCGCCACCGTCGTGGCTCGCAGTCCGATCGCTTCGGCGACCTGACCCCACAGCAACAGACCGATGGGCAGCCCGCCGGTCAGGCACATGAGGTAGATGGCGATCACCTTGCCGCGCAGGTCCTCCCGCACGACGATCTGGATGGTCGTGTTCATGGTCGCAGCGATCACCAGGTAGGACGCTCCGAACACGAGGAGCGCTGCGACCGCCACCCCGTAACTCGGTACTGCTCCGATCACCACGACCGATGCGCCGTAGGCGGCCATGGCACCAGCGAGACGGTGCGCCCCCTCGACCCGGTGCTGGAACCCGAGCAGGATCGGCGTCACGATCACCGCACCGATGCCGCTGGCGCCGAGCAGCAGGCCGAGCTGGGCACCGGTGACGGTGAACTCCGACTCGCCATAGACCGGCAGGTAGTTGAACAGCGACGAACCGAATGCAGCGATGAGTCCGACCGCCCCACAGCACGTGAGGATCGCCGGGGTCCGCCGCACGTAGCGGAGCGCCTCGACGATGCTCGTCTCGGACGGTCGCTCGCGACGACGCTCGTCGCTGCGCACGCGGATCGAGGCGATCACCACCACCACGACTGCGAACGACGCAGCGTTGAACAGGAACGCCGCAGCAGCTCCCCAGACGACGATCACGATGCCGGCGAGGAACGGGCCGAGCGCCCGACCGGCGTTGAACTGGGCACTGTTCAGCGTCACTGCGCCGAGCAGCAGACGACGGGGCACGAGCTCGGCGACGAACGACTGCCAGATCGGGGTGTTCACTCCACCGAGCAGACCCGAGAGGAACCCGAGCGCCGAGAGACTGGCCGTGGTCGCCGACCCCGACACCACCACGGCCCACAGAGCGACGGCGACGCCTGCCTGGGAGAGCTGGAACACCACGAGCAGGACACGGCGCGGGAACCGATCGGCGAGCGAACCCCCGACCAGACCCATGAGGAGGAACGGCACGTAGTGGAAGAACCCGGCTACACCGACGTCACCGGCGCTCCCGGTGATCTGGTACACGACGTACGGGATCGTGGCGTTCTGCATCCAGCCACCGGTGTTGGAGACGAACGCCGCCGACCAGAACCGGCGGTACTGGGGTTCACGGAGCGGGTCGAGTGGTCTGGCGTCGGTCGTCGCCAGCGGGTCGCCCACGACCCCAAGGTACCAACACCACCGCCAACGCCGACTCTGGAGCCCTGGCTGAGGTCGGGACCTAGACTCCACACGTGTCCGAGTCCGACATTCCGCGACCCACCACCGAGGCCACCGAGGCCACCGAGGTCACCGAGGCCACCGAGGCCACCGAGGCCACCGAGGCAGACCGTGCCGGCGATTGGCTCATCGAACGGGCACTCTCCGGACCGCGTCCCGGAAGCGGGGCGCTCGTACCGCTCGCCGTGGACCACTCCTCGGCGGACTCGGAGGTGGGCGGCGAACACCTCCCGGGTCGCGTCTCGGACGTCGACGAATGGGGTCGCAGCGAACACATGCGGGCGATCGCCCGACGCCTCTACGACCCGGTGTACTCCAAGTGGTTCCGGGCCGAGTGGGAGGGACTCGAACACATCCCCACCAGTGGCGGCGCCCTGATCGTCGCGAACCACGCAGCGGCCATACCGTCCGATGCTCCGGTGATCATCCACGGCATCGAGAAGGAACTCGGGCGACCGGTCTACGGACTCGCAGACAACTTCTTCCGTCGGCTCCCGTTCGTCGGCACGCTGTGGTCGAGGCTCGGTGGCCTGCCCGCCCACCCCGACAACGCCTACCGACTGCTCTCCGAGCAGGGTCAACTCGTGCTGGTCTTCCCCGAGGGATCCAAGGGGCCGGCCAAGACCTACAGCGAGCGCTACCAGCTTCGCCGATTCGGCCGGGGCGGGTTCGTGGAGATCGCCATGCAGGCCGGCGTCCCCGTCATCCCCATCGCCGTGGTCGGTGCTGAGGAGTCGATGCCCACGCTCTTCAGGCTCCCGAGCATCGCCTCGGTGATCGGGGCGCCGTACGTCCCGGTGACCGCCAACATGCTCGCCCTCGGTCCACTGGGAGCAATCACGTACTTCCCGGCCAAGTTCAAACTCCGCGTCCTCGAACCGGTCGAGTTCAACGTCCCCCCGGGTCAGGATCGGTACTCCCAGTCGAGGGTCATGGACTGGTCCGAGGCCATCCGGGACCGCATCCAGAACGCCCTCTACGACATGCTGCGCTCCCGGGAGTCCGTGTGGTTCGGCTGAGCCGCCCGAACGGAGGCCGGTTGTGAACACCCCCACGGGAACCCGACGCGTGCTCGTGACCGGCCTCGGCACGTTCTGGGGTGGCCGCGTGGCCCAGGCGCTCGAGCTCGACCCGAACGTGGAGGTGATCGTCGGACTCGACACCACCGAGCCGACCGTGGAACTCGAACGCACCGAGTACGTCCGGGTCGACGCCAACTACTCGATCCTCGCTCGGATCGTTCGGGCGGCCCAGATCGACACGATCATCCACACGTTCCTCGTGGTCGACCCGACGACCATGTCACCGCGAGCAATGCACGAGATCAACGTGATCGGCACGATGAACCTCTTCGCTGCAGCGTCAGCACCTGCGTCGACGGTTCGCAGCGTCGTGGTCAAGTCCTCGACGATCGTCTACGGGTGCGCTGCGCAGGACCCGGTGTGGTTCACCGAGGACACGCCCCCGTCGCGACCGGCCCAGCGAGGAGTGGAACGCAACCTCGAAGCGGTCGAGGGTTACGTTCGCGACTTCGCACAGGACAACCCGCACGTGACGGTGTCACTGCTGCGCTTCTCCAACGTGGTGGGAGCCGAGATCGAGACCCCACTGACACGGGCCCTGCAGCTCCCCCTCGTCCCGTCGCTCGCCGGCTTCGACCCACGGTTCCAGTTCGTCCACGAGACCGATGTGATCCGCTCGATGCTGTTCGTCCTCAACCGCAACCTCGCCGGCGTGTACAACGTGGCCGGGGACGGTCTCATCCCCTGGTCCGAGGTGGCGAGGATCTGCGGAAAGCGGACCGTCCCGCTGCCGCCGATCGGCACCAGCCTCCTGACCGGGCCACTCGCCCGCCTCGGTGTGGTGGACCTGCCAGAGGAGTACCTGCAACTCCTGCGTTTCGGACGAGGCGTGGACAACGCCCGACTCAAGGACGCCGGGTTCCGCTACGGGTTCACATCGGTCGCCGCAGTGCAGGCGTTCATCGAGTCGGTCCGACTCCGGAACACCATCGGGACCGGTCAGCCGAGCTACCGCTACGAACGCGACGTCGAGCAGTTCTTCCGGCACTCCCCGGCAGTCATTCGCGACTGACTCCCACCACCGAGCGTGCCAGATCCGAGACGCGTGCCCTGATGTCGGCCCAGTCGTAGGACGAGGTGAACAGCTCGGCGCCGGCATCTGCGAGTTGTTGACGCAGCATCGGCTCGGACAACAGGCGGAGGCAGGCATCGGCGAATCGACGGGCATCATCGGCAATGAGCGCCGTCTGACCGTCGACCACGGCGATCCCCTCTGCCCCGACCGACGTCGACACGATCGGGAGGTGATTGGCGAGAGCCTCCACGACCTTGAGACGGGTGCCGGCTCCGATCCGGATCGGGACGACGGCCACATCGGTGCGCTCGAGTTCCGGGACGAGGTCGTCCACGGCTCCGATCAGCTCGACGCCGGGACACGACCGGATCCAATCCAGCCGATCTGACCCCCGTCCGACCACGCGGAATTGCACGCCCGGATGGTGCGTTCGGATGATCGGGAACACCTCACGGGCGAACCAGCCGACAGCGTCGGTGTTGGGGAGGTAGTCAAGTGCACCGACGAACCCGAGCGTGGGGGCGTCCGTGGCCAGAACGGTCCGATCGAGCCGGGGCGCCGCTGCCGGTTCGGCCCCGTTGGGGATGACCGAAACGTTGGCGACGCGTGAGCGTTCAGCGTCGAGTTCGCTGCAGACGACGACCCGGTCGACCGCCGTTGCCACCCGGTGTTGCAGCCGCTCCCACCGACGCTCGTCGACGGCGTCGGCACCCTGAGCTGCGATCCAGCGTCCGAGCGCCGTGACCCGGGCGGCCGTACCAGAGCCGGGGGCCGCAGTCGGGCGCTGCCGGCGGCGGAGACGGACTGCGAGGTGTTCGAGGTTGTCGAAGTCGACCACGACCTGCGCCGCCGGGAACAGATCGTGCATCGGGAACCATGTGTGGACGTGGGAACACCACACGAGGTCGTAGGTGCCGCTCAGCCACGCCGGGAGCCGTGAACGCAGATCCGACCAGTCAGTGGTGAGCACGCGTCGCGGGATCGGGCCCCGCACCCACTCGGTCAACCATTCACGGGCACCTCGCTCGGCGGGCACAGGCACAGCGAGCGTTCGATCCACGCCGGGCCACGGCGACGGTGCGATCGGGGGTGAGCCCGGGCGCTCCAGCGTGACCACGTCGACCGGACCGGCGCCGGCGAGTCCTCCGATCACGTGCGAGAGACGCTGCTTGTAACCATCGACCACCGGCCACGGGTACGCTTCGGCCACCATCAGGCTCCGTATGCGCTGTTCCACCACGGCGCTGCACCGTAGCGGGAGGCCCGCCGTGCCACAGGTTCATCTCGATCGCCGCGACCGGGTGGCGGTGATCACACTGTCGGACACGCAGCGACGCAACGCTCTCTCGTTGGAGTTGTGCGAGCAGCTCGTCGCACTCACCAGCGAGCTCACCGCTGATGAGGACGTCGGCGCGCTCGTCGTGACCGGAGCCGATCCGGCGTTCTGCGCCGGAGCGGATCTGAGTCAACTCGGCGCCTCACGCAGCGACGGGCTCCGGGCGATCTACGAGGGGTTCCTCGCAATCGCCCGCTGCCCTCTGCCGACCGTCGCTGCGGTCAACGGTGCCGCCGTCGGTGCCGGCATGAATCTGGCCCTGGCCTGTGACCTGCGGCTCGCCGGTCGCTCCGCCCGATTCGATGACCGCTTCCTCGATCTCGGTATCCACCCGGGAGGCGGCCATACGTGGATGCTTCGGCGCATCGTCGGGCCACAGGCCACGGCTGCGGCAGTGTTGTTCGGCGAGGTCCTCGATGGACCGGCCGCTGAGCGCATCGGTCTGGTCTGGCGTTGTGTCGCAGATGACGAACTGCTCGACACCGCTGTGGCACTCGCTCGACGAGCCGCCGAGGCCCCCCGGGACCTAGCGGTCCGCACCAAGGCCACGCTCGCTGACGTGGCGCAGATCGAGCATCACAGCGAGGCCGTCGAACGGGAACTCGTCGATCAGCTCTGGTCCATGGATCAGCCAGCGTTCGCCGAACGCCTCGCAGCGTTCCAGGCCCGGATCACAGGATCCAGTTCGTGAGCAGTTCGTTGCGCCGCTGGTGCCACTCCTCAACGGTGATGGCGTAGCGGATGTGGTCCTCCCAGACCCCGTTGATCTCGAGGTAGCGCTCCGCCACACCCTCGGCCCGCAACCCGAGCTTCTCCACCACACGGCGGGACGCCTGGTTGCGCGGGATGATCGAGATCTGCAACCGGTGCAGGTCGAGGTCGTCGAAGCAGAACCGCAGGACGGCCACCACAGACTCCGGTACGTACCCCCGGCCGGCGAGACGCTCGTCGATCCAGTAGCCGATGTATGCGCTCTGATGCGCTCCCCGGTGGATCGAGTTGACGTTGATCTCACCCGAGAGTGACCCGTTCACGAAGATCCCGAACCCGTAGCCGGTTCCGAGTTGGATCTCACGGGCCCGTATGGAGCATCGGGCGCCGAACGCCTGACGGCTCTCCACCGTGTCGGGCTGGGCGAGGTCCCGACGCGGCTCCCAGATGACGAGCCACTCGTGGTTGCGGCGGCGCACATCGCGCCACTGTTCAAAATCCGCTTGGACAATGGCCCGGAGCTGGACCCGTCGCCCGTGGAGCACCACCGAGGTCCCCGGATCCACCCCTGCTCGCCGCTTCAGCACCGCAGCAGCCTACCGACGACGGACCGCCGCAGCCGCAGCCGCAGCCGCAGCCGCATGAGATCAGGAGTCGTGGATCATCCCAGCGACCAACCCGTCGAGAATGTCCGATTCCGACACCAGGCACTCCCGGAGATCCAACGCCCGGAAGACCGAGACCAACACACACAGCCCACCCACGATCACGTCGGCTCGAGCGGGTTCGAGGCCGGGATTGTGGACTCGCTGCGCCACCGTCTCGGTGGCGAGCGTACGGAACACGTCCTCGGCGGCCTCCTTGGTGAGGACGAAGTGGTGGATCGAGTCCGGGTCGTACTCGATCAGGCCCAGTTCGACCGCAGCGACGTTGGTGATCGTCCCGGCCAGACCGACGAACGTCGTGGCCGCCGCCAAGGCGGGCAACTCACGCTGCACGTCGTCGAGGTGGAGCGCCACCTCTGCCAGACAGTTCGAGAGCTCCTCGGGGAGTGGGGGGTCGTGCAGCAGGAACTTCTCGGTCATCCGAACGCAACCCACGTCGATCGACACCGAGCCCTCCACCACCGAGGTGCCGTCGGCCCGTACCGCACCGATGGCGAACTCGGTGGAGCCACCACCGATGTCGACCACGAGGAACGGGCCCAACGCCGGATCCAACCCGGTGGTGGCACCACGAAACGATGCCTCGGCTTCCTCGGAGCCGGACAGGAGCACCGGTCGGACACCGAGGATCTCCTCGGCGGCGTCGAAGAAGTCGCTTCGGTTGGTCGCATCCCGTGACGCGGAGGTCGCCGCCATCTGAATCCGGCCGACACCGTGCTCGTCGGCCACACGGCGGTACTCCAAGAGGACCTCGAGGGTACGATCCACAGCGTCATCGGCGAGCCGTCCCGTCCGGTCGATTCCCTGACCGAGGCGGGTGATACGCATCAGCCGCTGCAGCGGGGTTCCCTCCGCGTCGGCCACGAGCAGGCGAACGGAGTTGGTTCCGCAGTCGATCGCTGCGACCGGCGACGAAGCACTCACGTCGGAACCCTTGGATCAGCCGATGTCACAGGGGCGTTGCGGAACGGATCGGCGATCGGGCCGAGTCGATCGAGCACCCACTCCCCCACTGGATCATCGGCACCGGCGAGGAAGTTGGCCAGATGGGCGTGCAGGCACTTCACACCTCGACGGGTCCCGCCGACACCACCCGAAGGCGTTGGACCACTGTGAGCGGACCGCAGCGCAGCGTTCCGCTCAGCGGCTGCCTGACGGTGCGTGGCCGCAACGGCTTCGGGGTCCACCTCGGCCTCGGCCCGATCGACGCCCCCGGCGGCCTCGAGGGTGCCCACGGCCCGGTTCAACTCCGGGTCGATCAGCCAGTAACGGGTGGGCATCGGTGTGCCATCGTCGAGCAGCGGTTCGTTGCGGATCACCACGGGGTCACCGTTGCGGCGACGCACCACGACCCGGAATCGGGCCTGGGGGTCCCGACCGAGTCGCTCGCGGACCGCTTCCACGTCGGCCGCTGTGGGTTCGATGTCCCCGGTGCCGAGGTGCCCGGTGTCGGGATTCGCAGGGGTGCTCACGGCACCAGCCTGCGCCACCCACGCTCGGCCCACCAACCGAGCAGAACGGCGCCACCGGCGATGGCCACGAGCCCGGGCCAGATCGCCGACCACTCGCACGTTCCGACGAACCCACACCGGGCCATGTCGAGGATGTAGGTCACCGGGTTCCACCGGGCGACGTAGGGGAGCCAACCCTCCTGCAGGTCGATCGGCACCGTGCCGACGGAGAGGAACATGATCACGAACAGGCTGATCTGCACGAGGCCGCCAGCCGACTGTCGCTGGATCCGGTAGGTCACCCCGAGCCCCCAGAGCGACCCGAGGGCAGCGACCGCGAACGCTCCGACTGCGAGCCACCACACCGCAGCGAAACCACCGGGAAAGGTCATGCCGCCGATCACCCCGAGGGCGAGCGTGATCGTGAGCGGGAGCAGCGCCCGGATCATGGCCCACAGCACGCTGGCGGTCGGTACGGTCCATCGTGGGGCTGGGGCGAGCAGGAGACGGTCGTAGAAGCCGCTCTCGAGATCCCGGCCGAGTGAGAACGCCGACGCCAGCGCTGCGAAGCTCGCCGACTGCAGACAGGCGTAGGGGATCATCCAGTTGAGGATGTTGTCGGTCGGGTAGCCGGGAAGCTCGGTGAGCCCGCTGAAGGTTCCGGAGAACGCCACGGTGAAGAACACGGGCATCACCACGACCGGCACGATTCCGGCGGGGATGCGACGCAGCGAGGTGGCACTGCGGTGGATCACCTGACGGATCAGCGGCCACGGCGGCACCTGAGCCCACCGGTCCGAACGGGCCGTCCCGGCCGCAGCGGAGGTCACGACGCCACCGCCAGACGGCGGTCGAGTTGCCGGGTGGCGAAGATCATGCCGATCACACACAGCACCCCCGGTACGGCGACCGCAGCGAGCGCTGCGGACCACGACCACCCCACCAGCACGAGTTCCCGCATTCCGTCGATCATCCACGTGATCGGGTTGGCCTCCGCCACCCGCTGGTACCAGCCCGACATGAGTTGGGTCGGGAAGAACGCACTCGAGAGGAACAACAGGATGAACAGCAGCGGGAAGTAGCCCTGGACGGCCTCCGGCTGGCCCGTCCGGACTGCGAGCCCCGAGGCAACGGAGCCGATTCCGAGCGATGCGAACGCCGCCACGATCACGAGCGCGAAGCGAGCTGCGATGCCGCCCAACACCTCGGCGCCGAACGGCCAGAGCAGCAACTGGAAGAACACTGCCTGGAAGACCCCGAAGGCCACCGCTCCGGCGAGACGGCCGATCAGGATGGCGGGCCGGCTCACCGGCGAGGCCACCAGACGGTCGAAGAAGCCGCCCTGGATGTCGACTGCGAGCTCGGCCCCGCCATTGATTCCACCGAAGAGGACACCTTGGATGATCGCCGCTGGGAGAAGGAACATGAGGAATGTCGTCCCGGGCGGGACGATCCCGGGGATCTCGGCGACTGCGGCCATGGCCGAGGAGTTCACTGCGACGAGCAGGAGCGGGAAGATCGTCGCTGGAGCCCACGAACTCGGCTGACGGGCGAAGCGCAGAATCGCCCGACGACTGAGCGCAAGGACCTGTGGTGCCGCAGCGGAGCTCACGAGCCGGACTCCCCCGTGGTCACGTCGGCAGAAGCATCCGCCCCTTCGAGCCGGCGTCCGGTCGCTTCCGCGAACACGTCGTCGAGTGTCGGCGTGTTGAGTTCCATGTAGTGGATCGCGATGCCGGCGGCGTCGAGCGCCCGCACCGCATCGGCGGCACTGGATGCGCCCTCGAACAGTCCGATCGCCACCCGTCCGGCGCGCGTCGGGCGGGGTTCACCGATGGTCGCCATCGCCGATCGGGCCCGGTCCTCAGCGCCGGGATCCACATCGACGAGGAGCGTCGGAAGGCCGACCTGTGCCTTGAGGGTCGCCGGTGCTCCCTCTCGAACGATCCGGCCGGCGTCGATGATGGCCACCCGGTGTGCGAGTTCGTCGGCCTCCTCGAGGTACTGGGTGGTGAGGAACACGGTCGTACCGAGCTCGGAGTTGAGGCGACGGACCTCGTCCCAGAGGTTGACACGGCTCATGGGGTCCAGACCGGTCGTCGGCTCATCGAGGAACAGCACCGACGGCTCGTGCATCAGCGCCAGCGCCAGGTCGAGGCGACGGCGCATCCCACCGGAGTACCCACCGACCAGACGATCGGCTGCTTCGGTCAGGCCCACGCGCTCGAGCAACTCGTTGCTGCGTTCCCGCCCCGCTCGCCGCCCGATGCCGTACAGCGTGGCCTGGAGGTGGAGCAGCTCCCGACCGGTCATGAGCGGGTCGATCGATGCGTCCTGCAGCGCCACACCGATCGAGGCCCGAACCAGTGCAGCGTCGTCGACGACGTCGAACCCGGCCACCGACGCCCGGCCGCCGGTCGGCCGGAGCAGGGTCGTCAGGATCCGCACCGTCGTGGATTTTCCCGCACCGTTGGGACCGAGGAACCCGAACACCTCACCGCCGGCGACCTCGAGGTCGACGCCGTCAACGGCACGGATCTCACCGAACTCCCGGACGAGCCCCTCGGCGACGATCGGTCCTCTCTGTTGGTTCATCTCGACGCTCATCCTCTTCTCGACACGAGTTGTCTTCGAACGCCCACGCCGGTCTCGGCGTGAGCACAGTGGTCGGGCCAAAGCGACCGGACCGAGCCCAGTGGGGCCCGGACGGGGGCTCAGGGAGATGCCGACGCCGCAGCGATCGATCCGGCGAGCACCTCGAACGGCCACGCCCGGGGCAGGTCCACGCCGGCGGTCGGACGAGGGAGCACGGCGTATGACTCCTCTCCGGGTGAGACCAGTCCATACTCGTCCCGGGCGATGCGTTCGGTCTGAGCAGGATCGTCGAACTGATCCAATCGGGCCTGCAACTCGCGGTTCTCCAGTTCGATTCTGGCGAGTTCGTCGCGCTGGACGGAGACGTTTCGGCGTTCACCGACGTAGCCGAGCACCGGACCGGCGAGCACCACCACTCCCAGACACATCACCACAGCGACGGCTGCCGATCGGCAAAGGGCCGAGGCCGAGGGTCTCCTCACAGGCGCTTACCCACCGGGGCCAGCGCCGCAGCGCCACGGAAGATCGCCGCCTCGCCAAGTTGTTCCTCGATACGGAGCAACTGGTTGTACTTGGCCACCCGGTCCGAGCGCGCCGGGGCGCCGGTCTTGATCTGTCCGCAGTTGGTGGCGACGGCCAGATCGGCGATCGTCGTGTCCTCGGTCTCGCCGGAGCGATGCGACATGACGGCGGTGTATCGATGCGAACGGGCGACCTCGACCGCCTCGAGCGTCTCGGTGAGCGTCCCGATCTGGTTGACCTTGACCAGGATCGAGTTGGCCACACCCTCGACGAGGCCTCGACCGAGGCGCTCGGAGTTGGTGACGAACAGGTCGTCGCCGACGAGTTGGATCCGATCTCCGAGTGCCTCGGTCAACGCCGCCCACCCCGACCAGTCCTCCTCGGCCATTCCGTCCTCGATGGAGACGATCGGGTAACGGTCGCACAGGTCGCTCAGGTACTCGGCGAACTCTCCCGCACTGAGCGACCGGTTCTCCCCGGCGAGCGTGTAGCGCCCGTCGGCATAGAACTCCGTCGAGGCGACGTCGAGCGCAATCGCCACCTCCTCGCCCGGGGTCCGGCCGCTGCGTTCGATGGCCTCCACGAGCAGGGCGACCGCCTCTTCGTTGCTCGAGAGGTCGGGGGCGAATCCGCCCTCGTCGCCGATGGCCGTCGACAGACCCCGGCCGTGCACGACCGTCTTGAGGGTGTGGTAGCACTCTGCGCCCCACTGGATCGCCTCGGAGAACGACGCCGCCCCGACCGGCATCAACATGAACTCCTGCAGGTCGACGTTGTTGTCGGCGTGCTCGCCACCGTTGATGACGTTGAGCATGGGCACCGGCAGCACACAGGCATTGACGCCGCCGACGTAACGGTAGAGGGGGATGTCGAGTTCGTCAGCCGCCGCCCGGGCCACCGCCAGCGACACCCCGAGGATGGCGTTCGCCCCGAGTCGACCCTTGTTGTCGGTGCCGTCGAGATCGATCATCAGCTGATCGACATCCCGTTGATCGAGGGCATCCAGGCCGAGCAGCGCATCGGCGAGCTCACCGATCACGTGGTCGACGGCGAGCTGCACACCCTTGCCGCCGTAACGGTCGGATTCACCGTCGCGGAGCTCGACGGCCTCGAACGCTCCCGTGGACGCACCCGACGGGACCGCCGCCCGACCGGTGGCACCGGAGTCCAACTCGACCTCGACCTCGACGGTGGGGTGACCACGTGAGTCGAGGATCTCCCGGGACCACACTCCTTCGATGATGCTCAACGTTCAGCTCCCAAGGTGTTGATCACAAGCAGCGTCGATCACCGTACCGTGTCACCCCCTCGGGCCCACGACCCCGAGTGTCAGCCGGGATCCCCGCCGGCCGCCGGGCCAGGATCCCCGCCGGCCGCCGGGCCGGGATCCCCGCTGGCCGCCGGGCCGGGTTCGATCGTCGGGGCGCCGGTGATTCGGGCGAGTCGGTCACGGATCAGTTCGGCAAAGGCCCGTGCACCCTCCGGGTTCAGGTGGGAGCCGTCGTAGGTGAACCACTCCTCGTGTTCCACACCGAGGGAGTGCCAATCGACGAGCACGGCGGTCGGATGACGGCCGGCTGCGCTGGCGAGCCGTCCGTTGACGAGTTCCTCCCACGGCCGATCCACCTTGGCATTGACCAGAAGAACGGTCTGTTCGCCGGTCAGTTCGAACAACTCGTCGAGATCGGCGTCGGTGAAGGTGCCGTTCACCCCGGCGTTCACGATCAACGGACCCGGGAGTTCACCGGCTCGGGTGTAGGCCCCGACGACGTCGATCACCCGGTCGAACTGCCTCGAGACCTGCGCATCGACCCGCAGCCCCGGCATGGCGTTCTTGAGTTCCTCAGTGGCGCCCAGGACGACGGAATCCCCGACCATCAGGGCGTTGGTCGGACTCTGGCGGACTGCGGCACCTCGACCAGCGGCGATTGACTGATCGATCTGAAGTTGGAGTTCCTCGGAGCTCGCCGGAATGATCGTGGTGGTGGTCGCCGCCGGGCCGGCGTCGTCTGCGGGGAGAATCAGGCCTGCAGCCTCGGCCTCGTCGGCCAGACCGGTCGCCTCGAGGGCGATCTGCTCACGAGCCGGATCGCTCGCCGCCTCGTGGAGACCCCAGCCGATCAGCACGGTGAGCGACATCCCGATGACACCGATCACCGCCCCCTGACGCAGCGCCAGACTGCGGCGATCCCCACGGCCGTCACGAAGGTCCGTCCACCACCGTCCCAGGGCTCCGTGGCGGACGGGAAGCTCGACGAAGCGGTAGGACGCCTCGGCCGCAGCCATGGTGAGTGCGATGCGGAGGACGAACAGCGGCCAACCGTCGAGCGGGACGTCGATCCCGGGCCGGGTGACGACGAAGATCGGCCAGTGCCACAGGTAGATCGAGTAGGAGCGCAGCCCGAGCCAACGCAGGGGTGCGACGCCGAGGAAACGGCCGAGGAGCGCCGATGGGTGCACGATCACGGCGATCACGACCACACAGACCAGATCCAACAGGAGGAAGCCGCCCCGGTAGATGAACGAGTCGAACGCATTCACCCGGGTGACGAACCAGACGATCACGACCACGCCGAGCAGACCGGAGACGTTCATGGCCGCCACGGCACCGGGTCCGGTGGACCGGCGTTGACGCCACGGCGCCCAGAACATGGCGAGGACGGCCCCGAGCAGGAGACCCGACGCTCTCGAGAACGTGTTGTAGTACGCACCCGACGGGTCCTCAAAGGGCGTGAAGAGGATCGCCATGTAGATCGCCGAGGCGATCGAGCACCCGATCAGGAACCATCGGATGCTGCGATGGGTGAACCGCGCCACGGCCAGAACGAACAGCGGCGGGAAGATCAGGTAGAACTGCTCCTCGATCGACAGCGACCAGAGGTGCTGGAGCAGGGGCGGTCGACCGGCCTGAGCGAAGTACGACTGATCCAGGTGGATCTGCCACCAGTTGCTGACGTACAACAACGCTGCGATCACGTCACCGCCCATGCGTCCCGCAGCGTCGCGATAGACGAGCAGGGATGCCGCAGAGACGACAGCGAGCAGCAGGTACAACGCCGGCAGGAGACGCTTGGCCCGACGGGTCCAGAACCCTCGCATCGAGACCGCCCCGTTGCGTTCGCGCTCCTCGAGCAGCAGGGTGGTGATCAGGAATCCGCTGATCACGAAGAACACCTCGACGCCGAGGAATCCACCGGGAAACCACGGGATCTCGGCGTGGTAGAGCACCACGGCAGCAACCGACACGGCGCGCAGGCCGTCGAGGCCGGGTTGATACCCGAGACGCGCCGGAGCGGGTGCCCGAACCGCTGTTGTCACAGCCTCATTGTGACCCGATCGACGCCGCCGGGCGGGTCAACGGGGGCTGAGGGCACAACGGAACGACGACACCGATCGGGCGAAGATGTTCGGCTCGACCTCACAGGCGCTCAGCGCCACAGGCGCCGAGAACCGGCGGGTGAGTTCGCCGAAGAGCAGCCGAAGCTCGAAACGGGCGAGGTTGGCGCCGATGCAGAAGTGCGTTCCGTAGCCGAATGCCACGTGCGGGTTGGGGCTCCGGGTCACGTCGAAGACGAACGGGTCAGCGAAGACGCCCTCGTCCCGATTGGCCGACGGGTACAACAGGATGATCCGGTCGCCCTCGGCGACCTCCTGATCGCCGATGCTCGAGTCCGTCACGGCGGTCCGGAAGAAGTTGTTGAGCGGCGTCACCCAGCGGATCAGTTCCTCCACAGCTGAGGTCACCAGTTCGGGTTCCGAGGCGAGGCGGTCCCACTGATCGGGATGTTGGGAGAACACGTGCAGACCGTGGGCGATGACCGTCCGGGTGGTCTCGGCGCCGCCAGCGATGAACAGTCCGACCTCGTCGACCATGCGCTCGTCGTCGTAGTGCTCACCTCCGGGCAGCTCGGCACTCGCCCAGACCGAGAGCAGGTCGTCCATCGGGCATCCCCGGCGCTCCGGCACGATCTCCCCGAGCAGCGTGGCGAACTCCAGGATCGCCCGGAAGGCGTCCTCTCCGGCCTGTGGATCGCGGATCATGTCGTCGTAGCGCATGAGCCGCTCCGACCAACTCTTCACATCGGCCCAGCGATCCTCGGGGAAGCCGAGCAGACGAGCGGTGAGTCGGCACGGGAGTTGCGCTGCGAGCCCATCGATGACGTCGAGCTCACCAGCGGAGTCAATGGGATCGAGCAGGTCGTCGATCGTGGCTCGGAGCCACTCCTCGTGACCGCGCACCGCACGGGGGGTGAACCGGTTGGACACGAGTCGCCGTTGGGCTGCATGCGCCGGATCGTCGAGGGCGATGATGTTGCGCTCCTCGGGCGCTGCCCATGACCGGTACCCACGACTTGAGACGAACGTCGCGCTGTTTCGCTCGACCTCGAGCACGTCGGCGTGGCGACTCACGGCCCACAGGGAGTTGGCCTCGTCGCGGTAGACGGGCTCGTTCGCCCTCATCCAGGCGAAGGCCGGGTGGGGGTCACCTTGGTAGAACTTGGGATCGAGGAGATCGACGTCGATCCGGTCAGCCACAGTCGTTGTGCCCGTCATCTCGCCAGTCTGCCCCAGCGGACCGTGTGGTCACAGATCGATCCGCTCAGGCCTCCTCCCCGCTCCCGGCCGCTCAGGCCTCCTCCCCGCTCCCGGCCGCTCAGGCCTCCTCCCCGCTCCCGGCCGCTCAGGCCTCGGAGTGGGTCACAGGCTCCTCGCCCATCCACTCGCGGAGTGTGTTCTTCAGCTTGATCTGCTGGATGAAGATGTCGTGCTCGGGCGACACCCCGCCAGACGGCTGTGGCGACTTCCAGTAGAAGCTCAGCCACTCCTGGACCCCTGACTGGCCGGCCCGTTGCGCCAGATCCAGGAAGAGCGCCAGATCCAGAACGATCGGGGCCGCCAGGATGGAGTCCCGGCACATGAAGTCGACCTTGATCTGCATGGGGTACCCCATCCACCCGAAGATGTCGATGGCGTCCCACCCCTCCTTGTTGTCACCGCGGGGTGGGTAGTAGTTGATCCGCACGACGTGGTCGATGTTGCCGTAGAGCTCGGGATACACCTCGGGCTGCAGGATCGTGTCGAGCACGCCGAGCTTGGAGACCTCCTTGGTCTTGAAGTTCTCCGGGTCGTCGAGCACCTCGCCGTCACGGTTGCCCAGGATGTTGGTCGAGTACCACCCCCGCATCCCGAGCATCCGGGCCTTGAACCCCGGAGCGAGGATCGTCTTCATGAGGGTCTGGCCGGTCTTGAAGTCCTTGCCGGTCACCGGAACACCGTTCTGTACAGCGAGCTCCTCCATGCACGGCAGGTCGATCGACAGGTTCGGCGCCCCGTTGGCGAACGGTACGCCCAGGCTGAGAGCGGCGTAGGCGTAGATCTGACTCGGAGAGATGTTGTCGTCGCTGGCGTGCAGTCCCGCCTCGAACTCCTCGACGGTGGCGTGCACGGCCGACGGCTCCTGATAGGCCTCCGTCGAGCCGCACCAGACCATGACCAGCCGATCGCAGTCGTTCTCGGTGCGGAAGCGCTCGATGTCGGCGACGACCTGCTGGGCCAGATCCCACTTGGACTCACCGGTCTTGACGCGTACGCCATCGAGCCGCTTGACCCATCGCTGGTCGAACACCGCCGGCATGGCGACGATCCCCTCGAGTTCCCCGCTGATCGCAGACAGATCCGAGTCCTCGAGGACGCCACAGGTCCGGGCGGCCTCCAAGGCGTTGGCTGAGATCGGATCCCAGCCGCCGAAGACCAGATCGTCGAGTCCGGCGAGCGGGACGAAATCGCGGATCAACGGGTTGCGCCCATCCTCGCGACGGCCGAGCCGGATGTGGGCCATCTGTGTGAGCGAACCGATCGGAGCTGCGAGGCCCTGACGGGCGGCGAGCACTCCGGCGTACGCCGTCGAGGCGACCGCTCCGACCCCGGGGGTGAGAATCCCGAGTCGGCCGGAGGCAGGGGCGATGTCGAGCGGATCAGGCATGACGGGCACTCTAGGTCCCGTCGGCCGGATCGAAGCCGGGACCGGCGGTGCCGCCACCGGATTCCGCAGATCCCGGTCGCCCCTCGAGGGCCTTGCGTTCCTGCCAGCGTCGCTGCGCCTCCACCGGATCGTCGGTGACGGCGGTGGGATCCTCGAGCTCAGGGTGGCGGAAGCGCAGCTTGGCCTCGATCCCCCGGACCACATCGCCGAGGGTGAACCATCCGGCCTCCTCAGCGAGGGAGGCGTGGAACACGACCTGATACAACACGTCGCCGAGTTCATCGCAGAGCTCCTCGGCACCATCGCCCGTCGAGGGTCGGTAGGACTCGATCGCATCGAGCAGCTCCCGGGTCTCCTCCTCGAGGTAGCGCCGAAGGCTCAGGTGGGTCTGCTCGGCCTTCCACGGGTCGAGTCGGCGGAGCTCAGCGACCAGAGTGGCGAGGTCGGACAGACCGGCTCCGAGAGGGCGGCTCAGCGCCGGAACGTGGATCGATGTCAGGTGATCCACGTCGGGACCCCGATCAAGGTCGTTCCAGTGGACGCGGTCGACTCGTTCGTCCGGTAGGCCGAGGTGGTGCAGGATCACCACCTCGACGTCGGGCGGATCCTCGGCTGCGAGCTTGATGTCGCTCAACACGCTCCGATCGTCGCACTGTGCGATCAGGAACGGTCCGCTGCGGCCAGCCGCCTGTTCGACGAACCGATGACCGTCGATGACCTCGACCCCGGTCCGCACCGGGTCCAGGCCGAGTCGGACCCACGCCAGATCGAGGAACGACATGGCCGGGTGCACGCGGACCTCCACCTCGGCGGCGGCAGCGAGCAGCTCGACGCTGCGTTCGGCCACCACCGGCGAGCCCGGGACGGCGTAGACCACGTGCCCGTGACGGCGGGCCTGCGTCAGGAGTTCCGCCACGATTCCCTCGTAGACCGATTCGAGCGAGGACGACTGATCGTAGAGACCGTCGAAGGTGTTGGTGAGCGTCTCGAACCGGCCCGGTCCACGGGCATCGTGATCACCGAGGCGAGCTGCGAGCTGGTCCACGGCGGGATGCCGAGCCGTCCGCAGCCACACCGGAGCGGGTCCGGCGAGCAGTTCGAGCGTCCCGACGGTGACCAGGTCGACTCCGGCCGGACCGAGACCCACGACGTCGATCACCGGCGACCCACCGGCGTTGGTCACACCGTCAGGGCCCGGGGACCGGCGCCGGCTCCGGATCCGGACCCGGCGGAACGTCGGTCGGGACCGGGATCGGCAGCTCCTCGGGAATCCCCACCACCTCCGGTCGAAGGACGATCGGACCCTCGGGCGCAACGACCTCGAACCCGCCGGCCACGCCGACCGCAGCGCGGCCATATCGGGGATTCACCTCGACGGCCCCGGGCAGGATCAGGTTCAGCCACGATCCGGCCGCCTGGGCGGGCTGCTGTGCCGAAGCGAACCCCTGCACGAGTCGGTCGAGTTCGGCGGCGGTGGCGGGATCATCGAAGCTGAGCTGCTCGGTGCCATCCACCCGGAAGAACACTGCGATCCGTCCGGTGCGATCGGACTCGAGGAACACCGGCCCGATCGTCTCTCCGATCGCCGCACCCTCGACCTCGACGCGGAGCACATCAGGGAGTTGGGCAACCGGAACACACTCCTGGCGCGGATCGAAGGCCAACTCCGCGCCCTCGACCTCGGCGACGATCTCCTCGAGCGGCCGGCCGTCGGCAACGACGGTCGCCACCTCGACGGACTGCTGCTCGGCCACGGCGACGATGGCGACGCACGTCCTGTCCCACAGTGACGGAACGCCGTCGAAGAGCCGCCGGAGATCCTCAGGAGCGATCGCTCCGGACTCCTGTGCTGTGCTGGCCACGGCCTGGAGACGCTCACCGAGTCGCGTGGTCGTGGCCACGAACGCTGTGAGCTCCTCGAGCGCCACGTCGGACAGGCCCGGTGGGACCTGACTCGACAGCTGCTCGGCGGCCTCGTCGAAGCCGATCGCCTGGCGCAGTTCGTCACCGGACAGTCCGACGAGATCAGGCTCCCACCGCTCGAGTTCCGCCTGAGCCGCCGTCCTCTGGATAGCAAACGTGAGCGCAGCACGAGCCGAGTCGCCACTCACCACGGACTCCGTGCCGGGCAGGCCCCCGCCGACGGCCTGCAGGAAGGCCTCGTCCGATGCCAGCGTGTCGATCGTGTCGGTCGAGACCGGCGATCCGAGCACTACTGCGGCCTGGTCGTCGGCGGCCACCCCGCACGCCACCACGAACGAGCCGAGGATCGCCCCGAGGACCAGAACTGCTCCGATGCGACTGGGTTCCCGGTGGTTGCGCACGGACGGCGATCCTACTTCCGCTCCCCCTCGGCGCCCGCACCGGCCCCTGCTGGCAGGATCAGCTCCCGGATGGAGTCGCCGAGGCGTTCGAGCAGACCGGTGCCACCGGCGACCGGCAGGAGAAGTACCGATGATTCCTCCTTGTAGCGGGCGCCCTGGTGTGTCCGTTCCAGTCGCACCTGACGGGACGCAGTGAGGACGACCGGAGCGATCCGAGCGACCAACGGTGGACCACCGAGTCCCGGTCCCTTGCTGATGACGAGCTCGCTGATTCCAGCAGCGAGGCAGAGCGCTCGCAGGCGGGCCACCCCGAGCAGTTCCACTGCCGGTTCCGGGACCGGCCCGAACCGGTCGACCCACTCCGCTTGGATCGAGTCGACCTCCTCGAGATCCTCGAGTGCTGCGAGTCGGCGATAGGCCTCGAGGCGGAGATCCTCCCGGGCGATGTAGTCCTCGGGGATGTAGGCGGCCACCGGCACCTCGACGGTGACCTCGACGGGTTCGGGTACGACGGTTCCGTTCAGCTCGTTGATCGCCTCGGTGACCATCTGGCAGTACAGGTCGTAGCCGACGGACGCCACGTGACCGGACTGACCGGTGCCGAGCAGGTTGCCGGCTCCGCGTATCTCGAGGTCGCGCATGGCGATCCGAAAACCTGATCCGAGTTCGGTGGTCTCGCCGATCGTCCGCAGCCGTTCATCGGCCTCCTCGGAGAGAACCAGATCCGGCGGGTGGAACAGGTAGGCGTACGCCCGCTGACCCGCTCGGCCGACACGGCCACGGAGCTGGTGGAGCTGGCCGAGCCCGAGCAGATCGGCCCGCTCGACGACGAGGGTGTTGACCATCGGCATGTCGATGCCGCTCTCGATGATCGTCGTGCACACCAGGACGTCGTGATGGCCCTCCCAGAACTCGGTGACCACTCGCTCGAGCCTGGTCTCGTCCATCTGGCCGTGGGCGACGGCCACCCGGGCCTCCGGGACGAGCTCACGCAGCTCAGCAGCGTGCTGTTCGATGTCACGAACCCGGTTGTGGACGTAGAAGACCTGTCCCTCCCGGAGCAGCTCCCGTCGGATCGCCTCGGCCACCGCACGTTCGTCGTACGGACCCACGTAGGTGAGGATCGGCTGGCGGGCCGCCGGCGGCGTCTCGAGCAGTGAGAGGTCCCGAATCCCGGTGAGGCTCATCTCGAGGGTTCGGGGAATCGGAGTGGCGGTGAGCGTGAGCACGTCGACGTTCGTGCGGAGCTGCTTGATCGACTCCTTGGCCGACACGCCGAATCGCTGTTCCTCATCCACGACGAGCAGCCCGAGGTCTGCGAAGCGAATGTCACCCGAGAGGAGCCGATGCGTTCCGATGACGACGTCGACAGCACCCGATGCCAGGCCGGAGATCACATCACGAGCCTCGGCGTCGGTCAGGAACCGGGAGAGCATCTCCACCCGTACCGGCTGGCCGGCAAGGCGTTCCGTGAAGGTCTGATGGTGTTGCTGAGCGAGCAGCGTCGTCGGCACGAGGACCGCCGCCTGCTTTCCGTCGGCGACGGCCTTGAACACGGCGCGCACCGCCACCTCGGTCTTGCCGAACCCGACGTCACCGCAGACGAGGCGATCCATGGGAACCGGCGACTCCATGTCGGCCTTGACGTCGGCGATGGCGCGGAGTTGGTCGGGTGTCTCCTGGTAGGGGAAGGCCTGTTCGACCTCGTGCTGCCAGGTCGTGTCCCCACTGAACGGATGACCCGCTGTGTGGAGCCGTCGCTGGTAGAGGACGACGAGTTCCTGGGCGATCTGGGCGACCGCCGCCCGCACCTTTGCCTTGGTCCGAGCGAAGTCAGCGCCACCCATCTTGTTGAGCGTCGGTGTCTCGCCACCGGAGTAGAGACGGATGCTGTCGATCTGGTCCGACGGGACGTACAGCCGGTCGGCGCCCCGGTACTCACACAACAGGTAGTCACGTTCGACGCCGCCGACCGCACGACGGACCATTCCACCGAAGCGAGCGACGCCGTGGTGTTCGTGCACGACGTAGCTGCCGACCTCGAGTGACTCGAAGAACTGCTGGGCGTCACGACGGGCGCGCGCCGCTGGCCGTCGGGTGCGGCGACGGCCGGTCAGGTCGGTCTCGGCGAGGATGGCGAGCGAAGCGCTCGGCAGGACACAGCCCCGTTCGAGGGTCGCTGCGGCGGTGGCAATACTTCCGGGCGGAGCGGGGCACCGACCGGGTTCGGCCAGTGTGAACCCGGCCGTGGTCAGGATCGAACGAATCCGGGGGAGCGTGCCGGGCCCGTCCGCCGTGGCCACCACGCCCAGACCCGCCCCGAGGAGCCGGCGCAGTTGCCGCACGAGCGCCTCACCGTCGCCGACGACCGGCGCCCAGGCCTCGGTCATCACTCCGGGCGTGTCGGGTCCGGACGCCACCGTCTCGACGATCCGCACGGGAGCGTCGGTGCGGCTCAGCACCTGATCGGCACCGAGCGTGAGTCGAGGCACGTCGTCGGCATCGGCGAGCCCCCACGTCCGGGCCAGGCTGAGTGCCAGATCCACCTCGTCGTCGTGGACGGCCTGGGCCCGGGCACGGAACCGACCAGGATCGACGATGACCACCTCGGCGTCAGCGCCGAGCAGGTCGAACAGCACGTGCTCGTCGGCCACGAGCCACGGAAGCCACGCCTCCATCCCCTCGAAGATCGCACCCTCGGCCAGGCGCTCCCAGTGCTCTCGCCCCCATGGCGCCCGGCCGACGAGTTCGGCCGCCGTCCGACGAACCTCATCGGTACCGGTGAGTTCCCGGGCACCGAAGAACCGGGCGCTGCTGAGAGCGTCGCCGGATCGCTGGTCGGCGACCGAGAAGTGACAGAGCCGGTCCACCTCGTCACCCCACAGGTCGATCCGGACCGGGGCGTCGTCGGTGGAGCCGAACACATCGACGATCGACCCCCGTACGGCGACCTCGCCGCGATGTTCGACCTGATACTCCCGTCGGTAGCCAGAGGCCACGAGGTCGGTGACGAGTTGCCCGATGTCGAGCCGTCCACCGACGTGGACCTCGATCGGATCGACGTCCTCGGCGTGTGGTCCGAGACGTTGGACGAGCGCCCGGGCCGACGCCACCACGATCCGTAGTGACGGATCGCCGGTGCGCAACCTCCACATCGCACGCAGGCGACGGCCCATGGTCTCCACCGACGGGCTGATGCGTTCGAACGGGAGGGTCTCCCACGCCGGGACCACCTCGACAGATTCCCGACCGAGGAAGGCGCCGAGATCATTGCCGATCTGCTCGGCCTCATCACCTCCGGGAACGGCGAGGATCAATGGTGCTGCCGTGGCCCGGCCGACCAGACCAGCCACGACCGCCGGCAGGGCTCCGCTCGGGACCACCACCGGCGACCGCTCGGCGACGAGTTCGGCTGCGTCACCGAGCAGATCGAGCAGCGGAGCGAGCGGAGCCGTCGGATCACTCACCATGGAACCGTTGCATGGCCGCCTCGATCCCGTCGGAGGCCACCATCTCCACGGCGTCGGCCGCGCGGGCGACGGCGTCGTCGAGCACTCGCCGTTGGGTGGCACCCACCCTGGCGAGGACCCAGTCCGCACCACGCTGTGGGCCTCCGGGTGGCTTGCCGATCCCGATGCGCACACGGAGGTAGTCCGGCGAGGTGATGTGCGAGTGGATGGACCGGAGTCCGTTGTGTCCGGCGTGACCGCCACCGACCTTGAGCTTGATCCGGCCCGGTTCGAGGTCGAGTTCGTCGTGGATCACGAGCACCTCGCCCGGTTCGACATCGTGTCGTCGAACCAGTGCCGCCACGGCCCGCCCGGAATCGTTCATCCACGTCGTCGGCACGGCGAGCACGACGCTGTGGCCCCCGAGTCGGAGCCGTGCGGTCCCAGCAGAGACCAAGCGGTCCGCACGAAGCCGCTCACCGTGGCGATCGGCGAGCAACTCCACAACGGCGGCACCGACGTTGTGTCGGGTCCCGGCATACTCCGCACCCGGGTTGCCCAGTCCGACGACGAGCAGGTCGCAGGACGAGCCTGCCAACGTCAGTCGTCCGAGGTGGTGTCGCCGTCGGCTGCCGTCTCGGCGGCCTCGGCGTCAGCGGCATCCTCTGCGCCCTCGCCCCGGGAGGTCACAGCGGCGCGGGTCAGTTCGGCGGTGACGACTGCCTGCTGGGCGGGGCTGCGACTCTCGACGCCCTGGGGGAGGACGAGGTCGGCGACCAGGATCGACGAGTCCTCGAGCGTCATGGCGGAGATGTCGCAGTCGATGGCGTCCGGGATCGAGTCGGGCCGCACGAACACCTTGAGCACCGTGATGCGCTGCTCGGTCATGCCGCCGTTGGTGGTCACCTGCTTGGCCTCGCCCACCAGTCGGATGGGCACCTCGACCTCGATCGGGGCGAACGGATCGACCTTCAGGAAGTCGACGTGGAGCACCTCGCGACGGACCGGGTGACGCTGGAGTTCCCGGACGACGGTGATGAACGACTCGCCGTCGACCTCGAGGGTGATCAGGGCGTTGAGACCGGCTTCGGTGGTGAGCGCCCGGCGGAGTTCGGCCCGATCGACGCTCAGCGACGTGGCCGACTCACCCGAGCCGTAGACGACTCCGGGGATCCGGCCCTCGGAACGAACACGGCGCGACGGGCCGGTCCCGAGTTGACGCCCGGTGGAGGCGGTGAGGGTGACCTCGGACATTGATGGACTCCTGAATCGACGGGATCGTCAGCACGGACGGCCTCGAACTGTACCGGGCGGTCCGCACGGGGCGCCAACGCCACCGTTGCCGGCCCGTCACCGCCGAGTCGGCCGATCAGTGCTGGTTCTGCCCGTCGAAGATCTCCGAGACCGACGTGTCCTCGAACACGGCGTCGATCGCATCGGCGATGATGCGCGCCGCAGAGAGCACCTCGATCTTGTCGATCCGCTTGTCCTCCGGCAACGGGAGCGTGTTGGTGATCACCACCTTCTCGAGCGCGGAGTTCTTCAACCGGTCGATCGCCGGGCCGGAGAACACGCCGTGGGTGGCGGCGCAGTACACCGAAGCCGCTCCGTGTTCGGCGAGCTGATCCGCAGCAGCACAGATCGTGCCGGCCGTGTCGATCATGTCGTCGATCAGCACGCACGTGCGGTTCTCGACGTCACCGACGACGTCCTTGGCCTCAACCTGGTTCTTCTGACCCTTCACCCGACGCTTGTGCACGATTGCCAGATCGGCGTGGAGGGCGTTCGCATAGCGTTCCGCCACCTTCACCCGGCCGGCATCGGGCGAGACGACGACGAGGTCGGAGCCCAGGTTCGAGGCCATCCAGTCGACGAGCACCGGCATGGCGGTCAGGTGGTCGACGGGACCGTCGAAGAAACCCTGGATCTGCCCGCTGTGGAGATCGACCGACACGATCCGCTTGGCTCCCGCCACCTCGAACATGTTGGCGAGCAGCTTGGCGGTGATCGGCTCCCGACCCTCGGACTTCCGGTCCTGTCGGCCGTAGCCGTAGAAGGGGGCCACGACGGTGATGCGCTTGGCGGACGCCCGCTTCGCTGCATCCACCATGATCAGCTGCTCCATGATGGCGTCGTTGACCGACATCGAATCGGTCGAGGCGTGGCTCTGGAAGATGAACAGGTCCGCGCCGCGAATCGACTCACCGAATCGGCAGTGGAGCTCCCCGTTGGCGAACTCAGCGATCTGCACTTCACTGAGCGGCACTCCGAGGTGGTCAGCGACCTCCTCTGCGAGCGGAGCATTGGCCCGGCCCGTGACGATCGTGAGTCGCTTCTTGGTGACCAGTTCCACGGGCGTGGGCCTCCCTGTCAGGTTCTCAGCCGTCGGTCTCTGAAGTGTAGAAGGCGCCGGTGGTCGCGTCGTCACCGATTTCATCGCCGGGTTCGAGCGAGGCGAACGGACCGACCGATGCCCGATCCCCGATGCGAGCGGATCGGGCCGTGGTCTGTCCGACGACGCTGTCCCGACCGACCACCGTGTCGACCAGACGAGTCCAGGGCCCGATCTCACAGCCGTCTCCCACAACGCTGCCACCCTGCAGGATCACGCCCGGAAAGAGCGTCACGTCCCGGCCCACCCGAACTGTCGTATCGACGTAGACCGAGGCGGGGTCCACGATCGTCACGCCCTGTGAGAGGAGTTCGGCGTTGGTTCGTCGACGCAGCTCCGCCTCGGCCGCAGACAGCTGGCTCCGATCGTTGACTCCCCGGATCTCCCCGGGATCATCGGCCACCGTCGCCTCCACCGGGTGGCCGGCGGCCACGAGGACGCCGACCACGTCGGTCAGGTAGTACTCGCCCTGGGAGTTGTCCGGTTGAATCCGCCGGAGCGCCGGGGCCAGCAGGCTCTGGCGGAAGCAGTAGATGGACGTGTTGATCTCGTCGATGGCGAGTTCGGTATCGTCGGCATCGCGATGCTCGACGATGCGGGCCACCCGTCCGGCGCTGTCACGGACGACGCGGCCGTAGCCACTCGGATCGTTCACCCGTGCGGTCAACACCGTGGCCGCAGCACCGCTGCGCCGGTGCTGGTCGACGAGAGCCTCGATCGTCGTCGTCCGGAGCAACGGCGTGTCGCCCGGGAGGACCAGGACGTCGGCGTCGTCGGAATGGTCGGCCAGCTCATCGGGCAAGCCGATCAGTCCGACGAGCGCCGCATCGGCGGTTCCCCGTTGAACACGCTGCTCGACGAACTCGAGGCGCAGGTCGTGGGGTTGCTCCTGGATCTTCTTCGTGACCCAGTCGCCCTTGTGGCCGACCACGACGGCGACGCAGCCGACGCCCGAGGTGCCGAGAGCATCGAGCACGTAGGTGAGCATCGGGCGGCCGCAGAGCCGGTGAAGCGGCTTGGGACGCTCCGATCGCATGCGGCTGCCCTCACCGGCGGCGAGGACGACTGCAGAGAGCGGACTGAGATGGTCGTTCATGCTGGCGGGGCAGGATTCGAACCTGCATTCTCCTGATCCAAAGTCAGGCGTTCTGCCGTTGAACTACCCGCCACTGCGGCAGTCCACACGGTAGTTCCTCCGGTCCTCACCTCACGGAGGTGCAGTACCGTCGACTCAGCGACGGCGACCGAAGAGGGTGGGGATGGTCCGGAGACCGATCACCAGATCCCTCCAGAACGACCAGTTCTCGATGTAGCGGTTGTCGAGCCGAACCCGCCGCTCGATGCTGGTGTCACCCCAGTAGCCGTTGATCTGGGCCCATCCGGTGATACCGACGGGAACCCGGTGCCTGTAGTGGTAGTCGTCGAACTCGTCGGAGAACTGTTCGACGAAGTGAGGCCGTTCGGGACGGGGTCCGACCAGCGACATCTCTCCTCGGAGCACGTTGAACAACTGCGGGAGCTCATCGAGGTGGGACGGCCGCAGGAACCGCCCCGCCCACGTGACCCGCTCGTCGTCATCGACCGACCACGTGGTGTTGGAGTCGGAGTTGACCCGCATGGTCCGGAACTTGAGGATCTGGAACGTCCCCCCTCCGATTCCGATGCGGTCCTGTGCGAAGAACACCGGTCCCCGACTCGACAGCTTCACTGCGATGGCACACGCCAGCATGATCGGGAAGGTGACCACGACGAGGATGCTGGCCACGATCAGATCGAACGCCCGCTTTGCCGGCCATGTGCGAGCGGTCGAGCCGGCCTGCCGCAGCGGGATCAGCGGAAGTCCATCGATCTCGTGACCCACTTCGGTCTGGCTGATGCCGAGCTCGAACATCCGGGGCACGACGAAGAACTGGATATCGGGATCGTCACAGCGACGGATGACGGTCACGAGCTCGGGGTCCTCGGCCGAACCGAAGGCCAGTACCACGTGGCGGACGCCGGTCCGCCGCAGGACCTCAGGCAGGTTCCTCGGCCGACCGACGAGCGGCAGGGCATGCAGATCGTCATCGAAACCGTCGACGAAGCCGCACGGCACCAGTCCGGCCTGCGGGTTCTCCGTGAGGACATCGGCAACCTCGAGTCCCACCACGCCGGATCCGACGATAAGCGTGTCCTCGAGGTCGTAACCGCGGCGACGAGCCACGACCGAGAGGCGGTAGCTGATGAGACGCCCGAGCATCACGGCTGGGAACGTCAACGCCACGACCTGCACGATCGCCACCAGGTCGATGAACCGCTGCGAGTTGGACAGGTCGCTGTAGCGAATGACGGTGAACAACAGCATCGTGACGATCGGAGCGAGCGAGATGCGCGTGACGGTCGAGACGAGGCCTTCGCTGGGACTGATGAGCTGACGCCGCCGGCGGTGTGTCGGCCAGAGCAACACCGTTCCGACGACCACGAAGAGGGCGACGACCCGACTCGACACGAGTCCGGGCCGCAGCACCTCGACGACGAGGAAGGGGACGGCGAGCGCAACAGCATCGAGGATGTGACCGAGGATCCGGAGGTTGAGGCCGACAGCGCGTCGCTCCTGTTGGGGAATGGTCCGCAGAGGCGCCTGCAGGATCACTGGCTCCGGCCCGTCCGGCCCGCTGGCGCGACGACTCGCAACGCCTTCGTCGGCGGTGGATCGATCTCCTTCCCGGAGGTCGATCGTCATTGGTTCCTCGCGAATCGATTCGACGAGCCGTGAACGGCGCCGGCGAATGGCGTCGGAACGCTCGGTGCCAGCGGTCGGATTCTTCGGAGGGCTGTCGACCGATGCCAAGCGATTCGGTCGCTGAGTGCCGCCGTAACTCAGCACGCCCCGGTCTCCGTCATGATCCTGCTGGTCCCCATCTTCGTTGCCCCCACGCCTCGGCCCCCTAGCTCGAGATACGAGACCCGCCTCGTTTCTCGCCTCGATCTCAGGGTAGGCACCCGATGGCACGTCCCACAAGGGGCGCGACCGGGAAGTTCCCCCACCGGTCACAGGGTGGTCACCCTCTGACCAGCTGAGCCGTGCTCATTACGACGGAGCGTGGCGCCGAAGGGTGACAGCGGAGGCCGGTGAGGTGGGTCAGACTCCCTCCGTGACCTCCACGCCTGCGGCCGATCTCTGTGTCGAGGTCAGGTCGTCGCTCGCCAACCTCGCCCCCGAGTGGGACCAGATCGCCGGGGCGACCCCACTGCCGAGTGCCTTCTGCCGCTCCTGGTGGATCGACCACGCCGCCGGGTCGACTCCGTCGATCGTGTGTTGTCTCCGCGGCGACCGACTCATCGGTGGCGCTGCGTTCGAGGTGGAGACCGTGGCCCGAGGTCCGGTCCGTCTCGAACGGATTCGTGCGCTCGGCCAAGGGGTGCTGGCACCCGATCACATCGACATCGTCGCCGCCGTCGAGGACGCCGACGTCGTCCTCGACGCCGTCCTCGGCTGGCTCCGGCGACCGGGCAACCGGATCGTGGACCTCGATGGACTCGCAGCCGACGGCCGCCTCGGCCGGGCGTTGGCAGCGTATTGGATTGACCGGACGGTCGCCCCATACGCCGACCTCCATCCGGTCGATGCGGATCCGGACGCCCCGGCGAACGTCGATGCTTCGGCCTACCTCGCTGGTCGGCCAGGGCAGCTTCGCAGCACCGTCGAACGATCGCGCAAGCGACTCGAACGCGACGGGTGCAGCATCGAACGAGTACCCCTCAGTCACGTGGACGCCGCACTCGAGTCACTCGAGCGTCTCCACGATCGCCGATGGGGTGAGGACTCCAACTTCCTCGACGCCTGGGACCGCTTCGCCGCCGCCGCCCGGGCCGCCACCGACGCCGACCTCTGGATCGGCGAGGTCCGCACCGCCGACGGGGAGGTGGTGGCCACGGAGTGGGATGTGCTCACCCCGTCGAGCTTCGCCTTCTACCAGTCGGGGCGGTCGCCGGAACGGGAGTGGCGCGGAGCGGGATCGGTGCTGCGGGCGAACCTCATCCACGCTGCAGCCGAATCAGGGCGGGACCAGTACGATCTGCTCCGAGGCGACGAGCGCTACAAGGACGACTGGGCGACGGACCGCCGGTGGCTGCTCCGGGTGCGGTTCGGCAGTGGACCAGTCGGCCGGCTGGCGGCAACGTCGGCCGCCGTGTGGCGGAGCGTCGCGCCAGTCGTTGAGCGACTCAGGGGCCGGATCGCCGATCGGAGAAGTCCGGCGGTCAGCCGCGAACCCGCGCCACGACCTCGGTGATCTCACTGCGCACCGCCGGAACGGCGAGCGAGACCAGCCCACCGGCAGCACCGGCGACGACGATGACCAGCATCGACCACCAGCCGCCGGGGGTCAGGATTCGAGCCGGCAGTCCGAGCGCGCTCACACAGCACACGACCACGAGACCCGGTCCGAGACACTTGAGCGCATCGAGGTGACGAGCACCGATCAATCCGTCGACGATCACCTGTCGGATCGTGAGGAACACCGTCTGGATGCCGAGGTGGACGACCGCCACCCAGACGACGCCGGCGGGAGCGACGAACCACATGGTCACGAGCATCAGCGGCACCATCACGCTGTTGATCCGCAACAACACTCCCGGACGATTGATCGCCATCAACAGGTCACCGTTGGCGAACCCGAGACCGACCACCGCACCGGTGAGCGAGAGCACCTCCATGGTCTGGATTCCAACCGGATCGGCGTTGCCGAACAGGAGTGTAAAGGCGTCCCGCGCCACGAGCGCCAGCCCCACGCCGACGGGAAACGAGAAGATCGCCACGAGTCGAAGCGCCTTGTACATTCCCTCCCGCAACGCCCCAAGCCCCTCGGAGCGGATCCGAGCGAACATCGGGAACAGCACCGCTGACAGGGCGTTCAACTGAGCTCCCATGACGAACTCAGGCAGCTTGAACGCCTGGTAGTAGGTGGCGTACTGGGCGTTGTTGCGGTTACCGACGATGAAGTAGTCGCCGTTCAACGCCAGCACGCTGAGTACCCGGTTCCCGGCGACCTTCCAGGCGTAGTCAAACAGTTCCCGGATGATCCGCCAGTTCCACTGCAGCGTCGGCCAGAACCGCAGGAGCCACCAGGTCAGCACCAGCGTGATGGCATTGGATGCAATGAATCCGATCACGACTGACCAGGCCCCGTAGCCGGCGACCGCCAGGGCGATCGTGAGTCCGGTGCGAGTCACATCCCGGGTGACCTCCACCACCGAGCGCCGACGGAAGTCCATGTCCCGCATGAACAGCGACCACGGGACGGTGTTGAGCGCCGAGAGCACCACCACCACGGCGAAGAGTCGGAACACCCCGACGTAGCTCTCGGCCTGGAAGTACCAGCCCACCACGGGAGCCACCAGCAGAGCGACAACACCGAGGACCGCACCGAGCACGACGTTGGCCGAAAAGGCCACCTGCACCCGTTCGGAGACCCCCGACTCCTGTTCGTAGACCAGAGCAGCACCCATGCCCAGATCGAGCGCGTTGTCGAAGTAGAACACCAGGAGCAGCAGCGTCACCATGACGGCGTAGTCCGCCGGTGGGAGGATGCGCGCCAACACCGCAGCGAGGACGATCGCGAGCACGTAGCGCGTGAAGATGCCGACGTTGGCCCACAGGAAGCCCCGACTGGCAGTGGTCCCGAGTGACTGACCGTCATTGCCGCCCGAGCGGGACGTCACCTCTCCTCGATCGACAGGATCGTCGCCACCTGCGCCGACCGCGCCGGGATCCGGTCCCACCTCGATCCCGGGGCGGTCCCCGGGTCGATCCTGCCCGGCCACTGCTAGCGCCGGAGGACGACGACGCCGGCAGATCCGCTGCTGAACGAGCGGAGCGTGTCGCCAGCGGAGCGGGCATCGGTCAGGCTCGTCTGACCCTCGGCGACGACCATCAACGTGGCATCCGCCAACGAGAGCAGTTGGGAGGTGGGCACGGGCCCGGGCACTCGGGGTCCGTTCACGACCACCACGTAGCGGCCGGCGAGTCCATCGAGCACGGAGCCGAACGACGAGCGCATCCGCAGGATGTTGCGGCTTCGGTCCACGCCGGCCCCGAGGAAGCGCACCATGCCCGGCGCCACGTCGAGCGCCCCGAGCGACTTGGGAATGCGTTCGCCCGAGAGGCTGAGCATGGCGGCAGCCGGGTCGAGTTGGCCGCTCAGACACTCGGCCAACCCGGCGACGTCGGAGGCATCGACCAGATCAGTGAGTACGCCCTGCTCCAGATCGGCGTCGATCAGGGCCACCGGCTGACCGAAACTGCGGGCCACGACCAGGGCCAGAGCCAGAGCGAGTTGGGCACGATCGTCTGCGTTGTCGGTGCCGACCAGCACGAGCCGGTGCACCGGCTCGTTCAGGCTCAGACGTTCGACCGCAGCGATGACGCTCGAGACCGCATCCGGTGGGTTGCTGCCGCGGCCGGTGAGCGCAGGAACCTTGACGAGGATCGGCAGGTCGATCGCCTCGGTGACGTCCTGCGCCGTGTTGACCACGGGACGGCGCAGGTTCCGGTAGAGGAAGAAGATGTAGGGGATCAGCCCGCCGAGCAACGCTCCGAAGACTGCTCCGAACCAGAGCGGGACCGTCGAGGTCTGCTGGAGCGGGAAGGCGTAGATCTCCTGGAAGATCGGACCCGGGATCCGCTGCTCGACTGGAATCTCCCGCTGGTTGGAGTTGAACACGTCACGCAGAGCCGGAATGATCTGGGCGGAGACCAGTTCGGACTTCTCCTGCGACGGACTCGACGACAGGACCTCGACGAACGGTGAGAGCGGGCTCCGCTTGACCGAGATCATTCCGCCGATCTCGTCGATGGACAGTTCGAGGTCGCCTCGCCGCTTGATCTCAGCCGCCAGCCCCGGGGACGTGATGATGTTCTCGAGAGCGAGAGCGAGTACCTCGTTGTCGCTGGGATTCGAGCCGGACAGAACGATCACCGATCGGCTCGTCTGGAAGATCGGGGGCTGCGAGGCGAAGATCGCCACCATGAGTGCTGCCATCACGAGGGCCGAGAGCCCCACGATCACCGACTGGAGGCCGGACAGTCTCAACGAGCGACGCCGTTCGACGGCCACGGGCGGCTCGTAGACCGCCGGGACAGCGTCGGTGGGTCTCTCCATGGGCATCGACACCCGCACGCCTCCGGGTTCAGCGAACAACGGGACGTTCCCGTGGGCCCCGGGTCCGGCAACTCGGAGTCGACGGCTCGGGATCGCCTAGATCTCCTGCGACCGGAAGTGTACCGACGGCTTCGATCTGTCGAAACCCGCCCCACTGTTGTGGCCCAACTTGCCTGACCACCACCGTCGGGATCTAGGGTGACGCCGCCATGGGCTCACTGATCAAGAAGCGGCGCAAGCGGATGCGCAAGAAGAAGCACAAGAAGCTTCTCCGCCGCACACGTCATCAGCGTCGGGCCCGAGGAAAGTAAGTCCGTTCCCTCAGTCACCATCTGCGGGTTGCGTGCTGACGACGACCCGCTCCGGCCCCGGGTGTCGACCTTCGACGAACCAGGTCGATCCGCTCCCGGCGAGGCGTGGACGCAGACCGGTCTCATCGCCGAGTCGGTCCCGAAAGCGGGCCAACTCCGGATAGGCCACGAGCGCTGCAGGTTCGAGGTCGTTGCCGTTGTCACCGACCGGGCCGCCGAGATCATCCCATGCGGCGTAGACCACCGGCGTGGAGCAGTGCATCGGTGGGGTGCAGAGCGTGAGGTCGGCTGGGACGTGTGGGAGTGGAGCAACGCTCTCCCCGATCCCGGTCACACGGGCACGACCGCCGACCACGCAGAATGGGACGTCAGCGCCGAGTTGCGCCGCCGTCCCGGAGTCGAGCGCCGCTGGCTCGGCACGTCCGATCCAGCGGAGAATCGCTGCAGCATCGGCGCTGCCACCCCCGAGGCCGGCTCCCGAGGGGATGCGCTTGTCCAACGTGACGTGCGCCGAGCGATCGAACATGGCGAGGGCCCGCAGCACCAGGTCGTTCGGATCGGTGACACGCCGGCCCTCGGGGCCGTGCACCACGAGCTCGGCGGGCCGGCCCGGTTCGCACTCGCGGATCTCCAGTCGATCGAACAGGTCGACGGTGACCATCTCGGCGTCGATCAGGTGGAACCCGTCCGATCGGACACCGGTGATCCGCAACGACAGCGTGACCTTCGCCGGGGCGAGCACTTCGACGGACACCGACGAACCCTACGACCCGGTCACCGACACGACCGCGGCGAGCGCAGCCCAGTCGCTCACCTCGAGTTCCTCGGGCCGCGACGTCGGGGCGACTCCAGCTCGATCGAATCCGGCCGCATCGACGGTTGATCCGATGGTCGATCGGAGCATCTTGCGCCGCTGGCCATAGGCCCGGTCCACCAGGGCGAACGCCACCGCCCGGTCCGCCGGGGGTTCTGCTCGGCGCACGATCTCGACCACGACGGAGTCCACCCGGGGGCGAGGGACGAACACGTCCGGTGCGACCTCGAACAGGCGACGGGTGGCGCCGAACCAGCCGACCTTGATCGTCGGCACCCCGATCGTCCGACCGCCCGGAGCGGCACAGAGACGATCGCCGACCTCGGCCTGCACCATGACGACGAACCGCCGGATCATCGGTACCCGTTCGAGGAGTCCGATGATGATCGGCACTGCTGCGTTGTACGGGAGGTTGGCCACAACAGTCCAGGGCGTTCGCCACGTCGATCGTCGATCGATCATCTCGGCGACATCCACCCGCAGGACGTCGCCCACCTCGACGTCGACCCGACCCGGAGCAGCACCTCGCTCGAGGAGGAACGGTCCGAGTTCCTCGGCGAGCAGTTCGTCCTGCTCCACTGCGAGCACCCGAGCGCCCCGAGCGAGGAGTGCCAATGTCAACGACCCGAGTCCCGGGCCGACTTCGAGCACCGATGAGTCGTCTCCGACCGCCGCTGCGGCGGCGATGCGTCGGACCACACCGGGGTCAGCCACGAAGTTCTGACCCAGCGATCTACGAGCGGGATGCTCCAACGATTCGAGCCGACTGCGGATCTCCGACGCACCGAGCAACCTCATCCCGAGGCCGTCCCGGACGAACCCGACTCTGTGTCGTCGTCGACGGTCGTGGGTGGTAGCGAGGAAACCGTCGGGGTCGGACCACGATCCGAGTAGAGGCTGTATCCCTTCCGGTACCAGTCCGGCTGCAACTCGATCGAACGAGGTGGCCCACCGATGACCAGAACGGTGGTGCTCGGTGCACTCGTCGGAATGGTCACCAGAGGTTTCTCTCCACGACCGAGCGCAGCGGCGGCGAGCAGGACCGCAACGGCGACCACGGTGGACGCCAGAGCCACGGCATAACGCAGCGGTACACCGAGGATGGCCCCCGCAGTCCCATCGGACTCGGCCCGGCGCCGCACGACCGTCAGCGGAGCGTCACTCGACCCCTCACCGGACGACCCGGGTGGCTCGCTCACGGCCGGCTCGGCGAACCACCATCGACTGCGTCGATGCCGTCGAGGCCGTAGAACCAGACGGCGGTCGCCGTGGTCGCAGCTGCCACCTCTTCGATCGCCACGCCGTGGAGCTCAGCGACTCGCCGGCCGACCTCGGTGACCCACGCCGGCTGGTTCCGCTGGCCCCGGTGGGGCACGGGAGCGAGGTACGGGGCGTCGGTCTCGACCATGAGCCGATCCAAGGGCGTATCCGCAACGGCGCGTTGGAGTTCCTCGGATCGAGGGAACGTCACGATTCCGGACACCGACAGCCGGGCGTGACGGGCGAGCGCCGCTGCTGCCTCGTCCGGACCACCAGTGAAACAGTGGAACACCGTCCGGTCGGGAATGCCCTCGGTGTCGAGGATGGCGAAGGTGTCGTCCCACGCCTCTCGCGTGTGGATGACCAGCGGGAGCGACCACTCGTGCGCCAGTGCAATGTGCGCCGCGAAGACCGACCGCTGTCGATCGCGGGGGGAGTGGTCGTAGTGGTAGTCGAGTCCGCACTCCCCCACTGCAACGACGGTTCCGTCGGTGACACCGTCAGCGATCACGGCCTGCATCCCGTCGATTCCGTCCTTGGCGTCGTGGGGATGGACCCCAACGGTGGCGGAGACACCTGCGAGCGAGCGGGCACGGCCCACGGCGGCGATCGAGGACTCCACCGACGTTCCGACGTCGATCAGGTGGACCACGCCAGCGCTGCGGGCCGCAGCGACCTGAGCAACCGGATCATCGTCGTATCCGAGGTGACAGTGGTTGTCGACCCACCGAATCCCATAACCGGACAGGGATCGCTCCGTTGGCTCGTCGATCGCACTCGGGGGAACCACGCCGGAAAACTAGCGGTGATGCTCACACGTCGAGCATCACGATCCCGTACGGCGGGGCAGCGAGCGATCGGAGTTCGCCGGCTGCGTCCTCGGCGTCGAAGGTCACCGTGCGGCCCTCGACCAGCGTCAAGAGGGTGGCGTCGGCCCATCCGAGCCACTGACTGACCGGCGCTCGGGACAGCAGCGACGGAGCGAGAACCACCGCCACGACATCCGGTCCGAGTTCCTCGAGCATCGCCGGACTCACCAGGACGTCGGTCCGAGGGCGCACCGTGCCGGCCGGAATGAACCGGACGTTCCCGCTGGCCCGTCCGAGTGTTCGCCGGACGGCTGACGGCAGGGCGAAGCGCCGGATCCGGGTCATGACCTGAGAGATGCTGGCAGAGCCCGACGAGACCTGAACGAGGCCGCGACGACGCCCCGGTGCGAGACGCATCGACAACCGTGGGGAGTCGATCTGGGCATCGACGAGCACGACGCGTTGCCCCTGAGCGGCGCACGCTGCAGCCACACCCGCAGCGAGACCCCGAGCGGCACGGTCAGGCGTCGGGGTCGTGACGACGAATCGGCGAATCGCCGGCCGTTCGTCACCGGAATCCTGGGGCGGGCCACCTTCCACCGGAGCGACACGGTGGCCGATCCGAACCGGCGTGCGGTCCTGTGCTGCGGCCACCACTTGGGCGAACTGCGCGGGGGTGGCGCCGAATCGTCGGCCGAGTCGCGCCACGTGCGCCCACACCCCGACTCCGACCTCAGCATCGAGATCGTCGTCGTTGTTGATCCGGGGTCGCTGCTGTTGGAGCACGACGAGGGCTGCTGCCACCAACATTCCCGTGACCATGCCGAAGAAGACGATCCACGCCACCGGACGGGGAACGACTGCGACGGTGGCCTGATCGGACACCGGGACGTAGAGCGGTCCGGTGTAGTACCGCTGTTGGCCGGGTTCGATCGGCCGGAACTCATCGGCGACCTGACCGACTGATGACCGACGAGCATCGGCGACGACCTCGTCGAGAGCAGGGATGAGATACGGCAGGACCTGTTCGCTGACTGCGAGGTCCGAGTCGGTGAAGGTGAGTTCCAGATACACCGAGAAACTCGGCCGACGCACACCGACGCGGTCGGCCACCTGCTCGATGCTGAGGTCGAGACCGGCCAACCGGCGGAGTGCCTGGGCGTAGGCACCGGATTGAACGATCGTCTGCATGCCCTGCGCCTCGTCGGCGGAGACATTGATCCTCTTCGTGCCGGGACTGTCCTCGAGGCCCGGGAGCACGATCGCAGCGCTCGCCTCGTAACGGGCCGGGAGCCCTCCGGCCACGGTGGCGGAGACGACGGCCCCGACGACCGCACCGGCGAGGACCAGTCGCCGGTATCGCTGTGAGATCCGCAGATCGAATCGGGCCAGAGCGGGTGTGGTCCACGACGACGGATCATTCGGATCGACCTGTCGAACCCGGCCACCGGTCGTCCGACGACGCTCCCCGCCACCCCGGTTCAACGAGTCGGGCGCAGCCCGGATCTGCCCCCTGAGTCCAGCAGCGAAGTAGCCCCGCCACCGCGCCTGACGGGACGGCACCTGCAGTGCCGCTGAGAGACCAACGAGGCTCCAAGCGAGCTTGTTGTTGAGCAGTGGCAGCAGGAACATCCCGGAGAACACCGGGACCATCATCGCCGCCATGATGATCGAGACCTCCCGGTACTGCGGCCAGCGCGGGCGGAAGAATCCGTAGAGCGTCACGCCGAATACTGCGATCCACACGAACAGGCCGATGATGCCGAGGTCGGCTGTGATGTCGAGCAGGGTGTTGTGCGACGACACCTCCGAACGGGTCTCGATCAACTCCAGCACGCCCGGTGTGGATGCGAGCCGCTCCGGGATCAACCCACGCGACTGGCCGAATCCCACCCCGGAGAGCGGGTTGTCCCGGATGATTCCGATCGTGACGTTCCAGAAGTCCACGCGCCCCGCTCCACGGTCGCTGAAACCGCGGGCGGCGTTGACCGGATTGACGAAGAAGAGCAGGAAGAACAGAAGACCCCCGGCGAGCAGCGCAGTCACCCCCGTTCGGACCCGGCGCAGGGGGGAGAGTCCGGGGCGGAGGACCATCGTCGCTACGAGTGCCAGCGACGCACCGATGGCGCCCGAGCGGCTCCCGGCACCGGCGGCGGCCACGAAGATGTAGACGAGCGCAATGCTGTAGAGCCACTTCTCCTTACTCGTTCGGGCGTGGCGCCGGTAGTAGATGGTCAGGGGGATGAGCGAGGCCTGGAGCAGCCCGAAGAAGTTCGGGTCCCCACCGAAGCCCTCACTCCGGCCGCCGATGAACACCGAGAAGATCCCGTTGGCGCCGGCAACGAGACCACCGACCCAGAAGGCCCGGAGGTAGCGCATGACCTTGCTGTGGTCGTCCACGAGCAGGGCAGCCACGCTCCACATGGCGAATGCCAGTCCGAGCAGACCCATGGCGAACAACCACGGCCCCGGCTCACCGCCCCAGGCGCCGCTCCCGACCGCAACGATGAGCAGCATCATGGGCGGGCCCCAGAACAGAACCGGCACCGCCGGGGGCCGCCACCGCTCAGCCACCAGCTTCCAGAGAATCACGCCGAGCGCCACCGCGGCGAGGATTCGACCGGCCCGGATCGGTCCGAGCCCGATGCCGTCGAAGTGGATGCAGAACGCCACGACCTCGAAGAACATCACCTGCTTCCAGCGGACGAAGACCCCGACACCGGCGAGGAACGCCACGAACACCGCCGCAGCGACGCCGAGACGGCTCATGACGATGAGCGCCACGAGCGGGATGGCGAGGATGCCGAGGCCGATCCAGAGCGCGTCGGTGCGTCGCTTCGGTGGTTCCGGACTCGGCGTGAGATCCGCTCGCTCGATCGTCTGCACGGGCAACCTCGGTCACTGGCCCGCTCCGGGCACGCGCAAGGGTACCGACCATCGGCCGATGCAGCACTGCACAGCTCCCTCGTCGCCCGGGAGAACCTGACCGGTCGGGGGCCGCCCGGGCACACTACGGAGGTGTCAGCAGCATTCGATCGGGCCCGGATCGACGCCCGGCTCGTCGAGACGACGCTCGGTCGTCATCGCATCGCAGTCGTGCTCGGCACCGGATGGAGCGACGCAGTCACTGAGCTCACCGGTGGATCCAGCTCGCCGAAGGTCCGATTCTGCGACATCGCTGGGTTCACAGCGCCGCAGGTACCGGGCCACGCCGGCACGCTGCAGTCAGTCGACGTCGCCGGACGGGACGTGCTCGTCGTCGCCGGCCGGACGCATCTCTACGAGGGCAGCTCCCCAGATGCCGTCGTGCACGCCGTCAGGGTCGCCGTGCTCGCCGGGGCAGAGGTGGTCGTCATCACGAACGCCGCCGGATCGCTCCGGCACGAGATCGGACCGGGCCACGTGGTGGCGATCAGCGATCAGATCAACCTGACGGGGTGCAGTCCGTTGACCGGGTGGGACCCCGCCGACGAATCCGCAACGATCCCACCGGCGCCGAGCGGGTTCGTCGACCTGACCGATCTCTACACCGCTGATCGGCGAGCGGCACTCCAACGGCGTGTACCCGACCTTCCCGAAGGCGTGTACGCCGGCGTGAGGGGCCCCCAGTTCGAGACACCGGCTGAGATCCGGGCGCTGCGCACGGTCGGCGCCGACCTCGTCGGGATGTCGACGGTGCTCGAGGGCATCGCTGCGGCACATGCCGGAGCCGAGGTGGTCGGACTGTCGCTGGTGACCAACCTGGCGGCCGGTCTGACCCGTTCGATCGACCACGACTCGATCCTCGAGGTCGGCGCACAGTCCACCGAACGCCTCGCCGAGGCACTTGAGGCGGTGATCCTCGACGGCTGAAGGTCCCGAGCTGGCTCAGTCGAGGATGTCCGCAGCGAGGTCCCGGAGCGAGACCATCGGGCGGGCGCCGATGTGGCTGATCACCTCACCGGCAGCAATCGAACCGAGTTGCCCGCAGACACCGAGCGGCAGGTCGTGGGTGAAGCCGTACAGGAAGCCAGCGGCGTACAGGTCCCCCGCCCCGGTGGTGTCGACGACTCGCTCCACTGCCACCGCCGGCACGGCGATCGAGTCGGACTCGGTGACAATCAAGGAACCGGCCGCACCCCGGGTCAGGGCAGCGGTGGTTCCGCAATGACGCACGCGGGCCGCCGCCTCGTCGAAGTCGTCGACCTCGTAGAGAGATGTGATCTCCTCGGAGTTCGCAAAGAGCAGATCCACGTGGTCCTCGATAAGCGCCGTGAACGCATCTCGGTGTCGTTCCACACAGAATCCGTCCGACAACGACACCGCTACCAACGTGCCGCTGTCGTTGGCGAGGGCGGCAGCGGCTCGGAACGCCGCCTGTGCCTCAGAAGTGTCGAACAGGTACCCCTCGAGGTAGAGCACCTGCGCCGCAGCGATCGAAGCAGGGTCGACATCGTCGGGACCGAAGTGGGCCGACGCTCCGAGGAACGTGTTGAGCGTGCGTTCGGCATCGGGCGTCACCACGATCAGGCAGCATCCGCTCGCCGGACCGTCCGTGGCGGGCGGTACGTCGAACTCCACCCCCGCCGCCCGGAGATCGTGGGCGAAGACGAGGCCCAGTTGATCGTCACGGATACGCGACAGGAACCGGGCCGAACCACCGAAGGACACGAGTCCCACCATGGTGTTCGCCACGGAACCACCGGAGATCTCGACCGCTGGGCCCATCAGGTCGTAGATGGCAGCGGCGCGTTCCTCATCGATCAGCGCCATCCCGCCTTTGACGACACCGATCCGGTCGAGGAAGTCGTCCTCTTCGTGACTCAACACGTCGACGAGCGCATTGCCGATGCCGACGACGTCGACTGGTTGCAGTTCCGACATGCGCCCGACCGTAGGGGACGACTCAGGGGTCGACCAACCGCTTGACCCGGTTGACCGGCACGCCCAGTCGATCGGCAACTGTTCGTGCGGCATCACGACGAGACGCGCCGGCGGCGAGTTCGGCGGTGATCCGCTCACGGATCTCCTGATCAGCGACCGGTTCAGGGGCGTCCGCCACGTCGACGACGAGCACGAACTCGCCGCGGATCCGATTCCCCTGGAGGTGTTCTCCGGCGGCAGCGAGCGAACCCACCCAGACCTCTTCGTGCAGCTTCGTCAGCTCGCGACACAGCGCGACACGCCGATCGGGACCGCACACGTCGAGCAGGTCGGCGACCGTGGCGGCGATTCGTTGTGGCGACTCGTACAGGACCGCCGCACAATCGGACCCGGCAACCGCTCGCAGTCGATCGGCGCGATGGCGTCCTCGCCGCGGCAGGAAACCCTCGAAGACGAACCGGCCGCTCTCGTCACCGAGCCCGCTCGCCACGAAGGCCACTGCGCCGGCGAAGGGTCCGGGCACGACCTCCACGGCGAACCCGCCAGCGCGAACAGCCCGGATCAGGAACGACCCGGGATCCGACAGCGCCGGCATCCCGGCATCGCTGACGAGCGCCACGATCTCGCCGGCGGCGATGAGCCCGATGAGTTCCGGCGTGCGGACTCGCTCCACGTTGGCATCAAGACGCAACAACGACGCCTCGACGCCGACATGAGCGAGGAGGCGCCCGGTTCGTCGGGTGTCCTCACAGGCAACGACCGATGCTCCGGCGAGCGCATCGACCGCTCGCTGGGAAAGGTCGCCGAGGTTGCCGATCGGGGTTCCAACGACCACGAGCCGTCCAGCGACGGCCCCCGACTCGCCGCTCACCGGACGACGACCCGTTCGCCGATCCGGAGACCCCACGAGGCGAACGACCCGACGTCGGCCTCGAGCACGAACCGGCCACGGCGTCTGAACCGACTGATCCGGTACGGGCGGATCGAACGGACGCATTCCACCTCGAGCTCGAGAGCCCCATCCGGGCGTCGCCACCTCTGACGCGGGGTGCACGGCCGGCAGAACGCCACATCGATCGGACGACGCATCCCGAACGTGTGGATCGACGGACTCTCGATCAACAACACCCCGTCCACCCGACGACCGATCAGACCCTGGGCCCGGCTGCGGAACGTGCGGGCCTCGCACACCGAAGCCAGAACCTCGTCGCCTCGAAGGAGCCACGGCACAGCGCGAGCTTCGCGCAGACGCGCTGAGCCGGTCAGACGTTGAAGCGAAACTCCACGACGTCGCCGTCGACGACCTCGTAGTCCTTCCCCTCCACCCGAAGCCGACCCACGTCACGGGCCGAGGACCACGAACCGAGTTCGAGGAGTTCATCCCAGCGGATCACCTCGGCCCGGATGAACCCCCGTTCGAAGTCGGTGTGGATCACGCCGGCCGCCTGTGGAGCCCGTGCGCCCGCACGGAAGGTCCAGGCCCGACTCTCCTTCTCGCCGGTGGTGAAGAACGTCCGTAGACCGAGCATCTCGTAGGCGGAGTGCAGGAACGCTGGCAGCGCACCCTCGCCGAGGCCCAGTTCCTCGAGCAGTTCCGCACGGGACGCCTCGTCCAACTGGGCGGCCTCAGCCTCGAGCTGGATCGAGAGCCCGAGCACCGTCCCCCCGAAGGCCTCCCGGACCGACTCGAGTGCGGGCTCGGGATCCTCGAGTTGGGCCTCGTCGAGGTTCACCAACGCAAGTGCCGGCTTGGCCGTCAACAAGAAGAACGGCTTGAGCGCCGTCTGGAGTTCGACGCCGAGGTCGGCCCGGTAGAGCGGTGTTCCCGCCGCCAGCAGGTCAACCGCTGCGTCCATCGCGGCCACCTCGTCGGCGATCGACGAATCGACTCTTGCCGCCTTGCGGCGCTTCTCGAGCTGTTTCTCGAGCGACTCGAGATCGGCGTAGACGAGTTCGACCTCGAGCGTCCCGAGCTGCTCCACCGGGTCGTCGGATCCAGGGACGTCGGGGTCGCTGAAGGCTCGGAGGACGAACACGATGGCGTCGACCTCACGGATGTGGGCGAGGAAGCGGTTGCCGAGGCCCTCACCCTGGGCGGCACCGGCGACCAGCCCGGCGATGTCGACGAACTGCACCGAGGCCGGGACGACCTGGGCACTCGAACTCATCTCAGCGAGCGCGGTCAGCCGACCGTCAGGCACCTTCGCCACGCCGACGTTCGGGTCGACGGTGGCGAAGGCGTACGGCGCAGCCAGCGCGCCGCCTCCCGCCAAGGCGTTGTAGAGCGAGGACTTGCCGGCATTCGGCAGGCCCACGAATCCAAAGCGTTCCACGATCCTCCGGGGTCAGGGGTGGTTACGGCCTCGACACCCTAGGGCTCCACGCCAGAGGGCTCAGCCGCCGCCAGCGGACTCGCCCACGCCGGTCGCCGGTCGTCCACCTGGGGACAGGTCGTAGCGGTCCCGGACCGAGGAGGCCGAACACGCGCCTGCGTTCTTTCCCGACGCCTCGGCGAGCTTCCGGTCCAGCAGCGGCGAGGCGGCGCTGAAGACACCCCACGGGCTCTCGCAACCCGGAACCACCCAGGCGTGTGCCATCCACCCAATCGAATTGGAGTCCTTGCGTCCGCCACGGGCGGCGCACTCCTCGGCGGACGTCGTCGAATCGCCGATGACCCCGCCCGGTCCGTTGCAGAGCCCGATGTGGCGGTGGTAGTGGTCGTTCGCTCCGGTGAAGCCCTGCGTGGGCTCGGCGTCGCCGGCGTGGAGCAGGTAGTAGCTCAGTCCGACCATGCGGGCCTCCGGACCGTTCCCGTCGTAGAGGAGCATCTCCGGCTGGGTGATGTCGAAGCGTCCATCCACCAACGAGAACTTCATGTAGTGCGATGCGATCCCGGGGACGTAGGTCGTGACCCGCACCCACCCTCCGGCCAGCGCATCGGCCGCCGTCGGATAGGCCAACGCAGTATCTCGAGCCAGTTCGAGTTCCTCTGCGAGTCGAACGCATTCAGACTGATCGATCATGGCGGTCCACGGCTGGGGTCCTGCGTGGCCACCGTGGCCACCGTTGTCGTCGGGTGCGGCGGCGTCAACCGGCGACGACCCGTGCGATCCGTGAGCGCCGTGACCGACGCTGCTGAGGGTGGATCGGGCGGTCCAGTCGACCCAGGCCTCGTAGTCCTCCTCGGAGGATTCCGCCAACGCCACGATCAACCTCGCTGCGGCGCCCTCTCCGCCCTCGGCCAGCGACGTCGCCGAGACGAGAGAATCCAGTCCGGGCGATCCACGTCCTTGATCGGGATCCACGGCGCCCACGAGCCCCATGGCGGTCACCGGAGCGTGAGCGGCCATGCGCCCGCCGGCGTAGGTGTCGACACCCATGCGAACTGCGTCGCTCCAGTACGAGGCGGGATTGAATCCGAGGTCACAGCGGGTGGCGTCGATCGCTGCCATCTCGGCTTGGTGCGCCGCACCGTCGTCGTGGACGGCGGCGGCATGGTCGTGGGTCCCGTTGTGTTCGCCGGGGACGATGATCGCAGTGGTCGCAAGTGCGAGCGCCGTCACTGCAGCCATCGACGGCAACAACAGAGCGGGCCGGAACGTGCGGGCCAGCACGACGGCGAGAACCGCCACCACAACCGCACCGATCTCGAGCCCAGCAGCTACTGCGCCGACTCCGTCGACCGCCTCGATCTCGCCGGCATGGACACCGACCGGGAGTCCGAAGTTCACGCTGGTGAACCACACCGACACCACAGCGAGGTTGACCACGGCGGTGCCGACTCGCCAGACATTGGACCCGCCGCCGAACAACAGCCCGACCGCAAGTGCGATCTGGACCCACCCCACCAGTGCGAACGCAAGCGGATCGAGCCAGACTCCCGGGCCGGCGTGGGCCGGAACCAGCGCCAGATGGATGACGCCGGCGCCGCCAACCAACCCGGCGAGCACCACGTCGAGCCCACCGGGGAGGTCGTACCCTCCGGGAGATCTGCGCCGAGCCGGCTCAGGGGTGCTGGGAGTTGGATCAATGAGTTCCGATTCCGGATTCATCCGCACCACCTTTGGTTGGTACTACCTTGACCCGACTCTAGTGTCCCCCCGGTTGGAGATCCCGGGGTCCGGGCCGGTAGCGTCGTGGCCATGTCCAAGCGGACCCAGAAGAAGAAACACAACGCCCGCACCAAGAAGGCGAACCACGGCCGCAAGCCCAATCTGGGCCGCAACTCCTGATCGTCTCCGGCCCCGGCGTCGGATCGGCCCACCGTCGATGACCGGCACCCACTGCGAGAGCGGGATGCATCTGCGGCCGTGAGTTGTTGTCTGGATTGAGTGTTGGATTCTCCAGACGTCTGCTGGTTCCGCCGGGACCTGCGCATCGCCGACCAGCCCGCCCTCGTCAGCCCGGACGGCAGACCGGTCGTGGCGCTCTACGTCCTCGATGATCGGCCACTGGCGACCGCTGGCTGGCGGCGGCGAGAACTGCTCGCTCGACACCTCGACGCTCTCGCCGAACAACTGCGAGGCGCTGGCGGCGGCCTCGTCGTGCTCGCCGGCGATCCCTGCGATGTCGTTCCACGTTTCGCTGAAGAACTCGCCGCCCACACGGTTCGGTGGAACGGCGACGTCTCCGGGTACGCCCGGCGACGTGACGCCACCGTCGAAGATCGCCTGACCAGGCTCGGTATTCGCTCCGAGATCCACTGGGCGACGTACGTTCACGCCCCCGGGACGGTGGTGGCTCGCTCCACCGGACTCGTACAACGTGTGTTCACACCGTTCTCCAAGGCATGGACCCAGGCCGAACGCTCACACTGGCCGGCCGGGCCGCTGCGTTTGTCGACGCCGCCCGTCGACGGCGTCGATGTCGGTGCGATGCTCGGATCCGGCAGTACCAGAGACTCCGGGGAGCATCTGCTCCCCGACGGAGGTGAGCTCGCCGCTGAACAACGACTCCGTGACTGGCTCGGGTCAGTGGACCGCTACGAGGAGCGACGAAACTTCCCGGCCGAGGACGACGGCACCTCTCACCTGTCCTCAGACCTCCGATTCGGAACTCTCTCCCCACGCCACGTTCTCGACGTGGTCGGGACCGATTCGCCAGGTCGATCAGCATTCGTTCGACAATTGGCCTGGCGAGACTGGTATGCGCACTTGCTCGCCGAGGAGCCGCGTTTGGCGCACCACGCCATGAAGCCGCACTTCGACGACGTGGCGTGGCGCACGGACCCCACCGGATTCGAAGCCTGGTGTGCGGGTCGAACCGGGTATCCGATCGTGGACGCAGGGATGCGGCAACTGACCGCCACCGGGTGGATGCACAATCGCCTGCGCATGATCACCGCTTCCTTCTTGGTCAAGGATCTGCTGATCGACTGGCGACTCGGTGAGGCCCACTTCCGACGCGAACTGATTGACGCCGAGGTGAGCCAGAACGCTGGCAACTGGCAGTGGGTCGCCGGAACGGGCCCGGACGCCGCTCCGTACTTCCGGATCTTCAACCCGATCACCCAGGCGCGAAGATTCGACCCCGACGGCGACTACGTCCGACGGTGGGTGCCGGAGCTCTCAGGACTCGACGACAAACGGGTGCACGCCCCGTGGGAACTCGGTCCGCTCGACCTCGAAGTGGCCGGAATCACTCTGGGCGAAACCTATCCGTGGCCGATCGTCGACCACGCCGAGGCCCGGGAGCGGACGCTGGTGGCTTACGCCGCAGCGGCGAACGGCACCCGTGAGGACATCACGTCTCCACCGGTGCGGTGACAGCGGTCAATCCGGCCGTGTCAGACCCGAGTCCGTCGCGGAACTCCCGGATGATCTCCTCCACCGGCGCCGGCCGGCGGAAAAGGAAACCTTGAGCGCAGTCGCATCCGAGCGCCCTCACAGCGTCGAGTTCGAGTTGGCGTTCGATCCCCTCAGCGACAATGCCGAGACTGATGGCCTCGGCGAATTTCACCGCTGCTGCGAGGACGCTGAATTCCCGATAGTCATCGGTGCCGAGGTCGGCGACGAAGGCCCGGTCGAGTTTCACGACGTCGATCGGCAGCCGGCCGAGTTGGACGAGCGAGGAATACCCCGTGCCGAAATCGTCCATGGCGATACGCACGCCGTGGCTGCGCAGCGCATCCAACGCCGGTCCGACCTCACTGAGGTGGAGCAGTTCGGACTCACTCAACTCGAGGATGATCGACCCGGGCGGAATCTCTCGCTGGTGGAGTTGCGCAATCAACCATGGCGTGAAACTCGGGTTGCGGAGTTGCACCCTGGCGAGGTTGATCCACATGTTGAGCGCATCACCGCCCGGCTCCGCGCGAAGCCTGGCGAGCGCATCGAACGCAGCAACCGCAACGAGTCGGCCCAATTCGGGCAGCAGTCCGTTGAGGCGCGCAACCTCGAGAAACGTCGCTGGAGGAATCCACTCGCCTGCGCGATTCCACCGAGCAAGCGCTTCGAAACCGGACCAGCGACCGTTGGTGAGATCCACGAGCGGTTGGAGGTGGACCGTGATCTCGCCATGGGTCATGGCTCGGCGGAGATCCCTGTCCACCGTCAGTCTGGCGTGGGATTCCTCTTCGAAGCCGGCCTCGTAGAGCACAACCGGTAGCGTCGGGTCGGTTTTTGCCCGGTACATCGCAATGTCAGCGTTGCGCAGCAGGTCCTCCGCATCGATCGATGCAGGTCCCGAGACCGCCACTCCGATACTCCCTGCGACGAACACCTCGGAGCCCTCGATCAGGAACGGGCCATCGAGCACAGCGGATACGGCCTCGGCGAGGCTGATCGCTCGGCTTTCGATGTCGGTGCCTGCGCACAGCATCACGAACTCGTCGCCACCCAGCCTTCCGACGACGACGCCGCTGTCAGCAGCGATCGAGTTGAGACGAAGTGCCACGGCCCGCAACAACAGGTCACCGCTCTGGTGCCCCAAAGAGTCGTTCACCAGCTTGAATCGGTCCAGGTCACAGAAGATCACGGCGACTTGATCATGCTCATCGGACCGATGCACGAGAGCGGTACGAATGGCATCGAGGAGACTGACCCGATTGAGCATGCCGGTGAGCGAGTCATGAGAAGCCCGGTACTGCAATTGGTCTTCCGCCACTCGGCGATCGAGAACGAGCGCCACGAGGTCGGAGCATCTGCGAGCGATGTTGGCGATCGACTCTCTCGATTGACCGGGAGTGGCGTCAGTCTCTTCTGATTCAGAGCCGGTTGAGAGACAGAGGGTCAACGTCCCGAGCGTGGTCCCATGCGAACCGCGAGCAGTCCAACTCTGTTGCGCCCACGATGCACCGAGTTCTTCGCACCCACCTCCGTGGGTGAAGTGGAGCTTCGCCGGGAGCCCGAAGAGATCCCTGCGATCCGCCCGTTGGAAGCTTGCGCATCGTCCGGTCAGTTCGTGCGCCATGTCGAGCGCCGCGACGATGAGTTCCTCCGAGGGACGATTCTCGACGATCCCGGCCAGGATCGCAGCTTCGCCACGGTCGAGGACCAAGGCCTGATCCAGCGCCCTGCGGTCTTCTGAGATCCGCTGCCGGGCTGCGGCGTAGCGACGCCGGATGTCGGCGGAGACGACGAGAGCGAGCACAGTGCCGGCCACGACGGTGCCGAGGAGCAGGGCCAACTGGCGCTGGTCGTCGATCTGACGTGAGCGGACGCTGTCCGCCTCGGCGTCGTCTGAGGCGGACTGGTATGCACCACCGAGTCGACTCACCGCCTCTTGGAATCTCTCCAGCGCTGGTCGCACCACGAGGGATTGCGCCGGTCGATCGGCCAGCGGCAATTCGCCCGGTGGAGCGGCGCTCATGAATTCATCGAGGACGGCCAGGGAGTCGGTGAACCGGCTCCCGGCTGCTTGGGCGCCGTCGATCCCGGAGGGATCCACGACGGAGAGCCGGCGCTCGAGCAGGGCCCGTTGGACCTGGATCTCCCGACGAGAGGCATTCCCGTTGAGCCACTCCCCCATCCGGTTGGCCAGAACGAATCCTTCTCGTTGGGTGAACAACACGTTGGCGGCGGCCGAGTCCGATCGGGTCACTGCTTCGATCATCTCTCTCTGATGGAGTTGGGAGTGGATTGCGTTGATCAACAACCCGGCGAGGCAGACCACGAGAACCAGCGCCGAGAGCGCCTGCGGGAGTGTCACTCTCCAACTACTCAGATCTGATCTGTCGGCGCCGGGCGGCGTACCACCGGCACCGGCCGCCGCCCGTGGTGCACCACCCGTTGGGACGATCCGGCTCAAATCGCCTCGATTCGCCGCAGGCTCCAGTTCCACGCCTCGAGGTTTGACGAGCCCGAGGTGCCGTCGGGGAAGATGATCCGTATCGGACCACCCTGATCGATGGGGATGTCACCGCCTCCCTGACGAACCGCAAGGACCGCATCGGAGTCGCTGAAGACAGACGCCGGAGCGTCGTATGCGTAGTCGTTCAGAGCGACAGTGTCGACGTTCGTCTGGTCGGTGATTCCGGCGGCTGTGAACAGATCGGCGAGCGGTACGCCGGTGAACTCGATCCGCTGCTTCACGAACGGTTCATCGACCGAGACCGTCGTCGTCGCTGCTGCGACGAGTTGGCCGAGCGTGTAGTCCTGCGTTCCGTTCGGACCAGTGACGGTGAGGATGACCTCGTCGGGCGCCGGCGGATCCAGAGCCAGAGCCTCGCCGTACGGATTCTCCGTGGTCGTCGTCGGTTCGGCGACCTCACCGCCACCACATGCAGCAGAAACCGCCGCGAGGACCACCAGAGAGACGCTCAGCAGCACTCGTGACCGTTTCCGGGTTGCCCGCCATCTGCGTGATGATGCCTTCACGCCTACCACCTCGTTCGCAGAATCTCTCGCTGTCAGAACCCATTGGTTTCGACGTCGCTCGACGCTGGCGACCCGACCCACTGAGAAACCGTGTCCTTCATGTACCGCACGTTTTGTACTACGGATCGTAGCAGATCCACCACGCTCCATGATCATCGGGAACTGGTGCAGTGACCCGGCCCCTCGGTGTTCGGTGGCGCATGGAGAGTTACCCATGGGTAACCTGTCGGCATGACTGAGTACCAAGCGCCGATCAAGGACGCCCTGTTCACACTCCGCCAGGTGGGAATGCTCGACGAACTGACCAAGACCGATCGGTTCGCACACGTCGACGAGGAGACAGCCGCCTCCGTACTGGAAGAGCACGGACGGTTCATGCAGGAGGTGTTCGGGCCGACCAACTCCCTCGGCGACCGGACCCCGCTGCAGTGGTCACCCGAGGGCGTCCACGTCCCCGACGAACTCACCCGCGCCTACCAGAAGTTCGTCGAGGCCGGCTGGCAGGGTCTGAACGCTGAGGAGGCCTACGGAGGCGCCGGGTTCCCCGAGGCCGTGTTCGTCCTCGGGGCGGAGTTCATGATCTCGGCCAACGGGTCGTTGTCGATGTGTCCGGGGCTGACCACCGGCGCGATCGATTGTCTCGAGGAGTGGGGCAGCGAGGAACAGAAGGAGACGTACCTCCGCAAGCTCGTCACCGGGGAGTGGACCGGCACGATGAACCTCACCGAACCGCAGGCTGGATCCGACGTAGGGCTCGCCACCACCAAGGCCGTTCCGCAGGACGACGGGACCTACCGCATCCACGGGACGAAGATCTACATCTCCTTCGGCGAGCACGACATGGCGGAGAACATCGTCCACCTCGTCCTGGCTCGCACGCCCGATGCACCTCCGGGAACCAAGGGCATCTCGTTGTTCATCGTGCCCAAGTTCCTCGTCAACGATGACGGCACGCTCGGCGAACGCAATGACGTGACGTGCGTGTCGATCGAACACAAGATGGGTATCCACGCATCACCCACCTGCGTGCTCAGTTATGGCGACAGCGGCGGAGCAATCGGCTACCTCGTCGGCGAGGAGGGGCAGGGGATGCGGGCCATGTTCACCATGATGAACTCCGCTCGCATCGCTGTTGGGGTTCAAGGGATCGGGCTCAGCGAGGTCGCCTACCAGAAGGCTTGGCAGTACGCCCAGGATCGCCGTCAGGGTCGCGAGGTCGGCGGAGCGTCCAAGGAACCCGCTCCGATCATCGTTCACCCTGATGTCCGACGCATGCTGCTGTCGATGCGCAGCCAGATCGAGGCCATGCGGGCCCTCGCCGTCTACAACGCTGCAGCCCTCGATCTGTCGCGAGCGATCGACGGGGACGACGGCGATCGGTGGCTCGAGATGGCCGAGTTGCTCACCCCGGTTACCAAGGCCTGGTGCACCGACGTCGGCTGCGAACTCACCTCGACTGCGGTTCAGATCTTCGGCGGCATGGGGTTCATCGAGGAGAGCGGAGTCGCGCAGCACTTCCGCGACGCCCGCATCGCTCCCATCTACGAGGGAACGAACGGGATCCAGGCCATGGACCTCGTCGGACGGAAACTGCCCATGAGGATGGGCGGTGTCGTCAACGATCACCTGGCGGAGATGCGGCGAACTGATGCCCGTCTCGCTGCCGCAGGTGAGGAGTTCGCCACCATCAGAACCAACTTGACCGCCGCAGTCGACAGCCTGACCGAAGCCACAGAGTGGATCATGACCAACGGACTGGCGGATCCACGGGAGGCCCTCGCCGGTGCCACCCCGTACCTGACCATGTTCGGCCAGACGACCGGTGGCTGGCTCCTCGCTCGTATGGCGCTCGGAGCGCACGAGCAACTCGCAGCCGGCTCGACGGATCGGGACTATCTGAGCGCCAAGATCGTCTCCGCCCGGTTCTACGCCGAGCACTACCTGCCGCGGGTTGCAGGCCTGCTCGGATCGGTGCGTGCCGGCTCAGCGGATCTCTACGCCGTCGATGTCGCCGGACTGGCCTCTGCCTGACCAACCGGCAGAACCAAGGGCAATCCGTCCTCCGGTAGCCTGAGTGACCCATGCTCGACCACGTCTTCACCGACGCCATCGGTGCGCTGCGCGATGCGCTCGAGCAGGCCATGCTCGAGCGTCAGGCGTTCGAGGAACGATTCCAATCCGATGTGCTGCTCGGCGACCTCACCTGGGAGACCAGCTACGGGCTCCCGGGTGAGGGCAATCCGCCGAGGGTCCGGGCGGACCTGACCCTGGACTGGCCGACGTGGTCGCAGACCGCGTATCGGTCCTGGTACATCGAAGAGGAGCTTCCCGAACTCCCCCGCATCGACATCGAGGTGGTCCTGCGGATCCAGCGACTGGTCGCTCCGCCCGACCCGCGAACCGTGCTCGACGCTCTCTCGCCCGAGAGCCCCGCCATCGGGGGTGAGCGACTTCGACGATCCGGCCCAACAGTCGAGGCTGTGTCGAACGACGACCTGACCGAGACCGAGCACGCCATCGAGGTGACCTACGACGGCAGCTACGAACTCGATGAATCCACGCTCGCCGATGGGTCCACACTCGACGATCACTTCTCCGCCATGGGCGGCTGGATCACCTCCACGCTGGTCCGACTCGGTGATCTGCGCTTCGAGTTCCTCCCCCCACTCGATAGAGGAGAGGTGTGAGCGTCGAACAGGTCGACGACGTCCTGCTGCTCGAGCGCAGTGACGGCTTCGCCGTGGTGACGCTGCACCGGCCTGCGGCGCGGAACGCCCTGAGCGCCGCACTGCGAAGGGCACTCCACGTCACCCTCAGCACACTCGACGGGGACCCAGAGGTCCGCGCCGTCGTGATCACCGGCAGCGACCCGGCGTTCTGCGCCGGCCTCGATCTGCGGGAACTCGCCACTGCTCCGGATTCACTCGGGGCCGGATTCTCAGACGCCAGCGACTTTCGTCGTCCCATCCCCCAGATGGGCACGCCGGTCATCGGTGCGATCAACGGCGTGGCGGTGACCGGCGGGTTCGAACTGGCGCTGGCCTGCGACTTCCTGATCGCATCAGAACACGCACGATTCGCCGATACCCACGCCCGGATCGGCATCATGCCCGGCTGGGGCCTGACGGTCGAGTTGCCCCGCGCCGTCGGTCTCCGCCGCGCAGTGGAGCTGTCGACCACAGGGAACTTCCTCGACGCAGCCACTGCCTACGACTGGGGTCTGGTCAACCACGTCGTACCCCACGACGAGTTGCTCCCGCAGGCCCGGTCGCTGGCGGCGGACATCGCCGGGAACGATCCGGCTGGCGTGCGCCACCTGCTCGCCACCTACCGCTCGGGGGCGCGGGTCGGGCTCGATGAGGCCATCGAGGTGGAACAGCGGGCGAGTCGGGACTGGCTGGCCCAGCGCGACACGAGCGACTTCGAGGAGCGCCGCCGCGCGGTCACCGAACGAGGCCGGATCCAGACGACAGCATCCGATGACGACGACCCGGTCACCGACTGAGACGCTTCAGATCACCTCGGGCCGGGCCGGAAGGTCGTCGAACTCAGGTTCCCGGCCCTCGCTCTTGGCGGTGAACTCCTCGAGCATGTCACCGCCCTGGAACATCCCCGACTGCCAACCGGCGATGTAGCGCAGCGAATCCCCGACGGAATGGTCGCGGGTGTAGTTGAGCACCTCCTTGGTGCCCCAGATGGCGAGCGGCGAGTGTCGGGCGATCCGGCCGGCGATGTCGAGCACACCGTCGAGCAGCGCCGCGTGGTCCGGATAGATGCGGTTGACCAACCCGCACTCGATGGCCCGTTGCGCCGGCATGCGATCACCCGTGTAGGCGTACTCCCTGGCGATCCCCTCGGGAATGAGCTTCGACAGTCGCTGGAGCGTCCCGACATCCGCCGTCATCCCGATGTTGATCTCCTGGATGCAGAAGAACGCATCCTCGGTGCAGTAGCGCGCGTCAGCGGCGGTCACCATGTCGACCGCTCCCCCGATGCACCCACCCTGAACGGCCGCAAGCACGGGGAACCGTGCCGACTCGAACACGGAGAACGAGTCCTGCAGGTGCTGGACCAGCATCCACACGACTGAACGGCGACGACCCTCTTCATCGGAGCCGCCGCCGCTGCTGAGAACACTCGAACCGGTGAACACCGACAGGTCCATGCCGGCGCTGAAGTGCCGGCCGGTGGAGGAAATCACGAGCGCTCGAACGCTGCCGCTCCGGTCGAGATCCCGAACGATCTCCGGCAACTCCTTCCAGAACGCCGGGACCATGGTGTTGAGATCGTCAGGCCGGTCGAGGCGCAGGTGGGCCACGCGGTCAGACACGTCGAGGGCGAAGCAGTCAGGCACGATCGGAGCGTAACGGAGCCGGACCCCCTCCGGATTCGAGTCGCTACCCTTCCGCTGTCGTGCGGTTCCGGACTCCGGTCGACCGGACGGCCACCTCGACGAACAAGGAGCAGCCCACGTGGTCGACCGGCTTCCACTCCGACTCGACAACGCCGTCCGGCCGAACCACTACTCCATCCGGTTCGACCTGGATCTCACCGCCGGGACATGGGTGGGCCAGACCGTCATCTCCGGGTTGCTGCTGCAACCAGCGGACCACATCCGACTGCACTCCGTCAGACTGGACATCACCGACGTTCGGATCAACCACAGTTCCAGCGGCGACGTGCCGGTGCAGTTGACGAGCCATCCGGAGGACGAGCAGGTGGTCCTCCACCTGCCCGAATCGATCGGATCGGGGCAGTTCCAGATCGAGCTGAGCACGAATGGATCGCTCAACGACCAACTCGTCGGTCTCTACAGCTCCCACTTCGACAGCACTGATTCCGCGGGCGCAACGACACGACACGCACTGGCGGTGACCCAATTCGAATCGACCCACGCCCGGCGGGCGTTCCCATGCTTCGACGAACCGGCGCTCAAGGCCGTCTTCGAGATCTCCGTCGTCGCCGACGACGGTCTCCTCGTCGTGAGCAACACTGAACTCCGCTCCCAAACCGATCTGGGGAACGGGCGAATCCTGAGTCAGTTCGCGCCGACCATCCCCATGTCGACGTATCTCGTCGCACTCGTCGTGGGACCGCTCGAGGCCACACCGGTCAGGACGTCCCGGGCGCCCTCGGCCACGAGCCTGCGGGTCGTCAGTCCGCCAGGGAACCACCACCTCACCGGGTTCGCTCTGGACGTGGCCGACGCCGCACTGGAGTACTTCGAGGACTACTACGACATTGCCTACCCGGGCGACAAACTCGACCTGGTGGCGGTTCCCGACTTCTCCTTCGGGGCCATGGAGAACCTGGGGTGCGTCACGTTCCGCGAGGTCCTCCTGCTGATCGACCCCGACGACTCGACCCAGCACGAACAGCAGCGAGTCGCCGACGTGATCAACCACGAGATCGCCCACATGTGGTTCGGCGACCTGGTCACGATGCGTTGGTGGAACGGACTCTGGCTGAACGAGGCCTTCGCCACGTTCATGGAGGTGAGCGCCAGCGATGCCTTCCGACCCGAGTGGAACTGCTGGACCGCTTTCGGGCAACTCCGCTCCGGGGCGTTCGACACCGATGCGCTCGCCTCGACCCGACCGGTGGAGTTCCCCGTCCGGACACCGGCGGACGCCGAGGGCATGTTCGACGTGCTCACCTACGAGAAGGGCTGTTCGGTCCTCCGCATGCTCGAGCAGTACCTCGGTGCGGAGACCTTTCAGAGAGGGGTACGGAATTACCTCACGGCGCACCGGTTCGGATCCACCGAGACCTCCGACCTGTGGAACGCCATCGAGGAGGTGGCCTCGACACCAGTCCGGAGGATCATGGACGCATGGGTGCTCCGGCCCGGCCACCCCGAGGTGATCGTCGAGGTCACACCCGCCGGCGTGCGGATGGAGCAGCGCCGAGCTGCCTTCGACGCTGCCGAGCGAGCAGCGTCACCGTGGCCGGTCCCGCTGGTGGTGACCGCGTCGGTCGGCGGTGAGCTCAGCACCCATCGGATGCTCCTCGAGGAGCCGGTCGAGCTCGAACTTCCCGGGCCCCCGGAGTGGGTGCAACCCAACACCGACGGATCCGGGTTCTTCCGCACGACGCTCCCGCCAGACCTCGCCCGCAGCCTCGCCTCGGCCGAGCGTCCGGCACTCGAGCGTTTCGTCCTGCTCGACGACACGTGGTTCGCACTGCTCGCCGGCACCGCGGACGAGTCGCTCATGTTGGATGTGATCGAGAGATCAGCACCCCGGGAGACCGACCCGACTGTCTGGCGGCGCATGGCAGCGATCCTGGGGGACCTCCACCGGCAGTTCGGACCGGAGGACGCCCAACGTGTCCGAAGCGTGGCCCGGCGGATCGCCTGCGACCGACTCGATGAGATCGCAGAACTCGTGGCGGCCCACGGCGAGCCCGACGACGAACGGATCCGCAGCGTGCGGAGCGTCGCCTTCGCCCTCGCCGGCGGTGTCGGTGCGGATTCCGAGATCCACTCACGGGCGCGATCATTGTTCAACAACGGCGTGGGTGACCCTTCGCTGCGTTCCGCCGCCGCCGACGTCGTTGCCCGGATCGCCACTTCCGAGGAACACGCCGAGTTCGAGCGACGTTGGCGACAGTCCGACAACCCCCAGGATCAGCTGCGCTACCTGCACCACCTCGTCGACACGCCCCGGGCCGAGGACCTGCAACGGTCACTCGACCTCGGATTCACCGAGGTCCGATCCCAGGATCTCCCGTACCTGCTGCGTCGTGCCCTGCAGCACCCTCGCCTCGCCGAGGTCGCCTTCAATGAGATCAGCCGACGATGGGGCCACATCGTCGAGGAGTTCTCCATCGCCGGGCTGAGCCGGATGCTCGAAGGTGTGACCGGCGTGGCCGACCGGGACCTCGCCGAGCGCATCGAATCGCTCGTCACCGAACAACCGCACCCCTCGCCGATCAGAGCCATCGACCAGCATCTCGAGCGCATGTGGGTCAGCGTTGCGCTCGCCGAACGCCTCCGGCCGACGCCTTCCTGATCGGCCCGGATCAGCCCAGAGCGCCGCTTCGCATCAGGAACGCCGTGGCCGTGGCGACGTGCAGCGCCACACCGACGCCGAGCGCATCCTCATCGAGCCGCATTCGGTCCGAGTGACACGACGGAGCGGTGAGTGGGTTGCGGATCTCGGGCGGACAGACTCCGAGGAAGCACATCGCACCGGGAACTGCCTCGAGGATGTAGGAGAAGTCCTCGGCGCCCATGAGCGGACTCGGGAGCTCGGTGACCGAGCGGTCCCCGACCACGGACCGAGCCACATCCGCCTGGAACTCCGCAGCCCGGCCGTTGTTCACGGTGACCGGGTAGCCCTCGTGCCGGCGCACCTCGGCGGTGCATCCGTGTGCTGCGGCCACACCCTCAGCCACTCGGGTGATGTTCTCGAGGACCGAACGCCTGGTCGCCTCGCTCACTGCGCGAACAGTGCCGAGCATGGACGCACGCTCCGGGATGACGTTGTGCGTGGTTCCGGCCCGGACCTGGCTGATCCCGACGACCGCCGGGTCGAACGCATCGACGGTCCGGGTCACCATGGTCTGCAGCGCCAGCACGATCTCGCAGGCGACAGGGACGGGGTCAGCGGCCCAGTGTGGCGACGAGGCGTGTCCGCCCCGGCCGATCACGTCGACTTCGAACTCGTCGGCGGACGCCAGAATCGCCCCCCGACGCCAGGCGACCCGGCCCGAACGCAGATTCGGACCCACGTGCAGGGCGAACGCTGCGTCCACGCCGTCGAGCGCACCATCGGCCATGGCGTGGCGAGCCCCGGCATGACCCTCCTCGCCGGGCTGGAACAGGAACCGCACCCGACCACGGAGATCATCCCGTCGAGCGGCGAGCAGCCGTGCAGCACCGACGAGCATGGCGGTGTGGGCGTCGTGGCCGCAGGCGTGCATGTGGCCCGCTGTCCGACTCGCAAAGGGTTCACCGGAGTGTTCCTGCAACGGCAGGGCGTCCATGTCGGCGCGGAGCAGCACCGTCGGACCACCGGTTGCACCTTCGGATGATCCGTCGAGATCCGCAACGATCGACGAACTCGTCGTCCCGGTGGTCATGGTCAACCCGAGGCCGTCGAGCGATTCGAGGACCGCCGCCTGCGTGAGCGGCAGGTCCAGGCCGAGCTCGGGTTGCTCGTGGATCCGGCGCCGGAGCGCGACCACGTCGTCGATCACATCTGCGGTCTCGATCGCACGAGTATGGGTCACATCACCACCAGGCCGAGCACCAACCCCACCTGACCGAGATGGTAGGTGGTGATGATCGCCATGCGACTCTGCGGGAAGTCACCGACGAAGCGACTCCAGCCAATGCACGCATCCGACAGGTAGAACAACAGGGCGCCGGCGATGGCAAAGGGGATCACCGTCCCGATGGCTGCGGCCACCATGACCGAGATCGCCGTGATGTAGGCCGCAACGGGCACGGTGAGTCGCCGGTCCGTGCGGGTGGCTCCCTGGACCACGATGCGTCCGACGACCCCGGCGCACAACACGACCGCCACGACACCGAGAACCGTCGGGAGGGGTTCGAGGCCCAGATTGATGAGCGCTGCGATGTAGCAGAGGTGGCCCACGAGGAACGAGGCCAGACCGGGGACGAAGAGATCGTCGAGCATCAAGAACACGTCGCCGGCGAGCGAACAGACCAGGCCGGCGACGAGCCACCACCGTGCTGCCTCCGAGGCGGGATCGGCCAGACTCACTGCGGCGGCGATGAGCGCCACCATGGTGAGCGGCTTCAGCACGTACTCGACCGGACGCCGACCGGCGTAGACCGCCCACCAGTCCGCCACGGCGAAGACGAGCGTCGCAGCGAGCAACGCCCAGAACGCCGTCACGACAGCAGCGCCTCGATCGGCTCCCAGGCGAGTGACTCAGCGAGTCGCATCCGCGACTGCACCACGTGACGAGGCCGATTCACCCCGAGGACCCCGGTGCAGCGATCTCCCCGCCGGAAGGCGACCACGAATCGCTGCTCCTCGAAGGAACCCTCGAAGACGTGCGCCTCGTCGGTGGCGGCCGGTCGGCCGGCCATCTGGAACTTCCGGTCGTACTGATCGGACCAGAACCACGGGACGCTGGCGAACGGTTCGCCGGGGCCGTCACCGGCGAGCAGTCGCCGCCCGGCCGCCGCACCCTGCTCGATGGCGTGTTCCCACTGCTCGACCCGCATCCGCTCGCCGAAGTGCGGGTTGAACCACTCGGCAACGTCACCGGCAGCCACCACGCCGGGCACCGCCAGGCACGTCTCGTCGCACGTCACTCCGTTGCCCAGCGGGACGCCCGAGCCGGCCAACCAGCCCGTACTGGGCGCGACCCCGATACCCACGACCACCACCTGCGCAGCAATGGTCGTTCCATCACCGAGACGCACGCCGCTCACCCGGCCGTCGGCACCCACGAGTCCATCGACACCCACTCCGAGGCGGACATCGACGCCGTGGGCGCGGTGGAGATCCGCCACGAAGGATCCGACGCTCTCAGGGAGCACCCGGGCCATCGGCGCGGGAGCGCCCTCGAGCAGCGTGACGGAGAGCCCGAGTTCCCGGCAGGTGGCGGCCACCTCAGCACCGATGAATCCAGCGCCCACGACGACCACCCGGTCCGGTCCGACGTCGAGGTCGGCCCGGAGAGCGAGGCAGTCCTCGAGAGTCCTGAGTACGTGGACACCGGCGAGATTGGGGCCGCCCAGCGTGCGGGGAGCGGCACCGGTGGCCACCACGACACCGGCGGCCTGCAGTTCCTCGCCGTTGCGAAGGCGCAGACGCAGGTCCGAAGCAGCGAAGGACTCGACAACGGTCGACCAGCGCACGTCGGCACGAAGCTCCTCGAGCTTGGCCGCAAGCGGCTGGCGGGCGGCATCTGGATCCATCGTCCCGGCGAGCACCTGCTTGGACAGTGGTGGGCGGTCACTCGGCAGACCGCTCGCGGCCTCGAGCACCACGACGTCGCCGTCGTAACCGCCGGTGCGAAGCGCATCGAGGGCGCTCAGGCCACCGAGGGAGGCGCCGACGACGACGATCGGGTCCAACGCCGCCCAGCTCGTCCGGAGGTCTCGACCGTCGCCCGGTCAGTCCTCGACCGTGATGGCCTGCTTGGGGCACCGACGCGCCGCCTCGGTGACCTGCTCACGCAGGTCCTCCGGTGGCTCCTCCTGGAGGACGTAGAGGAAGTCGTCGTCGCGCACCTCGAAGACCTCGGGCGCAACACCCATGCACACGGCATTGGACTCACACAGATCGAAGTTGACGACGATCTTCATCTCGACTCCCCTCAGCATTCCGTTCGGGCTCGCTCGGCTCAGTGGATGCGGACCCTTCGGACCGCCCGGAGAGACCCTACCCGAGGTCCCGTCGAGCGGTGTCGGTCACGGCGGAGACTGGCCGGCGAACACCCCATCGGCTGCGCTGACGCCAACCCGTGCCACTGCCGTGACGACAGCAGCGAGAACGCAACCTACGGCGATGTTCACGAGCAACACCGGCAGTCCGAGATCGTCCTGCAGGATCGGGAACAGGAACACGCCGACTGCGGCGCCGAACTTACCGGCTGCCGCCCCCAGTCCGTGGCCGGACGCCCGGACGTGCGTGGGAGAGATCTCCGCTGGGAGGAGGAACGTCGTGGAGTTGGGACCGGCGTTCATGAAGACGTTGAACACGATGAAACCGCCGAAGACGAACACGAGGTGCTCGTCGCCGCCTCCGGGCAGTCCCGTTGAGACCGACAGGGTCACCAAGCCGACTGCCATGGCGATGAACCCGGCGATCTGCATGTTCGTGTGTCGGAATCGAGTGATGAAGACCAGGGCCAAGATGAACCCGACGATGAGGAACAGGTCGATCACGACCGCACCCTCAGTCGATGCGATGTCATCGGGGAGGAACGTCCCGTCTCCCTTGATGGCCAGAGCCGCCAGGATCGTCGGGGTGAACACCCCGAACCCGTAGGTGGCGATGTCCATCGGGAACCACGGAACCGTCGACAACACGGTCAGCCTCCGGAGGCCGCTCCGGAAGAGGTCGCGGTACGACTTGGACGGCGTCTCGGTGGTCTCCATGACCGTCACATCGACGGGGTGGCCGATGAACGAACCGACAACGAGCGCAGCCTCCTCGTGCTGGCCCTGGGCCGCCAACCACCTGGGACTCTCCGGCACGCCCCGCCGCAGGATCACGATCAGCAGCGCCGGAACTGCGCCGAACGCAAGCATCCAACGCCACGACGACTCCGACTGGGTGGTGACGAGGAGCAGCAGTCCGACGAGAGCGCTGAGCAACTGGCCCACCGCCTGAAAGGCGAACGCACCGACGAGCAGGCGATCCCGGAGGCGGGCGGGAGCGATCTCTGAAACGTACGAGGCGCTGATCGGATAGTCGGCTCCCACGCCGACTCCGAGGATGAACCGGAATGCGATGAGCACGGGGATGCTCCAGGCCAGACCCGCCAGTGGAGTCGGGTCGTGGGTGCCTCGTTCAGGAGGTCGTCAAGACGGACCACGGGCAGCGGAAGCTACCGATCTACTGTGGACCGGGGTTGTCCTCCGGGAGAACGGACGACCAACAACGAGCACAGCTCACGCCAACGTGCGGAGCGATCGCGACCCGGAGCGATCGAGGCTCAGAAGATCGTGTAGCCGCCGTCGACGACCACCGAGTCGCCAGTGTGGAAGGTCAACGTCGGGTCAGAGAGGAACACCGCAGCGGCGCCGTAGTCATCGGGGACCCCCCAGCGGCGCACCGGCGTCCGAGACGTCGTCGCCGAAGTGAATTTCTCCCAGCCGAGGAGTGGTTCGGTCATCTCGGTCTCGGTCCACCCGGGGAGCAACGAGTTGGCCCGGATCCCGTGACGGGCGAACTCGACTGCCAGGCCTCGCACCAGGGCGAGCAGACCTGTCTTGGACACCGAGTACGCCTGGTTTCCGGCCGCTCCGTGGATCGCGGAGGTCGATGACACCGCAACGAGTGCTCCACCGCCGCCCCGATCCACCATGTGGCGCGTCGCCGCCCGGAAACACAGGAAGGCACCGTCGAGGTTGACCGCCAGCACTCGCCGCCACCCCTCGAGCGTCTGGTCGAGCATGGCGGCCGCTCCTCCCATCCCGGCGTTGGCGATCATCGTGTCGACACGACCGAAGCGCTCGAGGGTCGCCGCCATTGCGCTCTCGACCTGGTTCTCCTCGGCGACGTCGACGATCTCGGACCCGGCCGTGCCGCCGAGTGCTTCGAGTTCCGCCACCGCTGCGTCGTTGCGATCGGCCCGGCGCCCCCAGACCGACACCGTCGCCCCGGCAGCCACCAACGCCCGGGCCATGCCGAGTCCGATCCCGGCGTTGCCGCCGGTCACCACCACGACTCGATCGCTCAGATCGAACACGCCGGCCTCCAATCGTCCCGTGGTCCGGTGGACCCACGCCGCGGGAGCGTATCGGTCGGGGTCGAGGAAATCGGGGTGAACCCGTCGTCCGAGCCCGAGCCGAAGTAAATTCGCCGCCCATGGCGACAACAGGCGGATCCGGACTCGACGCCACGGCACTCCGAGCTCTCAGGGACCGGATCCAAGCAGAGATCGACAACGGTGTGGCGCCGGCGGCGCAGTTCGCCCTGGCTCGCAACGGCGAGTTGGTCGCCTTCGAGTCCTTCGGGACTGCCACCGACTCCACCCGGTTTGCGCTCTTCTCGGCCACGAAGGCCTGGATCGCCGGTGTGGTCTGGCAATTGATCGGCGAAGGACTCCTCGCCCCGGAGACGCTCGTCGTCGACGTGATCCCCGGGTTCGGTTCAGCTGGTCGATCGGCGGATGTCGTTGGTCGGATCACGCTGGAACACGTGCTCACCCATACCGGCGGCTTCCCCTACGCACCGCTCGGGCCGCCGGAGTGGAGCGATCGCAGTTCCCGCCTCGACAAGATGACGCGTTGGCGTCTCGACACGCAGCCCGGTGAGCGTTTCGAATACCACGCCACTGCAGCCCACTGGGTGGCGGCGGAGATGATCGAGGCGACGACCGGACGGAACTACCTCGACGAGGTGCGTGAACGGGTGACCGAACCACTCGGTCTGTCGGCGTTCGTCCTGGGTCCACCCGGAGGAGAACTCACCGACGTGGCCGAACTCGTCGCCACCGGCGCTCCGCCCACATCCGCTGAACTCATCGAGCTGTTCGGCAACGACGAGATCCTGTTGTTCGGTGACATCACACCCGACCTGCTCCTCGGATTCAACGATCCGCAGTCACGTGACGTCGGACTGCCCGGGGGCGGCGGCATCGGGACCGCAGCCGATCTGGCGCTGCTCTACCAGGGGTTCCTCCACAACCCGGCTGGGCTGTGGGAGCCGTCCGCCCTGCAGGATGGGACGGGCAACGTGCGCTGCACGCTTCCCGACCCGATGCGAGGGCATGCGAGCAATCGGACGCTCGGCCTGATCGTTGCCGGCGACGACGGCAATGCGGCACTCCGTGGCATGGGCCGGGTGGCCTCGCCTCGTACGTTCGGCCACAACGGTGCCGCCGGACAGATCGCCTGGGCGGATCCCGACTCCGGCCTGTCGTTCGGGTTCACGATCTGTGGGATCGACCGGGACTTCCTCGCAGAGGGCCGCCGGACCGCCAGCCTGTCGAGCCGGGCCGCAGCAACCGTCTGAGCCGGCCCAGCGAGATCACTGTGCGCCGTCGAGGTGCCGGTGTCAGTCCGCCGGCTTCAGTCGCAGCGACTGGAGGTGAGCGGTGTCGTTGAACCGGCGGATGCGCCAGGTGCCGTCGTCGAGGACGACCACCTCGCTGATCGAGCAGTTGTCCGATGCGATGAACTCGAAGGCCCCGGCACTCGTCGCCATGGCGAGGATCTGCCCGATCACCCCGCCGTGCAGGACGGCCACCGCCCGACCACTCGGATTCGCTGCGACGATGTGATCGATCCCGGAGCGGATCCGGGTGCGGAAGACATCAGCGTCCTCAGCGCCCGGGATCAGGTCCCAGCGTTGCTCGGCGATCGCCTGGGTGAACAACGGATCGCCCGAGGCCACTCGTTCCCGGAAGTTGCCTTCCCACTCGCCGAGGTGAACCTCCCGGAGGTCCGACACCTCGACGACATCGAGACCGGTGCGCACCGCGAATGGCGCTGCAGTCTGGTGGGTGCGACGGAGGCTCGTGACGTAGAGGGCGCTGAACGCCTCGACGTCGTGCTCTGCTGCGAGCCGCTCGGCGGCCAAGGCCGCCTGCTCACGCCCGTTCGGCGCCAGATCGGGATCTGCGTGTCCGTCCTTGGTGGGGTGCGGATGGTCGGGGTGTTCGGGCATGGACTCACCGTGTCGCAACATCACGATCGTGGTGGCACCCGGCGGCGGCGTCCACGGCAGCTGTCTGATGCCCGGCGGGCTCGAACTCTCGTCGTTCACCGAACAACCAGTCCCATCTACTCGACCGGCGCGATACCGCACTCGTCGACGAGGTACGCAGTGACACGCTGACCGGAATCGACCTCTTCGGGGCTGCGTTGCCCGAGGGTGCCGACATCCGCAGCGTCGTCCACATCGATCGAGGCCAGGCGTGCCCAGTATCCCCTCATCATTATGAGGTCACCAGCAAGTTCCGGAGGAGCCAACCGGGCGAGTTCCTCCACCTCGGATGCGACCACGTCGAACGACTCGATCTTCGATGCATCGATGGTGGCGAGCGTCTGATTGAACTGCTCCGCCCGGGCGCAGAACGTCTCGAGTTCCCCGGTCCGACCAGAGCTGGACGGAGCAGAACCGGACGGTGCGGGACCGGACGGCGCAGCACCAGATGGAGCCGCACCAGGTTGGGTCGATCCGCTGCAGCTGACGAGCGAGGTGGCGACGAGCACCACGCACGTCAGGGCGCGCAGCGGGCGACACGGTTTCGATGCGAGCGGATCGTCCTGCCGTCGGCAGCGCAACTGGCCCGCCACGCCGGAGACCTTAGACGGCACCAACTCCCGGACCGACCGCATGGTGAACCAGAGTGGTCGCCGTAGGCTCCTTGGATGAGGCACGATGATCACCTCGACGACGAGCCGTGGCCATGACCGTCCTCCTCCTGAACGCCAGCTACGAACCGCTTCGTGTGATCCCGCTGCGCCGCGCCGTCGGCCTGATGCTCGCTGGCAAGGTGGACGCAGTGGCGGAACACCACGACCACGACCACGAACTGCGGACGTCGGGCGGGGCGTCCTTCGAGGTGCCCGCTGTGCTGCGGCTTCGGCGGATGGTGCGGGTTCCATTCCGGGCCAACGTGCCGCTCACTCGCCGGGCGATCGAGGCCCGGGACCAACGACGGTGCCAGGTGTCGGGCTGCGACCGTCCCGGGCGGACGGTCGACCACGTGATCCCTCGATCGAGAGGGGGCCTGCACGAGTGGACCAACGTCGTGATGATGTGCCCCCGGCACAATGCGTCCAAGGGTTCGAAGTTGCTCGAGGAGTTGGGGTGGTCACTACAACGGCAACCGCTGGCACCTCGGGGTGAGGTCGTCCTGCTCGCCCGGGCGGGAATCCAGGATGCCCCGCCGGCGTGGATGCCCTACCTCCCGGGGCTGGCCACCCTCTGAGTCTTCAGCGCCGTGGTGGATCGGCCGCCCTCCCGGCCTGCGTCCGAGGCGCTCCACCGGTAATCTGGAACAAGTTCTAGTTCCGGCCCGCTGGAGGACGCCATGTCGATCGATTCACCAATCAGCCGGACCGAATCGGTCGTCCGATCGCCGTTCCCCGTGCCGTTCGGCTGGTTCCAGGTGTGCTGGTCCACCGAACTCGCCGTCGGAGCCATCAACCCGGTCGACTACTTCGACCGCAAGCTCGTGGTCTGGCGGGACGACGACGGAACCGCACATGTCAACGATGCGTTCTGCCCGCACCTCGGTGCGCACTTCGCCTACGGCGGGTCGGTGCACGGCACCGACCTGGCCTGTCCGTTCCACGGATGGCGGTTCGACGCAGAGGGACGCAACACCCTCATCCCCTACTCCGAGCGCACCAACCGGAAGGCGTGCGTGCGTGCCTACCCCACCATCGAACGGAACGGCCTGATCATGGCGTGGTACCACCCGACCGGTGAGCCGCCCGCATGGGAGATCCCGACCGTGCCCGAGTTCAACGACCCCGACGGCTACACACCGGTGGAGACCCGCGAGTACACCATCGACGCCCCGTGGCAGGACCTCGCCGAGAACGGCGTCGATGCGGCGCACTTCCGCTACGTCCACCACACCGAGCAGGTACCGGAACTCGAGAGCTACAACACCGACGGACCGTTCACGAAGATGCGGTCCATCCAGAAGTTTCCCACGCCGCGGGGTGTGGTCGACGGCCGGATCGACGCCGACTCCTTCGGCCCGGGCTTCAGCGTGATCCGGTTCTCCGGGATCGTCGACACCGTGCTCATGGGGTGCAACACTCCGATCGGACGCAACCGCTGCCACATGCGGTTCAGCTTCACCGTGGCCAAGCTCGGCGACGATTCGCTCAGCTCCAGCGTCGGGCAGGCGTTCGTGGCCGAGATCGACAAGCAGGTCCAGGAGGACACGCCGATCTGGCAGAACAAGGCGTACCTGTCGCGACCGGCGCTCGCCGACACCGATGGACCGTTCACTCGGTTCAGGAGGTGGGCGGCGCAGTTCTACGCCGAGGGAGTCGACGACTCCCAGCTGGTGTACGTCCCAGCTGAGACCCGAGAGTTCGACCCCGTGGAGACCGCATCACGGCGCTTCGGCAGCGATCCGTTCGCAGACTGAACCACGCACCCGACGCCACCACGCCGTCGCCGGCCACGAACTGGCGCCAACCGCCGACCGGTGGGGTTCCGGATGGCGGTCCCGGCGGCGGTCCCGGCGGCGGTCCGGATGGCGGTCCGGGTGGCGGTCCGGGTGGCGGTCCGCCCCACTGCGGATGGACGACCGGTGTCATCGAGTTCGGCCCGGGCGGAGGACGGCGACCTCGAACGATGCCCACGATGAGCAGGACCAGTCCAGTGATGAACAACACGACGCCGAGCCCAACCGATGCGAGCAACGCCAGCGTCGGACCCACCAGCCCGAGGGCATCATCGGTACTGATGACCCGACCGACGGTGAAGTTGGCTCCCCGGCCCGCAGCCGGTTCGCCGGAGATCGAACACGCCAACACGTAGGTCCCCGGCCCCAGTTCGGCCTGCTCGAGCACGATGAAGGCGTCGTTGGTCGGGCGGAGCAGTTCGGTACCGGCCGGGGAGCGCGACAATCGGATCGCCTCCCCGTCCTCGACGGTCAGGGAGCAGTCCAGGGGCGTTGTCGACAAGTCCGACACGCCCACGCCCACGGTCATCTCGGCCGCCCGGCCCTCGGTCAGCGGCTCAGTCACGCGGAACCGGAGTTCGCCCGGCACCAGAGCGGTCTCGGGACCATCGACGACGACATCGCGCTCGAACTGGGCGACATCGAACCGTCCGGCAGCGAGGATGGTGCCGCCGAGGCCGATCACGATCGACAGGCCGAGCGTGACGACCCCAGCGATCACGAACCCCCGACCACGCCGATGAACCGACGGGGAATCAGCCGGACCCGGTGTCCCGCCCGGTGTCGAACCCGGTGTCCCGCCCGGTGTCGAACCCGGTGTCCCGCCCGGTGTCCCGCCCGGTGTCGAACCCCATGGCGAAGTCACCTGAGGACCGTACCCCCACCCGACCCGTCCACCGACCCGTCCATGGTCCTGCCGGGGTGTTCGCGTCAGGGCTTGTCAGCGCCGACGACCCACATGGCATAGAACTGCGCAGCGCCGCCGTAGGCGTGACCGACCGCCACACGTGCACCGTCGACCTGATGGTCGCCGGCCTGACCGCGCACCTGCAGTGCCGCCTCACCGAAACGGATCATGCCCGAGGCTCCGATCGGGTTGGTCGACAACACGCCACCGGAGCAGTTCACCGGAAGGTCGCCGGTCATCTCGGTGGCGCCGTCGGCGGTGAGCTTCCAGCCCTCACCCTCCGGGGCGAAGCCCAAGTTTTCCAGCCACATCGGCTCGTACCAGGAGAACGGCACGTACATCTCGACGACGTCCACCTGACGGCGGGGATCGGTGATGCCGGCCTGGGCGTACACGTCGGCGGCGCACTCGATTCCGGCAACCGGATTGACCTGATCGCGGCCCGACGCCGTGGCCGGCTCCGACCGCATGGCCGTTCCGTGAATCCACGCCGGTGGAACACCAGAAGATGCCGCCGAGGCCTCAGCGGCGCCCTCCGACGCGAGCACGAGGGCGATCGCACCGTCGGAACCGGGGCAGGTCTCGGAGTAACGGATCGGCTCCCACAACATGAACGACTCCTCGATGGACTCGAACGTGATGTCGGGTTCGTGCAGGTGTGCGTACGGGTTCTTGAGCGCATTGAGACGGTCCTTGAGCGCCACCAGGATCCCGATGTGATCCGGGGCGTCGGACCGTCGGATGTATTCACGGATGAACGGGGCGAAGTAGCCACCGGCGCCCGCAACGAGTTGCTGCTGGAACGGGATGGGGAACGACAGCGCCCACATGGCCTCCGACACCGACTGCTGCTGCCAGCCGATCGTGAGCACCCGGTCGTGGACACCGGACTGCACGTGGGTGGCAGCGACCAGTGCAGTCGAGCCACCCACCGACCCCGCCGTGTGGACCCGGAACAGCGGCTTGCCCACTGCGCCGAGCGCCTCGGCGAGGTACGACTCCGGCATCATCATGCCTTCGAAGAAGTCCGGGGCCTTGCCGACGACGATCGCATCGATGTCGTCCATCGTCATGTGGGCATCAGCCAAGGCGCGGAACACCGCCTCACGGAGCAGCCCGGGGAGCGATACGTCGTCGCGGACAGCGGCGTACCTGGTCTGGCCGACCCCGACCACTGCGACTCGATTACCTGCCATCAGTCTCCTCCCTCGAGGACGCACACCAGGTTCTGCTGCAGCAGGTGACCGGAGGTGGCGTGAGCGACGCCCCGGCCCGCTGAGCCGTCCATGATCCTCGTCGCCACCTCACCGAGCCGGATGAGCCCGGCCGCCATCATCGGATTGGCCGCCAGAGCCCCTCCGGACGGGTTCACCTCAACGCCGTTGCCGACTCCGAGCCCGTCGAGCACGAGCTGCTCCTGATGGGAGAACGGGGCGTGAACCTCAGCGACATCGAACGCACCGTCGACTCCGGCGCGCTGCGCCGCGAGCGCCACCGATGGCGCCGTCGTCAGGTCCCGGGCGCCGATCTGGTGCCCGTCGATCCGGTGGTCGATCCCCCGGATCCATGCGGGGCGCTCGGCCCACTCCCGGGCCCGATCACCAGCGGCGAGCACCACGGCCACCCCACCGTCGGAGATGGGCGGGCAGTCGTGGACCCGGAGCGGGTCCGACAGCATCGGTGCCGCCAGCAGTTCATCCACCGACGGCGACCCGACCACCTGGGCGTTGGGGTTGGTGCGTGCCGACTCTCGGTTGCGGTGTGCGACCTCGGCCATCTGGCGCTCGGTGGTCACCCCGGCATCGAGCATCGCCCGGGCCTGGAGCCCGGCATAGGCCACGGAGTCGGGCCAGAGCGGACCGGCGTAGTACGGGTCCAGCATTCGACTCATGACCCGGGGCAGGTCCCCGGGCGAGGCCTTGGAGTAGCTGTAGACGAACGCCGTGTCGGCAGCACCGGTCTGGATCTTCAACCACGCCTCGTACAGCGCCCACGCACCGTCCATCTCCACGTGGCTCTCGACGATCGGCGGCCACGCACCGACGGCGTCCAGAGTCATGACGAAACTGAACGCCTGACCGGCGAGGTAGTCCGAGCTGCCCGAGCAGGTGAAGTCGATGTCGGAGATGGACGCACCGACCCCGTCGAGCGCCGCCCGGATCACCGGTTGGATCATCTCGACCTCGTTGAGTTCCTCCGCAGAGCGACGGTGATGGCTCTGGGCGACGCTGACGATGGCGACGTCTCGCATCACATGTGTCCCTTCAACTGTTCGGCCGGCACGTCCGGCTCGTCGATCGGACGCCAGTAGCGAATGTTCTCCATGCTCTCGGTGAGCTGATCGTCGTCGACCCACACCGGCTCGACCCGCATCCCGATGCGCACCTCGTCGTGGGGCACCTCTCCCATGGTCCCGTAGAGCGACACCGCAGCACCGTCCGGGAGGAACAGCGCCGAGACGAACGGTGTGGGTGGAGCGTTGACGCCGAACCCGATGTGCACGACGCAGAAGGACGTGATGGTCGCCTTCGGGCCAACCTCGACCTGCTCGGTGGTCGGCAGGCCCGACACGGGAGAGACACCGCGGGGTGGGATGTAGACCTCACCCGTCTCGGGACACCGCTCGCCCAGGAACCGCTTCTCGGCCAGACCACGCAGGAACCGGGTCGACGCCAGTCCGGGCGAGTAGTTGTAACGCATCGCCGCCGGGACCACCTGACGGCGGACCGGATCGTCCCCCAGATCGACCGGGACGCTCGGTGTGGGCTGCGTCCAGAGCCCGTCGGGCAGCGTCGAGATGCTGCGGTCCCTTCGATCCTCGGTGGTCACGACGCACCTCCGTCCAGTTCGAAGCAGGCGATGTCGGTAATCGCTCCGGTCGGTTCCTCGGCCCAACGGATCCGCACGCGTGCACCGGTCGAGACAGCCTCCGGGCCGTCGGCGTCGATGACGTGGAGCATCGAGGTGTCGGCGCCGTCGAGCTGGATCAGGGCGAGGGCGTGCGGGGTCTGCAGCGGCTGACCGTCTCGGACCTGCGACACCCAACTCCACGACGTGACCGTCCCAGCGGTGCCGACCTCGACCATCTCCTCGAGCGGCGCACCCGTCTGCGGGTCGTACTCCACGGGCGGGCAGACCACCCGTCCGTCGGCACTGCGGATGCCGAGCACCCGGCGCTCGCGCAACCCAGTCACGAACGCCCCGATCACGGGCCCGGTCGTCCGGTTGAATGCGTACTCGATGATGAGGGGCGCTTCGAGGAGACCCTCGCCGCCACCTGAACTCTCAGTTGCCACGTTCACCCCCGTACCGCTCCGCTCGACCTCGTCGATTCTAGAACACGTTCTTGTTTTGGCGAAACCACACGGTGGCCGTCCGCAGGTTCCTCACTCCGGGACACGACGCAGCACGTTGCGGTCGGTGTGGTGGAAGTGCTCGGGGAACTCCGACATCTCGAGGACGGTGTCCTCGTCGTAGGAGAACTCCTCACCATCGATCCGCACCGTGCAGGTGTACGACACCGTGGAGGCCCGCTGCGACAGGTACCGGTTCTCGGTGATGCCGTAGACCGGGTCACCACGCTCGGCCCGGAACGTGAACTCACGACTGTCGGGACCAGCGGTGGCTGCTGCGAGGACGACGGTGCCCCTCGGCACCATGAACCCCCGCATGATGGTCTCCGAATCGCCACACCAGAGCCAGTAGCCGATCTCGGTGTGGAAAGGATCCGCCTCGTCCCCACGCCAGGCCGACATGCGGTAGTCGAGGCCGTAGAGGTGTTGATCACCGTTGTCTACGGGGCCGAACGGGTTGAACGTGATGCGTTCTCGATACGGGGTCTCGCCGACCTCGCCTTCGGCATGATGGAACGAGAGGTCCACGCCGCCAGTCCCCTCCCAGGTCCCGGGCAGCGGAGCGAGGGGACCCAACTTGTCGAACTCGGTGAACGGCACATCGACCTCCGGGGACGGTGTGTTCGGCACGGACCCCATCGGCCCTCGCCTCGGAGCGAAGCATAACGATCACCCGCAGCGCGACGCCCCGGTGCGCCTAAGGTTCGGTCATGCGATCTGCGACGACCGAGAAGTCCGCATGAGCGACCTACCGCCTCCGGAGCCGACCCGCCCGGGACCGCCACCCGGGGCCATGCCACCGCCACCCGGGGCCATGCCACCGCCACCCGGGGCCATGCCACCGCCACCCGGGGCCATGC
>Ga0194132_10000514_pt1 | contig 78996 bp, 75 predicted proteins | sample TA2KigOf80mmetaG_FD_148612 | JGI IMG/M metagenome (GOLD analysis project Ga0194132, IMG submission 148612) | Freshwater microbial communities from Lake Tanganyika, Tanzania - TA2015054 Kigoma Offshore 80m | ecosystem: Environmental > Aquatic > Freshwater > Lake | place: Tanzania: Lake... | reverse complement strand
AGCCGCGCCACCTGCCCGGCGCGCCGCGACGGCTCGGCGTCGAGCAACAACGCGCACGCCAGCGCCTTCGCCGCCTGCGACTCGTGCGCCGCCTGCGCGAGGTCCATCGGCAGCGTCGCGAGCAGCGAGCGCGCCGCCGCGAGGTCGGCCGCGCGTGGTTCGCCGATGGCCGCGACCAGCGCTGCGGGGGCAGCGCGCAGCGCCGCGCCGTCGGCAGCCGCGGCGGGCGACGCCAGCGCCGCGACGCCGTCCTGCAGCGAGCGGCGCGACCTCGCCGCGACCTCGAAGCCCGGCAGCACGCGGGCGATGCGGGCCGTGAGTGGCGGGTGTGACGCGAACAACCCGCCGAGGAACCGGCTCATGCCGTCGGCGAACAGCATGTGGCTCGCTTCCTCGGCGCGCGGGTGGCGAACCCGCGCCGACAGGTCGCCGATGCGCGCCAGCGCCATGCCGATGCCGAGCGGATTGCGCGTGTACTGCACGGCGCTGGCGTCGGCGAGGAACTCGCGTTGCCGTGAGATCGCCGACTGGATCAACCGCGCGAACAGCACGCCGATCCAGCCGATCGCGACCAGCAGCGCGCCGAGCGCCAGGAGCGCGGCGCCGTTGTTCTTGCGGTTGCCACCGCCACCGCCGCCGCGGCTGCCCACGCGCACGAGCACGCGGCCGACCGTCGCGATGCAGACGATGCCCGCGAGCGTGCCCATCAGCCTGATGTTGAGCCGCATGTCGCCGTGGAAGACGTGGCTGAACTCGTGCGCGACGACGCCCTGCAGTTCGTCGCGGCCCAGTTCGTCTAGGCAGCCGCGCGTGACGGCGATGGCGGCGTCGTCGGGCGTCCAGCCGGCGGCGAAGGCGTTGAGGCCGCGCTCGTCGTCGAGCACGAAGACCGCCGGCGTCGGCGTGCCCGACGCGATCGCTATCTCCTCGACGAGGTTGCGCAGCATGCGCTCCTTGTCGTCGGCCGGCGCGAGCGCGATCTCGCGGCCGCCGAGCAGCGCTGCGACCGCAGCGCCGCCGCGGCGTAGTTCGGCGACGCGCATGGCGGCGCCGACGCCGACCACCGCCAGCGTGCCGATCGTCGCAGCGGCGAGGACCGCTGCGTGGTCCGGCACGCTGCCCGTCGCCACCGTGCAGGCGAAGAAGGCGGCGAAGTGGACGCAGGCGACGATGCCGAGCACTGCCAGCGCGTACAGCGTCACCAGCCGTCGCGAGGCGCGGCGCGCCGCTTCCTGATGCGCGAAGAAGTCCATGCTCAGCCGGTCTCCAGCTCGAAGAACGGGAAGCCGGCGCGGCGCGCGGCGAAGACGCCGCCGCCGAGCAGCACGAAGTCGCGGTCGAGCCGCCGGCGATGCCACGCGGCGGTGCGCAGGCGCACGTCGCCGTCGGTGCGTTCGCGGTCGCAGCGTTCGCGCCAGTCCACTTCGGTCAACGCCTCGAGGAACAGCAACCCGCCGGTCCAGCGCGCGAGGTTGCGCAGCGCCACAGCCGCCGCGCGGTCGTCGAGGTACTGCAGCACGCCCTGGCAGACGACGAGGTCAAAGCGTTCGCTACCGAACGCGCGCCGCGGGTCGAAGTCGACGATCGAGCCGTGCGTCCAGCCGTGGTCGGCGCACAGGCGCTGCGAGAACTCGACGCCGTGGTAGCTGGCGCGCGGCCACCTGCGGCGCGCCGCTGTGCGCCAATGGCCCAACCCGCAGCCGATGTCGAGAATCGTGCGTACCTCGAGTCCCACGCCGTCGGACCACGCCTTGGTCAGTGCGGCGAGCTTGCCCACCGCCCGCGCGTCGCTGACGCGCGTGCGTGGATCGCGGTAGAAGCGGTCGTAGTAGGCGCGGTCGAAGCGGTCGGACGCATCGCCGCGGCGGCGGGGCTTGCCGGCCATGCACAGCATCCTGGCGGCTGCATGCCCGCGGCGCCACGGCGACCGGAGGGGAATGGCGGCTTGATCAGCATGCCGTCGGAACCGTAGACTCGTCGCCCCGCTGTGTGGCCTGGATCCCAACGGCCCGGCCCGAACGCCCGTGGCGGCGTGCGCGCCGGCCGATCCTGGTCATCACTGGAGTCCTTGTGCCCAAAGAAGAAGCCATTGTCCTAGAAGGCACGGTCGTCGAGACCCTCGCCAACACCAAGTTCCGCATCCAGGTGGATGGCGGACACATCGTGCTCGCGCACATCTCCGGCAAGATGCGCAAGAACTACATCCGCATCATCCCGGGCGACCGCGTCACGGTGGAGCTGTCGCCGTACGACCTGAGCCGCGGCCGTATCACCTACCGCGCCTGACGCAGCAGGCCGCGCCGCGCGTCGCCACGCCATGACCGCTGCCGCGCGCCTCGCCGTCCAGCCCGCCGCGCCCGGCGACGAAACCTTGATCGCGCGCTTCATCCGCGACCTCGCGCGCTACGAGAAGCTCGAGAACCGGCTCGACGTCAGCGAGGCGCGGTTGCGCCGCGACCTGTTCGGGCCAGCGCCCGCGTGCGGCGCGCTGCTCGCGCGCTGGGACGGCGCGCCCGCCGGCTTCGCGCTGTTCTTCCCGACGTACTCGACGTTCCGCACCGAGCCATGTCTGCACCTCGAGGACCTCTTCGTCGTGCCCGAATTGCGCGGCCAGGGCATCGGCCTTGCGCTGCTTCGCGCCGTCGCCGACGTCGCCGTGCAGCGCGGCTGCCCGCGCCTCGACTGGCAGGTGCTCGACTGGAATGCGCCGGCGATCGGCTTCTACGAGAAGCAGGGCGCGCGCGTGCTGACGGACTGGCGCGTCTGCCGGTTGGACGGCGAGGCGCTGGCGCGCTGCGCGGCCGCCGCGCGCGCCTGACGACGGCGCGATCGAGCGTTCGGCCGCGTCGCCGGCAGGCGCCCGACCACGCCTCGCCGTCGCGGGCCTAACCCCTCAGCGCCGGCGCGGGGTAATCTGCCCGCATGCTGCTCCGCACGGTGTTTGCGACCGTTCTGCTCGTCGCCGCGGCGACCGCTCAGATCGCCGTCTCGGCGCAGCTGTGGCCGACCGGCGGCGGCACGGCGCGCGGATTCACGGCGGTGATCGACTTGACCGACCCGCGGCTCGAGATCCGCGTCACCGCGCAGCTGTCGCCGTTGCAGACCTACGAGGCGCAGCTGCGCACGACGTCCAGCTGGCACACGCAGCAGGGCAATCAGTTGTCGATCAACGCCAACTACTATGGCGCGCTGTCGTCGACCACCGCCGACATTGTTGGGCTGAGCAAGAGCAATGGCGTGCTGGTCTCGCCTGTGCGCCAGTTCGGCGCCGCGCCAGATCCGGCGATCGTGTTTGCGCCGAATCGTCTTGCTACGATCGGCAACATCACGACCACGCAGGCGGCGGCGGCGCAGTGGGCGGTCGCTGGCGTCGGGCCGAGCAGCTCGGACACCGTGCCTGGCACGCTACTGGTGACCAACGGCGCCAACACCGGATCGACCGCGCGCGTCGAGCCGCTGGTCCGCAACCCGCGCACCGCGGTCGGCACGAACCAGGCCGGCACGACCCTCTACGTCGTCGTCGTCGACGGCCGCCAGCCCGGCTGGTCGGTCGGCATGACGCTGCCCGAGCTCGCCAACGTGCTCCTCGGTCTCGGCGCGTGGCGCGCGATCAACCTCGACGGCGGCGGCTCGTCGTCGTTCCTCCATTCGCCGCCGGGCGCCGCCCTGGTGCAGAACCGCCCGAGCGACGGCAGCCATCGCGCGGTCGCCAACCACCTCGGCTTCGCCATCTCGCAGTCGGTCGTCGTCGGCAGCGCGTGCGGCAACGGCGGCACGATCAGCAGCACGGGCGACTTCGACGTCGGCAGCGCCAACTTCGTGCTGCGGCTGCAGGGCGCGCCGGCCGGCGCTTACGCCTTCGCCGGCATCGGCTTCCCCGGCAACGAGATCAGTTGCGGCGCGTGTACGTTCCTCGACGCCGTCAGCTGGACCTTCGTGCTGCAGGCCGGCGGCAGCGCCATCTGGCCGTGGGCGGTGCCCAACCAGCCGTCGTTCGTCGGCAGCGTGATCGGCATGCAGTGGTTGCTGCTCAATGCGCCGAGCACGCCGTGTCCGCTGCTCGCCGGCCTCGCCTCGACGCCACGGCTGCACTTGACGCTCGGGCCCTGAGGGGTTGCGTCACGGCGCGACGGCGGCGGCGCGCTCATCACGCTTCGTCGTCGGCGAACACCGCCGTCACCGGCACGTGGTCGCTCGGCTGCTTCTTGCCGCGCTCGTCCTTGTGCACGATCACCTCGGTGCAGCGCTGCGCCGCCGGCGACGAGCACAGCGCGTAGTCGATGCGCAAGCCGTCATCCTTGGCGGCGGCGCCGGCGCGGTAGTGCCACCACGTGTAGATGCCGCCTTCCTGGCGGTGCAGACGCAGGCCGTCGGCGAGGCCGAACGCCATCACGTTGCGCATGGCCTGGCGTTCGGGCGTCGAGCACAGGATCTTCTCGTGCCACCACGCCGGGTCGTGCACGTCGCGGTCGTCGAGCGCAACGTTGAAGTCGCCGACGACGACGACGCGTTGGTCGGCGGCGTAGTCGCGGTCGAGGAAGGCGCGCAGCCGGCGGAACCAGTCGAGCTTGTAGCGGTACTTGTCGGTGCCGACGTCCTGGCCGTTGGGGCAGTACAGGTTGAGCACGCGCCAGCTACCGACGTCGCAGCCGATCAAGCGCTTGTCGGCGTCGGGGCCGTCGTCGGGGAAGCTCTTGACCACCGCCGTCGGCGAGGCGGCGGCGACGATGGCGACGCCGTTGTAGGCCTTCTGGCCGGTGAACACGACCTCGTAGCCCTCGTCCTCGAGCGGTTCGCGCGGAAACTGCTCGTCCTGCACCTTGGTCTCCTGCAGGCACAGCACGTCGGGCCGATGCTCGCGCAGGAAGTCGACGACGTGCGTCATGCGCATGCGCAGGCTGTTGACGTTCCAGGTGGTGATCTTCATGCGGGCGTCGACGGCGCATTCGACACCCCGATGCGCCGTCGCGGAAGGGCGCGGCCGTTCGAACCGGGGCGGTCGCCTTGCCGCGCGCGCGTCGGCCCGTTCTCATGCGGCGATGCGTCCGATCTGGATCGTCGCCCTTCTCGCCATGTTCGCCGCCGCTTGCGCGGCGCCGGCCCGCATCGTCCGCACCACTGATGGCGCGGCCGTGTCCGTCGTCGTGGTCGCCGACGATCTCGCCGCCGCCGACGTCGTCGCGCTCGGCGAACTGCATCAGACGCCGGCGGTGCACGAGACGCACCTCGCGATCGTCAAGGCGCTGCACGCGCGGCGGCCGCAAATGGTCGTCGCCATGGAGATGTTCGAGCGCGACGCGCAGGCGCCGCTGCGGGAGTATCTCGCCGGCAAGATCGACGAAGACGACTTCCTCGCCGCGTCGCGGCCGTGGCCCGACTACAAGCGCGACTACCGTCCGGTGATCGAGTTTGCGCGCAAGAACGGCATCCCGGTGCTGGCGGCCAACGCGCCGCGCAAGCTCGCCAGCAAGGTCGCGCGCGAAGGCGCGGCTGCCGTCAAGGGCGATCCGCTGGTCGCGCGCGACACGACTGCGCCCGAGGACGCGTACTTCACCGAGTTCGTCAAGGCGATGGACGGCCACCCCGGCGTCACCAAGGACTTCCTCGGTCGCATGTACGCGGCCCAGTGCATCAAGGACGACACGATGGCGGAGTCGATCACCGACTACCTCGCGGGCCAGCGCGTCGACGAGCCCAAGCCCTTGATCGTGCTGATCTGCGGTCGCATGCACTCCGACCACGGCCGCGGGACCGTGCAGCGCATCAAGAATCGCCGACCCGACCTCGACTGCCGCGTGCTGTCGGCCGAGTCGGTGAAGGATCCGTCGTCGGACCCGTTCACGTCGCCGAAGGACGTCGGCAGCTACGTCGTCGTCACCGCCGAGGTCGAGCGGCCGCCGATGATGGTGGGGCCGGCGATCGACGCCGAGAAGGACAAGGCCGCCGCCAAGGCGCCAGCGGCGAAGACGGGCGAAGACAAGGCAGTCGAGGTGAAGCCGGTCGCGCCGGTCGCGCCAGCGGTCGCTGCGCACGACGAGAACGTGCGCCCGGCGCTCGGTCTGATGCCGGAGTACGGCGGCGACGAGGGCGGCGTGAAGGTCGGTTCGGTCCGCGAAGGCGGCGCCGCCGAGAAGGCCGGCATCGAGGCCGGCGACGTGCTGGTCGCGCTCAACGGTGTCGCGATCAAGGACATCGAGCACTACACCGAACTGCTCGACGCGCTGGCGATCGGCGCGTCGGCCAAGGTCCGCGTCCGCCGCGAGGGAGCCGAGGTCGAACTCGCGGTCGTCGTCGGCTCGCGTCCTCGCAACAGATGACGCTGTAAATGTTTGCGGCGATCCGTCGCCGCGCGCTAGGGCCGGCGTCAGTGCGCGCACGCATCGGGCGCCGGCCGTCCCAGCGGTGGCATGGCGGCGGCGCGTCGCTATCCTCTTCGCCCCGCAAGTTCAGGGCTCCTGCGCGACCCCGCCCCCCCAGTGACCAACACCCTCCAGATCACCGATATCCCCGTTGCCGGCTATGAACGCGTCGTCCGCGGCGTCGACGCATCGTGCGGCCTGCACGCGATCATCGCCGTGCACGACACGACGCTCGGCCCTGCGCTCGGCGGCTTGCGCATGTGGCCCTACGCCTCGGAGGACGAGGCGCTGTTCGACGTCAATCGACTGAGTCGCGGCATGACCTTCAAGTCAGCCGTCGCGCAGACCGGCCTCGGCGGCGGCAAGGCTGTGATCATCGGCGACCCCAGGAAGGTGAAGTCCGAGGCGCTGTACCTGGCGATGGGCCGCCTCATCGATTCGCTCGGTGGCAAGTACATCACCGCCGAGGACGTCAACACGTCGGTCGGCGACCTCGAGATCATCCGCCGCGCGACGCGGCACGTCGCCGGCCTCGAGCGCAAGGATGGCGGCAGCGGCAACCCGTCGCCGTACACCGCCTACGGCGTGTTCCTCGGCGTCAAGGCGGCGCTTGGCTGGACGTTCGGCGATGACTCGCCAAAAGGCCGCACGGTCGCCATCCAGGGCGTCGGCGCGGTCGGCAGCGCGCTGGCCAAGCGCCTCGTCGACGCCGGCGCCAAGGTCTACGGCGCCGACCGCAACATCGAGCGGCTCAAGCAGCTCGAAAAGGAGATCGGCCTGATCCCGACGAGCGAGTCGGAGATCCTGACGGTGAAGTGCGACGTGATCGCGCCCTGCGCGCTCGGCGCCATCCTGCACGACCAGTCGATCCCCAAGCTCAACACGCCGATCATCGCGGGCGCCGCCAACAACCTGCTGCTCGAGCCCCGCCACGGCAAAATGCTCGCCGACCGCGGCGTGCTGTACGCGCCGGACTACGTCATCAACGCCGGCGGCATCGTCAACGTCTCGGTCGAGTTCCACCCTGGTGGTTACGAAGAGAAGGTCGCGCTCGGCAAGATCGAGCGCATCCCGCAGGCGCTGAAGGAACTGTGGACCATCAGCAAGCAGGAGCGCATCCCGCCGAGCGACGCTGCCGACCGGCTGGCCGAGCGCATCGTCGCGGACGCCCGCGGCGCCAAGAAGTCGGCCTCCTGCGCGGTCCCACCGCGCAGCCGCTCCGGCGGCGGCTGATAGTGGTCGCGGCCCGCGCGTGACGCGGGCCGGATGCAGCGAGCCGCTCCGTTCAGGCGTCGCGTGCGCCGCGACCCTTCGACGGCGCGCGCATCGGCTGCCGCTCCCGCGGCTGCGGGCCGCGGAACTGCTGGCCGCCGCGGAACTGTTGCGCCCGCTGGCGCAGTTGCTGGAGCTGCTGCAAGCGCATCAGCCCGTCCTGCATGCGGCCATCACCGTCGAAGCCGTGCGGCGGCCCCTGGCGCAGCGCCTGCGCGCGCAGACGCTGTAACTGCGGCAGGCGCTCCAGCAGCGGCGCGCGCATCGGCGGCGCGCTGCGGTGGTCGCCGCCGCGCTGCGCGTCGTTTCGGCCGCGCGCTTCGTCATGACGACGGTCGCCGCGTTCGCGCCGTTCGTCCCCCTTGCGATTGTCGCGCTGGCCGTCGTCGCGCGGGCGATTGTCGCCCTTGCGATTGTCGCGCTGGCCGTCGTCGCGCGGGCGATTGTCGCCCTTGCGATTGTCGCGCTGGCCGTCGTCGCGCGGGCGATTGTCCCCCTTGCGATTGTCGCGTTGGCCGTCGTCGCGCGGGCGATTGTCGCCCTTGCGATTGTCGCGCTGGCCGTCGTCGCGCGGGCGATTGTCCCCCTTGCGATTGTCGCGCTGGCCGTCGTCGCGCGGGCGATTGTCCCCCTTGCGATTGTCGCGCTGGCCGTCGTCGCGCGGGCCGTCGTCCCGTCGCCCCATGCCGCCGTCGCGCAGCAGGTTGTCCTGCGGCGTCGGCTGCCGGCGTGGGTCCTGCTGCATCGGCTGCGGCGCGCCGTCTGCCTGGCGCTGGCCGCCGCGCTCCTGCATCAGGCGCTGCAACTGCTCGCGCGCCTGCCGCAGTTCTTGCTGCGCCTCGTCGAGTCGTTGGCGCCACTCTTCTGGGGCGCGTTCGCCGCCTTGCGGCGCAGGTTGGCCCTGTGCAGCGAGGGGGGAGAGGGACAATAAAAACGCGATCTGCCAGTGCTTCATGGTTCGTTTGTCGTTGCGGTTGTGGCAGGCAACGGGCGGCCGCGCGCGTTCCCCACTGCGGCGCGCACGGCGGGCGAACGGTATGCCGAATCACCGCATCAGCGCATCGCCGCGGCGTCGCGGTAGGCCGCGAGCACGCTCTCGGCCGCGGCGCGCCACGTCATGCGTCGCGCCCGTGCCATGGCGGCGTCGCGCCGCGCCGGCCACTGCGGCAGCCAGCGTTCCACCGCGTCGACCAGCGCGTCGGCCATCGCGTCCTTCGAATCGGGGTCGAAGTAGCGCGCGTCCTCGCCGCCTGCCTCGGGCATCGCGGAGGTGTCGCTGGTCACCACCGGCGTGCCGATCGCGAGCGACTCGCTGACCGGGAGGCCCCAGCCCTCGACGAGGCTCGGGTAGACGGACAACTCGGCGCCGGCGTAGACGGCGACCAGGTCCTGCTGGCGCAGGTACGGCAGGAAGCGCACGTGGTCGAGCACGCCGGCCTGCATCGCGTGCTCGCGGAAGCGGTCGACCGCCTTGCCGAGTCCCGAGACCAGCAGCAGGTGCGGCCAGTCGGGGCGACGCGCCCGCGCCAACGCCCATGCCTCGATCAGGCGGCCGGTGTTCTTGCGTTCGAGCGCGCCGCCGATGGCGAACAGGTACGGCCGGCCCTCGGCGAAGCGCGCGCGCGCGGCGGCGCCGGCGCCGGACGGCGCGCCGGCGACGACCTCCGGGTGAAGGCCGTTGTAGGACAGCCGCACCTTCGCCGGATCGCAGCCAAAGCGCGTGCAGATGTCGCGACGGCTCCACTCGCTGACCGTCAGGATCACCGCCGCGTCGCGCAGGACCCGCGGCGTCACCGCGCGCGCGTAGCGCACGAACGGGTCGCCGAGGTCGTCGGGCCAGTAGGTGACGATGACGTCGTGCAGCGTCACGACCATCGGCGCGCCGCGCCACAGCGGCCAGCGCGGCGGCAGCGTGTTGTACGTGCCGTGGTAGACGTCGAGGCGGTCGCGTCGGATGCGCCACGGCATCTGCAGCCGCTCCCATGCGTGGAAGCGGTCACCGGGCATGTCGGCGTGGACCGGCCGCTGATTGCCCGCCAGCGTCAGGCCGGGCAGCGGCGGCAGCTGGTGGTAGAGGCGGAAGTCGTCGGCTGGCGCCAGCGCGGCGAACTCGCGCAGCAGGTGGCGCACGTAGAGGCCGATGCCGCGGGGTTCGGCACGGAACGCCTCGCGCGCATCGACGCCGACGCGCATCGCTTCACTCCGGCAGCCGGGTCAGGACCTCGGCGCCGGTCTCGCTGATGTGGATCGTGTGCTCGAACTGCGCGACGCGCACGCCTGGCTTCTCGCACAGCGGCGGGTACTCGTCGACGAGCCCCTTGCGGCGCAGCAGCTTGAGCGTCTCCTCGCCGGCCTGCTGCGCGCCGAGCCAGCGCGCGAGGTCGCGCCGCGCGAACGGCAGGCCCTGGCTCTGCGCCAGCGCCTTCTCGACGACAGCGGAGAGACCGTCCTTCGGCCGCACGTCGCGCGTGAGCATGAACACTTCGGGATCGCCGTCGACGTCGATCATGCCTTTGCCATCGCTGGCGAACGGTTCGCAGGCGATCGTCATGTTGGGTTTGAGCTTGCCGGCGCGCGGGTCGGGGTAGTTGGGCACCGATGGCGCGCAGTGGATCGTGTAGCGCGCGACGCCGTGGCCGCAGAGGTTGCGCACCGGCTGGAAGCCCATCGACGTGATCGTGGCCTCGACCTGTCGGCCGACCTCGGTCAGCGACGCGCCGGGGCCCATGACCGCGATCGCGTTTTCCAGCGCCATGCGGCTCGCAGCGCACAGCAGCGAGCCGTCGCCGTCGCGCAGGTCGACGGTGGTGGCGTTGTCGGTGACGTAGCCGTCGACGTGCGTGCCGCAGTCGAGCTTGACGATGTCGCTGGCCGTCACGACCGTCGCGTCACCCGGCGGCGAGCAGTAGTGCGCGGCGATGTGGTTGCGCGAGACCTGGGCGGGGAACGCCGGATCGCCGCCGAGCTCGCGGATCTTCGCTTCGACGGCGCGTTGCACGTCCTCGATGCGCGCGCCGGGGACGATCATGGCGCGGCCATGGGCCAGCGCGCGCGCCGAGATGCGGCCCGACTGGCGCAGCTTGTCGAGGTCGAACTTCACGCGATCACGCCCAGCTGCTTGCCGACCTTGGTGAACGCGGCGACGGCGTGGTCGAGCTCCGCCTTCTCGTGCGCGGCGCTGATCTGCACGCGGATGCGCGCCTTGCCCTTGGGCACGACGGGGAAGCAGAAGCCGATCACGTAGACGCCTTCCTCGAGCATGCGCGCGGCCATGTCGACGGCCAGCTTAGCGTCGCCGAGCATGATCGGGCAGATCGGGTGGTCGCCCGGCACGATCGCGAAGCCGGCCTTGGTCATCGCGTCGCGGAAGTATTTGGTGTTCGCAGCCAGCTTGTCGCGCAGCGCCGTCGTCGCCGACAGGCGGTCGATGCACGCGATCGTCGCGCCGACGATGGCGGGAGCCAGCGTGTTGGAGAAGAGGTACGGCCGCGCGCGGTTGCGCAGCAAGTCGATGACCTCTTTCTTGCCGCTGGTGAAGCCGCCAGACGCGCCGCCGAGCGCCTTGCCGAACGTCGAATCGACGATGTCGACGCGGTCCTGCACGCCGAAGTACTCAGCCGTGCCGCGGCCGGTCGGGCCGAAGAAGCCGGTGGCGTGGCTGTCGTCGACGACGACCATCGCCTTGTGCTTGTCGGCGAGTTCGCAGATGTCCGGCAGCTTCGCGATGTAGCCATCCATCGAGAACACGCCGTCGGTGACGATCATGCGGCTGCGCGCGCCGGCGGCGGCCTTGAGGTGCTGCTCCAACTCGGCCATGTCGCCGTTCTGGTAGCGAAAGCGCTGCGCCTTGCTCAGCCGGACGCCGTCGATGATCGAGGCGTGGTTGAGGCTGTCGCTGATGATCGCGTCCTGTTCGCCCATCAGGATCTCGAACAGGCCGCCGTTGGCGTCCCAGCACGAGCTGTAGAGGATCGTGTCCTCGGTGCCGAGGAAGCCGCTGATCTTGGACTCGAGGACCTTGTGCTGGTCCTGCGTGCCGCAGATGAAGCGCACGCTGGCGAGGCCGAGGCCATGGCTGTCGATCGCCGACTTGGCCGCCGCCTTGAGCCCGGCGTCGTTGGCGAGGCCGAGGTAGTTGTTGGCGCAAAGACACAGCACCTTCTTGCCGTTGACGGCGACCCATGAGCCCTGGGGGCTCTCGATCACGCGTTCGTGCTTCCACAGGCCGGCGGCGCGAATCTCCTCGAGCTCTTTCTGGAAGCGGGCGCGGTCGTTCTCGTACATGGCGTTGGTGGTTTTGAGCGGGCGGTCAGGGAGCCGTCACGGGTGGCCGGAGGGGTACAGTACGACCTTTTGCTCGAGGCCCTTGCCGAAGCGCTCGACGCCCTTGCCGAACTGCTCCAGCGGCATCTCGGCGGTGACGAAGTGACGGATGTCCATGCCGCGCTTGAGCAGGTCGAGCATCTGGTCCCAGGTGCGGAACATCTCGCGGCCGATGACGGCGTGCATCGTCAGGCCCTTGAAGATGAAGTTCTTGCTGAACTTCTCGATGCCGACGGTGTCGGCCTTGGGCAGGCCGAGGTTGACGACGTGGCCAGCAGGCCGCGTCATCGCGATCGCGTTGTTGATGCCGGCCGGGTGGCCGGAGATCTCCAGCGACACGTCAACGCCGCCCTTGGTCATGTCGACGATTGTTTCGACCGGCTTCTCGCGCGCGTCGAGCACGGTGACCTTGTCCTTGAGGCCGCGGCGCGCGACCCATTCGCGAGCGCGGGCTAGCGCCTGCTCGGCGACGTCGAGGATGAAGATGTGGCTGGCGCCGACGAAGGTCGCGACCTCGCCGCAGAACGCGCCGATCGGGCCGTAGCCGATGATCGCGACGGTGCGGTCCTTGACGTCGGTCTTCATCACCGTGTGCACGGCGTTGCCGAGCGGGTCGAGGATCGCGCCGACCTGCACCGGCAGGTCCTTCGGCAGCGGCACGACGTTGCTCGCCGAGACCACGACGAACTCGGCGAAGGCGCCGTTGAGGTTGATGCCGCGGATGCGCGCCGTCGCGCAGGCGTGGAAGGCGCCGGTCCTGCACGCCGGACAGACGCCGCAGATCTCGTGCATTTCGGCGCTGACGTATGTGCCGAGCTGCAGGCGCTTTTCGTCGATGCCGGCGCCGAGCTTGTCGACGACGCCGCAGAACTCGTGACCGAGCGTCACCGGCGGCGCGATCAGGCCGTTCATCGACGGGTCGCCGGCGCAGATGTGCACGTCGGTGCCGCAGATGCCGCAGGCGGTGACGCGCAGGCGCACCTCCCTGGGGCCCGGTTCGGGCACGGCGAGGTCCGTTCGCAGTCGGAACTGGCCGGGGGCGGTGAGTTGCACGCCTTTCATCGACGTCATCGTGGGATTGGCCGCGGTAGCGGGGCGAACATTCTGCGGATAGAACCGGCGCGACGCCACAGATGAACTTCGCCGCCGCCCTGCCTTGGATGCTGCTCGCTGTCCTGGCGGCCTGCGGCAGCCCGCCGCCGGCCGTGCCGCAGGTGCTGGCGCGCGAGGTGGTGGCCGGCACGGTTCTCGAGGCCTATGCGGGCGCGGAACTGGTGGCGATCATCCGGCGGCTGGAGGTCCGCGACCCGTCCGGCCCGATCGCGTTCTACCGCATTGAGGACCCGCGCGGCCGCTGGCTCGGCCACGCCACGGCGCAGGGGCGTTTCAGCCGCCGCGTGCCGTTCCGCGACGAGGAAGAGGACCTCGGCGTGCTGGCGATGGCGCGCGGCGTCGCCGAGCTGACTGGCCAGAAGGACTTGGTGCGGCTCGTCGCGCGGCCCGCGCCGGACGCGGCGCCGCGCTGACCGCCGGGCGCGCACCGGCAGCGCCGTCGCGGTCAATCCGGCGATTGCGTCGGCGCTGCGGCCGCCGGCGCTGCGGCCGCCTTGTCCGCCGCCTTCGGCGTGCGCTCGCCGTAGCGCGTGTCCGTGCGGCCGAACAGCAGCAGCGCGCGCCAATGCGTGTATTCGCGCATGCCGTGCCTCGTGGCGATGTCGTGCTCGCGCGCGTCGTGCAGCAGGCCCCAACCGAACCAACTGGCGGTGATCGACTCGACCAGCGCGCCGGTGGCGTCGACGATGCGGTCGTCGTTCCGCGCGGTGAACAGCAGCGGTCCCGAAGCGCTCACCGTCGTCAGTATGTAGCCGTCGGGGTACGACGCCGCCGACGGCTTGAACTCGACGTGCTCCAGATGGATCAACGGAAACCACGAGCCGCCCTGCAACCGGTCCTCGCCCGACGCCTTGAGGTCGGCGATCAGCTTGTCCACGTCGTAGCCGCCGCCGGACAGGCGGGCCTGGGCGAAGTCGTAGTTGTTGGCGCAGGCGGCGAACGGCAGCGCCATGACGGCGGCGAAGAGGGGATACTTCATGGCGGAAGCGTGGGGCGCGCCCTTTTACGCGGGCAGCGACGTTCTACAGTCTTCGGTGAATGACCGCACCTGCCGAGACGTTGCCGCCGCGCCCCGTGGCTGCGAGCAAGGTCGAGATGACCGAGATCGTCTTCCCCAACGACGCCAACCCGCTCGGCAACTGCATGGGCGGCCGCGTCATGCACTGGATCGACATCGCCGCCGCCGTCTGCGCCGGCCGCCACGCCCGCACGCCGGTCGTCACCGCCAACGTCGACAACATCAACTTCGTCAACCCGGTGCCGGTGGGCGCCGTCGTGGTACTGCTGGCGTCGGTCAACTTCGCCGGCCGCACGTCGATGGAGATCGGCGTCAAGGTCTGGCAGGAGCAGCGCTCGACCGGCGAGCGCAAGCACGTGGCGTCGGCGTACTTGACGTTCGTGTCGCTCGATCCGGAATCGCGCGCGCCGCGGCCGGTGTCGCCCGTCCTGCCCGAAACCGACGACGAGAAGCGTCGCTTCGCGGCCGCCCAGCAGCGCCGGACTCACCGGCTGCAGGCGCGCAAGTGAGCCGTTCCGGTCACGGCGCGGCGGTCCCGGGTGGCGGGCGGGCGTCGGGGTCGGTAGAGTCCTCGCCCCCTATGTTCGAGGACTTCGCCGAGAAGACCGTCGTGGCCGTCAAGAAGGCCGAAGAGCTGGCGCAGCAGCTCCAGGACGAATCGGTCGCTACGGGCCACATCATCTACGGCCTGACCGCGGACCGCAGCGTCTGCCTGCACCACATCTTCCAGGACCTCAACGTCGACCCGGACATGTTCTCGCAGTACGTCGGCACCCTGCCGCGCGAGGCGAGCGTGATGAACGGCCCGTTCAATCGCCACGTGCGCACCGCCTTCGAGCGCGCCAAGGACGCGGCACAGCAGCTCGGCAGCAAGAAGGTCGAGCCCGAACACCTCGCGCTCGCGCTACTGTCGGTCAAGGCCGGCAGTTGCTACGAAACGCTGAAGGAGTTCGCGATCGACCCGGTGTACGTGCAAACGCTGATCATGCAGGCGATGGGGCTCGACCCCGAGCTCGTGCCGGAGTGGTTCTGAGTCAGCGGGTCGCCGTCGCAACGCGGGGTCGGCCGCGTCGCGGCGCTAGACTGCCGCGGTGAGCGCGCTGCGCACGATCCTGCACGCCGACATGGACGCGTTCTACGCGGCCATCGAGCAGCGCGATCATCCGGAGTGGCGCGGCAAGCCCGTGATCGTCGGCGGCGCCGGACCGCGGCAGGTGGTCAGCACCGCCAGCTACGAGGCCCGCACGTTCGGCGTGCGCTCGGCGATGCCTGGCGTGCGCGCCAAGCAGCTGTGTCCGCACGGCATCTTCGTCGCGCCGCGCATGGACGCCTATGAAGCGGTGTCGGCGCAGGTGCGCGCGGTGTTCGACCGCTACACCGACCTCGTCGAGCCGCTGTCGCTCGACGAAGCGTTCCTCGACGTCACCGGCAGCCGCGCGCTGTTCGGTGACGGCCCGACGATCGCAGCGCGCATCAAGGCCGAAGTGCTCTCGGCGACGCAGTTGACCGTCTCGGTCGGCGTCGCGTCGTCGAAGTACGTCGCCAAGGTCGCCAGCGATCTCGACAAGCCAGATGGCCTCGTCGTCGTCGCGCCCGGCGACGAGCGCGCGTTCCTGGCGCCGCTGCCGGTCGCGCGCCTGTGGGGCGTCGGCCCGGCTTTGCAGCAGCAACTCGAGCGCGCTGGCTTGCGCACGATCGGCGACGTGCAGTCGCGCAGCGAACGCGACCTCGTCGCGGCGTTTGGCGCGCGCCTCGGCGAGCACCTGCACGTGCTCGCCAACGGCCTCGACGCGCGGCCGGTGGAGTCGGAGCGCGACGCGAAATCGCTCGGCCACGAGCTGACGTTCGCCGAGGATCTGACCACCGCGGACGAGGTCCACGGCGTGCTGCTGCAGCTCGCCGAGATGGTGGGCCGCCGCCTGCGCCGGCAGGGCGTGCGCGGCGGCGTGGTGCGGCTCAAGCTGCGCTACGGCGACTTCACGACCTTCACGCGGCAGCGCACCGTGCCGGCGACCGACGACGACTTGGTGATCGCCGGCGTCGCGCGCGAGTTGCTCGCCGAGAGCTGGGATCGCGCGCGCGGCGTGCGGTTGCTCGGCGTGATCGCGGCGAGCCTCGCGCCCGCTGGCGCGCCGGCGCAGCGCACGCTGTTCGACGGCGATCCGCGCAAACGCGGCTCGCTGCTGCAGGCGATGGACGCGATTCGCGATCGGCACGGCGACGAGGCGGTGCGGCGGGCTGGGGAACGGCGGCTGACGACGCCGTTCGGCCCGGATGGCGCCCCAGAAGCGCCAGCGGGCGGAAATGCCGCGCCGTAGCTGGCGTTGCGGGACATTCCGCATGAGCCCGCGCGGATTGCGCCCTTCGGCGTCGTGCCGAAGTCGCATCCGTGGGCAACGGCAGTCGCCGACCGTCGGCGAACGGGCTGCGCCGGTCGCCGTCAGCGGCGGCAGGCTTCCAGCCAGCCCATGCCGAAGCGCGCGTCCGGCTCGAGGTAGTGGCCTTCGCTCCACTCGTTGAGCGACGCCACCAGCACGAGCGGATCGTCGACGCCGCCGACCGGCGACTGGAAGGCGCGGGCGCGCGCCAGCGCCTGCGCGAAGCGCTCGGGGTGTTCGCCGGTGACCACCGGCCACCACGGATACTTGTCTGGCCGCGCGTCGCCGAAGTCGGCGCCGCGCGCGCTCGCGTCCCAGCCGGTCGCGACGGCGGGCATGTACGGCAGGCCCGTGCGCTCGGCGAACGACGACCACTGCTGCGCGCGCAGCGCCGCCATCGCCGCGTAGTCCTGCTCGAACGGACCCTTCCAGTCCGGCAGGAAGACGTAGTGCGTCACGCTGTCGAAGCCGATGGCGCGCACGAGCGGCAGCGCGTCGGCGTTCGGCTCGATCGCCGCTAGGTGCAGGTCGCGATGGCCGTGGTCGGCGAGCCAGCGCCGCGCCGCCGTCACCGCCGCGCGCGCGCCGTCTTGACCGAGTTCCTTGACGAAGAACGTCGAGTCGAAGATCGACAGGTAGCTGCGGCCGCCGACGGTCAGGTAGTTGGGCCGCGCGAAGTAGCAGGTCGCCAGCATCGCGACGAAGCGCACGAAGTCGTCGACGTCGCTTGGCACGAAGCGGCTCGGGTCGAGCACCGGTAGGTCGACGCGCGTCACTGGCAGCACGCGCCGCGGCATGCGGTTGGCCCACATGCACGCGAACGGCGCGGTGCCGCCGACCGCCGAACGCAAGAAGCCCTCGTCGAGCCCTTGCTCGAACACGCGCTTGCCGCGGCACCAGAACACGCCGAACACGAACGCGTCGATGCCGTGCGCCAACGCGAGTTGCAGGCGCTGGCCGAGCGCTTCCGGGTCGCGGTCGTCGTACGCGCCGAGCAGCGGCACCTTCGGCTGCCGGTGGCCCGGGAAACGCGGTCGACAGCCGGCGACCAGTTCCCACTCGGTGAAGCCCGAGTGGAACGCGGCGTCGCGCTCGGGGATCGGGTGCCACCCGGAGTAGACGTAGGCCGCCGTACGCATTTGCGTGGTCAGGGATAGCGGATGCGGCGGGTCCGCGCACGTCGAGCAGGCGTCGCATACTGTTCGAGAGGCGGCAGTTGTGGCGGTGGCGCTGCGGCTGTTCCAGCCCTGGCGCACGGGCAACGCTGGGGCTGAGACTGTCCCCGCCGGCCGTGCGGGCGGACAATCTGGTTGCCGTGCAGCCCCGCGACCTGTTCGAGATCCTGATGCGCGAGCACATCGACTCGGTGCGCGCGTTCCTGCTCTCGTCGCTGCGTGACGCGGTCGCCGCCGAGGACGTGCTGCAGGAGACCTTCCTGGTCGCCTGGCGGATCCTCGACCGCTACGACCGCAAGCTGCCGTTCGGGCCGTGGGTGCGCGGCATCGCCGCCAAGCTGCTGCTGAACCACCAGCGCAAGCTCGGCCGCAGCCGGCTGCACTTCTGCGACGCCGAGATGCTGGGTCGCATCGACGAAGACTTCCGCGACCTCGCGCGCATCCCGGCGGACACGTTCGACGAGAGCCTGGACGCGCTGCGCGACTGCTTGAGCCGGCTGACCGGTCCGCAGCGCGAGTCGATCGTGCTGCACTACGAACACGGGCTGCACTGCAAGCAGATCGCCGAGCGGCTCGGCATCGGCTTCGAGGCGGTCAAGAAGCACCTGCAGCGCGGCCGCGCGCATCTGCACCGGTGCCTGCAAGGCAAGCTGCCGAACGAGGACGTGGCATGAACGCGCACGACGGCAGCGACGACCACGACGGCCACCGCGCCGGTGGGGAGATGCGGGGCGACAAGGGCCGCGAACTCGTGCCCGACGCATGGCGCGCCCACGACGAGACGCTCGCCGACGACCGGCCGGCTGGCGCCCCGCCGGTCGAAGCCAAGGACTGGCTCGCCGACCAGCGCGCCATGCACGGCCTGTTGCGCGCGCTGCACTCGCAGGACGCCGCCGCGCGCGAAGGCCGCGTCGCCGCGATCCTCGCCCGCATCGACGCCGAGGCGGCGTCGGCCGGCCCGCGGCGCTGGTTCGCCGTCGCCGCCGCGGCGCTGCTGCTGGCGACGCTCGGCTTCTGGGCCGTGCTGCCGGCGTCGCTGCCGACCGCGGCGGCCGCCGTCGAGCGCGCCGTCGGCGAACTCGCGCGCGACGTCGTGCGCCGCTTCCGCGTCGAGGTCGTGCGCAACGGCGCCGATGGCCGCGAGCGTGCGCGCCACGAGTTCGAGCTGGCCGCCAGCCCAGGCGGCCGCTTCCGCCTTGACGGCCGGTTCGGCTTTGGCGCCGTGCAACTCGGCGAGTTCACCGTCGGCAGCGATGGCGCGGAAGTGTGGGGGCTCGGCAGCAACGGGACCTTCAAGATGGCGTCGCCGGTCGCCGACGCGGAACGATTGCAGCAGCGCCTCGGCGATGTCATCGACCTTGGCTACCTGGATGTGCACGCGCTCGTGCGCCGGCTGCCAGAGGAATGCGAACTGCGCGTCATCGGCCGCGAGGACGGTCGCGATGGTCAGGCGCAGCTCCGCATCAAGGCCATGCGCCGCGATGGTGGCGCGAGCGCATTGCTGCGCTCGGCATGGCTGCTCTGTGACGAGGCGACCGGCATGGTGACGCACATCGAGGTCGAAGGCGGCGCCGCCGGCGGCCGGCGTCTGACGCTGGAGTACCTCGGCGAGAAGCCGCCTGGACTCGCGGCGTTTCGCCGGCCCTGGTGAGGCGCGCGCGGCGGTTGGCGGCATGCTCCTTGCCGCGCAGCCGCGTGGCTTCGCGGCGTGGCCTTCCGTGCCGCAGCCTTCTAGCATCGCACGCCCGCGCCGCGGTCGATGACGACTTCCTCGCAGCCGTCCCTGGAGCAGTTGCGCGCCGCGCTGCACGACGCGGCGGCAGCGCCCGCCGACCACGCGGCGGCGATGGCCGCGTTGCGCCGCGCGCGCATTGCTGGCGGCCCGCTGGCGGCCGAACTCCTCGCCGTCGAGGTGCGCTGGCTGGCGCGCCAGTGGGAGGCGCTCGGGCTGCCGGCCGCGGGCGCGGCGGCGCTGGCGCCTTTCGGACTGTTGCTGCTGCAGCCGCACGCCGCGCAGAGCCCGCGCTGGTGGGCGCTGGGGGCGGTCCTGTGGATGGGGTTGCCGATGGTGGTGGCGTTTGGCGTGGCGGTGGGGCGGCTGTAGGGGAGCTGGTGACTGCGGTGGTCGCGGCGATGGTCGCTCCAAGCTGGCGCGGCATGGACACGGCCCGTCGTCGCGGTTGGTGTCATCGGCGCGCCGGCACCGCCTTTGGACCGATGCCGCGCTGCCGCTTTGGCGTCGCGACGCCTCGATGCTGGGTGACGCCGCTGCCGTGCGCAGCGCGGCAGCGGCCGCTACCCGGCCTTCGGCGGCCGATCGAAACTCGTCACCACGACGCCCAGCACGATCAGCCCGCCGCCCAAGAACTGCATCCCACCCAGCCGGTCGCCTTGGAGCGTCGCGCCGCACACCGCCGCGAACAGCGGTTGCATCGCGAACAGCAGCGGCACGTGTTCCGGCGGCACGAGGTGCTGCACCTTGCTCTGCACGCCGATGCCCACCGCCGTCGCCAGCACGCCGAGGTACAGCAGCGCCCAGGCCAACTCGCCGGTCCAGACCAGCGCGCCAACCCCCGCGCCGTCCGCCGTCACGCCGTGGTGCGAAACCGCCAAGCCGACGCCAATCACCGCGACGAACAGCAACTGCCAGAACGCCAATGCTGCGACTGGCTGCGTTCGTCCGAAGCGCGACAGCATCAGCACGTGGCCGGCGTAGCTCGCCGACGCGCCGACCTGGAGCAGGATGCCGAGCAGGGTGTCCTGGCGTTCGTCCGGTTGCTTCTCGCCGGGCCAGCAGATGGCGAGCATGCCGGCGATCGCCAGCAGCAAGCCGACGATCGCGACGCCGCCCAGGCGCGCGCCGAAGAACAGAAAGCCGCCGACGGCGACGAGCGGCACGATCAGGCCGGCGAGCAGGCCGCCCATCGACGCCGAGGTCTCGGTCATGCCTTCCATCTGCAGCAGGTAGCCCATGCCGAGCGCGACGCCGGCGGCCAGCCCCGGGCGCAGCGACCGGCGCAGGTCGGCGAGCGCGTCGCGACCGAGGAACGGCAGCATGCAGACGACGGCGAGCCAGAAGCGCGCGGCGACGAGGCCGCTCGGCGACAACGCGTGCAAGGCGACCTTCGACACGACGAACGACGCGCTCCAGATCGCGATCAGGGACAGCAGGATCAGGTGGGGGGCGAAGCGGCCGCGCATCGGTGGGGCGGGACGATAGGGCGGTGGGTTCGCAGGCACGATGGCGGCGGGGGGAATCGCCGGACGCCGGGCGGATGCGTCGTGACGCGCGGCGCGCGCGGATGCGGCTTGGCGTGGCGGTGCACTGGCGCCGCGGCTGCGGGCTGGCCTTCCCCCGCGCCACCCCCTACTCCTCTCCGCCGATGCAGCCGCTGTCGCGCCTCCTGCGCCTTCACGACGCGAGCTCCGCCGAGCGGCGCGCGACGCTCTGGACGGCGGTGGCGTTCTTCTGCGTGCTGTTCAGCTACTACCTGCTGCGGCCGCTGCGCGAGAACGTCGGCACGGCGTTCGGCCCCGAACGGCTCCTGCCGCTGTTCACGCTGACGTTCGTCTTCGTGACGCTGCTCAACCAGCCGTACGTCGCGCTAGTGCGGCGGTTGCCGTCGCACCGCTTCCTGCCCTACGCGCTGCACGCCTTCGCCGCGAGCTTCCTAGCACTGGCGCTCGTCTTCCGCGGCGGCGGCGCGCAGCTCGGTGAGCTCGACTTCGCGTCGGCGCGCGGCTGGGGCTTCGCCGTGTTCTACGCCTGGGTGTCGGCGTTCGCCGTCGGTGGCGTGACGCTGGTCTGGGTGCACGCCGTCGAGTGGTTCTCGCTGGCGCAGGGCAAGCGGCTGTTCGGGCTGATCGGCGTCGGCGGCACGCTCGGCGCGATGCTGGGCTCGTCGGCGTCGCTGCACCTGCGCGAGGCGAGCTACCCGCAGCTGCTGCTGCTCGCGGCGATCGGCGTCGAGTGCGCCGTGCTGGCGTGGCGATGGTCGCTGGCCGCCTGCCGCCGCATGGTGCGCGCGCCGGGTCCGCACCAGCTCGCCGACGCGCCGTCGTTCGCGCAGGGCATCGCCCGCGTGCTGCGCGACCCGTACCTGCGCGGCTTCGCCGGCTTCGTGCTGCTGGCTGCCGTCGTCGGCACGACGTTCTACTTCCAGCGCATCACGCTGACGAAGGCGCAGCTGCCCGACGAGGCCGCGCGCCGAGCGCTCGAGGCGACCGCCAACTGGTGGTACAACGCCATCTGCCTCGTGCTGCAGCTGTTCGTCACCAGCCGCGTGCTGCTGTTCCTCGGCGTCGGCGCCGCGCTGTGCGCGATGCCGCTCGTCAGCTTCGCCGGCTTCGCGGCGCTGGCGATCTGGCCGCTCGCCGGGCTGACCGCGGTCGTCGAGGTCGCGCGCCGGACGCTGCAGTTCGCCTTCGACAAGCCGGCGCGCGACGTGCTCTACACGCCGCTCGACCAGGAGGCGAAGTACGTCTCCAAGGCGGTCGTCGACACGGCGGTCATGCGCTTTGGCGACCTGCTCGGCGCCTGCGCCAGCGAAGGCCTGCGCGCGCTGCAATTCAGCAACGCCGGGCTGTGCGCGGCGGCGCTGCCGGTGGTGCTGCTGTGGGCGTGGCTCGGGCGGTGGCTGGGGCGCGCGTGCCGCCGCATGGAAGGCGCGTAGCCGTGAGACGGTCCGAACGACCGCCGCCGTCGTCGTCGCCATCGTCCCGCCGCCCTTCGCCCCGCCCGCTACTCCCGCACCCGCGCGTCGACCTCGTACTTCAACCACCGGCAGTCGATCGGCCCGTTCTTCACCGGCAGCTTCTCCGTCGCGCGCAGTCCCAGGAACCGCGTGACGTCGGCGTTGCCGCACAGCGCCCACGCCGTAGCACCCTGGCACTGCGTGTGCAGGAAGCGGCCGAGCGCTGACCAGCTCTGTTCGAGCGCCACGGGGTCGCTCTGCAGGCGGTCGCCGTACGGCGGGTTGGTCACGACCATCTCGGGCCGCGTCGGCGGCACGAACTCGGCGACGTCGCTTTGGTGCACTTCGATGCGGTCGGCGAGGCCGGCGGCGGTCAGCGCTTGCCGCGCGATGGCGATGGCGCCAGGGTGCCGGTCGTTGCCGCAGATCGGCGGCAGCTTGCTGGCGCCGCGCTGGGCCCGCGCCTCGGCGTCGTCGAACAGCTTGCGCCACGCGTCGACGTCGACGTCCTTCCAGCGTTCGAACGCGAAGCTGCGGCCGAGGCCTGGCGCGCGGTCGGTCGCCAGCCACGCCGCCTCGACCAGGAAGGTCGCCGAGCCGCACATCGGGTCGCACAGCGGCGTCTGCCGGTTCCAGCCGGTCAGCAGCAGCAGGCCCGCCGCGGTCGCCTCGTTGAGCGGGCTCTTGTGCTGGATCTCGCGGTAGCCGCGTTTGTGCAGCGGCGCGCCGCCGAGCTCGCGGTAGAGGATCGCCTCGTTGCCCTGCAGCACGAGCTTGACCGGCAGGTCGGGGCGGTCCTTCTCGACGTTGGGCCGCTTGCCGAAGCGGTCGCGCATCTGGTCGCAGATGGCGTCCTTGACGACGAGCCCCGGGAAGCGCGTGTCGTTGGCGAAGCTGTCGCGCACCGAGCCGTCGACGGCGAGCGTCTGCAGGTAGGTGATGCTCTGCGTCCAGTCGACCTCCTTGGCGAGCTTGTACAGCTCGTCGCGGTCGTGCGCCGGGCCGCGGATCAGCTCCTCCTGCACGCGCACCGCCGAGCGCAGCCACAGGCACGCCGCGTAGCCCATTGTGAGGTCGCCGGTGAAGGCGCAGCCGCCGCGGCGTTGTTCGACGTCGCCAGCGCCCAGCGCGCGCAGTTCGTCGGCGAGCGCGCCTTCCAGCCCCAGCGTGCAGGCGGCGTAGTAGTAGCGCAGGGTCACGATGCGCCGCTCCGCTGGCCAGGACCGGCCGCGGCCGCGAAGTCGGCGGCGAAGACGGTGAGCGCGCTGACCACAGGCGCGGCCGCCATCTCGATCAGCGAGCAGAAGCCCTTCTTACGCGAGAACTCGGCGAGCTTGCGGATCTTGTCGTCGTAGCCCGGGCCCTTGTGCTGCTGCACGGCCTTCAGGATGTGCACGAACTGGTTCGTCTCCATGCGGCACGGCGGGCACTGGCCGCACTGCTCGCGCATGAAGAACTCGGCGATCTCGACCGCGAGCGCGACGACGTCCGTGCGGTCGTCGACGATGCGCACGCCACCGCACCCCGGCGAGCTGCCGAGCGGCCGCAGCGTCTCGTAGGCGATCGGCACGTCGAGCGCGTCGTGGCCGAGGAAGCCACTCGACATCGCCGGCAGCACGCCGCGCACGGTCCGGCCCTCCCGCAGGCCGCCGCCGATCTGGTCGATCAGCTGGCGGTACGTGACCCCGAACGGCGCCTCGTGCACGCCGGGGCGCTGCACGCTCTCGGGCAGCGTGAACAGCAGCGTGCCCTTGCTCTCGGCGGTGCCGATCGCCGCGAACGCCGCGCCGCCGTGGCGCGCGATCCAGGCAACGTGCGCCAGCGTCTCGACGTTGTTGACCGTCGTCGGCTTGCCGAACAGCCCGGCCTCGCCGGGGAACGGCGGCTTCTTGCGCGGCTTCGCCGGCTTGCCCTCGATGGCGTTGAGCGCCGCGGTCTCTTCGCCGGCGACGTAGGTGGTGGGGCCGAGGTGCACCGCGACCTCGAACGGCAACAGGCCGGCGGCCTGCGCCTCGGCGATCGCCCGCTCGATCGCACCGCGCGGGCCGTGCATGTCCTCGATCAGGTAGATCCAGCCCTTGCTCGCGCCGGTGGCGAGGCCGGCGAGCAGCAGGCCTTCGAGCACGGCGTGCGGATGGCGCGCGACCAGGACCTTGTCCTTGTCGCTGCCGGGCTCGTGCTCGCCGCCGTTGCCGACGACGTACTTCGCGTCGGCCGCAGCGTTGGCGGCCAGCTCCCACTTGCGCGCCGTCGGGAACGACGCGCCGCCGCGGCCGCGCAACTGCGCCGTCGCGACCTCGCCGCGCAGCCAGCCAACACCGCGGGCCCGCGCGGCGGCGAGGCCGTCGTAGCCGCCGCGGGCGCGGTACTCGGCGAGCGATTCGGGGCCCGTCGACGCGCGCGCGGGCAGCAGCAGGTTCGGACGCACGGCGCGGATGGTAGGGGCGCGGCGGTAGCGTTCCATCGCGAGCGCGCGGCCGGCGGCGGTGACCGGCGCCATGTCGCCGTAGCCGATCGTCGTCAGCGTGACGATGCCCCACCACACACCGCCGCGACACGAACGGGACGCCGCGGTCTGCCTACGGCGACCGCGCAGTGGCATGATCCCGCGCGCGGCGCAGCGTGCGCCGCGTCCAACCCCCGGAGACCCGATGCGAACGATCACGACGTGGGCGCTGCCGCTGATGCTGGCGAGCGCCCTCGCGGCGCAGCAGCGGCCACCGCAGCCGACGCCGAAGAGTCCGGCGGCGGCGGAGCGGTACGCCGCGCTGCAGGACGAGCAGAAGAAGCTCATCGACGAGTATATGACCAAGGCCAAGGCCGTCATGGCCGAGGCCGAAGCGGCCAAGAAGGCCGGCAAGCCGATCCCGGCGATGCCGATGCGCCCCGACACGAGCGCGCTCGGCAAGCAGGCGCTCGCCGCCGCCAAGGAGGCGAGCGACGGCGACGACGCCGTGCCGTTCCTGCTGATGGCCATCGGCGCCGACCGCGCTGGCGCGGCCGAGTCGTTCGCGCTGCTCGGCGAGAAGTACGCCGATCACGAGGCCACGGCGCAGGTCGGCCGGCTGATCGGCTTCCTGCCGCGCATCGTCGGCGAGGACAAGGCACCCGCGATCGCCGCGAAGTTCGTCAAGAGCCGGCATCCCGACGTCCGCGGCTGGGCGGTGTTCGCGCAGCACGAGAAGACGATCGAGACCGCCGACCGCGAGTCGGACCTCTACCAGGGCGCGAAGAGCGAACTGATCAAGGCCGCCGAGCTGGCCAGCAACGCCGAGCTCAAGGACAGCATCCGCGAGGCCATCGACACGCGCGAGAAGTTCGGCGCCGGCAACGTCGCGCCGGACATCGAGGGCGCGGACCTCGACGGCGTCGCCTTCAAGCTCTCCGACTACCGCGGCAAGGTGGTCTTCCTCGACTTCTGGGGCGACTGGTGAGGCCCCTGCCGGGCCATGTACCCGCACGAGCGGTCGCTCGTGGATGAGATGAAGGACAAGCCGTTCGCCCTGATCGGCGTCAACAGCGACAAGGACGTCGCGCGCGCCAAGAAGGCGGTCGCCGACAACGAGCTCAACTGGCGCAGCTTCCACGCCGGACCCGACGGCACGCGCGGCCCGATCCCCAAGGCTTGGGCGATCCAGGGCTGGCCGACGATCGTGGTCCTCGACGGCGAGGGCCGCATCCACTACCGCGGCCACGACGGCGACGCGGCGACCGCGGTCGCCAAGGGCCTCGTCGGCAAGCTGGCTGCCGGCGGCGCGGGCGGCGGCAAGTGAGCGATCGGCGGGCGGCAGGCGCTGGTCGCCGCCGCCCGTCCGGACGGGCGCCGCGGCTGCGGGCTCGCCGGTGACACGCCGGGGCGGCGTCCTTACGATGCCGCCCTCGCTGCGCCGCCGTGCCGCGCCGCGCCCCGCGACCGACAGGCCGCGGGCGCGACCCGGCCACGACGGATCTTCGGCCGGCCCGGCGCTCCGCCGTTCGCCGGCTACTGTTTCCGAGCCAATCATGCACCCGATTCTGATCGCCAAGTTCACGTTCGCGTTCGTCGCGCTGGGCGCCACGTTCCCCGCCTCGATGGCCCGCCCCGACGAGGGCATGTGGCTGTTCGACGGCCTGCCGCTGCAGGTCCTGAAGGAGAAGCACAACTTCGAGCCGACCAAGGACTGGCTCGATCACGTGCGCCTGGGCAGCGTGCGCTTCGACACCGGCGGCTCGGGCTCGTTCGTGTCGCCTGACGGCCTGGTGATGACCAACCACCACGTCGCGCTGACGACGATCCAGGCGGTCTCGACGCCGGAGAAGGACTGGGTCGAGCCGGGCTTCAGCGCCCGCCTCTACGGCCAGGAAGTGCCGGGCAAGGACCTGACGCTGCGCCAGCTGGTCGAGATCAAGGACGTCACCAAGGAGGTCCTCGCGCTCAAGGCCGCCGACACGACGCCGGAGGGCAACGAGTGGCGCGAGAAGGTCGAGGGCATGACCAAGGCCGCCGCCGAGGGCAAGAAGAACCACGTCGCCGACCTGGTCACGCTGTACGACGGCAACCAGTTCCGCATCTACGTCTACCACGTCTTCGACGACGTGCGCCTCGTGTTCGCGCCGGAGAAGCAGGTCGCGTTCTACGGCGGCGACTACGACAACTTCACCTATCCGCGCTACTGCCTCGACTGCGCCTTCTTCCGCGTCTACGAGGACGGCAAGCCGATCGACAGCTCGAAGTTCTACTTCCCGTTCGACGCCGACGGCGCCGCGGCGGACGAGCTGGTGTTCGTCTCCGGCCACCCGGGCAGCACCGAGCGCTCGCTGACGCACGCCGAGATGGAGTTCCAGCGCGACCTGCCGGTGCCGCAGATCGTCAAGCTGCTGAAGAACCGCGTCGCCAGCATGAAGAAGGCGATGGACAAGGACCCGAAGAAGGCCTTCGAGCTGCGCGACCAGTACTTCGGCGCCAGCAACTCGCTGAAGGCCTTCGAAGGCCACCTCGTCGGCCTGCAGACGGCCGAGATGATGGCCAAGATGAAGGCGCGCGACGAGGAGCTGATCGCCAAGTCGGGCAAGCCCGAGGTGAAGGCCGCGTTCGACTTCATCGCCGCCGAGATGGACAAGCTGCGCGAGAAGCACGGCAAGAAGCCGAACCTGCAGCGCATGATGCCGGCGATCGAGGCGGTCAGCACCAAGGTCTGCGCCGAGGCCAAGGCGACGATCAACCAGGCGCGCTTCGACGTCTACGGCACGGCCAACTACCCGGACGCGACGTTCACGCTGCGCCTCACCTTCGGCACGGTGAAGGGCTACGAGGCCGGCACGACGATGGTGCCGCCGAAGACGACGCTCAACGGCCTGTTCGAGCGCAACCAGGGCTTCGACAACAAGGCGCCGTACGACCTACCGAAGAACTGGACCGACAAGAAGGCCAAGCTCAACCTCGACACGCCGTACAACTTCGTCTGCACGGTCGACATCATCGGCGGCAACTCGGGCAGCCCGATCCTCGACCGCGACGCCAAGGTCGTCGGCCTCGTGTTCGACGGCAACATCGAGTCGCTGCCGGGCAACTACTGGTTCGACGAGCGCGTCAACCGCTGCGTCGGCGTGCACACGGCCGGCATGCTTGAGTCGCTGCGCGTGATCTACGAGGAAGCGGCGCTCGTCAAGGAACTGTCCGGCGGCAAGTGACGCCGGCGCAGGTCGCCGCGCGCCGGCGGAGCCCGAACGGTTCCCGCGCGCGGACGGCCTGATCAGGCAGCCGACCCGGACCGCGCCGGGTGCGTGCCCCGGGGCGGTTGCCCTGGTCGCTCCTCCCCAGCCGGGCGGCCCGCATGGCACAATGCGCACACTATGCCCATCCCGCGCTCCCTGCTCCCCGCGGCGGTCCTCGTCGCCTTGGCGGCGACCGCCAGCGCCCAACGCGGGGCTGCGCGCTACCTCGTGCGCAACCCGACGCCGGGCCAGCGCCTGCTGCTGCAGCAGCACTTCGACGTCGCCGGGGCGTGCTGCGGCGCGCCGTCGGCGACCGGGCCGGTCGACGTCGTCGCCGACGCGGCGGCGGTGCCGCTGCTGCTGGCGATCGCGCCGCAGGCGGCGCTGGTGAGCGACGGCCGGCCGTGGCACCTCGTCGAACAGGCGGCGATGGCGGCCGGCGTCGATCCGGACGCCAGCTACTACACCGTTGCCGAGATCGAAGCCGAGATCGACGCGCTGGTCCTCGCTTTTCCGGCGCACGCGGCAAAGGTCAACCTCAGCGCGCTGCCCGGCGGCGCGCTGACGCACGAGGGCCGGCCGATCTTCGCGCTCAAGGTCAGCGACAACGTCGCCATCGACGAGGACGAGCCAGCGTTCGTGATGGCCGCGCAGCACCACGCGCGCGAACTGAACTCGCCCCACATGGTCGTGCGCGCGATGCAGCGCGTGCTCGTCGAGCGCGCAACGGATCCGCAGATCCAGGCGCTGGTGGACGGCAAGGAGCTGTGGTTCGTGCCGATGGTCAATCCCGACGGCGTGAACCAGGTCTGGAACGTCAACAGCCTGTGGCGCAAGAACCGGCGCAACAACGGCGGCAGTTACGGCGTCGACCTCAACCGCAACTATCCATTCCTGTGGGGGCTGTGCGGCGCGTCGACGACCGCCAGTTCCGACACGTATCGCGGGCCGTCCGCCGGCAGCGAGCCGGAGACCCTGACGATGCGCAACTTCGTCGCGCGCCTGCGGCCCGAGGTCTACCTCGATGTCCACAGCTACGGCCAGGACGTGCTACGGCTGTGGGCGCCGTGCGCGAACGTGCATCCGACGATGCAGGCGTTCCAGCAGGCGTACTGCGACCGGCTGCGCGCGCCGATGACCTACGACACGCGCGATCCGTCGGCGTCGGGCGAGGCGCCGGAGGACCACTTCGCTTCGGGCGGCACGCTGTCGTACCTGATCGAGGTCGGCACGGACTTTCAGCCGGTGTTCACGGCGACCGTGACCGAGGAAACGCGGGTCTGGCCGGGCGTGCGCGCTGCGCTGCTGCAGTGGCAGCCGGCGTATCGCGGCCATGTGCGCAGCGCGCTCGGCAGCGCGCCGCTCGCCGCGACGATCACGTTCAGCCCCAGCGTCCTCAACCACGGCGAGGTGACGAAGAGCCGCGCGCGTGACGGTCGCTACGGCCTGTGGCTGCCGACGGGCTCGTGGACGCTGACGTTCAGCGCGCCGGGGCACGCGAGCAAGTCGGTGCCGGTCACGGTGGGGGCGCTCGACCAGGGCGCGCCGCTCGACGTCCTCCTGGAGCCGACCGGGCCGACGCCCACGCTCACCAAGGTTGGCTCGGGCAGCATCGGCACGCAGGTGACGTACACCTACGTCTCGCCCGGCGACGCCGGCAAACAGGTTTTGTTCGGCTGGTCGCTCGGCACGTCACCGGGCATCCCGCTCGGCGGCCAGCGCGTGCTGCCGCTCAACCACGATTTTCTCTTCGACCTCGCGCTCGCCGGCAATCCGATCCTGGCGCCGACTTGGACGACGCTCGGCAGCAACGACATCGCGCAGTGCGTGCTGACGATCCCCAACGAGCCGTGGCTCGTTGGCCTGACGACGCACGTCGCCGGCATCACCATCGATCCGGCGTGGCACTACACGATCAAGGCGTGGAGCCAGCCGGTGGCCGTCACCATCGTGCCGTGACCGGTGCTGCCCGCGGCGCGCGGGCCGACGGTTCGTTCGATCAGTACGGGCTGTCGAGCATGTCCCAGATGATCTGTTCGACGTCGGACTGGCACTTGCCCGTCATCCGAACGACCGGCTCGCCCTTGCCCTCGATGTGCGCGGCGATCTCCGGCAGGTCGGCGACCGTCACCTTGCTGTAGAAGATCTTGTCCGGATACAGCGTGACGTTGATGCCCTGGTCGCACGCGCCAAAGCACGGATAGCGCCGGATCTTGATGCGCTCCTCGGCCGGGTCGAACTTCTTGATCAGGTCGCGCAGTTGGTCGAAGACCTCGCCGCTGCCCTTCTCGGTGCAGTCGCCGCCTTCGCAGACGTAACAGAGTCGATTGCTCATGGATGTGTGAGGCGCTGGGGTGGCGCGGCCCGCGTCGGGGCCGCGCCGATCCATCGTCGGCCGCCGCCGATCAGTGGAACCTGACGTACTCGAACTCGATCGGCTTCTCGTTCACGCCGTGCTGCGGCGGAGCGATGTAGTTGGCGAACTTGCCCGGCGCGGTCACCTTGACCATGCACGAGTTGACGTAATCGCGGTCGGCCTGGGTCGGCAGCCACTCGGTGTGGCGCTTGGTCCATGTCGCCTCGTCGATCAACTCGCCGGTCGGCGTGAAGCGGAAGCCCGCGTAGACGCCCTGGTAGCGGTGGAACTTGCGATCCGGGAGGCTGATGCGCTCCTTGACGCCCAGCTTGTCGAGGTCGCGGTTCCAGCGCTCGACGATGCGCTTGCAGTCGGCGATGTAGGCGTCGAGCAGCACTGCGTTCATGGCGCGGCGCAGCGGGATCTCCTGCTTGCTGATCTTGCCGTCCTCGGTCGGCACCTCGAGGACGTAGTTGGCGTTGAGCGCCTTCGGGTCCTTGTAGATGCCGTCGCTCTCGCGGTAGCGGCCCTTGAGGCCGTTGGCGAACGACTCCGCGGCGTTGGTGCTGTCCTCGCCGCCGAACAGGTCGATCGAGCCGGTGAACCAGAAGTTCACGTAGCGCTGGATGACCTCGAGCGGGATCGCGCCGACATTGCGCAGGTTCTGGCCCTGCGCCATCAGCTCGCCGGTGCGCTTGACGATGCGGCCGACGCCGTTCTCGCCGGTCTGCAGGTGGTAGGCCTCCTCAGCGAGCATGAACTGCGTCGTGCGCGCGAGCGGGTCGAAGCTCGACTCGGCGAGCGAGCTGAGCTGGTACTTGCCGTCGCGGTCCATGAAGGCCGTGAAGCAGAAGAAGTCCAGCCAGTTGGTCACCGGGTAGTTGAACGCCTGCAGGATGCGCGGGTTGTCCTGGTCGCCGCTGTGGCGCTCCAGCATCGCGTCGGCCTCGTCACGGCCGTCGCCGCCGAAGTGCGTGTGCAGCAGGTAGACCATCGCCCACAGGTGACGGCCTTCTTCGACGTTGACCTGGAACAGCGAGCGCAGGTCGTAGAGCGACGGGCAGCAGTGGCCCAGCAGGCGCTGCTGCTCGACCGACGCCGGCTCAGTGTCGCCCTGCGTGACGATCAGGCGGCGCAGGCGGTTGCGGAACTCGCCGGGCACCTCCTTCCATGCCGCTTCGCCCAACATGTCGCCGAAGTGGATCTTGCGGTCGGCGGGGCCGTCCGCGAGGAAGATGCCCCAGCGGTAGTCCGGCATCTTCACGTAGTCGTAGTGCGCCCAGCCGCCCTGGCCGACGCCAACGGCGGTGCGCAGGTAGATGTCGTTCTGGTTGAAGTCGCTCGGGCCGACGTTCTTCCACCAGTCGAGGAACTTCGGCTGCCACTTCTCCAGCGCCATGGTCAGGCGCTTGTTCTCGCGCAATCCGACGTTGTTCGGGATCTTCGATTCGAGGTCGACGGTGCTCATGGTGTCAGGTTCTCCGCCAATCAAACTTGGCGCTCTCGGGGGCGCCGTAACGGGTCAGTGCTCCTTCGTCGCCGGTCGCGTTCGGACGCGTGAAGATCCAGTTTTGCCACGCGCTGAGCCGACCGAAGATCTTGCTGTCGCAGTTCTCGGCGCCGCCGAAACGCAGCGACGCCTCCATGCCGGTGAGGGCGTCAGGCGACAGTGACACGCGCTCTTCCAGCGCGATGCGCACGTCGTCCTCCCAGTCCACCGGGTCGAGCAGGTAGGTGCACAGGCCCTGTTCGTCGGCTTCCGCCGCCGCCAACGTCGGCTGCGCCGTCGCGAGCTTCGCGGCGTGCTCTGGCTGCGCGAGGAAGCGATTCTGCAGGCGCGTGAGTCCGTGGCTCATTGGCAGCAGGCCGGCGCTCAGCGGGCCGACGACGGCCTGGACCTTGTCGTCGTCGAGCATGTAGACGCGGTCGCACGCCAGCGTCAGTTCGAGGAATGCGCCCGCCATGCAGGCGTCGCCGTCGACCAGGGCGTACGTCGAGCGCGCCATCAGGTCGAAGCGGCGCAACACGCGCGCCATGTGCAACAGGACCTCGTTGACGAGCCAGTGCGAGCGGTGAGCGAACAGGTCCTTCTCGACCTGCAGGATCGCCGCGCGGTCGCCGCGCGTCTGCAGCACGATCAGGCCGACCTCCTCGTGGTCGAAACGCAGCTGCAGCAGCGCGTCGTCCAGCTCGCGCCAGCACTGCAGCGCCCAGCTCCGGCAGCCGGCCTGCTCGTAGGCCGCGCCGTCTTGCGGCTGCGGGCCCTGCGGCGCGTGGATCGTCAGCGTCGCCTTGCGCGCGTCGGCGTCGACGACGCACTGCACGTACTCGTACTTGTAGGCGTTGCCGTCCACCTTGGCGTGGATCGGTTCGAGCACGATGCCCTTCTGCGCCTTGGCGGGGGCCTGCGCCGCCAGCTCCTTGGCGCGCGCGTTCACCTTGTCGGCGAACTGCGACTTCTTCCACGCCGCGTCGACGAGCCCCCAGGCGACGGCCTTCTTGCCGCGCATGCCTTCGGCCATCGTGCAGAACACGTCCGCGCGGTCGCGGCGCACCTTGCGCTTGTCGACGAGTCGAGTCAGACCGCCGGTGCCGGGCAGCACCGCCAGCAGCGGCACCTCGGGCAGCGACACCGCCGAGTTGCTGTCGTCGACGAGGTGGATCTCGTCGCAGGCCAGCGCCAGCTCGTAGCCGCCGCCGGCGCACGCGGCGTTGACCGCGCACAGCGACTTCACGCCGCTGTTGTGGCTGTAGTCCTCGAGGCTGAGCCGCGTCTCGTTGGTGAACTTGCAGAAGTTCACTTTGAAGGGGTGCGTGCTCTCGGCCAGCATCCAGATGTTGGCGCCAGCGCAGAAGGCGCGCTCCTGACCGCTGCCGACGACGAGCGCCTTCACCTCGGGGTGCTCGAAGCGCAGCCGCTGGATCGAGTCGGCGAGCTCCATGTCGACGCCGAGGTCGTAGCTGTTGAGCTTGAGCTCATAGCCCGGCTTGAAGGGGAACGCCGGGTCGACGTTCATGCGCAGGTGCGCCACGTCGCCGTCGATCTGCAGTTGCCAGTGGCGGTAGCAGCTTGGGTGTCGGTTGAAGTCGGTCATCGTCTGGGGCGGGAGGGCTTCGCGAGGGCGCGGCAATGTCCGTCTGGCCGGGGTATTATTCAAGCACGATAGCGCATCGGATCCTCTTACATGATGTTGTAAAGTGCAGTATCTGCGCGGAATTCGGGCGAAAGTGCCGAAGTCGCCGGCCGCCCCGGGGCAGGCCCAGCGTCGCCTCGTGGCGGCCCGGGCGCCGGTCAGCGCGCCGCGGCGCGCTGCTGGCGCAGGCGGTCGAGGGCGACGGCGCCGACGATGATCGCGCCGGTCGCCACGTCTTGGACCCAATTGTCGAACTCGAGCTTGGTGCAGCCGTTGTCGACGACGGTCATCACCAGCGCGCCGAGCAGGGTGCCGAGGATCGAACCCGTGCCGCCGGCGAGCGAGGCGCCGCCGATCACCGCCGCGGCGATCGCCTTGAGTTCGTAGCCCTGCGCCGTCGTCGGATCGCCCATCGACAGGTAGGAAAGCTGCAGCACGCCGGCGACGCCGGCGCACAGACCGCCGATCGCGTACACGCGCCGCTCGATGCCGACGACCTCGATGCCCGACAGCCGCGCCGCCTCGCGGTTCTGGCCGAAGGCCTGCACGTGCCGACCGAACACCGTGCGCCGCAGCACGAACGCCGCGACGGCGGCGACGGCGATCATCACCCAGACGCCGATCGGCAGCAGCGCGGTGCGCGGCAGCATCAGCGCGGCGAGGTCGTCGTTGCGCGGGAAGTAGACCGGCTGATTGCCGCCGAGGCCCTTGGCGAGGCCGCGCAGCGCGCCCCACAGGCCGAGCGTGACGATGAACGGCGATAGCGGCAGCGACCAGCGCAGCCGCGCGCTCGCCAGCCAAGCGACGAGTGCGGCAGCGACGCCGGCCGCGACCGCGACCCAGCGGACGAGATCGCCGCCCGCGCCGGCTTCACCGGCCGACAGCGCGCCCATCGTTTGCGCCAGCCAGCCGGCGACCAGCGCCGCGCCGCCGGCGAGCAGCACGCGCAGGAGCGCGCCAGTCACCAGCGCGCCGATGACGAAGCCGACGAGGCTGCCGGCGAGCGTCGTCGCCGCTGCCGCCGCCGGCCACGACAGGCCGCTGCGCAGCGCCAGCGCGCCGACCATGCCGGCGACGGCGATGGTCGAGCCGACGGCGAGGTCGATGCCGCCGGCGACGATGATCCATGTCGCGCCGACCGCGGCGACGCCGACCACGGCCGTTTGCAGCAACATCAGCTCGTGGTTGGCCCAGGTGAGGAATGGCGCGCCGGCCGACGCGGCGAACAGCAGCCACGTCGCGCCAAGGCCGAGCAACGGCCCGCCGCTTCGCCAGGCGCTGCGTCGCCCGCCGCCGCCGCTCACTGCAGCAGCCTCTTCACCGCTGGTTCGTCCATGTTGGCCTTCGTCGCCAGCACGGCGCCGGTGTCGACCTTCGGCGCGACCGGCTTCTTCGCGATCAGGTCGGCGAGCGCCTGCACCGACAGTTCGCCCATCTTGCGCGGGTCCTGCACCACGAGCGCGTCGATGCCGCCGTCGCGCAGGCCGTCGACCAGCGGCGGCGAGCTGTCGAAGCCGACGAAGCGCACCTTGCCGCGCAGGCCCAGCTGGTCGAGCGCCTGCAGCATGCCGGCGGTCGCCGACTCGTTGCTGCAGAACACGCCGTGGGCCTGCTGCAGATGGTCGGCGAGGTTCAGCGCGGTGTTCTTCGCCTCGCCGATGGTGGCGCCGGCGTAGCGGTTGTCTACCAGCACCTCGAGGCCAGCCGCCTTGGCCGCGGCGAGGAAGCCGGCTTCGCGCGCCTCCGTCGACGCGGAACCGACCTGGTAGCGCAGCAGCACGACCTTGCCTTTGCCGCCGACCAGCTCGGCGAGGCGCTGGCCGGCGAGTTCGCCGCCGGCGCGGTTGTCGGTGGCGACGAAGCTGGCGAAGTCGACGCCCGGCGTGCCGTCGAGGTCGCTGTCGAAGATCACGACCGGGATGCCGCTGTTCTTCGCGGACCGGACGACCGGCGCCAGCGCTGCGTGGTCGAGCGGGGCCAGCGCGATGCCGGCGACGCCTTCGCTGACGAACTGCTGCACCAGCTGGATCTGCTGCGCGCGGTCGTTCTCCTGCAGCGGGCCCTTCCAGACGACGTTGAGGCCAGTGCGCGCGCCGGCGTCCTTCGCGCCGGCGGCGACCGCCTGCCAGAACACGTGCGTCGTGCCCTTGGGGATCACGGCGACACGCGGCGCGGCAGTGGCATCGCCGCTGACAGGCTTGTCGGTGGTGGCAGGTTGGTCGCTGCCGCACGCGGCGAGGAGCGACGAGACGGCGACGAGGGCGAGGGCGCGCAGCATGCGGGGGCCGGGAAAGGGCGCGATGCTAACGGCGGGCCCGCTTCGTTCACGGCTCGTCTCGGCCAGTCCGCCTTACGCGCAACGGCTCACGCCGGTGGCGCCCGACGATCAGCTGGGGGGTAGGTTGCTTTGCCTCGATCTGCGCCCGTCGCGTCGCCGGCAGGTCCCCGGCGCTTCGTCGGCTGCGCCGGCGCTGGCGTCATCGGCAAGGAGGGCGCCAACGCGCGCGCAGCCGCCGCCCAGATGGCCGGCGAGTTGCTCGCGGCCGGCAACCCCAGTTCGTGATGTTCGTTGGTTGGTCCGTCGGCGTCGCGCTGCGGGAGAAGCCGCCCACCGTCGCCGAGTTGTCGCCGTGCATCCGCGTGATGATCGGCGGTGCGCCGGCGGCCTGACAACGGCGGCGATCCACGGGCGTCGGCTTGCGGCGGCGTGCGCGCGCGGCAACGATCCTGCGCCGCCATGCGCCTCGACAGCCACCAGCACTTCTGGCGCTACACGCCCGACGAGTACGCCTGGATCGACGCGCGCATGACCCGCATCGCGCGCGACTTCCTGCCCGACGATCTGCGGCCCCAACTGGCGGCGGCCGGCGTCGACGGCTGCGTCGCGGTGCAGGCGCGCTGCACGCTCGCCGAGACGGACTTCCTGCTCGACTGCGCGCGCCGCGACCCGATGGTCAAGGCGGTGGTGGGCTGGGCCGACCTGTGCGCGCCCGACGCCGCCGACGTCGTCGCGCGCCTCGCGCAGCAGCCCAAGCTGCGCGGCCTGCGCCACATCGTCCAGGCCGAGCCCGACGACTTCCTGCGCCGGCGCGACTTCCAGCGCGGCGTCGCCGCCGTCGGCAAGGCCGGGCTCGTCTACGACATCTTGATCTATCCGCGGCAATTGCCGGCGGCGCTCGGCTTCGTGCGCGCGCTGCCCGACCAGCCGTTCGTGCTCGACCACCTCGCCAAGCCGGACATCGCGCGCGGTCAGCGCGACGGCTGGGACGCGCCGTTCCGCGAACTCGCGCGCTTTCCCAACGTCAGCTGCAAGGTCAGCGGCCTCGTCACCGAGGCCAAGTGGGGGACGTGGCGGCCGGACGACTTCCGCCACTACCTCGACCAAGCGCTTGCCGCGTTCGGCGAGGACCGCCTGCTGTACGGCTCCGACTGGCCGGTGTGCCTCGTCGCCGCCGACGACTACGCGGCGGTGCACGGCCTCGTCGCCGACTGGGCGCAACGGCTGTCACCGGCGGCGCGCGGCAAGCTCTTCGGCGGCAACGCCGCTCGCATCTACGGCATCGCATGAACGACTCGTACTTCGTCACCGGCGCGCTCGGCTGCATCGGCGCCTGGGTCGTCAAGCAACTCGTCGAGCGCGGCGACCGCCCGGTCGTGTTCGACCTCGGCGGCGACGCGCGGCGCATCCGCGACGTGCTCGGCGAGCAGGGCCTCGCCAAGGTGAGGTTCGTCGCCGGCGACATCACCGACCTCGACGCCACCAAGCGCGCCGTCGCCGCGTGCAAGCCGCGGGCGATCGTGCACCTCGCCGGCCTGCAGGTGCCGTTCTGCCGCCAGGACCCAGCACTCGGCGCGCGCGTCAACGTTCTCGGCACGATCCACGTGTTCGAGGCCGCGCTCGCCGCCGGCGTCACGCGCGTCGCCTACGCCAGTTCGGCGGCGGTGTTCGGTCCGAGCGAGGACGACGGCGTCGCCGTCACCGAGCACACCGCCACCGCGCCGGTGACGCACTACGGCGTCTACAAGCAGGCCAACGAAGGCACGGCGCGCATCTACTGGCTCGAGAAGCAGCTCAGCAGCGTCGGCCTGCGGCCGCTGACCGTCTACGGCGTCGGCCGCGACCAGGGCATGACCGCTGGGCCGACGACGGCGATGAAGGCGGCGGTGCTCGGCCGCCCGTACCAGATCGCGTTCTCCGGCCCGACCGACTTCGTGCACGTCGGCGACACCGCGGCGGCGTTCCTGCAGTGCGCCGATGGCGGACCGGCCGGCGCGCACGTGTTCAACCTGCACGGCGACACCGTCGACGTCGCCGATGTCGTGCGGGCCATCGAAGCCGAGTGTCCCGCCGCGCGCGGCAAGCTGTCGATCGCCGGCCCGCGCATCCCGATCCCGTCGCACCTCGACGATGGCGCCATCCGCGCGCACTACCCGCGGCTGCCGCACACGCCGCTGCGCGACGGCGTGCGCATGACGGTCGCGCGCTTCCGCGAGCTGCACGCGCAGGGCGGGCTCGACACCCGCGATCTGCCGTCGGCATGATGTGGCGATGCCGCGCCTGCCTTGTGCGTTCGCCGTCCTCGCCGCCGTCGTCGCCGGCTTCGTCGCCGCGCCATCGCGCGCGCAGCACGCGCCGGTGAGCGGCTTCCTCGCCAAGACGATCGCGCACGACGGCCACGAACACCGCTACGTCTGCCACGTGCCCGAAGGCGAACGTCCGGCCGCCGGCTGGCCGCTCGTGGTCTTCCTGCACGGCATGGGCGAGTGCGGCACGGACGGCTGGCGGCAGACCGAGGTCGGGCTGGGCGCGGCGATTCGCCGCGCGCCGCAGCGCTGGCCGGCGGTCGTGCTGTTTCCGCAGAAGCCGGCCAAGCAGAAGCAGTGGGCCGAGTACGAGGCGCTGGTGCTGGCGATCGTCGCGGCGACCGAGAAGGAACTGCCGATCGATGCCACGCGCCGCACGCTGACCGGTCTGTCGCAGGGCGGCGCAGGCACATGGGCGATCGGCGCGCGCACGCGCGCGCTGTGGCAGGCGTTCGCGCCGGTGTGCGGCTACGGCGAGCCGGACGGCATCGCGGCGGGCCTCGCCGGCGCGCCGGTGTGGGCCTTCCACGGCGAGGACGACCGCGTCGTCGCCGCCGCGCACAGCAAGAAGCTCGTCGCCGCGGTCGCCGCCGCCGGCGCCGCGCAGAAGGCGGCCATCGCGCCGTTGCTGACGCTGTACCCGGGCGTCGGCCACAACTCGTGGGACAAGGCCTACCGCGACGAAGCCCTCGCCGAGTGGCTGCTGGCGCGCGCCGACGCGCGCATGTCGGTCCCGTACCTCGCGGTGCCGAGCCGCCTCACGGCTGCTGCGGTCACCGTGCGCGAGGCGATGGCGTCCGACGGCGGACCGCCGTTCAGCGCGACGACGACGGCGACGTGGCGCTTCGACGGCAAGGCGGTGGCGTGGGAATGGCAGCGCGCGCACCGGGAACCCGCCGGCCGTGACGGCCCGTCGCCGGCGCCGCGCGCTGGCGCGATCGCCGGCAAGCCGGTCGCGGCGTTCGTCGCTGCGCGGCTCGCCGCGCTGCGCGACGCCGGCGTGTTCGCGCTGCCGGACCAGGTGGTCGCGCGCCAGCCCGACGGCGCCGTGATGGCGTGGCGCGAACACGACGTCGAGGTCGAGCTCGCGGGCGATGCCGGCGTCTGGCGCTTCACGCGCCGCGTCGGGCGCCTGCCGCCGTCCGATCCGCAGTTGCAGCGCGCCGATCAGGCGCTCGCCGACGCGGTCGCCGCCATCGGCGAACTGCCGGCGAAGTGACCGCGCGCCGCCGCGCTACTTCCAGCCGTACGCCCAGTGCATCGACGGCGCGACCGCGGCCGCGTCGTCGGGCTGCAGCGCGAACGCGACGCCCATCGGCGCTGGCCCGAAGTCGTCGTAGCGGCCGTTGAACTCGGTGGCGCCGTGCCGCATGCCGACGGCGAGTAGCTTCCACTCGACGAAGCGCTGCGCCTTGCGGTCGAACTTCGCCGCGCCGAGCAGTTGCGCGTCGAAGCCCAGCCGCTGGGCACCGTCGGTGCTGTAGCCGCGCGTCGGCCACTTGCCTTCGCGCTCGATGCGCACGGCGCCGTCGAGCAGGATCGACTGCAGGTCGCCGTCGACCGCGACGGTGCGCGCGGTCAGCCGGCGCTCGACGACGTGCTGCGGCCCGTGCGCCATCGTCTGGCCGCGCACGTTGTCGACGAGATGCACGCGCGCGAGCCGCAGCAGCGCGTCGTCGGGAAACGCCCGCTCGGCGCCGACCGTCGCCTCGGGCACCATTGCCAGCGCTTCGTCGCGGCGGAACCACGCGTGGTCCTGGTTCCACGCTTGTCCGCGCCAACCGGCGGTGACCATCTGCCGCGGCAGGTCGCGGCTGTAGACGCGCAGCGCCAGCCCGTCCGTCGGCCGCAACTGCTCGAAGCGCCGGATCGCCGAGGGATCGAGCGCCGCGTCGGCGGCGCGGCGCTGTGCTGGCGGCATCGCGTCCCAGGCCTTCTGCGCCTTCGCCAGCATCGCGAGCACGACGTCGGCGTCGCGCGTGTTGCACGACGCGAGGAAGCGGCCGCTCGGCGTCACCGCGTAGATGCCCTGGCGCGTGTTCGACGGTTTGGTCTTGCCGCCGTAGTGGCCGAGTTCGCAGAAGCCCTGGAAGAACCGGCAGTCCGGCTCCTGATCGCGCTGCAGCCGGCTCACCTCGTCAGCGACGGGCACGAAGGCGCGCGCGGCCTGCTGCACGTCCTCGTTGGACCAGACGGACCGTCTGGTCGCCACGCCGTTGTTTCAAGTGCAGGCGAGTGGGTGGCCGTTCATCGCCCACAGCAGGATCGGCTTGTCCTGCGCGTGCGCCTGCACGACCGCTTCGGCGAGCGTGCCGAGCCACGGGATCGCGCGCCACTGCATCTCGTCGTCCGTCGGCACGATGTGCTGCCAGTGGTCGGCGAACGTCGCGCCGTCGAGCACGGGGATCGGGTCGACCGGCGCGGCCGGCGGCGGGGGCGTCTGCGTCGGCTGCGTCGTGGGCGCCGGCGGGGGCGGCGTCTGGCCGACGAGGGACGCGCCGAGCGCCAGCGCGAACGAACAACGGGCGAGGATCGGGGCGACCGCCATCGCCGCATGCTAGGAGTCTGCTGCACGGCAGGCCACGCCGCCCGGCCCGCTTCTTCGCGTCCGGGAGCTCGCCGCCGATCCTCGGCGAAGCCACCGATTCGCCTGCGGTCGTCGGCTTCGCCCCAGCCGTGAATCCACGCGCCGGATCGGCGCGCGTCCCGTGCCGCAGACTCCTCGCGCAGGGCGCCATCGAGGCTCTCGCAGGCTTTCCCGCCGCCGCTACGATTGCCGCCGGTATGACGTCCGTCTCCTCGTCGCCCCGCCCGCTCGCCCAGTGCGCCGTCGTCGTCAGTCCCAAGGACAACGTCGCCGTCGTCAAGAACGGCCTGCAGGCCGGCGACGTGGTCGCGATGCCCGACGGTCGCAACCTCGCGATCCGCGGCGAAGTCACGCCGGGCCACCGCTTCGCCACGCGCGACATCCCGGCCGGCGCGTTCGTGCTGCAGTACGGCCAGCCGATCGGCACCAGCAAGGGCTGCGTCGCCGGCGACCCGATCTCGTTCGCCACCATGAGCAACGAGGTGCCGGTGGTGCGCGATCTGCCGGCCGAGCTCGGCAATCCGGCGCCGCAGTACGTGCCCGCCGAGCGCCGCGCGACCTTCCGCGGCTTCCTGCGCGGCGACGGCCGCGTCGGCACGCGCAACTTCGTGCTGATCGTGCCGACCAGCATGTGCAGCAGCCACGAAGCGGCGCAGATCGCGACGATCGCCGAGTACACGATGTACAGCCGCGAGCGCTTCCCCAACGTCGACGGCGTCGTCGCGCTGCCGCACAACAAGGGCTGCGGCTGCAGCGACGGCAGCAACCTCGACGTCATGCTGCGCACGCTCGCCAACTACGCCGACCACCCGAACGTCGCCGGCGTCTTGTTCATGGACCTCGGCTGCGAGAAGACCAACCTGACGCTGGTCGAGCGCTACCTCAAGCAGCGCGGCGGCCTCAGCACCGACAAGCCGGTGCACTGGATCGGCGTGCAGGAGTGCGGCGGCACGCAGGGCGCCATCCAGAAGGGCCTGCAGCTGGTCGCCGAGATGCTGCCGATCGCCGACCGCAGCGTGCGCAGCGAGCAGCCGGCGAGCCACCTGTCGCTCGGCGTCAAGTGCGGCGGCTCGGACGGCTTCTCCGGCCTGTCGGCCAACCCCGCGCTCGGCCACGCTGCCGACCTGCTCGTGCAGCACGGCGGCACGGTGATGATCACCGAGGTGCCGGAGTTCTGCGGCGCCGAGCACCTGTTCGCCGCGCGCGCCAAGGATCTCGCCACCGCCAAGGAAGTGTTCGCCTACGTCGATTGGTACAAGGAGTACGCCAGCAAGTTCGGCACCAAGCTCGACCACAATCCGAGCCCGGGCAACATCAAGGGCGGCTTGCTCAACATCACCATCAAGTCGCTCGGCGCGATGGCCAAGGCCGGCACCACGCGCGTCGAGAGCTGCACGCCGTACGCGGTGCCACCGAAGACGCGCGGCCTCGTGCTGATGCAGGGCCCCGGCTACGACCAGGAGTCGACGCCGGGCCTGGTGGGCGCTGGCGCCAACGTCGTCGTGTTCACCACCGGCCGCGGCACCACGATCGGCAACGCCATCGCGCCGGTGCTCAAGCTGACGTCGAACACGCCGATCTTCGAGCGCATGCAGAGCGACCTCGACCTCAACGCCGGCACGGTCATCGACGGCACCGAGTCGATCGAGCAGGTCGGCCGCCGCGTGTTCGAGCACATCCTGCGCACCGCCAGCGGCGAGGTCCTGGCCAAGGCCGAGGTGCAGAAGCACCGCGAGTTCCAGGTCTGGGCCGAGCAGTCGGTGTCGCTGTAGGCGCGGGGTGCACTACGGCTTCGGCTGCGGTCGCGGCAGCAGGCGCAGTTCGCGTGCGCCGACCAGCGGGGCCAGCAGCTCGCGGACGCGGGCCTCGGTCCACGGCGGCGTGAAGTCGCCCATGACGCCGAGCACGCTGCCATCGCCGGACACCGCCCGGCACATCCATTCGCCGGGCGCGCCGGCGTCGCGCAGCAACTGATCGCACCGCATGCCGGCTTCCTGGCAGGCGGCGAGCCCGCGCCCGCGCTTCGACGACCAGAAGCGGCGATCCGCGATCTCCTCGCGCAGGTCCGCCAGCGCCGTCTTGCCGGCGTCACGGGAGTACGGCGCGCCGCGCCGGCCCTTCAGGAACGCCTCGATCGCCTGCTTGCGCGCGAGCAGAGCCGGGAGATCCAGGTCCGCGGGCGGCACCTCGAAGTGCCGTTGGCAGGCGATGTGTTCGTGTAGCAGTTGCACCGAGTCGAACGCCTTCGACCGGTCGTGCCAGTCGCCGGCGTCGTGCGCGAAGGTCCAGACCTTGCCCTTGCCGTCGATGGCCAGCACGTCGCCGAGGTCGTCGCGGCCGACGACTTCGAACTCGCTGGGGAAGCCGTCGAGTCCGTCGCGGCGCGCGTCCATGGTGATGCGACCCATGACGAGCAGGATAGCGACGACGCGCCGCCGTGGACGCCGCCGCGCGCCGCCGGCAGGATGACGGCATGCGCGCCTGCGCCCTCGTAGCGCCGCGACGACTCGCCCTCGTCGACGTGCCCTCGCCGCCGCTCGGACCGCACGACGTGCGCGTGCGGCCCGCCGCCGTCGGCGTCTGCGGCACCGACCTGCACATCTTCGCCGGCGAGTCGAACTTCCACTTCGACGCCAGTGGTCGCGCGATCCCGTTCGAGGAGTCGCCGCAGATCCTCGGCCACGAGATCGCCGGCACGGTGGTGGAGGTCGGTGGTTCGGTGCGCGACCTCGCCGTCGGCGCGCGCGTCGTCGTCGACCAGGGCCGCAACTGCCACAGCGAACGGCGCGCGATCGCGTGCGAGTACTGCGCCACCGGCCACAGCCACCAGTGCGCGCACTACATCGAGCACGGCATCACCGGCCTGCCCGGCGGCTTCGCCGACGAACTGGTGGTGCCGGCGGTCAACGCGCTGCCGATCGCCGACGGCGTGCCGTTCGAGCGCGCGGCGATGACCGAGCCGCTGGCGTGCGTGCTGCACAGCGCCGACTTCGGCGCCCGCGCCGCCGCGCGCTGGCGCTTCGACGGCTCGGGCGAAGGCGGCGCGATCCGCACGGCGGTCGTGCTCGGCGGCGGCCCGGCGGGTCAGCTGTTCGTGCAGGTGTTGCGGCGCGTCCATCGCTTCGATGGCCCGATCGTGGTCAGCGAGCCGAGCGCGCCGAAGCGCGCGCTCTGCCAGCAGCTCGGCGCCGTCGCCGTGGCGCCCGAGCACGCGCTGGATGCGGTGATGGCGGCGAGCGGCGGCCGCGGCGCGGAGTACCTCGTCGAAGCGACCGGCGCCGGCGCGGTCTACGCCGCGATCCCGGCGCTGATCCGCAAGCAGGCGACCGTGCAGATGTACGGCATCGGCCACGGTGATGCGCCGATGGCGCTGCTCAACCCCGTGCAGTGGCGCGAAGCGACGCTGGTCACGTCGGTCGGCGCGTCGGGCGGCTTCGACGCCGACGGCCGGCCGAGCGTCTACCGCCGCGCGCAGCAGTTGCTCGCCGACGGCACGGTGCGCGTCGACGCGATGATCACGCATCGCTACCGCGGCCTCGCTGACGTGCCGCGCGCGTTCGGTGGCGACCACCGCGAGCCGGGCTACTGCAAGGCCGTGGCGGTGCTGGCGTGACCCGCTCCGTCGCCCTCTTCGCCACCTGCCTCGGCGACCAGCTCTGGCCCGAGGTCGTCGAAGCGACCGTCGCCGTGCTCGAGCGCGCCGGCTGCCGCGTCACGTTCGATCCGGCGCAGACGTGCTGCGCGCAGCCGGCGTTCAACTCCGGCTACCACGACGAGGCCAAGGCGGTCGCGCGAGCGTTCGTCGAGGTCTTCGAGCGCGCCGACGCGGTCGTCGCGCCATCGGGCTCGTGCACCGCGATGGTGCACCGTTACCCCGAGCTGTTCCGCGACGAGCCGGACTGGCGCGCGCGCGCCGAGGCGGTCGCGCACAAGGCGTTCGAACTGTCGGCGTTCCTCGTGCGCGAACTCGGCGTCGTCGACCTCGGCGCGCGGCTGTCGGCGCGCGTCGCGTGGCACGACGCCTGCCACGCGCTGCGCGAACTCGGCGTGCACGACGAGCCGCGCCGGCTGCTGCGCGCGGTCGCGGGCCTCGAACTCGTCGAACTGCGGACCGGCGAGTCGTGCTGCGGCTTCGGCGGCACGTTCGCGGTCAAGTTCCCCGAGCTGTCGACGGCGATGCTCGACCACAAGCTGTCCGGGCTCGACGACCGCGTCGACGTGCTCAGCGCCGTCGACAGCAGCTGCCTGATGCAGATGCGCGGCCGCCTGCAGCGGCAGGGTTCGCGTGTGCGGGCCATGCACCTCGCCGAGATCCTGGCGAGCCGGTGACCGTGTCGCCGCCACGCGTGCGCGGTCGGCCGCTTTCGGCCATCCTGTGCGCGTGAGCCCGCTCACCCCCGAGACCTTCGCCGACAACGCCCGCGCGGCGCTCGCCGACGCGACGCTGACCGGCGCGCTGCGGCGCGCGACCGACACGTTCGCCGAACGGCGCGCGGCGGCGATCGGCGCGGTGCCCGACTGGCAGGAACTGCGCACGCGCGCGGCGGCGATCAAAGCGCACACGCTGGCACGCCTCGATGCCTACCTCGAAGAGTTCACCGCCAACGCGACCAAGGCCGGCGCGACCGTGCACTGGGCCCGCGACGCCGCCGAGGCCTGCGCGATCGTGCGCGATCTGGCGCAGGCGCGCGGCAGCAAGCGGCTGGTCAAGAGCAAGAGCATGGCGACGGAGGAGATCCACCTGAACGCCGCGCTGGCGCAGGACGGCCGCGAGCCCGTCGAGACCGACCTCGGCGAGTGGATCATCCAGCTCGCCGGCGAGACGCCGTCGCACATCATCGTGCCGGCGATCCACAAGACGAAGGAACAGATCGGCGCGCTGTTCGTCGACAAGCTCGGCATCCCGCCGTCCAGCGATCCGCAGCTGCTCGCCGCCGAGGCCCGCACGCGCCTGCGCGCGCACTTCGCCGCCGCCGACCTCGGCATCAGCGGCGTCAACTTCGGCGTCGCCGAGACCGGCACCATCCTGGTGCTGGAGAACGAGGGCAACGCGCGCATGACCACGACGCTGCCGGCCGTGCACGTCGCGGTGATGGGCATCGAGAAGGTGATCCCGCGCTTTGGCGACCTGGAGACGTTCCTGCGCCTGCTGCCGCGCTCGGGCACCGGCCAGCATCTGACGACGTACCAGTCGATGCTGACCGGTCCCGATCCCATGGGGCAGGGACCGCGCGAGCTGCACATCGTGCTGCTCGACAACGGCCGCTCGCGCATCGTCGCCGACGAGCTGATGCGGCAGACGCTGGCGTGCATCCGCTGCGGCGCCTGCCTCAACGCCTGCCCGGTCTACCAGTCGATCGGCGGCCACGCCTACGGCTCGGTCTATCCGGGCCCGATCGGCGCGATCCTGACGCCGCAACTGCAGGGCCTGCACAGCGCCGGCACGCTGCCGTTCGCGTCGAGCCTGTGCGGCGCCTGCAAGGACGTCTGTCCGGTCAAGATCGACATCCCGTCGCTGCTGCTCGAACTGCGCCGCCGCGCCGTCGCCGGCGAGCAGGTCCCGGCGGCGCCCAGCCGTGGCGCAGCGCCGACCACGTCGAAGCCCGCGCGCCGCAAGCCGCTCGAAGCGCTCGGCTGGCGCGTCTGGTCGTGGGTGACGCGCAGCCCGGCGCGCTTCCGGCTCGCCACGGCGTTCGCGCGCCTGGGCCAGAAGCTGCCGTTCGCCATGCGCCTGTTCGGCCCGATGCGCGCGTGGCAGTCGAGCCGCGAGGCGCCCAAGCTCGCGGCGCGGCCGTTCCGCGATCGCTGGCGCGGAGACGCGCGATGAACGCGCGTGCCGCCATCCTCGGCGCGGTGCGCGACGGCCTGCGCGGCGCGTCCGTGCCGCCGCTGCCGCCGCCGGTCGAACCGCCAGCGCCGCTCGCCGTCGCCGAGCGCATCGCCCGCTTCACCGCCGTGCAGCAGAAGCTCGGCGGCGTCGTCGAAGCGGTCGCTGACCGCCGCGCGGCCTGCGCGCGCGTCGGCCTGCTGCTGGCGCAGAAGGGCGCGGCCGTCGTCGCCGCCAGCGACGCGCCGCTGCTCGCCGGTCTCGGCGACTACGTGCCGGCCGACGTCGCGCTGCTGCCGCCCGACGCGCCGCGCGAGCGGCTCCTGCAGGCCGACATCGGCGTCACCGGCGCGCAGTGGGGCATCGCCGAGACCGGCACGCTGGTCTTGGCATCCGCCGACGAGCGCCACCGGCTCGCGTCGCTGCTGCCGGCGCTGCACGTCGTCGTGCTGCCGGTGCGCGCGCTGCTCGGCACGCTCGGCGAGGCGTTCGCGGCGCTGCAGCGCGACGGCGCGCCGGCCGCCCGCACGATCACGTTCGTCAGCGGCCCCTCGCGCACTGCGGACATCGAGCTGACGCTGGTCGTCGGCGTGCACGGGCCGAAGGCGCTGCACGTGCTGCTGGTGCGCGATGACGGCTAGGTTGGGCGAGCGGGGCGCGGCGCGCTGCGCGGTGGGGCCGTGCCGCTCGACCACCCGTTCGCTCGACTCCGTGGTTGCCCGTGCCCAGCCGCCCGGGCACGCTGCGCGTCCCCGTCGTCCTCTCCAAACCGCGTGAAACTCGTCGCCTTCGCCCGTCCGGGAACTGCCGTCGTTCCCGGCGCCCTGCTCGATCAGGGCAACTCGATCCTCGACTTCTCGCACCGCCTGCTCGGGCTGCCGCGCCCGGCCACCGACCTCGATTGGTACGACGTCGACGGCGGCCTGCACCGCGGGGCGCGCGCGGCTGTCGCCAAGGCGGCGGACCCGGCCGAGCGCGCGCGGCTGCAGGCCGGCGGCGCGATCGTCGCGCGCAACCTGGTGACGTTGCACGCGCCGGTGCCGCGCCCCGGCAAGATCCTCTGCATCGGCCTCAACTACCGCGACCACGCCGCCGAGCAGGGCGTCGAACTGCCGAAGCGCCCGCTGCTGTTCAGCAAGTTCGTCACCTGCGTGCAGCGGCCCGGCGGCCCGATTCGCATCCCGCGCGGCAGCACGCAGACCGACTTCGAGGCCGAGCTCGGCGTCGTCATCGGCAAGCGCGCGTGCGGCGTCAAGGTCGAGGACGCGATGGCGCACGTGCTCGGCTACTGCTGCTTCCACGACGTCAGCGCGCGCGACTTCCAGTTCGCCGACGGCCAGTGGCAGCGCGGCAAGTCGTGCGACACCTTCGCGCCGTTCGGCGACTTCATCGCCACGGCCGACGAGATCGCCGATCCGCACGCGCTGCGCATCCAGCTGCGGCTGAACGGCGCGACGATGCAGGACAGCAGCACGGCGCAGCTGGTCTTCCGCATCCCCGAGCTGATCGCGTCGCTCAGCGAGAACGTCACGCTCGAGCCCGGCGACGTCATCGCCACCGGCACGCCGCCTGGCGTCGGCTTCGCGCGCAAGCCTCCGGTCTACCTCAAGGCCGGCGACGTCTGCGAGGTCGAGATCGAAGGCCTCGGCGTGTTGCGCAACCCGGTCGTCGCCGCCACCTGACGCATGGACCTCGGTCTGCACGACTCGGTCGCGCTCGTCACCGGCGGCTGCCGCGGCATCGGCCGCGCCATCGTCGAGCTGCTGCGCGCCGAGGGCGCGCGCGTGGTCGTCGCCGACCGCGAACTGGCGCTCGGCAAGCAGCTGGCGGCGGCGGATCCCGGCGTCGTGTTCGTCGGCGGCGAGCTGCGCGACGAGGCCGTGTGCGCCCGCGCCGTCGCCACGGCCGCCGAGCGCTTCGGCCGGCTCGACGCGCTCGTGCACAACGCCGGCCGCAACGACGGCGTCGGCCTCGACGCCGGGGTCGCCGCGTTCGAGGGCTCGCTGCGCGACAACCTCGTGCCAGCCTACGCGCTGATGCACCACGCCCGCGGGCTGCTGGCGCAGGCGCGCGGCTCGGTCACGCTGCTCGGCAGCAAGGTCGCCGTCACCGGCCAGGGCGGCACGTCCGGCTACGCGGCGGCGAAGGGCGGCTTGCTGGCGCTCGTGCGCGAGTGGGCGGTCGAGCTGGCGCCGCACGGCGCGCGCAGCAATGCGGTGCTGCCGGCCGAGACGTGGACGCCGCTGTACGAGGAGTGGCTGGCGCGGCAGGCGGACCCAGCCGGCGAACGCGCCCGCATCGAGCGCGCGATCCCGCTCGGCCGCCGCTTCACCACGCCGGCCGAGGTCGCCGCCGCGGTGGTGTTCCTCGCGTCGAAGCACAGCAGCCACACGACCGGCCAGATCCTCTTCGTCGACGGCGGTTACACGCACCTCGACCGGCGGTGCACGAGCTGATGCGCCCGCGCCCTGGCATTCCGACCGCGATGATCGTGCTGGCGGTGGTCCGTCGCGGCGATCGCTTCCTCGTCGTGCAGGAGGTCATCCCCGGCAACCCGTGGTACCTGCCGGCGGGCCGCGCCGAGCTCGGCGAGAGCCTCGTCGCGGCGGTGCAGCGCGAAGTGTGGGAGGAGGCCGGCCTGCAGGTGACCGTCGAGGGCATCCTGCGCATCGAGCACACGCCGTCGGCCGAGGGCGCGCGGCTGCGCGTGTTCGTCGTCGCGCGCGTCGACGACGACCGGCCGCCCAAGTCGACGCCCGACGGCCACACGCTGCAGGCCAAGTGGGCGACGCTCGACGAGATCCAAGCGCTGCACCTGCGCGGCGGCGAAGTGCTCGACGCCTGCCGGCACGTGCTGCAGGGCGGCGTCGTGCACCCGCTGTCGCTGTGGCTGCGCGCCGGCGCGCCGTGGGCGTGAGGGCGGCCGCGGTGGCGGCGGCGCTGCGGGTGGGGCGGTAGGCTGGCAGCCCAGCCTCACCCCGCCGCGCACACCGGCACCACGTACGGCCCTTCCGGCACCACCGCGACCGCGCGATCGCCGGTGCGCGCGACGCTCGCCGCCACCGCGGCCTCGACGCTCGCTGCCGCGCCGACGCCGGTCAGCGCCAGCGCGTCCTCGTCGAGTCCCGTGGTGACCAACTGCACCTGGCCGCGCTGCAGCGACTTCGCCTGCATCTGCGTCTGCCACTCGTCGGCGTCGGCGAAGCGTTTGTGCGCGAGCGACTGCACGAAGGCGTCGGGGCCGAGTTGGACGAGTCGCTGCTGCGCGTCGCGGAAGGCGGCCGAGCCGAGGCCTTCGCGGCACGACGACGCGATCACCAGCGTGCCGCCGGGCGCGAGGATGCCGAGCGGCGCCACCATGCCCTTGATGGTCTGGTAGTACGTCGTATCCAGCGGGTGGCCGGCGGCGGTGGTCACCACGGTGCCAAAGCGCCGCGGCAGCGTCACGCACGCGCTCTGTTCGCACGCCGCGACGGCGGCGAGATGGCTCGCGATCAGCTCGCCGGCGCTGACGAACGACAGCCGCCGATGCTCGTCGAGCACGGTGTTGACGCCGAACACCGGGCCGAGCATCGCCGCGATCGCGAGCTGTTCGCGGTGCAGCGGGTTGCCCTCCAGCACGAGGTTGTCGGCGCACGGGTGCGCCATGAAGCGGTGGCTGTGGAACGTGGTGATCGTGTCGCGGTGCGCGATGCCCGGCGCGATCACCTTGCGGCCGCCGGAGAAGCCGGCCATGAAGTGCGGCTCGACGAGGCCGGTCACGACCTTGACCGCTGCGCGCGTGAAGCGGCGGTCGAGCTTGACCGGCGTGCCGTGCGGCGTGAAGCCGAGGTCGTCGTGCGCGTCGGGGTCGTCGGCGTGGTGGTTCTCGACGCGCACGTGCCGCAGCACCCACGGGTCGCCGACCAGCTCCTCGAGCTCGGCGCCGAGGTTGGGCCGGTGCATGCCGGTGGCGACCAGGACGGTGATGCGCGCGAGCGGCACGCCGGCGCGTTGCAGTTCGTCGACGATCGGTCGCAGCAGCAGCCCATTGGGCACCGGCCGCGTGATGTCGCAGATCAGGATGCAGGCCGAGTCGCCGCCGGCGGCGAAGCGATGCAGCGGCCCGCTGCCGATCGGCGCCGCCAGCGCCTGCCGCACCGCCGCCGCCGGATCGGCGAACACCGGCATCGCCGGCTTGCGCACGATCGTGACGTCGAGGTCTGCTGGCAGTTCGACCGGCAGCGTCGCGCGGCCGTAGGGGAGTTCGACGCGCATCGCCGGATTGGAGCGGCGGCCGCGGGGAAGTGCACGGTCCGCGTCGCCGCCTTGTCCGGGCCTGCCTCGCCGGCCACACTGCGCGCCGCGCTCGGCGAGTCCGGGCCGCGGCGCCCATGGGATTCCGCTACCGCAAGTCGCTCAACTTCGGCCCGTTCCGCGTCAACGTCGGCACCGGCGGCGTCGGCCTCTCGGTCGGCGGCCGCGGCTTCCGCACCGGCGTGGGCAGCAGCGGCCGCCGCTACTCGACGTTCTCGCTGCCCGGCACCGGCATCAGCTACCACCAGGGCCACGGCAAGGGCGGCTGCCTGCTGCCGCTGCTGCTGCTCGCCGGCGGCGCTGGCGCGCTGTCCCTCGTCCTCGACCTGCTCGCCTGACCATGACCAAGCTGCACTGGAAACGCACGCTGCGCACCGCCAGCTCCGAACGCTTCCTCGCGCTGCGCGACGGCCAGGACGTCGCCGCCGTCGACCTGCACCACCTCGGCAACGGCACGGTCGCCGGCACGGTGGTGCTGTTGGAGTCGGCCGGTTGGCAGGAAGCCGACGTGCCAGCGCTGCTGCAATCGCTCGACGAGGACTTCCTGCCCGACGTCGACCTCGCGCACGGCAACCTGACCTACACGGTGGTCATCGGCAAGGTGCTCGGCAACTTCGAGGCGCAGAAGGACGGCGCCTAGCCGGCGAGTCGGCGCGGCGCCGGTTCGGCGCGCGGCTTTACGTCGCCCATGCCCATCGCCGTTGCCGTTCTCGTCGCGTTCGCGGCGCTCCCCGGATCCGCGCGCGCCCAAGTGCAGAAGGAGCAGCAGAAGCTGCCGCAGCAGGACGTCGTCGACGTGCCGACGATCGGCGCGGCCTGTGCGTGAGCAACGTGTGGCAGTCGAACATGGCGCTGCGGGCCGACAAGCCGATCAGGGTCAAGGTTGGGTGGCGAACGGCAGCACGGCGCGCTCGTGCCGCAGCTCGCCGCCGAGGTCAGCGACCCTGAGGGCGGCGTGAGCGGCATTCCGCTAGTCTCTGCGCCTCGCCGTGTCGACCTACCGCCTGACGTACTGCAGCAACGTGCACGCCGCGCCCGACCTCGCGGCGGTGGCGGCGGCGCTGCGCGCGCACACGGCGCCGGTCGCCGCGGCGGCGCGCGCGGCGGGTCGGCCGATGGGCTGGGGCGGCTGGCTGCCGGACGACCTCACCGCGCGCCTGCTCGCCGAGCCGGCAGCGCGCGCCGAACTCGCGGCAGCGCTCACCGCCGCCGGCACGCCGCTGTGGACGCTCAATGCCTTCCCGTTCGGCGACTTCCACGACGCCGTGGTGAAGACCGCGGTCTACCACCCGGACTGGGGGACCGAGGACCGGTTGCAGTACACGCGCCGCTGCGCCGAGGTCGCCGCCGCGCTGGCGCCGCCGGGCGCGTGCGTGCCGATCTCGACGCTGCCGCTCGGCTACCGCGCGCCGGGCGAGCCGCCGGCCGACCTGCGCCTGATGGCGCGCAACCTCGCGCGCTGCGCCTCGGCGTTCGCCGCGTTGGAGGAGCGCACCGGCGTGCGCTGCGTGCTCGCGCTCGAACCCGAGCCCGATTGCCTCGTCGAGACCGCGGCGGCGACGGCGGCGTTCCTGGAACGCTGGCTGTTCGACGAAGGCGCGTGGACGACGGTGCCGGCCGCGGCGCTGCGCCGGCACCTCGGCGTTTGCGTCGACCTCTGCCACCTCGCCGTCATCGGCGAGGACGCGCTGGCTGCGCTCGCCGACCTCGGCGCGCGCGGCATCGCCGTGCCGAAGATCCAGGTGAGCAGTTGCCTCGAGGTGCGCGCGCCCGTGGGCCTCGACCGGCTGCTGGCGTTCGCCGAGCCGCGCTACCTGCACCAGACCGTCGCGCGCACCGGCGTGCGCGCGCTCGACCTGCCGGACGTCGCCGCCGCGCGCGCGCAGTTCGCCGCTGCCGGCGTCGTGCGTTCGCACTACCACGTGCCGCTCGACTGGGACGAGGCCGGGGCGTTTGGCAGCACCCAGCGCGAGGTCGCGCGCGTGCTGCGCGGCCTGCCGACGCTGTCCGGTTCCTTGCCGCTGCTGGAGGTCGAGACCTACACCTGGGACGTGCTCGGCGACTTCGCCGGCGCAGCGCCGCTGCACCAACGCATCGCCCGCGAGCTGGCCTGGGTCGCCGGCGAACTTGCCGCCGCCGGACTGCGCCCCGAGCCGCTATCCTCTTCGCCCCGATGATCCATCTGCGCAACGTCGAGAAGCGCTACGCCCGCGGCAGCGAGTCCGTGCTGGCGTGCGCCGTCGATCGGCTCGACATCCAGAAGGGCGAGCAGGTCGCCCTGGTCGGCCGCTCCGGCGCCGGCAAGACCACCCTGCTGCACATCCTCGCCGGCATCCTGCGGCCCGACTGCGGCGAGGTCGAGGTCGCCGGCGCGCGCCTCGACCAGCTCGGCGAGTCGGCGCGCGACCGCCACCGCGGCCGCCACATCGGCATGGTCTACCAGACCTTCAACCTGCTGCAGCCGTTCACCGCGCTGGAGAACGTGCTGCTCGGCGCGCTGTTCGGCCGCGGCGCTGGTGGCGACGCCCGCGCCCGCGCCGAGTTGCTGCTGCAGAAGGTTGGTCTCGGCGAGCGCATGCACCACCGGCCGCGCGAACTGTCGGTCGGACAGGTGCAGCGCGTCGCCATCTGCCGCGCGCTGGTCAATGACCCCGACCTCGTGCTGATGGACGAGCCGCTCGGCAACCAGGACAAGGCGACTGGCGGGCAGGTGCTCGACCTGCTGCTGCAAATCGCCCGCGACGGCAACAAGACCGTCGTGATGGTCACGCACGACCCGCAGTCGGCGACGCGCATGCAGCGCACCGTCGACCTCAGCACGCTGCGCGGCGCGGCCGTGGCCCCGGCGGCGACGGGGGGTGGCCGATGAGGCTCGTCTCGATCAGCCTGCGCAACCTGCGCATCCGCCTCGTCGCCACCGTGCTGACGATGGCGTCGATCGTCGTCGCCACCGCGCTGTACGCCGGCATCCTGACGATGGCCGAGCAGACCAAGGCCCGCTACGAGGGCAGCATCGGCGGTTACCAGGCCGTCGTCGGCCCCAAGGACGCGAGCCAACTGGAGCTGGTGCTCAACACCATCTTCAACGTCGGCGACGCGCCGGCGCTGTTCCCGCTGCAGGCGTGCATCGACCTGCGCGAGGGCAAGGGCTTCAGCCGCCGCGGGCAGGTGCGCTACGCCATCCCGCAGGCGCGCGGCGACTCCGTCAGCCGCTTCAACTTCCCCGTCGTCGCCACGCTCGACGAGATGTTCTCGGTCTACGAGTGGCAGAAGGCGCCGCTGCGCTTCGACCAGGGCCAGGGCTTCCAGTTCGGCTGGCAGGACCTCAAGGCCTTCGCCGAGGCGCTCGCCGCGCACGAGAACGCGCTGCGCGCCGGCGAGACGAGCCCGCCGCCGCGGCCGCAACTGCTGCCCGCGTGGAAGCAGTGCGTGATCGGCGCGCGCGTCGCCCGCACGCTCGGCCTCGCGGTCGGCAGCGAGGTCGTGCCGGTGCACGGCAAGATGGGGGAGTTCGGCTACCACGAGCACCCCGAGGCGACGTGCAAGGTGGTCGGCGTGCTGGCGCCGACCAACTCGCCGCTCGACACGACGATCTTCCTGCCGCTCGGCGTGCACTACCTGATCGACGGCCACGAAGGCGGCGTCTTCGTCGTGGAGATCCCGCCCGGCAAGACCCCCGACGACGCCAAGAAATTGCCGGTGAGCCCGGGGCGGCTCGGCCTGACGGCCGTGATCGTCGACCCCAAGGACCACTTCGGCGCGCGCATCCTGCGCACCGACTTCGGCTCGCGTCCGGACGCGCAGGTGGCGTGGCCGCAGGACGTGGTGCCGAAGTTCCTGCGGCAGATCGGCAACGTCGCCGACGCGCTGGCGGTGATCGCGTGGCTCGTGCTGCTCGTCGCCGCGGTGTCGATCACGGTGGCGATCTACAACACCATGAACGAGCGCCGCCGCGAGATCGCGATCATGCGCTCGCTCGGCGCGCGCCGCGTGCAGATCCTCGGCATCATCGTCGGCGAGGCGGCGCTGCTGTCGTTCTTCGGCGCGCTGCTCGGCCTCGTTGTGTGCCACGCCGCCGCCCTAGCGCTGCGCGGCCTCGTCGAGGACCAGACCGGCGTCTACCTCGACTGGTCCGTCGTGCCGGTCTGGGAACTCTGGCTGCTGCTCGGCGTCACCGCGCTCGGCGGCTGCGCCGGCCTGCTGCCGGCGGTGAAGGGGTCGATGACCCAGGTCGCCGACAACCTCGCCAACAACTACTGATCGCCGCCGTCCACCCGGGCAGACGGCCGCGCGCCGGCTCGCGCCTGCTCGCCCACCCGGCCTTCCTGCTAACATTCCGGCCCACGCCATGAAGCTCCTTCTGCCATTCGTTGCCCTGTGTGGCCTGCTCGCCGCCCAGACCCCGACCCAGGAGCCCAAGCCGGTGCCCGTGCCGGCCCCCGCGCCGAAGGTCGAACCGGCGAAGCAGGATCCGGCGAAGCAGGAACCCGCCAAGCAAGAGCCGGCGAAGAAGGACCCGGCAAAGCAGGAGCCGAAGCCCGCGGACAAGCCGCCGACGGACAAACCGGTCACCGACAAACCGGTCACCGACAATCCGGCCGGCGAAGAGCCCAAGATCGAACGCCCGTCGTCCGACCAGCCGATCCCCAAGGGCACCGATCCGGCGGACATCGCCCTGATTCGCAGCGCCGAGCAGATGCTGCAGGCCGAGAAGCGCCTCGCCGACGAGATCAAGGCCGGCAAGATCACCGGCCTCGACAAGATCCTGCCGTTCGACGAGCTCGACAGCTGGCCCTACGAGGACGGCCTCAAGGGCATGCCCAAGCGCGTCAAGGAACTCGATGGCAAGAAGGTCCTGATGACCGGCTTCATGCTGCCGATCGACGAGGTGCAGAACATCAAGGAGTTCCTGCTCGTCAAGTCGCTGTGGTCGTGCTGCTACGGCCAGCCGCCGGACATCCACGGCATCGTTCGCGTGGTGATGCCCAAGGGCAAGACGACCGACTACTTCTTCGATCCGCTGAAGATCGTCGGCACCTTCAAGGTCGAGGCGACGGTGATGGACGGCTACTGCGTCGACATCTACCAACTACAGGTCGAGAGCCTGGAAGCGCTGCGCTTCAAGTGATGGTGGCCAAGCCCTGAACGGGCGGATCGGCGCCGCGCCGGCGGCACGGCGCCAACGCGGCGTTTGGCGGGCCAAGTTGGAGCGTGTCGATGGCGTTCCATCGCGGCGACCGCAGCGCCGCGCCTGCGTCGCGCTGCCCTTCTCCCTGGCCTTCGCCGCCGCGGCGCGGCGGTTGGCTGTCGTCGTGCGCCCGCGTCGTTGTCGAGCGGGAGTGGCTGGCGCGCCCGGTTCTTGGCTTCGTCGACGAAGCGCAGGTGGCCGTTAGGATGGCGAAGCGCCGCAAGCGCAAGCCGAACCGCGCTGAAGCGCGGCGTCTCATGCGACACATCCCCTTCGTCCGGATGGCCGCGCGTCAGGCGCGGCGACGAAAAAGTAGCCGGGGGTCAAACTTCGGGAAAAGGGGAAGAAGGAGAGTCAAGTTTTTACGTCCGTCGCGGACAACCCCCGGCCATGTGTCGTCTCGCGCCTGAAAGCATCGCTCGTCGAGCGAGTTCGTGCGCGGTGATGTGGTGTTTCGTGCTCCCTCTGGCGAACAGGCGATGAAGTGCGTCGACGCGAGCGATTCGGTGGTTCGTCGGACGCGACAGGCTGAAGGCAAGGTACCTCGTCGACTTCCGAAGTCAAACTACATCTTGTGGTCGCAGCGGTGCGACACACAGTCTCTATGTGCGCGTAAGGCGCAGGGCGCTGCCCTGCAGCATCGCGCGCCAACCGGCAGGAACCACCGTTGTCGCCGTCGGTTCCTCCACCACGGCAGGTCCGACGACGCCGGCGCTGCGGACGTCGGCGCGCATGACAACTCGAACCTTCTTGCCACCGAGAGGCGCCCGTCGCATGGCAATCCTTCCCTGCTGGCCGGGGTCGCCCGTGTGCTCGACGTAGGTCGGTAGGCTGCGCCGCGGCGCTTCGGCGCGGGCGGTCAGCCGCACCACCTCGATCGCCGCCGGCAGCGCGAAGCCGTAGCGACGCTGATGCTCGCGAGCGAACGCCGCCACAAGGCGCCGGTCGGCGCGCAGGCGCAGGCAGGCGCCCTGGCCGGCGTAGCGCACGTGGGCGACTACGTTGGTGCGGCCGCGGACGCCCAGCGCGCGGCGCGCTGCGTCGGCGAGTTCGCGGGCCAGGCGCAGCACGCGCGGCAGCGTGTTGGCGTCGAGCACGGCGTGGCAGGCGACGCTGCGCTCGCTGCCCTCGCCGGCGAGCGCCAGGCCCAGCGCCGAGAACGCGCCGGGCAATGGCGGCACGTACGCCGCCGGCATGCCCAGGCGTGCGACGAGGCCGGTGGCGTGCAGGCCGCCGGCGCCGCCGTAGGCGACGAGCGGCACGTGCGCCGGATCGACGGCGCGCTCCGCGGTGATCGCGAGCACTGCGCGGGCCATCGTCGCATCGGCGATCTGCAGCACGCCGCGCGCGGCGGCGAGCGGCGACAGTCCGGCCTTGCGCCCGAGCCGTTCGAGCGCGCGCACGGCCGCGTCGACGTCGATCGGGAAGCCGCCGCCAAGCAGCGTGTCGGGGCCGAGGTGGCCGAGCGCCACGTGCGCGTCGGTCACCGTCGGCTGGTCGCCCGTGCCGTAGCACGCCGGGCCGGGGTCCGCCCCGGCGCTTTGCGGGCCGACGCGCAGCGCGCCGCCCTGGTCGACGTAGGCGATGCTGCCGCCGCCGCAGCCGACGGTGTGCACCGGCACGCTCGGCAGCGGCATCGGCAGGCCGGCGATGGCGCCGTCCTCGTGCACGGCCGCGCCGTCCTCGACGAGGCAGACGTCGGCGGAGGTGCCGCCCATGTCGAATGCCGCGCCGCGCGGCAGGCCGAGGTGCGCGAGCAGTTGCGCCGTCGCGAGCACGCCGCCGGCCGGGCCCGAGAACAGCGCCCGCGCCGGGAATCGCTGCGCTTCGTCGGGCGTCAGGATGCCGAGGCTCTGGCGCAGCAGGCGCAGCGCGCCGTTGCCGAGGCCGGCCGCGAGCCGCGCGGTGTAGCGGCCGACGACCGGCGCGATCGCGGCGTTGAGGATCGCGGCGGTGAAGCGCTCGTACTCGCCGGTCGCCGGGTGCAACTCGGCGCTCGTCGTCACCGGCACGTCGGGCAGCGCCGCGCGCAGCGCGCGCGCCAGCGCCTGTTCGTCGGCGTCATCGTCGGGAGCGTGCAGCAGGCCGATGGCGACGGCCTCAGGGCGCAGTTTGCGCACGGCGGCGACGACGCGCGCGATCTCGGCGCGCGCGAGCGATTGGTCGACGACGCCGCCCGGGCCGCGCCGACAGCGCGCGCCGACGCGCAGCTCGCGCGGGGCCGGCGGCACGGCGCGCTGCGGCGCCAGCGCGTACAGGTCGGCGCGTTCCTGCCGACCGATTTCGACCAGGTCCTCGCAGCCGGCGTTGGTGACGAACGCCGTCCGGGCGAGGTCGCCGGTCAGCACGGCGTTGAGGCCCACCGTCGTGCCGTGCACGACGTCGACTGGCTCGGTCGGCGTGCGCCGCACCGCGGCGACGCCGCGCAGCACCGCCTGTGACGGGTCGCGCGGCGTGCTCGGCAGCTTGTGCACGAGCACGCCGTCGCGCCGCCAGCGGACCACGTCCGTGAACGTCCCGCCGGTGTCGATGCCGATGCGCGCTGCCATGGAGTGCCGCACCGTAGCGGCTGCCGGCGCGGCGGTCATCGGTCGCGCCGCTGCCCTTCGCCGTCGACGCCGCCGTGCTTGGCGCATACCCTCATGCGCCGATGTCCCTCGCCCTGGTCTGCCTCGGCGCCTTCCTGCTCGGCGCCGTGCCGTTCGCGCTGCTCGTCGTCCGCGTCGGCAAGGGCGTCGACGTGCGCACGGTCGGCAGCGGCAACGTCGGCGCGACCAACGCCAGTCGCGCGTTCGCGACACGGCGCGGCCAGCTGACCGCGTTCCTCGGCATCTACCTGCTGGATGCCATGAAGGGCTTCGCGCCGGCGCATTGGGGGCCGCAACTGGCGCAGGCCGTCGGCGACGATGCGATCGTTGCCGGCGTTGCCGCCGGGTTCTGCGCCATCCTCGGTCATGTGTTCACGCCGTTCCTCGGCTTCCGCGGCGGCAAGGGCGTCGCCACCGCGACCGGCGCGCTGTTCGCGCTCGACTGGCGCGTCACCGCCATCGCCATCGGCGTGTTCTTCGTCGTGCGCCTGCTGACCGGCCACGTCTTCTTCGGCAGCATCGCGCTCGGCTTCGCGCTGCCGGTCGCCGCGTGCGCGCTCGCGCCCGACGCGGCGTTCGCGGCCCGCCTGCCGTTCACCGCGCTGTGCCTGCTGCTAGCGGCGTTCCTGCTGTGGACGCACCGCAGCAACCTGCGCAAGCACTTCGCCGGCAAGGCGACGGGGGCGGCGTGAAGTTCGCCGTCCTCGGCAACGGCGGCTTCGGCACGGCGATGGCCCTGACGCTCGCGCGCGCCGGCCACGCCGTCGCACTGTGGGGCCACGACGCCGCCTACACGGCCACGATCGCGTCGACGCGCCGCAACCCGCGCTACCTCGACGGCGTCGTCCTGCCCGACGCGATCGCGGTGACCGCCGACGAGCGCGCAGCGCTCGCCGGCGCCGACGTCGCATTGGTCGCGGTGCCGACGCAGCACGTGCGCGGCGTCATGCAGCGGCTGGCGCCCGCCGTGCCGCGCGCGGCCCGCCTTGTGTCGTTGGCCAAGGGACTCGAGCAGGCGACCGGCAAGCGGCCGACGCAGGCGCTGCTCGATGTCGTCGGCGGCCCCGAGCGCATCTTCGCGCTGTCGGGCCCGAGCCACGCCGAGGAGATCGCGCGCGAGTTGCCGACGACGGTCGTGATCGCCGGCCACGACGACGGCGAACTGCAGAAGCTGCAGACGGCGCTGCAAACCAAGGCGTTCCGCGTCTACCGCAACCACGACGTGCCCGGCCTCGAGCTGTGCGGCGCGCTCAAGAACGTCATGGCGCTCGCCGCCGGCATCGCCGACGGGCTCGGCTACGGCGACAACGCCAAGGCCGCGATCCTGACGCGCGGCCTCGTCGAGATGCAGCGCTTCGGCCTCGCCGCCGGCACCGACCAGCGCACGTTCTTCGGCCTCGCCGGCGTCGGCGACCTCGCGGTCACCGCGTTCTCGCGCCATGGCCGCAACCGCGCGTTTGGCGAACGCATCGGCCGCGGCGAGACGCTGCAGCAGGCGCTCGCCGCCTCGCCCAAGGTCGCCGAGGGCGTCTGGACGTCGCAGGTCATCGTCGAACAGGCGCGCCTGCTCGACGTCGACATGCCGATCGCCGGCGCGGTTGCGCGCGTGCTGTTCGACGGGCTGGCGCCGCGCGACGCCGTGCGCGCGCTGATGGACCGCGACCCCAAGGCCGAGGCGTGAGCGCTGCGGCCGGAGCGGCGAGGTAGGGCGCGCGATGGTCTTCGCGTCGTTCTTCTTCCTGTTCTGGTTCCTGCCGGTCTTCCTGGCCGTCTACGCCGCGGCGCCGCCGCGCTGGCGCAACCTCGCTTTGACGCTCGGCAGCCTCGTGTTCTACGGCTGGTGGCGGCCGCACTACGTGCTGCTGATGCTGCTGTGCGTCGCGCTCGACTACGGCGCGGCGCGGGCGATGGGCCCGAAGGACAGCGGCCGCAACCGCCGCTTCTGGGTCGTCTTCGCCGTGGTCACCAACCTCGCGCTGCTCGGTTGGTTCAAGTACGCCAACCTGCTGGTCGGCAGCTGGAACGCGGTCGCGCCGTGGCCGGTCGAATGGGAACAGGTGCTGCTGCCCATCGGCATCTCGTTCTTCACCTTCCAGGCGATGAGCTACGTGATCGACGTGCACCGCGGCGACGTGCCGCCGGAGCGGTCGTTCCTCGACCTGCTGTGCTATGTGTCGATGTTCCCGCAACTCGTCGCCGGGCCGATCGTGCGCTACGGCGACGTGCGCCGGGAACTGCACGAACGCAGCGTCGACCTGCGCATGGCGAGCGACGGCGTGTTCCTGCTGGCGCTCGGCTTCGCCAAGAAGGTGCTGATCGCCGACGCCGCCGGCGAACTGGTCGACGCCGTCTACGCGCTCGACGCCCCGGGCGCGGCGGCGGCGTGGGCCGGCGCGGTCGCGTACGCGGTGCAACTGTACTTCGACTTCTCGGGCTACAGCGACATGGCGATCGGGCTCGGGTTGCTGCTCGGCTTCCGCTTCCCGCCGAACTTCCTGTCACCGTACCGCGCGCACAGCATCACCGAGTTCTGGCGCCGCTGGCACGTCAGCCTGTCGTCCTGGCTGCGCGACTACCTGTACGTGCCGCTCGGCGGCAACCGCCGCGGCGAGGCGATCGCGCAGCGCAACGTGATGATCACCATGCTGCTCGGCGGCCTGTGGCACGGCGCGTCGTGGACGTTCCTGCTGTGGGGCGGGTGGCACGGCTTGTGCCTGGCGCTCGAACGGCGGCTGGGCAAGTCGACGCCCTACGGCTGGCTGCCGCGGCCGCTGCAGGTGGCGCTGACCTTCCTGATCTGGACGCTCAGCCTCGTGCTGTTCCGCTGCCAGACGATGGGCGAGTTCGGCCAGATGGTCGCCGGCATGCGCGGCGCCAATGGCGTCGGCGTCCTGCCGGACCTCGGCCAGCGCGCGCCGGACGCCGCCATCGCGCTGATCGCCGGACTCGGCATCGCTTTCTTCCTGCCGCGCAGCGACCAACTGGTCGCGCGCTGCCACCCGCTGGTCATGCTCGGCGCGCTGCTGGCGTTCGTCGTCGCGATCGCGCAACTGCTCGGCCAGGACATGGTCGCCTTCCTCTACTTCCAGTTCTGACGGCCATGACGACCCTCGAAGCCGCCGCCGCGCCGCAGACGCCCGCCCAGTGGGCCGTGCGCTGGTTCGCCGTCATCGCGATCGGCGGGCTGTTCGCGTCGGCGCCGCTCGCGCACCTCGTCTGGCACGGGCTGCTCGGGCGCGACGAGTCGCTGCTGCCGCTGCGCACGCAGACCAAGGCGCCGACACCGGCGATCGCCGCGGCGCTCGACGGCAGCTGGATGGCGCAGCTCGAGAAGCACCTGCGCGAGGACGCGCCGGCGACGTTCTGGCTGCGCGCCAATTGGAACGAACTGCGCTACCGGCTGGGCGTGCCGCGCGGCAACGACGTGCGCGTCGGCCGCGATGAGTGGTTGTTCCTCGACTACGCGACCAGGATCGACTTCGCCGCGTGGCAGCGCTCGGCGCCGGCGCGGCGGGCCTTCCTGGCCGGCGTCCGCGACCAGGTGAAGGCTGCCGGCGCCGAACTGGTGATCGCGCTCGTGCCCGACAAGGAGCGCGTGCACGCGGAGAAGTGGGCGCCGGACGGCGTGCTGCCGGCGGCGAAGGCGGGCTGCTACGCCGCTGGGCTGGCCGAGTTCGCCGAGCTGGGCATCCCGGCCGTCGACCTCGCCGCGGCCATGGCAGCGGCGCGGGCCGCGGATCCGACGGCGCCGCTCTACTACCGCGGCGACACGCACTGGCGGAAGGAGGGCGCGCTCGCCGCCGGCGCCGCGACGGCAGCGTTCCTCGAGGCCCGCTACGGCGAGGCGCTCGGACCGCGCACGCCGATGGCGTTGAGCGGTGTCACGGCGACGCGCCTCGTCGGCGACATCACTGCCAACCTCGGCCTCGCCGTCGTCGACGTCCCCGACCCTGCCTCCGCGCTCGGGCTGCGCCGGCCCGTGCCGCTGAGCCTGCTCGCCGACCGCCTCGCGGAGACGCGCGAGTACTACGGCGTCGAACTCAGCACGCCGACCGGTCGCATCGGCATGGACGGCAAGGACGACACGGCGTCGGTCTGGCTGATCGGCACCAGCTTCGCGCACGACAACGGCGCCAACGCCGTCGCCCTGCACCTCGGCCGGTCGATCCGCACGACGGTGGTGATCGGCGCGTCGGGCCTCGAAGCCATGCGCGAGGCGCGGCCGGCGATCCGGCCGGGCCAGCGCGCCAAGGTCGTGCTGTGGGAGATCGTCGAACGCAGCTACTTCTCGGCGGAGTGGTGGGCGCCCAAGCGCTGATGGCACGCGCGTTCGCCGGCCCGTTGAGCCGCCACTTCGGCGGCAACCCCGCCGACGCGCTGCGGCTGCGCGCCGGCGTCGAGGCCTGGCGCGCCGACCTGCGCGCGTCGGTCGCGGCCAAGGTCGGCGAGCAGTTGGCGTGGGACGAAGCCAGCGACGAAGCGTTCGCCGCTGACCTCGGCGACAGCGGCTTCCTCGCCGTCCGCCTGCTCGGCCTGCTCGCCGACCGCGCCGAGCTGGACTGGCCGGCGACCGTGCCGCCGCTGCTCGAACTCGACCGCGACTGGCGCGAGGCCGCCGCGGCCAAGTTCGCGCGCAGCCGCTACGGCCAGTTGCTGGCGTGCACGATCTGGCTGCCGGGCGACTATCCGGTGACCTTCCGCGTGCCGATGCCCGACGGTGAGACCGCCGAGTTCGGCTCGGTCGGCGTGCTGCACGACCAGCTGCGCTGGCTCAACCAGCGCACCTTCCAGGCCGACGCCGACGTGCTGGCCGGTTGGCGCGACAACGCAGCGCCGGCGGGCGGCGAGTTCGTCGCCGCCGCCCAGCGCGGGCTCGCGGCGATGACCGCCGCGGCGGCGTTCGCGCAGCAGGCGCGGCTGCCGCTGGTCGTCACGCTGCCGTGAGCGCTGCGGCGCGAGCGGCGGGCCGGCGCCCGCGCGCGGTCACTTGAGCGCCGCGTAGACGCGGTGCACGTCGTCGTTCTCATCGAGGCGCTCGAGGAACGCCGCCACGCGCGCGCGGTCGTCGGTCGCCAGGTCGAGCGGGTCCTTGCCGCGGTAGCCGAGTTCGGCGGTGGTCACGCTCCAGCCGAGCTTCTTCAGCGCCTCGGCGACCGGGTACATGTCGGTGCGCTCGGTGAAGAAGCGGCCGCCGGACTCCTCCTCCTTGGCGCTCTCCAGCTTCTCGACGTCCTGCGCGCCGGCCTCGATCGCCGCCGACTCCAGGTCCTGGCCGGCCTTCGGGTGCGTCGCCTCGACGATGCCGACGTGGTCGAACAGGAACATCACCTTGCTGCCGAACTGCGCGTCCTTGAACAGCATCCGGATGTCCGGCGCCGTGCGGTTGCGGTTCTCGGTCAGGCACTCGATGACGACTGGCACGTTGCACGGTCCCATGCCCTCGTAGGTGACCAGCTCGAAGTTGACCGCGTCGTCACCCTGGCCGGAGCCCTTCTTGATCGCGCGGTTGATGACGTCGTTGCTGACCGACTGCTTGCGCGCGGCCTCGACGGCCAGCGACAGGCGCGGGTTCATCGCCGGATCCGGCACGCCCATCTTCGCCGCGACCATGATCTCGCGGACGAGCTTGGACGTCAGCTGCGCCCGGCGGTTGGCGGTGACCTCTTTCTTGGCGTGCAGCCACTGGCGGCCCATGTGCGTTCTCGATGCTCCTTTGCGGGGCGGCCATGGTGCAGAAGCGTTCCGCGGCAGGCAAGGGGGCGCGCGCGTCTCGCCGCGTTCCGACCGCACATCGTCGGTGCCTTGGGCGGGCCGGCGCGCTACCGTGCGCCGGCTCGTTTCCTCTCCCCTCGTTCCGACAGGAGCCACCGCGTGACCTCTGCCTCTGCCGCGCCCGCCCAGGGCCACCCGCCCGGCCTGTACATGATGTTCTTCGCCGAGCTGTGGGAGCGCTTCTGCTACTACGGCATGCGCGCGCTGCTGGCGCTGTACGTCGTGCAGCAGTTCGGCAAGCCGCAGGACGAGGCCTCGCTCGCCTACGGCGCCTTCACCGCGCTGGTCTACGCGACCGGCATCTTCGGCGGCTACGTCGCCGACAAGGTGCTCGGCTACCGCCGCTCGATCATCCTCGGCGGCATCGTCATGGCGGCGGGCGAGTTCGCGCTGCTGATCCCGACCGAGACGGCGTTCCTGTTCGGCCTCGCCGGCGTCGTCGTCGGCAACGGCCTGTTCAAGCCGAACATCAGCTCGCTGGTCGGCAAGCTCTACGAGCAGGGCGATCCGCGCCGCGACGGCGGCTTCACGATCTTCTACATGGGCATCAACCTCGGCGCGCTGTTCGCGCCGGTGGTGTGCGCGTGGATGTCGCTGCAGATGGGCACGGTCGGCGCCGACGGCGTCGTCACGCCCGACTACCGCTGGGGCTTCGGCCTCGCCGGCGCCGGCATGCTGCTCGGCATCCTGGTGTTCTGGCTCGGCGGCGCGCTGCTGCAGGGCAAGGGCGGCACGCCGCCCGGCAAGGAGGGCGTCGGCCCGGTCGCGCTCGTCGTCGCCGCCTGCATGGCGCTGACGCCGCTCGTCTACCTGCTGCTCGACAACAAGGGCGTCGCTTCGAAGCTGCTGCAGGTCTTGTCGGCGCTGATGGTCGGCTACCTGCTGTTCACCGGCGCCAAGCTCGGCAAGGTCGTCATGCAGCGCATCCTGGCGCTGATCGTCCTGCTGTTCGTCAACGCGCTGTTCTGGGCCTGCTTCGAACAGGCCGGCAACTCGCTCAACTTCTTCGCGCAGGACCACGTCGGCAACTTCGGCTCGTTCCAGTTCGAGTGGTTCCAGTCGGTCAATCCGGTCTACATCATCACGCTGGCGCCGGTGTTCGCGTGGCTGTGGGTGTGGCTCGACCGCACCAACCGCAATCCGTCGATCCCGGCGAAGTTCGGCCTCGGCCTGATCCAGGTCGGCCTCGGCTTCGCGTTCCTGCTGTTCGCGATCGACAACTTCGAGTCGAAGTCGGCGGCGATGTTCGTCGGCCTGTTCGTCGTCTACCTGCTGCACACGACGGGCGAACTGTGCATCTCGCCGGTCGGCCTGTCGATGGTGACCAAGCTGGCGCCGGCGCACATGACCGGCGTGGTGATGGGCGCGTGGTTCCTGTCGATCTCGATGGGCAACCTCGTCGCCGGCCTGTTCAGCGCGCTCGCCGGCGCGACGGCCGAGCCCGGCGCGGGCGCGCCGCTCAGCGGCTACGTCGCCGCCTACACGCCGATCACCTGGATGGCGATCGGCGCCGGCGTGGTGCTGCTCGTGCTCAGCAAGCCGCTCAATCGCTTGATGCACGGCATCAAGTGAGCCGTGCCGCCTGACCCCGCACGCCGCCGTCGCTGACGGCCGCGTTCGTTTCACGCCGACCCCTCGCGCCGCTCCCTCGTTCCGTCCCCGCCCCGTACCCGTCGCCCCGCTCCTTCCATGACCTCCGCCGCCCAATCCCCCGGCTCAATGTTCACCGGCCACCCGCAGGGCCTGTACCGCCTGTTCTTCATCGAGATGTGGGAGCGCCTCGCCTTCTACACGATGGTCGGCGTGCTGCTGCTGTACGCGACCGACACCGAGAGCGGCGGCCTCGGCTGGTCGAAGGCCGACGGCAACGAGATCTACGGCATCTACCTCGCGTTCGTGTACTTCACGCCGTACCTCGGCGGCCTGCTCGCCGACCGCTTCCTCGGCTACCGCAAGTCGGTGCTGATCGGCGGCCTGTTGTTCGCGAGCGGTTTCTTCCTGCTCGCCACGGGCCAAGGCTGGTCGTTCCCGGTCGGCCTCGTGCTGTTGTGCATGGGCAACGGCTTCTTCAAGCCGAACATCAGCGCGATGGTCGGCAACCTGTACCCGAAGGGCGACCCCAAGCGCGACGCCGGCTTCAACATCTTCTACATGGGCATCAACGTCGGGGCGTTCTTCGCGAACTTCCTCGTCGCCTACATGCGCAACGCCTTCTGGTGGGAGATGGTCTTCCTCGCCGCCGGCGTCGGCATGCTGCTCTCGGTGGTGATCCTCGGCGCGTCGTGGAACGTGCTCGCGCGCGCCGACCGCACGCCGGGCACCAACCCCGGCGACACGTCGTTCCGCGAGATCCTGCTGAAGATCCTCGGCCCGGCGCTGCTGTTCGGCGTCGCCGGCTGGGCGCTCGCCGTCTACGTGCTGCCGGGCGGCCTGACCAAGCTGGTCAAGCCGACCGACTTCGGCTTCCTGATCGGCGCGATCCCGATCCTGCTGTTCTTCGCGCGCCTGTCGCAGCGCGCCGAGCCGGCGGAGCGGCCGGGCCTCAAGGCGCTGATGCCGATCTACCTCGCCGGCGGCACGTTCTTCATGGTGCTGCACCTCAACGGCAGCGCCATGACGACGTGGGCCAACGACACCACGGCGCGCCACCTCGGCCAGAAGGACCCGGTCGTCGCCGTCGCCGACAGCGTGGTCGTCAACGGCAAGACGGTGTTCGCCGGCGAGGCCTACCCCGGCTACTACGGCAACGCCGCCGCCGACGTGCCGCGCCCGGCGAAGTCGACGCTGCTGCCGATCGCGACGCTGGCGCAGGCGCGCATGTTCGGCCAGAAGCGCCTCGACGACGCCAGCCTCGCCGAGCTGCGCGCCAAGTTGCCGGCCGACGTCGCCGTCGAGGCGCTGCCGCTGCAGGGCGAACTGACCGCTGAGCAGAAGGCGTGGAAGCGCTTCGCCTGCGACGTGTTCCCCAAGGTCACGGTCAAGGAGGACGTCGACTCGCACGGCTTGCCGATGGTCTCGGTGACCGTCGACGGCGGCGCGTCGGCGACCCAGCGCGTCGCGTTCGTGCGCGCCGACGGCGGCGCGCGCTTCGCCGCGTATCTCGTCACCCAGGACGCCTTCGACGCGCTGTACGCCGGCAACCCGCCGACGCTGCCGCCGGGCCAGTACCTGCGCACGGCCAACAGCGAGCTCTACCAGTCGTGGAACGCGCTGTGGGTCATCCTGATGACGCCGGTGGTGATGATCGCGTTCGCGCGCATGATGCAGCGCGGCGTCGACTTCAGCACGGCGCGCAAGATCCTCGCCGGCATGGTCATCACGGCGCTGTCGGCGCTGTTCATGGCGCTCGCGGGCTCCGTTTCCGGCGACGGCGCGGCGAAGGTCAGCGGTCTCTGGCTGATGGGCTTCTACGCGATCGTCACGGTGGGCGAGTTGTGCCTGTCGCCGATGGCGCTGTCGCTGGTCACCAAGCTGAGCCCCAAGCGCTTTGTCGGTCTGACGATGGGCGGCTGGTTCTTCGCCACGGCGGTCGGCAACAAGTTCTCCGGCTTCCTCGGCGTGCTGCAGGGGGCGATGCCGCCGACGCTGTTCTTCCTGGTGATCGCCGGCGCCGCCGCCGCGGTCGCGCTCTACATCAAGGCCGTGCTGCCGCGCCTGGACGCTGCCATCAAGCAGTACGGCGCGTGACCGGCGCGAGTCCGCCGACGACCCCCTGGTCGCGGCGGCCCGCCGCGGGCACGATCCGCGCATGCCCCTCGTCCGTCTGCAGACCCTGATCGACCGGCTCGAAGCGCTGCCACCCGGCGGCGTCACGGTGCCGGCGGTCGAGGCGATCCTCGCCGACGGAACTCTCGACGAACGCGAACTGCAGCGTTTCGTCGGCACGCTGCCGCACAAGTACGCGCGCCGCAAGGTGCACCGTAGCCGCTGGTTCGACGTCATGGCGCTGACCTGGGCGCCGGGCCAGTTCACGCCGATCCACAACCACGCCGGCAACTGCGGCTGGGTGCGGCTGGTGCGCGGCCAGATCGCCGAGGAGACCTTCAGGCAGGTGCCCGGTGGCTCGCTGCCCGACGCTGGCGTCGCCGGCGAGGTTGGCGACCGCGGCGGCAACGTCGGCCTCGAGCTCACCGGCGCTGGCGTGATCAGCGCGGTCGGCGCCGTCGCCACCGCCGACCGCGTGCGCGCGATCCATCGCCTCGGCAATCCCGCGAGCCCGGGCGGCGACGTCACCGTGACGCTGCATGTCTACTCGCTGCCGCACGACCGCTGTCTGACGTTCGACGCCGAGCGGCGCACGGTCTCGGTCCGCGAACTCGCCTACGACCCCGAGCCGGTCTGAGCATGGCGTACGTGTGCCTGCCCACAGCCGAGCCGGCGCGCCTCGACGCGCTCGACGGCCTGCGCGGCTTCGCGATCCTCGCGGTGGTCGCGTTCCACGCGATGTTCCTCGACGTCGGGCTGCTCGGCGCCGTGCGTCCGGCCCCGACCGACTTGTACCCGACGTTCGCGCTGCTCGGCTGGTGCGGCGTCGACGTGTTCTTCGTGCTCAGCGGCTTCTTGATCACCGGCATCCTGCTGCGCACCAAGGGCGCGCCGGGGTACTTCCGCAACTTCTACGCACGGCGGGTCCTGCGCATCTTCCCGCTGTACTACCTCGTCGTCGGGCTGCTGCTGTTCGCGCTCGACCGGCCGGCGACGACCGGGGCGGAGAAGGCCTCTTACCTGCTGTACTACCAGAACGTCCGCTACGCGCTGTGCGGCGAAGGCACGTTGGATCCGGCGCGGCTGATCACGTGGTCGCTGGCGATCGAGGAGCAGTTCTATCTCGTGTGGCCGACGGTCGTCTGGCTGTGCTCGCGACGGGCCCTGGCGCGCGTCTGCATCGCGACCATCGTCGTCGCGACCGCGTTGCGCCTGGGGCTGCTGGCTGGCGGGTTGCAGACGACGCACTTCCTGACGCCGTGCCGGCTCGACACGCTCGCCGCCGGCGCGCTGCTGGCGTTGGTCCCGCCGCCGCCGCGCTGGTTTGGCGTCGCGTGCGCGTGGCTCGGCTTCGGCGGCCTGCTGGCGATCGCACGGCTGACCGGCGCCTCGTTCCCCCCGGCGATCCCGATGCAGCGCTGGGGTCTGCTGGCGGCGCTAGCGTTCGCGGTCGGCTTGCTCACCCTCGCGCGCCAGCCCGGGCTCGTGGCGTCGGTGTGCCGCTTTGCGTCGCTGCGCGCGCTCGGGCAGGTGAGCTACTGCGTCTACCTCGTGCACTTCCTCGTGCTCGACGTGCTGACCCGCGGCGTGCTGGCGCTGCCCGATGGCACAAAGCAGACGATCGCCAGCGTGTTGCCGGCGCAGGCGATCGCGGCGTTGCTGGGGCTGTGCTGCCTGTGCGGCAGTTGGCTCGTCGCGGCGATCAGCTGGCGGCTGTTCGAGGCGCCGATCCTGCGGCTCAAGCGCTTCTTCCCGAGCGGCGGCTGAGCGGTCCGGCGCCGGCGCAGAAAGGCGCGCGGCTCACAGCGTGATCACCTTCGCCGCGCGGTCGAGTTCGCGCACGATCGCGTCCATGTCGCCGACCTTGCCGGCCGCCGGTGTGACGCCGAAGTGCTGGACTTGGGACTCGGGGCTTGGGACTCGGGACTCGGGTTGCGTGGTGGCTCGGTTGAGACTCGCGGAGCCGCTCGATGCCGTGCTGCGTTGGAACGGTTCCGGTTCCGGCTGCGGTTGCATTGGATCTCCTTCTTCCCAGGCCTTCGGAGTGGCTGGGGTGAGGTTGGAGTCGCATTGGTGCACGGAGGGTTTCTGGCCGGGTGTGGCGGAGAGGCGGGGCGGGCGGGCGGGCCGGCTGTCATGCCGTTCGTCCGCGACGCGGCGAACTTCACGCGTGTCGCGGCGACCGACGGGCCAAGTCGGAGCGGTTTGGACACGGGGTCAGATGCCTCTTGGGCGCAACGGCGACGCCAACCGCAGCGGCTAGGGCGTTGAAGGGCTGGGAGGGACAGGGAACGGAAGTCGCGTCGACTAGCGTTCCAAGTTGGAGCGCGATGGACACGCGTCGACCAGCGTTCCAAGTTGGAGCGCCACAGACCCCCCGACGCGCTCGCCGATCCGGAGCGTCCTTCAGCCCGTCGGATCGTGCCCCTCCGAGAACGGCAGCGCCGCGAGGAACTTCCGCCCATACCCCTTCGTCCGCACCCGCGGGTCGAGCACCACGACCTTGCCGCGGTCCTGCGCGCTGCGGATCAACCGTCCGAAGCCCTGCCGGAACTTCAGGATCGCCTCGGGCAGCGAATGCTCCCCGAATGGATCGCGCCCCTGCTGCTTGATCAGCGCCAACCGCGCCTGCACCAGCGGGTGCCCGGGGCTCGCGAACGGCAGCTTGGCGATGATCACCAGCGTCAGCGCGTCGCCGCGCAGGTCGATGCCTTCCCACAGCGTGTCGGTGCCGATCAGCACCGAGGTCGGCTCGGCGCGCTTGCGCTCCAGCAGCTTCTGCAGCGGCCCTTCGCCCTGCACCAGCAGTTCGATGCCTGCCATGGCCAACGCCGGCCGCAGGTGCGCGGCGACCCCGCGCACGAGATCCCACGAGGTGCACAGGATCAGCGCGCGGCCGCCATTCGCCAGCACGTGCCGCTCGCACTGCTCGACCACCGCGGCGCGGTACGCCGTCGCGTCGCTCGGATCGGGCATCGCCTCCGGGATCGCCATCTGCACCGCGCGGTCGTAGTCGAACGGCGAGCCGACGCGCAGCGTGTCGGCCTTGTCGATGCCGAGCTGCTGGCGCAGCCAGCGGAACTCGCCGTCGTCGGGCACGCCGAGCGTCGCCGAGGTCAGGATCGCCGTCGGACCGTTGGTGAACAGGTGCTGGCGCAGCGCCGCCGACACGTCGAGCGGCGCGCCGCACAGTTGCGCGCCGTGCCGGCCCGGCTCGATCCAGCGCACCAGCGGTGTTGGCGACTCCGGGTTGTGCGTGCACAGCGCGCGCAGCGTCGCGCACAGCGCATCGAGGCCGTTGGCGCGCGCCTGCAGCTCCATCTGTGCGTCGACTGCCGTCGCGCGCACAGCCGACTGGCCGAGCTCCATGCTCAGCGCGCGCAGCGCCGGCGACAGCGGCTCCTCGATCGCTTCCTCGTGCAGCGGCAGGCCCTCTTCCTTGCCACCGCGCTGCAGCCGGTCGTCGAGGTCGGTGAAGAACGACTCGCTGTGTTGGTGCGCTTCCTCCCACAACAGCATCGCCGCCTGAGTGCCGTGGCGCGCCAGCAGGCTGCGGGCGTTGCGGCGGCCGTGCAGGCGGCGCAGGTGCCAGCCGACGGTCGAGCGGCTGATGCGCAGGCCGAGGCTTTCGGTGGCGGTGCGTTCGAGGTGGTGCGCCTCGTCGAAGATCACGACGCGATGCGGCGGCAGGTACGACGCGCCGGCGATGCGCAACGCTAGATCGGCGAAGTACAGCGCGTGGTTGACGATCAGCACCTGCGCCGTCTGCATGCGTCGGCGCGCGCGCTGCCAGTGGCAGTGGTCGTAGTGCTTGCAGGCGCGGTTCAGGCAGTTGCCGTGCTCGGCCTGCACCGCTTCCCAGACCTCCGGCAGCGGCTGGAAGTCGAGCTCCTGGCGTGTGCCTTCCTTGGTCGCCAGCGACCAGTCGACGATGCGCCGCAACTGGGCGTGCTTCTCCGGGTCGTCGAGCAGTTCCTGCTCGCGCTCGGCCTGGTGCATGCGCCGCAGGCAGACGTAGTTGTTGCGGCCGATCGCGGTCACCGAACTCCACTCGAATGGCAGCACCGCGTGCAGGAACGGCAGATCCTTGTGCTCCAGTTGTTCCTGCAGCGCGATCGTGCGCGTCGACACCACGATCGGGCCCTCGCCCTGGTGCGCGTCGGCGTGCACGGCCGCCGGCAGCAGGTAGGCGAACGACTTGCCGGTGCCGGTGCCGGCCTCGGCGATCAGGTGGCGGCGCTCGCGCAGCGCCGTCTCGACGGCCTTCGCGAGCGCGATCTGCTGCGGCCGCGCCTCGAACTCCGGCAGCCGGCGCGCGATCGGGCCCTCCGGTCCGAGCAGGCCGTTGACATCGAGGTCGCTCACGCGGCGGGCCCCGCCGGCAGATCGAAGTCGACGCCGCTGCCGCTCAGCGCATGCGGCAGGAAGTCCTGCGGCAGCAGCATGCGGTTCCAGTGCGGGAAGCGGCGATCGTGCAGCACGGGCAGTTCCTCGTACCGCTCAGCCGCCATCATCCACAACAAACGCGCGCCAAGTTCGCCGTGCGCGCGCACCCAATGGCGGCCGCGGCGCACCGCCGCGTGGTGGTCGCGGAAGGTGTAGTCGACCGCCAGCATTTCCGGCAGCAGCCAGCCGACGCGGCGCACGCGGTGCACGAGCCCGATCGCCGCGTCGCCGTTCACGAGCACCTGCCGCAGTTGGAACACGCCGGTCAGCCAGCCAAGCAGGAGCAGTCCGCCAGGGAGCGTCACGGCGGCGAGCCAGAATCGCGCGCGCAGCCAGTCGTGCTCCAGGTGCAGCGTGCCGCCGCGCACACGGCTGCGGTTGGGGTCCGCAGGCAGGTACTCGACCGCGCATGCGTCGCCGACCTTGCGTTCGCCCGGGGCAAGGAAGCAACCGCCGACGAGGCGCACGCCCCGCACGCGGAACTCGTAGCGCACCTCCTGGCGCTGGCTGCCGTCGGGGAACAGCCGTGGTGGCGAGACCAGCGTCAGCGTGCCGTCGGCGACGGCGATCGGGCCCTGGTCGAGGCGGGCGGCGTCCGACGGCTTGCCGCCGGACTGCAGGAACATCAGCCACGCGACCAGCGTCCCACACACGACGAGCAGCGCGCCAGTGATCGCCAGCGGCCAGCGGTGCGCTAGTAGCGGGCCCCAGCGGACCAGCCGCGGCGCCGGCGGGATCTTGCGCACTTCGTGCCTCATGGCGGGGCGACCATAGAAGCGCGGCGGCTGCGTCCGGTCGAGGCGCGCGCGAGCTTCAGCGGGCCCAGCGGCCCTTGCGGCGCAGGAACCAGCGCTCGAACGTCCGGAACGAAGCTTCCACCAGCAGCCTGGACAGCGCGAGCGCCAGCGGGAAGCGGCCGGTCAGGCGCCGTTCGCCGATCCGCGCCTCGAGCGGCGCGAGCGCGCGCCGGCCATCGAGGCGCCCGAAGGTGAAGGTGGCGAGGTAGACGGCTTGGGCGGGCATTGCCGCGCAACCCTACCCTTCGGCCGGCGCCGTCTGCCCGTGCGCCGCCAGCAGCCAGCGGCGGAACGCCGTCAGCGCCGGCAGCTCGGCGCGGCCTTCCGGTCGCGCCAGGAAGTAGCTCTTGCCGGTCGCGAGCTTGCTGTCGGCGATCGCCTCGACGACTTCGCCGTTCGCCAGTTCGCCGGCGCACACGAAGGTCGGCAGCACGGCGACGCCGAGCCCGGCGATCGCCGCCTGCAGCACCATCTGGTGGTGCTCGAAGCGCGGGCCGCGGCGGCCGTCGACGCCCGCGGCGCCCCTCTGCTTGAGCCATTCGTCGAAGGCGTGCGGCCGCGTCGCCATCTGCAGCAGCGTCGCGCGCCGCAGGTCGTCGGGGCGTTGCAGGCCGAGCCGGTCGCGGTAGCCGGCGTTGCACACCAGCACGACGTCCTCGTCCATCAGCTTGTCGAGCTGCGCGCCGGGCCAGTGCGCGTCGCCGTGGTGGATCGCGGCGTCGAGGTCGGCGCCACTGAAGTCGAACGGCAGCAGGCGCGTGGTGAAGTGCACCTCGATGTCCGGGTGCGCGGCGACGAAGCCGGGGAAGCGGGGGATCAGCCAGCGCGTGCCGTAGGTCGGCAGGATGGCGAGCTGCAGCACGCCGCCGCCGCGGCGCAGCGTCCGCAGCTCCAGCGCCGCTGCCTCCAGCCGGTCGAAGGCGCCGCGCACGTGCTGCAGGTAGCGCTCGCCGACGGCGGTCAGGCGGATGCGCTGCCGCTCGCGCCGGAACAACTCGACGCCGAGGCGCTGCTCGAGCGCCTGGATCTGCCGGCTGATCGCGCCCTGGGTCAGGCTGAGTTCGCGGGCGGCGGCGGTGACGCTGCCGTGGTAGGCCGCCGACTCGAAGGCTTGCAAGGCGGCGGTGGTGGGGAGGGTTCGGGCCACATGATGAGTATAACTCAACAACTCATGCAGAGAAGTCGAGGCCGCCCAGCTCGCCTTCCTGCGTCATTCACCTAGTGTTTTGCCGAAGCAACAACGGCTGTGTGCCCGCCGCCGCCACGCACGAAGTACTGCTGACCATGATCAACCTTCATGAAACGGCCCTCTGGGCCCTGCTCGACCGCACCGTCGGCACCGCCCGCACCGTGCGCCTGTTCGAGGTCCTGACCGTGCACCCGACCCTGCTGCAGCCCCGCCGCGGCGTGGTCGCGCGGGCCGAGCTGGCGCAGGCGCTGACCATGCTGCTGTTCGAGGACGTCACCCGCCGCGTGCCGATGGCGCAGGCCTACGTCGGCGACGCCGCCCGCGCCGGCCGCAAGCTGGTGTTCGACCACGGGGCGCTGCGCACGGTCGCGACCGACTGCGGCGCCTTGCCCGGCGGCATCGCCGCGTTCGCCCGCATCCTCGAGCCGCTCGGCTTCGCCGTCGCCGGCGTCTACCCGCTCGACCGCCTCGGCATGACCGGCCGCGCCTTCGCGCACCGCGACCTGCCGACCGCGATCGCGCAGTTCTTCGTCAGCGAACTGCACCCCGAGCGCTTCAGCCCGGCGTTCCAAGGTGCCGTCGCGCGCGTCGTCGGCGGCTCGCGCGATCCGCTGCCGCTCGCCAGCAAGGCGATGCTCGCCGACCTCTCTGCGCGCGGCGAGTTGCCGTTCGACGACGCCTGCCAGCTGCTGCCCAACCTCGTCTGCTGCTTCGACCGCCAGCATCAGGAGCCGCGCGTCAGCGACTACGAAGCGCTGCTCGCCGAGTCGCCGGAGATGGCGTGGGTCGCGACCGAGGGCAACGCCTTCAACCACGCCACCGACCGCGTCGACGACGTCGTCGCCACCGCCGCCGACCAGCGCCGCCGCGGCCGGCCGGTGAAGCCCGACGTCGAGGTCAGCCGCAGCGGCCGCGTGCGCCAGACGGCGTTCCGCGCCGCACGGATCGAACGCCTGTTCGTCGACGCCGACGGCAGCCTGGTGACGCGCACGGTGCCGGGCAGCTTCCACGAATTCATCAGCCGCGCCGAGGAGGCCCCGGGCGTGCTCGACCTGCGCTTCGACAGCGGCAACGCCACGGCGATCTTCGGCATGACGACGGCGCGGTGAGCGGCGAGCGACCGCGGCAACGAGCGTGCGTGCCGTCCGCTGGATCGCCGACCACGGGAACGCGCACGCCGGAGGATCCGGGATGACGCAGCTCGCTCCTGCCACGACGTTCGTTCTCGCGCCCTTCCTCGCCGAACCCGCGAGCCGCTGACCGCCGTGGCGGTCGCGCGCGCGCTCGGGTAGGAACACGCCATGGCCGCTGATGCCCTGATCGACGACCTGCTGGCCGCGCTCGGCGAGCGCGGCGTGCTGACGAGCCCGACCGACCGCGCGCGCTTCGAGACCGGCTGGCGCTACGGCAAGGGCGCGGCGCGCTGTGTCGTGCGGCCGGCGTCGACCGCCGAGGTGGCGACGGCGCTGCAGGTCTGCGGCCGGCACGGCGTCCGCGTCGTGCCGCAGGGCGCCAACACCGGCCTCGTCGCCGCGTCGACGCCCGACGCCAGCGGCGCGATGGTGGTGCTGTCGCTCGAACGGCTCAACCAGATCGTCGACGTCGACGTCCGCGGCCGCACGGTGCGCGTCGACGGCGGCGTGCTGCTGAGCCAGCTCAACGAACGGCTGGCGCAGAACGGCTTCTGGTTCCCCGTCGATCTCGGCGCCGACCCGCAGATCGGCGCGATGGTGGCGACCAACACCGGCGGCACGCGGCTCTTGAAGTACGGCGACGTGCGCCACAACCTGCTCGGCCTCGAGGTCGTGCTCGGCGACGGCCGCGTGCTGGCGCTGCCCAACCGCCTGCGCAAGAACAACACCGGCCTCGACGCGAAACAGCTGTTCGTCGGCACGACCGGCGTGTTCGGCGTGGTGACGCAGGCGGTGCTGCAGTGCGCGCCGTTGCCCAAGCAGCGCGCGACCGCGCTGGTCGCCTGTCGCGACGGCGACGCCGTGCTGGCGCTGCTCGGCGCGCTCGAAGGCGAGCTCGGCGACGTGCTCAGCGCCTTCGAAGTGATGAGCGACAAGGCGCTCGCCGCCGTGTTCGCGCACCAGTCCAACCTGCGCAAGCCGTTCGCCGAGCTGCCGCGCTACGCCGTGCTGGTCGAGCTGGCGTCGACGCTGCCGGCCGACGCGCTGGCGCTCGAAGCAGTCCTCGAAGCGCGCCTTGGCGCGTTCTTGGAGACCGCCGGCGACGCCGTGCTCGACGTGCTGGTTGGCAAAGCCGACGAGTTCTGGGCGATGCGCCACCACATCAGCGAGAGCCTGCGCAGCGAAGGCCGCATGCTGGCGTTCGACATCTCGGTGCCGCGTTCGCTGCTGCCGCGCTTCACCGACGACGTCGAGGCGCTGCTCGCCGCCGACTGGCCGGCGGTGCGGTTGTGCGACTACGGCCACTGGGGCGACGGCGGCACGCACCTCAATCTCGTGTGGCGCGAGGACGCCGTCGGCGTGCCGTACGCCGACGTGGTCGCAGCGCTGCAGCCGCGCGTCTACGAACTCGCGGTGAATGGTTACGACGGCAGCTACTCGGCCGAGCACGGCGTCGGCCCGCACAACCAGCGTTATTACGACGCCTACACCGACCCGCTGGTCAAGCGCCTGTGCGGCCTGCTTGGCGACTTCTGCGATCCGGGCGACCGGCTTGGCACCGTGCGCCTCGACGGCGCGTGAGCCGCTGCGCGCCGTCGCGGCTGCTGTGCCCGTGGCGGCTTGCCAGGTCGACTCGCTACCCTTGCGTCATGCCGTCTCGCCGCGTCGGCGCCGCCCGCCTCGCCCTGTTCGCCGTGTTCGCTGCCGCCTGCGGCGCGCCCGCGCCAGCACCCGCCCCTGCGCCGAGGGTGAAGCCGCCGAACGTCGTCGTGTTCCTCGTCGACGACATGGGCACGCAGGAGACGTCGGTGCCGTTCCAGGCCAAGGCAAGCGAACTCAACCGCGTCTATCGCACGCCGGCCATGGAGCGCTTGGCGGCGCAGGGCGTGAAGTTCCCGCAGGCGTACGCCTCGGCGGTCTGCTCGCCGACGCGCGTCTCGCTGCTGACCGGCATGAACGTCGCGCGCCACGGCGTCACCAACTGGACGCTGCGCCAGAACGTGTCGCCGGACAACGCGCATCCGACGCTGCTGCCGCCGGATTGGCGCGTCAACGGCATGACCGTGCCGTCCCGACCACACGCGCGCGCCGTGGCGGCGACGCCGCTGCCGGCGCTGCTGCGCGACGCGGGCTACCGCACGATCCACGTCGGCAAGGCGCACTTCGGCGCGATCGGCACGCCTGGCGCCGATCCGACAACGCTCGGCTTCGACGTCAACGTCGCCGGCCACGCCGCCGGCGCGCCGGGCAGCTATCTAGGGACGCGCAACTACTCGTCGACGGGGCGCAAGGACGACGCCGTCTGGGATGTGCCGGGCCTCGGCAAGTACCACGGCACCGACGTCAACCTGACCGAGGCGCTGACGCGCGAGGCGATCGCCGAGCTCGAACGCGCCGCGCGCGATGGCGCGCCGTTCTTCCTGCACCTGTCGCACTATGCGATCCACTCGCCGTGGGAGGACGACGCGCGCTTCCGCGCCAAGTACGACGAGATCGGCATGACGCCGTTCCAGGCGACGCTCGCGTCGATGATCGAAGGCATGGACCACTCGCTCGGCGACGTGCTCGACGCGCTCGATCGCCTCGACCTCGCGCAGGACACCGTCGTGCTGTTCCTGTCGGACAACGGCTCGCCATCACAGTGCCCGCGCAACCTGCCGCTGCGCGGCCACAAGCTGACGCCGTACGAAGGCGGCGTGCGCGTGCCGATGTTGGCGCGCTGGCCGGGCGTGGCGGCGGCGGGCGGCGTGGTGGCGCAGCCGGTCGTCGTCGAGGACGTCTTCGCGACGGTGCTCGACGTCGCCGGCGTCGACTGGAACGGGCGCGTCGTGCAGCAGGTCGACGGCGTGTCCTTCGCGCCGGCGTTGCGCGGCGAAGGGGCAGCAGCCGGCGCATCGGCGCGGCCGTTGGTCTGGCACTACCCGCACCACTACTCCGGCCAGCCGCCGTGGAGCGCGATCCGCGTCGGCGACCACAAGCTCGTCCACCATCACGCCGATGGCCGGCTCGAGCTGTTCGACGTCGTCGCCGACGTCGGCGAGAAGAACGACCTGTCCCGGCGCGAGCCGGCGCGCGTGCGCGCACTCGCCGACCAGCTCGGCGCGCTACTGCGCGAACGCGGCGCCGTCATGCCGACGAAGAAGGATGGCAGCGGCTCCGTGCCGTTCGCGGACGAGGTCGCCGCCGTGGCTGGCGGCGCTGTCGCCAAGTAGCGCTCGGCGATCGCCTCTGGTCTGACCGACGCCCGCCGCGTAGCGTCGCGCCCCGTATGTCCCGCACGTCGTACCCGCGCCACAAGATCCGCATCGCGCTGCTCGAGAGCATCCATCCGGCGGCGCGCGATACCCTGACGGCCGCCGGCTACACGG
>Ga0194132_10000513_pt1 | contig 79036 bp, 88 predicted proteins | sample TA2KigOf80mmetaG_FD_148612 | JGI IMG/M metagenome (GOLD analysis project Ga0194132, IMG submission 148612) | Freshwater microbial communities from Lake Tanganyika, Tanzania - TA2015054 Kigoma Offshore 80m | ecosystem: Environmental > Aquatic > Freshwater > Lake | place: Tanzania: Lake... | reverse complement strand
CTTTAAATCTACACTCAGAAACCTCTTCCCCCCCCTTCCCTCCCCCCCCCCCCCCCCCCCCCCCCCCCCCCAACCCACCCCCCCCCAAACCCTCCCCCCCCCCCCCCCCCCCCCCCCCCGGTTCGTCCAGGACTTTGAGCTCACCGATCACAACGGTGATCAGTTCCGACTGGGCGCCTCCGACCGGCCACTCGCAATGATCTACTTCGGCTACACCTACTGCCCCGACGTGTGCCCCATGAGCCTCGCCGATATGCTCAAGGTCAAGCGCGCACTGGGTGACCGGGCGGACGAGATCACCTTCCTGATGATCACCGTGGACCCGGAGCGCGATACGCCCGCCGCCCTCAAGAACCGCCTCTCCGTCTTCGATCCCACCTTCCTGGGCCTCTATGGTGAGCGCCCCACGCTGGAAGCGATATGGGACGACTTTGGCGTCTCGGTGGTGAGGGAGAACGTGCAGGGAAGCGCGGCCGGCTACCTCATAGCCCATAGCGCGTTTCTGTACCTTGTAGGCCGCGACGGCGAGCTCCACGTCCAGTTCCCGTTCGGGGCGCTGCCTGAAGACATGGTCAAAGATATCAACCGCGTCCTCGATGAAGGAGTCAACTAAATGTCACACTGTAACCTGAAGCTGGTCTCAATGCTCGCCCTTGCCGCGCTGCTGGCGCTCCTGCTGGCCGCGTGCGACGAAGACGAGCCGTCCGCAACACCCGTCCCGCCGACCGCTACCGCGCAGCCCGCCGCGAAGATAGGCGTGCAGGGCGCGTGGGCCAGGCCGGCGTCCACGACGAGCCCAAGCTCCATGACGCCAGCCGCTTCCATGACGCCCGGCATGATGGGCTCGGGGACCCCAGGCGCGATGATGGGTAGCCCAACCGCCGGAATGATGGGCTCAGGCGCAACCTCCGCCGTCTACATGACCATCGTGAACGACGGCAACAAGGGCGATGCCCTCGTCTCCGCCCGCAGCGACGTCGCAACCAGGACGGAGCTGCACGAATCGAAGATGGTGGACAACGTCATGCGCATGTCGCCCGTCGAGCTGATCGAGGTCCCCGCAGGCGGCAAGGCAGAGCTAAAGCAGGGGGCCTCCACGTCATGCTCCTGGACCTGAAGCAAGACGTCAAAGTCGGCGACAGCGTCATCGTAATACTCAGCTTCCGTGACAGCGGCAATGTCACCGTCGAAGCCGAAGTCAGGGCGCCGTAGCCCTATGGACACCCAGCGGAAGAAGAAGCTCATCCTCCTCTGGGCCGCCGGTGTCGCACTGGCCTGCGCCCTCTACGCAGCCTGGATGTACTGGGCGAAGGTCTTGAATGCCCGGAGGAGATTGTCATAACAATTCCGGCCGGCACTACGGAGAGGCTCGCGCGCGGGGAGGATTTTGACCCTATCCCGCGCGAGATCTTTCTACGTAGCAAGGATACGTTTGTACTTAGAAACGAGGACACGGCGCCGCACAAGCTCGGAGGGCTGTACGTACAGCCCGGCGGCGCCGCGTCCCAGGTGTTCAAGAACCCCGGGCGCTTCGACTACGTATGCTCAGCCCACCCGGACGGCCAGCTCACGTACCACGTATCCCCCGGCCCAAACCCTACCGTACTACTCGGTGCACAGTTAACCCTCGCAGGAATTCTGGTGCAAGTATCCGGGCTGATAATGGGAGGGTTTACGGGTATCCGCGGCATAGGGGCGCTCGCGGGCGGCGCTATGGTGCTGCTCGTGGGCGTTCTGACATTCGTGGAGGGAGCGGGTGTAGGAGAGTCCGACTACGTAGTCCCGGCCGAAAACCCATTCCCCGCGACGGCCGCCTCTATCGACCAGGGAAAGACTTCCTACCTCCAGTTCTGCTCCGTCTGCCACGGCGACGGAGGGCTTGGCGACGGCCCGCTCGCGTCCTCGCTTGACCCTGCGCCCAGCGACCTTAACGAGCACGTGCCGATCCACCCGGACAGCTATCTTTTCGCCACCGTCTCCAACGGCCTCCCGGGCTCAGGCATGCCGGCGCTGGGCGGCGCGATGACCGAGGAGGAGATATGGCGCCTGATCAACTACCTGCGCGATTTCGCAGGTAAACAGTGAGGCCGGCATGGATGACACCACAGTGGGCCACAACAGAGGGAGAATGCGGCGGGCGGTCTTCATCGACGCGGCGACGCTGATTGCCGGCGCGCTTGCGTTCCTGTGGGCGGGCGCCGTAGTTGGGCGCGCCGCTGACCGCGCGGCGGATTTCAGCATATCGCTGTACCAGGGGGATAGCGCGGATGGCGGCGAGTCGCTCGGGCTCTCGGAACTGCGCGGGAAGCCGGTGATCGTCAACTTCTGGGCGGTCTGGTGCGGCCCGTGCCGCGAAGAGATGCCCATATTCGAGCACGTTTACCGGGACTACGGGCACCTGGGGCTGACGGTTGTCGGCGTGGACATGGGCCTGCCGGGGGAGGCGAGCGAGCAGCAGGCGCGGGACTTCATCCGCGAGATTGGGGTGACGTACCCTGTGGGCATCCCGCCGTCGGAAGAGGCGCGGGCGGCATACGGCGTATCTGGTCTGCCGGTAACGGTGTGCATCGACCGCAGAGGCAAGATCGCAAGCCGCTGGTCGGGGGCCATCACGGACGAGGCGCTGGACCAGCAGGTCCGGTTGATACTGGCGGACTGACGCGTGGGTCTATTTACCTTCCAGTACCTGGCGGACTTTACGGGCCATGGCATCCGTCGTGTACGGCTTCTGTATGAAGGCATCGGTCGCAACCGTGACAGTCCCGCCGCCGCTGTGGACCAGGCTGTCCTCTGGGTATCCGGAAGTGAAGAGCACCCTCGTGTTCGGCCGCGTTTCGCGCAGCTTCTCGGCCAGTTCCCTCCCGCCCATGAACGGCATGACCACGTCCGTAATCAGGAGGTCGATGTTCTCGTCCTGGTGCTCGGCGCACACCCGAAGCGCCTCGACGCCGTTGGAAGCGGTGAGCACTTTGTAGCCCCAACGCCTGAGGAGCCGGTCATAGATTTCCCGTACCGAGCCGTCGTCCTCCACCAGCAGAACGGTTTCCGTGCCTGTGGGGGACCCGGCCAGCCCGGCTTTGATATCCACCACGGTGGAAGGCTGGTCAACCAGCGGCAGATATACACGGAAGGTGGAGCCCTTGCCGAGGTCGCTCTCCACTGTTATGTGTCCTCCCGCCTGGGTGACTATGCCGTGGCAGGTTGAGAGGCCCAGCCCGGTGCCCTTGCCGACTGCCTTGGTGGTGAAGAAGGGGACGAAGAGTTGCGACCTGACCTCCTCCGACATCCCGACGCCAGTGTCCGTTATTGAGACCACTGCATAGCGCTTCCCTGTCGATTTCTCCTGTGCGCCGTCGCCATGATGGGTGGTCTGCCTGTTTATCTCAATCTGTATTCGGCCGCCCATGGGCATCGCGTCCCGCGCATTCACCACCATATTGACCAGCACAGTCTCCATCTGTCCGGGGTCCACTCGTACCAGGCAGGACTCTGAAGAGGGCAGGGTCACCAGCTCAATCGATTCGCCGATGAGACGGCGAAGCATCTTGTGGAGCGCTGCGATTGTCTCATTCATCTCGATATTGCGCGGCTCCACCACCTGCCTGCGGGAGAAGGTGAGGAGTTGGCGAGTGAGATGCGTCGCGTGGTCGGCTGCCTTCTGGATCTCCTTATAGTACGTGACGTTCTGGTCGCCCGGCTTGGCGGTCATCTGGCCGACCTGGCAGTAGGCAAGAATGGCCGACAGGAGGTTATTGAAGTCGTGGGCGACCCCTCCGGCGAGCGTGCCGATGGCCTCCATCTTCTGTGTCTGCACGAGCTGCGATTCCAGTTTACGGCGGTTTTCCACCTCGACGCTCAGGGAGTTGTACGCCTTTTCCAACTCGGCCGTCCGCTCTTTGACGCGCGCCTCGAGCTCGTCATGCGCCTTGCGGAGCTGTCCCTCGGCCCACTTTCGCTCCGTGAGGTCGTGGCCTATCAGGACCATGCCGAAGGGCTCCTCGCCGCTGCCGCGGATGGGTGAAATGGACATGGAAAGGGGTGCAAGGGCGCCAAAGGCCGTCTTGACGGCTATCTCCATTTCGGACTTTGTGCCGGAGAGCATAAGGTCCCGGATCTGTTGCGCTCCTGCGGAGCCCCGCCCGTCGGGGAAGTAAAGAAGCTGCTCTATCGGTTTCCCCAGGAGCTGAGCGCGGTTCAGGCCGGTGATGCGCATCGCGGCGGGGTTGACCTCTCTGATCCGCCCGTCATGGCCTGCGAGGAAGAACGCGTCAGTCATCTGGCCAATTGTTTCCCTGGCGACAATAAGCATCTCGGGCGCAAACAGGTCGTGCTTCCAGATTGCATACGCGAAGAAGCCCATCCCCGCCACGTAGAAAGCGTAAACGAAGTTGGGGTATTCAAGGCCGATTGCGGGCATGGCGATTACGCTCGCGGTGAACGCCACGATTGGAATCCATGCGCCCAGGAGGATAAACGACGCCTGTTTGGTCAGCCGGCGGTTGTGGGACTCCATTACGTACCGCAGCAGGAGGGCCACCCCGCCTCCCAGTACGGCGACGGTCCATGCGGCAGCGAGAACACCTGCGAAGGTGCCCCGAGGGAAATCATAAGTCCAGCCCCAGTAGGCGGGGTGCAGGTTACCGGAAATCAGGACTGTGGAGAGGTCAAATGCGGCGATGAGAATGGCCGGGAGGTAAACTGCGGGAAGCGTGGCACGATGATGGAGCGGTCGTTCACGTTCGCTGAGGAGGAGGGACAGGTGGAGGAAGGTGGCGGGGATCAAGGGCCATGCGAATGCGGCCCTCATCCAGAGCCAGGCTTCGTGGCTGCCGTCGGCCTGGCGAAGGCCGAACTCGCACAACGCAGAATAGGCCACCGCGACCGACAACCCCATGAAGACACGGTTCAGTGGGTTTTTCGTATCGCGCGCAAGGACGAAGGCGCCCAGGCAGAGGCTCGCCATCGCCGAGAGGAGTGAGATCAGCGCGTAGATGGCCATATTCGAATGTTAAACCCCTTCTACTATGTTTACGCCGCGAGAGGGGGGAAACGTTACATTTGACGCATTATTTCGACGATTTGCCCTTTTCGCCGCCGTCGCCCGGGTCGCTTCGCTCGCCCCACCACGCTCGCAGACGCTCAGCGACGCGGGCCTCATAGCCGTTAGTCCCGGGGATGTAGTAGCGCTTGCCCTTGAGACTTTCAGGCAGGTTTTGCATTGGAGTGAAGTTGCCCTCGAAGTCGTGGGCGTACCTGTAGCCCTTGCCGTAGCCCATGTTCTTTCATCAGGCCCGTGACGGCGTGCGCAGGTGCATGGGGACGGGGTCGTTGCGGGTCTTCTGAACGTCATCGATCGCCTTGTTGATTGCCATGTACGAGGCGTTGCTCTTGGGCGCGGTGGCCAGATATACCGCCGCTTCTGAGAGGACGATGCGACCCTCCGGCATGCCGATGAAGTGCACGGCCTGCTGCGCGGCGACGGCTATGGGCAGGGCGTGCGGGTCGGCCATGCCTATGTCTTCCGCCGCCAGGATGACAAGTCGCCGGGCGATGAACAACGGGTCCTCCCCCGCCTCAATCATGCGCGCCAGGTAGTAGACGGCTGCGTCCGGATCGGAGCCGCGAACGGACTTGATAAACGCAGAGATAGTGTCGTAGTGCTGGTCTCCCGCGCGGTCGTAGAGCTGCGTGCGCTGTTGGGCGGCCTCCGCGACGATCTCGGCGGTGACGTGGCGCGAGCCGTCCGCAGCTAGCGTGCCCGCCTTTGCTGACACCTCCAGGATATTGAGCCCCATGCGCGCGTCGCCGTTGGCGATAGTCACCATTAGCTTCATCGCATCGTCGTCGATCCTCAGGTCCAGGTTGCCGAGGCCGCGCTCTTTGTCCGTTGCGGCCATGCGTATGATGCGCTCGGTCTGCTCGTCCGTGAGCGGCTTGAGGGTGAAGACGCGGGCGCGGGAGAGCAGGGGGGAGTTGACCTCGAACGAGGGGTTCTCCGTCGTCGCGCCGATCAGGACGATTGTGCCGTCCTCCACATGGGGAAGGATCACGTCCTGCTGCGCCTTGTTGAAGCGGTGGATCTCGTCGATGAACAGGATCGTCCGAAGCCCCTGTTGGCCCAGGCGGTCGCGCGCCTCCTTGATCACCTGTCGCAGCTCGGCTACCCCCGAGCCGACGGCGCTGATGGGCGTGAAGTGGCTCTTTGTCACGTGGGATATCAGGAACGCCAGTGTGGTCTTACCCGTGCCCGGAGGCCCCCAGAAGATCATAGAGGGGACCTGGTCGGCCTCGATGGCGCGGCGCAGCACGCGGCCCGGCCCGACGAGGTGCTCCTGCCCCACGTACTCGTCAAAGTTGCGCGGCCTCATGCGGGAGGCCAGCGGCGCCTCACGTTCAAGCCGCCCTTTTGCGCTGTGCTCGAAGAGAGTCATAGGGTATGGGGTTCAGCCTCGATTCGAAGACTTCCCGATTCCCGGGGGTCATAGAGTATCTGCGACATCGGGGTTCAGAGCAAGGTCCAGGGTATGGTTAGACCGGGAACCAGCCTATGGGGACATTGTATACCAACCCCTTTCTATTGACCCTCAACTTTGGCCGTTGCTAGAATGGGTAACGTCGGCAAGCGCGCCAAAAAGATATGATAACCATAGGCCTGACCGGCGGCATCGGCACCGGCAAATCGACGGTCGCGGCGATACTCAAGGAGCTGGGCGCCGAGGTAATCGACGCCGATAAGGTGGGCCACGAGGTCTACCGCAATGGCGCGCCCGGCTGGGCCGCAGTTGTGTCGGCATTCGGCGAGGGCATTCTGGCGGAAAACGGCGAGGTGGACCGCCGGAAGCTGGGCGCCATCGTCTTCGCCGACAAGGCGGCGCTGGAGCATCTCAACGCAATTGTGCATCCGCTGATCCGCGAGCGCGTCCAGGCGATGCTTGACGATGCGCGGGCCCGAGGCGTTGAGGTCGCGGTCGTTGAAGCCGCCGTGATGGTGGAGTCCAGGTGGTCCTCCCTCGTGGACGAAATCTGGGTCACCGACGCCGCCGAGGAGCGCGCTATCGAGCGTGTTTGCGGCAGAAACGGCCTGACGGAAGAGGCCGTCCGCGCCAGGATCAAGTCTCAGATGCCCCAGAGCCGGCGAATCCTCCTGGCCGACGTCGTCATCGAAAATAACGGCAGCAAAGATGAGCTGCAAGCCCGTGTCGAGGCGCTATGGCGCGACCGGGCACCCCAAATCAGGAAGCGCAAGTCCAGCTAATGACAAACCGCACTCAGACCCTTTACCGCAGCTACATTATCGAAGAGTACCACCTGACCAAGGAGCCTTACTACGTGCCCGTGGGCGATGAGGTGGAGCTCTTCATGGCGGCGTATAGCCAGAAGATACCGGTCCTGTTCAAGGGCCCCACCGGCTGCGGCAAGACCCGGTTCGTCGAGTACATGTCGTACCAGCTGGGCAAGTCGCTCAGGACGGTCAAGAAGCAGGCCGGAAACGGCGGAGCGGACTCAACCGCTACCCAGCACAATCTGCCTCTGGTGACCATTGCGTGCCACGAGGACCTGACGGCGAGCGACCTTGTGGGCCGCTACCTGCTGCAGGGCGACAGCACCATCTGGATCGACGGTCCTCTCACCCGCGCTGTGAAGGCCGGCGGTATCTGCTACCTGGACGAGATCGTCGAGGCGCGTAAGGATACGACGGTCCTTATTCACCCGCTCACCGACCACCGTCGCATCCTTCCCATTGAGAAGCGCGGCGAGCTGCTGGAGGCGGCGGACGGCTTCCTGCTGGTGATGTCTTACAACCCGGGCTACCAGAGCGCGTTGAAGGACTTGAAGCACAGCACGCGCCAGCGCTTTGTGTCCATCGAGTTCAACCCGCCGCCGAGGGAGATCGAGGCGAAGATCATCGAGCACGAGGCGGGAGTGGACACGGACACGGCGAACCGGCTTGCGAAGCTGGGCGAGAAGATACGCAACCTGAAGGAGCACGGCCTTGCTGAGGGCGCGAGCACGCGCCTGCTGATCTACGCGGGCAAGATGATCGCCCAGGGGATTGCGCCGCGCAGGGCCTGCCAGGTCGCCGTGAACTGGTCTGTGACTGACGACAAGTCGCTGCAGAGCAGCATCCAGGAGGTCGCGGCCTCGATCTTCGAGTAACTGCGGCGGTTGAGCTACATCGGCATAAAGGGAGGCCGCGGAACGAAGCGTACCGTCGGCCTCCCGGTTTTTTGGGGGGGGCCGGAAGGTCTGTCATGTCCTCTTTCGAAAATACATTGCGGCGGTGCCTGGACGCCTGTCCCAAACGGGCGGTGGACGACTCTGCGCTCCAGCCCGCCGGGATAATGGTCATTGTCTATCCCAAGGACGGTGAGCTTTGCCTGCTGCTGAACAAGCGCAGCGCGCACGTTGAGAGGCATAAAGGGGAGATAGCTTTCCCCGGAGGGCGGATGGACCCGGCGGACCGTGACCTGCGCGACACAGCGCTCAGGGAAACGCACGAGGAGATGGGGATAGCGCCGGCGGACATTACTGTGCTCGGCGAGCTTGACGACGTGGCTACGAGCACGGGATTCGTCATCAGCCCTTACGTCGGGACGATTCCGTACCCGTACCCGTGGGAACCGAGCGAGCGGGAGGTTGCCGCCGTTCTGGAGATTCCCCTGGCGGCGCTATATGATAAAAGATGCCGTCGCGATGAGGTAAGGCTGACCGGCGGAAGGCTGGTGGCATGGCCGGGGTATGCGTACGGCGGCGAGGTTATCTGGGGCGCGACGGCGCAGGTGATTCACAGGCTATTCGAGGTTATTGAGAGCGGCGCGGCGGAGATGGGGTTGGGGAGATAAGAGGGACAGCCGAGGCAGAGGGCGACACCCTCTCTGTCGCTCAGAGCAGCTACATCTCCCCCTGAGGGGGAGATACAGAATGGTGAGACCCGCTGGGATCCAGGAGGCTTCGTGGAAGAGTCGGGGTTGAACAACATAGACCGCATCAGGGGCGAGCTGCAGAAGTTCCCTCCAGTGGCGCTGGAAGACTTCAATGCGGCGCTGTCCGTCCTCGCCGTCACCATGCGGAAGGACCAGATGGATACGTGGGCGGAGTGTGGACTCGCCATCGCGCAGCAGTCTGTGCGTTCCTGGGAAGCTGCGTGCCAGTACTTCAGGGCCAGCCCGCGCATCTTCGGGCAGATGCCGTTCAACTACTTCATGAAGTGGGTGGAGAGCGGCACGGCCCTCAGCCAGGAATCGCCCACGCTGGCGGCTTGCTACTTCACCTCAAGCCCCTCCACGCTCTCCAAGCTGCGTCCCAGGTACGTAGAGAACTGGGCGGCCATGGGTAAGAGCCTCTATAAGGGCACGTGGAAGTCCAGCACCCTTGCATGTAAATTCTTCCAGTCCGGGTCCGTACTGGTCGAAGCGCTCACCGTGCCGGAGCTCGACAAGTTCGTGGGGTTTCTGGACGTGCTGGCCAACCGCTCGTACGACGCGGCGGTGGACTGCCTGGCGCTCTCCGAGAAGGTATTTCCGCTGCTGGCGACGGCCGGCGACACCAAGGGCGCGCTGATTTCTCTGTCCACGGCCCTGTCTGACGTGAGCTGGAGGCAGGTAAAGGGGCTGTACGAGGCGCTGGCGAAGGCTCTTCCGGCAGTCCAGCCGGACCAGCGCAAGCGCTACCTGGCAATAGCCGACAGCCTCAACAAGGCCGGCAACATGAACGTGCCGGCCGCCATGCTGGATGTGTCTCAGGCGCTCTCCCAGGTCCCCGAAGAGCACCACGAGAGGCTTCTGGAGCTCTCTGAGGCGCTGCTGCGCGAGGCGCCGGCCGCAATGCCGGACTTCATCAAGAGCACGCCGGCCGCGATGGAGCGCGTCACGATCAACCAGCTCGAAAAGTGGTTCGAGGAGGGCGTGCGGCTGATGCACGAGAACCCTGACGGGGGACTCGCCTTCTTTCGTCTGGAGTCATCGCGCTCCCAGGCGTCGCTGGAGGCATTGTCCGCCAGTATTGAGTTCACCCGTATCCAGGACCTGATGGAGCTCTACTGCCGCGCGCTGGCGGGGGCGGAGGTGAAGCTGGCGGCGAGCGAGGAGTTGGCGGAGAAGAAGATAGGGTGGGTATCCAGCGAGGCGCCGACGACGGAGGGCACAACGGTCTATGTGCCCAATCTTGTCGACAAGTACGCCACAAAGCAGGAGAACTTCGCCCTGTTCAAGGTCGTGTCCACGCACCAGGTGGCACACCTCGAGTTCGGGAGCTTCGACTTCCAGTACGAGAGGCCTTCGACGCTGTTCCAGGACATGCGGCCGGAGCTGGGGGGGCGGGAGCCGGCAGTGAGCAGTGGGCAGTTGGCAGTCAGCAAGAAAGAGCAGCCGAAGGCGGAAGGCGAAAGCACTGCCGCCAAGCTGCAGAAGGCGATGGAGGCGGTGACTGACAATGGCAGCGATGACAGCGCGGAGCGCGGGTGGCTAACCGATATGCAGCGCTACTTCGACCTTTTCGACGAGCGCAAGCTGGCGCTGGACATCTTCACCGTTGTGGAGGACTCGAGGCTGGACTCGCGCGTGAAGGCGGAGTACGCGGGCATCAAGCGAGCCTACATCAGCGTGCAGCGCGATTCCCTGTCCGGAAGGCCGGAGATAAAGTCGCTCCCCATGAAAGAGGCAATGATGGAGATGCTCGTGCGCCTTAGCCTTGAGCATCAGGGCGAGATACCCGTGCCGGCAGAGTACGTGGCGCAGGCGCGCCAGATCGCGGCAATTGCCCGCCAGGTGACCGACGCGCGCGCCAATGTGGAGGATACCGCGGAGGCGACGCTCCGCATCTACGCCATCCTGGCCGACGTGCCTAACGAGAAGATCGACGAGGACGAGTGGGCGGACTTCGATCCCAGCGACGAGGGAGACGACGACGAACAGGAGCAGTCGTTCGAAGAGATGCTGCAGAACCTGCTGAACGGGATGGGCGGCGAGTCGCAGAACAAGGGTGCGGAGGAGCAGGAGTACCAGCCCTCCGAGGACGTGGACTATCGCGGCGACTTCAAGCCGGAGATGGTGCAGCTACTCTCCCAGCTTCGGATGCAGAAGGGGCAGAGCGGCGAAGGCGAGTCGCAGGAGATCACGCAGGAGCAGCTTGAGGAGCTGCTCAAGAACTCGGCGGAGCTCGACATGGAAGGGGACGGTGCGGACCTGCAGAAGGTCAGCGCGGAGATGACCGACAACCTGATGAAGCAGGCCGGCACGGCCACACCGAACAACCCGGAGGGCGGCCAGGTGCCGCATGCTCATGTGGACGAGGACGGCGGCGCGCTGGACGCTGACGAGCCTCAGACGTTCGTCTACGACGAATGGGACTTCCGCGCCAACGACTACAAGCCGCGCTGGTGCATCGTGCGGCAGAAGCCGATGGCGGAGGGCGACCCCGCCTACTATGGCACGACGCTCCATAGCTACGGCGCGCTCGTGGACCAGATACGCCGCCAGTTTGAGCTGATGGTGCCCGAGATGTTCCGCAAGGTGCGCAGGCTGGAGGACGGCGAGGAGATCGACATCGACGACGTTATCGAGGCGATGGTCGATATCAGGACCGGCTCCAGCCCGAGCGACAAGCTGTTCTGGCGCCGCAACAAGGTCCAGCGCGACGTCGCCGTGGTCTTCCTGTTGGACACCAGCGCGTCCACGGCCGAGGCCATCGACGAGACGCGCAAGGGCTCGGACGACTGGGACGCGCCGAGCGACCCCGTAGAGTACATGGCGTGGCTCCGCAACCGTCGCGGCGACGGGATGAAGCGCTCCTACAAGCGCATCATCGACCTGGAGAAGGAGGCTTGCGTCCTCCTCACCCACGCGCTGGAGGCTATCGGCGACGTGTACGGCATCTACGCATTCTCCGGCTACGGCCGCGAGAACGTGGAGTTCTACACGATCAAGGACATCAACGAGACCTTCGGCGAGAAGGTCAAGAAGCGCATCGATAAGATCGCGCCGCTGCACGCCACGCGCATGGGGCCAGCGATACGCCACGCAGCCTCAAAGCTGGAGCACAGCACAGCCAAGACGAAGCTGCTGTTCCTGATCAGCGACGGCCGCCCGCAGGACCGCGGCTACAGCCGCGAGGGCGTGGAGAAGGAGTACGCCGTCCACGACACGAAGGCCGCGCTGGACGAGGCGCGCGCCCAGGGCGTCATGTCCTTCTGCCTGACGGTGGACAAGAACGGCCACGACTACCTGAAGACGATGATGGACGACATGGGCTACGAGGTCCTGGACGACATCTTCACCCTGCCTCGCCGCCTGCTCTACCTGTACGAGCGGCTGACGATGTAGCGGAACCCCGCTCAAATGAAATCACAAACAGGCCACGCACGTCGTACGTGGCCTGTTTTTTTGATTACTGGTTCTAGTGGGCCGCGGCGTCACTCACATCCTGGCCGATGGGTGCGAAGATGTGCGGCGCCTGGTCGCCATGGACGACCAGCTGGCCCGCCGCGCCTTTCAACAGGCGGCCCAGGCTGTGGTCCACGAGCGTGTACGTGCCGGGAACCTCGACCTTGAAGTCCACCCAGGCCGCGCCGCCCGCCGGGACGAGAGTCGTCTGCACGTTCTTCGTGCCTTCCGACGCGCCCTCCATGTGGACCTCATCGTAGATCTCTCCGATGACGTGGAAGCTCGACGTGATGTTGGGTCCGCCGACGCCGAAGTAGATTCTGACCCTGTCGCCGACGTTGGCCGTCAGCGCCTTGTCGCCGACCAGGGAGCCGACCTCGCCGTTGAAGACCACATAGTCCGCGTTCTCGTCCACCATCTTCTGCAGGGAGAATGTGTGGAGCCCCTGAGCGTCGCGTCCCTCGTTAGTGTACAGGTCGCCCTGCATGACGTAGAACTCCTTGTCCACCTTCGGCAGGCCGCCCTCCGGCTCCACCAGGATCAGGCCGTACATCCCATTCGAGATGTGCTGCGGAATCAGGGACGTCGCGCAGTGGTAGACGTACAGTCCGGGGTTCAGCGCCTTGAAGCTGAACGACTTCTCCTTACCCGGGCTGACCTGCGTGTAGACGGCCCCGCCGCCTGGGCCGGTGACGGAGTTAAGGTCGATGGAGTGAGCGGCCCTGGACTCGTCGCTGTTCGCCAGCGTGAGCTCAACCGTGTCGCCCTGGCGCACACGTATCATCGGGCCGGGCACGGTGCCGTTGAACGTCCAGAACTGGTAGTCCACGCCGTCCGCCAGGCGCCGCGTGACTTCCGTGGTTTCGAGATTGACGGTGACCACCGCCGGCGTCTTGCGGGAGATGGGGTCAGGCGCCAGCGGGGGCGATACCAGCTGCGCGGTCTCGGTCCGTGCCGGCCGGTTTGGGCTTGAAGCGGCGGAGCCCTGGCAAACCAACGCGACGAGAAGGATCACAGCAAATACAAAGAGGACCATCAGGGGTCTTGCTATTCGGCGCATCGACGTTATCCCTCCTGTTGAAGTCTTGTCGCTGGATATCGTCGCTTCTGGAGGTAAACGGGGCGTGAAGAAGGACGAACGAATCGTGAAAAATCCATCAAGGGTTGTTGTGGAGGGTCAGTGAGGGTAGGCGGGCAGAGAAGTGATAAGATTGTAGGTCAGGAGACATGGGTTCGAGTCCCATTGCCGGGGAGCGATCCGCGGTATAGTCTAACGGTAGGATACCTGGAAAAGCTCGCGCGAGTAGAGCCCGGCGAATACCGGGCTCTTATTTTTCGTGCTATGAAATCCATTGCTTCGAGTGGCAAGAAATGATAGACTAGACTCTTGCTTGACGTGGAATCCACGTATCTGCATACCAAATGTGATAGCTGGAGGAACTGGGTTGCATCTGGTAATTGATGGATACGGTGCTGATCCGGAAAAGCTCAAGAGCGAGGAACTGGTCCACAGATTCCTGGATGAGTATCCTGGCATCATCAAAATGACGAAGATTATTCCGCCCCAAGTGTACACCTACTATGGCCCAACCCCAGGCGACTGGGGCGTATCCGGCGTGGTGATCATCGCGGAAAGCCATATCAGCATCCACACGTTCCCTGACAGGGGCTACGTGAACATCGATATCTTCTCGTGCAAGGACTTTGACGTTGAGGCGTCCCTTGACGACGTAAAAAAGACGTTCTCGTTGTCCGAGGTCAAGACGTGGACGCTGCCGCGCGGGCTGGAGTACGAGAACCCCAGGCAGGCGGCCGCCGCGCGCGTCCCTGCGACCGCAAAGGCGTAACGCAAGCCTGCAACATCGCCATAAACAGACCTTAAACAGGTTCAGCCATGGCCCCAAAAAAAGGCGACTTATTGAAAGGTGTGCCGAGAAATTGGCACACCTTTCTTGACCTAGCGCAACCCGATAACGGCCCGGGCGACTCCCGGGTCGTTCTTCTGCCTGTGCCTTACGACAGCACCACCTCGTACCGGGGAGGGTCGCGGTACGGGCCCCGCGCCATACTGAACGCCTCGCGCCACCTGGAAGACTACGACCTGGAGCTCGACCGCGACGTTTCCGCCATGGGGATATACACCACGCCGGAAATAGAGCCGGACATGAGCGGCCCCAGGGCGATGGTCGACAGGGTAGAGCAGGCCGTCAGGGCTGTCGCTGCGCCGGGCCGGCTGGTCGGCCTGCTCGGCGGCGAGCACACCGTCACGACCGGCGCCGTCCGGGCATTGAAGGACAGCTACGCGGACATGGCCGTTCTCTACTTTGACGCGCACGCTGACCTGCGGGACGAGTATATGGACGCTCCCTGGGGGCACGCCTCGGTGGCGCGCCGCATCAACGAGATGGTCCCGACCGTGCATGTGGGAGTGCGGACGATATGCTTCGAGGAGCGCGATTTCATACGCGCCAATTCGCTACCGGTGTTCTTCTGGCCGAACGCTCCCCTCGAGCAGCAGGATATCGCGGCGAGCATCGTGTCCGCGTTGCCCGATAACGTCTACGTCTCAATAGACCTGGACGTTATCGATCCGGCTCTTATGCCCGGGGTAGGGACGCCGGAGCCCGGCGGGCTGAGCTGGGCGGAGATCACGCGGATACTGCGCGCGGTAGGGGAGAGCAAGAAGATCGTCGGGTTCGATGTCGTCGAGCTCGCCCCGGAAGAGGGTCCCGAGTCGTGCGCCTACATCGCGGCGAAGCTGGCGTACAAGGTGATGGCCTACGCCACCATCTATTCCTGAAGTTGTTGACCTTCGGGGAGCGTTCGTATAGAATGTCCTGTAGGCCGATACTAGACGTCGGCTTTGGTATTCGTTGAGTTTTACCTCACACCCGCGCCCAAGCGACTGACCGCAAAGCGAGCGCCACCGGAATACGGCGGCCGCGCCAACCGAGACCGTGCAACGGCAATCTTCCGCTCCTGTAGTTAACCCTTTCAAGTGTTACAGAAGAGCAGGGAAGATTTTGCGTTCCGGGGAGGCGGTCTTGGATTTGGCGGAATTGCTGTGCTAAACTAGTTTCTTGTCAATTCGGAGAGATGGGTGAGCGGTTAATACCACCAGACTGTAAATCTGGCGCGCGGAAGCGCTACGCAGGTTCGAATCCTGCTCTCTCCACCAACTGACTCTTTGGAACGACCGGTATCAAAATCAAAATGCCCTCATAGCTCAGTCGGCAGAGCACGTTCTTGGTAAGAACGAGGTCACCAGTTCGAATCTGGTTGAGGGCTTAATACATGGGAGAGACGGAATGGCAAAGCAGAAGTTCCTACGGGACAAGCCCCATCTTAACGTTGGGACTATCGGCCACGTTGACCACGGCAAGACAAGCTTGACCGCGGCGATCACGAAGGTGCTGGCCTCTCAGGGCCTGGCGAACTATACCCCCTTCGACCAGATCGACAATGCTCCTGAAGAGCGGGCGCGCGGCGTCACAATCGCCATCACGCACGTGGAGTACGCGACCAAGACCCGCCACTACGCCCACGTGGACTGCCCGGGCCACGCCGACTACATCAAGAACATGATCACCGGCGCGGCCCAGATGGACGGCGCCATTCTCGTGGTGAGCGCGCCGGACGGCCCGATGCCCCAGACGCGCGAGCACATCCTCCTGGCCCGCCAGGTTGAGGTGCCCAGGATCGTCGTCGCCCTGAACAAGGTCGACCTGATGGACGACCCCGAGCTGCTGGACCTCGTCGAGCTTGAGGTCCGCGAGCTTCTTACGAAGTACGGCTTCCCGGGAGATGAGATCCCAATCGTCCGCGTCAGCGCGCTGAAGGCCCTCGAGGACAACAACGTCTCCCGAGAGTCGGAGTGGGGCGGCAGGATCTGGAAGTTGATGGACGCGGTAGACACGTATATCCGCGTCCCCCAGCGCCCGAAGGACAAGCCGTTCCTGATGCCTGTTGAGGACGTTTTCAGCATCAAGGGCCGCGGCACCGTTGTGACCGGCCGCGTTGAGCAGGGCACCGTGAAGGTTGGCCAGGAAGTCGCGATTCTCGGCATGGGCGCGAACAGCAAGACTGTCGCAACCGGTATCGAGATGTTCCACAAGACTCTGGACGAGGCGGAGCCCGGAGACGCCTGCGGTCTGCTCCTGCGCGGTATTGAGCGCGATGACATCCAGCGCGGTCAGGTCCTTGCCGCGCCGGGCAGCATCACACCGCACAGCGAGGCGCTGGCCCAGGTCTACGTTCTGTCCAAGGAAGAGGGCGGCCGCCATACCCCGTTCTTCAGCGGGTACAAGCCGCAGTTCTACATCCGGACGACCGACGTGACCGGCGAGATCAAGCTGCCGGACGGCGTTGAGATGGTCATGCCGGGTGACAACATCGAGATGCAGATCAAGCTGCACACGCCCGTAGCTATGACGGAGAAGCTCCGCTTCGCTATCCGCGAGGGTGGCAGGACCGTGGGCTCCGGCGTTATCACCAAGATCACCAAGTAACTGCTTAGCTGTAGGCAGTCAGCAGTCGGCAGTCAGCCAGACCAGGTCCAATCGCCGGTTTCCGGCCTCCTGTCCGGCTGACTGCTGACTGGCTACTGCCGACTGCCGAGACGAGGGTAACATGGCCCGCAAAGGCGAAAACCGACAATTGATCACCCTGGGCTGCGTCGATTGCAAGGAGAGGACCTACAACTCTAACAAGAATCGCCGCAACGACCCGCAGCGCCTTGAGCTTCAGAAGTTCTGCCCGCGCTGCCGCAAGCACACCCTCCACAAGGAGGTCAGGTAACCAATGCTGCAGCAGACCGGGACCCCCTCAACCCGTGGCTTCAGTGTCGTGCGCCTCTTTAACGAGGTTACCGGCGAGCTGCGCAGGGTGACCTGGCCTACGAGGGAAGAGACCTTCCGCCTGACCATGATGGTCATCGCGGTCTCGGCGGTCATGGGTGTGTTCCTCGGCGGCGTGGACCTGGCGTTCAACAGGCTCATGGACTGGTTCGTGGGGCTATAGCGTAATGGCTGCAATTGCTGAAACGCCGGTGCGGTGGTATATCGTACACACCTATTCCGGACAGGAAGACAGGGTCAAGAAGAACCTGGAGCTCCGCATAGCCTCCATGGATATGAAGGACAAGATCTACCAGGTCGTTGTTCCCACCGAGGAAGAGGTCGAGATCAAGGGCGGCAAGCGCACCTCTGTATCACGAAGAGTCTTCCCGGGTTACGTCATCGTACAGATGAAGATGGATGATACGAGCTGGTACGTTGTGCGGAACACCCCGGGTGTGACCGGGTTCGTTTCCGCAGAGGATGAGAACGACAAGCGACCCAAGCCTGTGCCTCTCGAGGAACGCGAGGTAGAGGCGATTATGAAGCAAATGGAGTCTTCCAAGCCGAGGCTCAAGTCCGGCCTGGAGAAGGGCCAGACGGTGAGAATCGTCGAGGGGCCGTTCCAGGACTTCATGGGTATGATCGACGAGGTCTACCCGGACCGCTCCAAGGTCAAGGTGCTCGTGTTGTTCTTCGGCAGGGAGACGCCCATCGAGCTGGACTTCCTGCAGGTTGAAAAGGCTTAGGCGATTAACCGGCAAACTGTAGCCCGCCCCGATGTATCGGGGCACAAAAGCAGGCGCCTGCATCAGTCAGGCAGTACTCGAAGAATGCAAGAATCGGGGTAGAGGGTTGGCCAAGAAAGTCAAAGCGATAGTAAAGCTACAGATCCCTGCCGGCAAGGCAACGCCTGCGCCTCCCATAGGCCCGGCGCTAGGCCAGCACGGCGTTAACATCATGGCCTTCGTGAAGGAGTACAACGAGCGTACAGCCTCCCAGGCCGGCCAGATCGTCCCCGTTGTGCTGACGATCTTCGAGGACCGCTCGTTCACCTTCGAGGTCAAGACGCCGCCCGCCTCTGAGCTTCTGCGCAAGGCTGCGGGAATCGAGAAGGGCAGCGGCAAGTCCAAGACCGACAAGGTGGCCACGCTCACCTCGGCCAAGGTGCAGGAGATAGCAAAGACTAAGCTCCCAGACCTGAATGCGGTGGACGTTGAGGGCGCCGTCAAGATCATTGAGGGCACAGCCCGAAGCATGGGCATCACGATCACGAAGTAATCTCAAATCACCTCACATTCGTGAGGGAGGCCGAACGGCCGGGGCTCCCATAGAGGGCTCAGCAAGGACATGGACAAATGGCAACACTGACGAAGCGATACAAGGCGGCTGTCGAGCAGCGCGAGGACAAGCGGGAGTACACTCCGCAGGAAGCTGTGGAGATCGTCAAGAAGATGGCGACCGCGAAGTTCGACGAGACGATTGAGCTCCACATCCGCACAGGGGCCGACCCCCGCCAGGCGGACCAGCTGGTCCGCGGGGTGGCCGTGCTGCCCCACGGCGTGGGCAAGGTTGTGCGCGTCCTGGTCTTCACCGACGGCGAGGCGATTTCCGTGGCCCAGAAGGGCGGCGCGGACTTCGTGGGCGCAGACGACCTGATCAAGAAGGTGGAGGGCGGCTGGACGGAGTTCGATGTGGCCATAGCCACGCCGGACATGATGGGCAAGATCGGCCGGCTGGGCCGCGTGCTCGGCAGGAAGGGCCTCATGCCCAACCCCAGGACTGGTACTGTCGTGCCGCCGGAGGCTATCGATCGCGCGATCTCAGATGCCAAGAAGGGCCGCGTCGAGTACAAGCTTGACCGCACCGGCCTTATGCATCTTCCCATCGGCAAGGCCAGCTTCGAGGCGAACAAGCTTGTCGATAACCTCTCGATGGTGATGGACGCGATCGTGCGGTCCCGCCCGAGCGGCATCAAGGGCCAGTTCATCCGCTCTGCGTTCCTTACAAGCACGATGGGCCCCAGCGTAAAGATGGACGTGAACGCCGTTACGAACATGAGAAGCGAATAGTTTCCACCGGCGACCCCGTGTAAACGGGGTCGCCTTCTGTTGCCGCAGACAGCGGGTTTCCCATAATGGGACCAAGGCCAACGCGCCCGCCGAGGCTTACGGAGAATTTGTTACACTGCCCAGGGCCGCTTTGCGCGGGCCGGGGCAGGCTTAATTCCCCGGGTCTGCGGACCGCGGGGATTTTGTTTTAATAACGAGGTGAAAAGTGCCGACACAGAAGAAGGCCGAAACAATACAGGAGCTTGAAGAGCTTCTCAAGAAGAGCACCATCGTCATCAGCGCCGATAACACCGGCGTGACAATGGAGACGGTGACGTCGCTCCGCAAGACGCTCAGGCCCAAGGGCGTCCGGTACCAGGTTGTGAAGAACACACTGGCATACCGCGCGGCAGACAGCACGGGCAAGGCAGCGCTCAAGGAGATCATCCAGGGACCCACCGGCCTGATCATAGGCTTCGGCGATCCCGTGGAGCCGGCCAAGGCGATCACGGACTACCTGGCGAACACCCGCACGAACCTGAAGCTCAGGGGCGGTGTGCTGGGTACAAGGAGCCTGACGAACGATGAGATCAAGGCGCTCGCCGAGCTCCCTTCCAAGGACGTGCTGGTGGCGAGGCTGCTCGGTCAGATGAACGCGCCGATCACAAGCCTGGTGTACGTGCTGAATGGGCCGATAGCCGCCCTGGCGCGCGTCCTGAACCAGGTTGCAGAGGCGAAAAAGGCGGCAGAGGCCGCCCCTCCTGCCGCGCCCGCGGCCGCCGAGGCGCCTGCAGCGCCCGCCTAGAGTGGGCACAACTTAATAGCGTGTGGATATCCGGCCCACAGGGCCGCAACGAGTCGATAGTCTAGCAAACCAAGTAAAGAAACACTGGAAGGAGTCCAGACAATGGCCACGAAGCAAGAGATTTTGGAAGCAATCAAGGGTATGACGGTTTTGGACCTGGCCGACCTGGTCAAGGAGCTTGAGAAGACCTTCGGTGTGAGCGCCGCCGCGCCTGTCGCGGTCGCCGCCGCCCCCGCCGCCGCCGCCGCCGGCAAGCCTGCTGCCGCCGCCGAGGAGAAGACCGAGTTCAACGTCATCCTGAAGGAAGTCGGCCCGAACAAGATCAACGTCATCAAGGCTATCCGCGAGGTAACCACGCTGGGCCTCAAGGAGGCCAAGGACCTGGTCGAGGGCGCGCCCAAGGCTGTCAAGGAAGGCGTGAACAAGGAAGAGTCCAACAATATCAAGACCAAGCTCGAGGCGGCCGGCGCCAAGGTCGAGATCCAGTAGTCCGGTCTTGCGAAAAGGCCCTGCAAGGGCTTTAATAGAGCAGATAGTCAAGCGGTGAAGGGGCGCTCCGATTCGTCGGAGGGTCCCTCGCCGTCTAATCAATTCGCCTTTCGCAGGAGAGTTGACAGTATGATGAAGAGGTTCAACCCGGGTAACCAGGGACAGAGCGGAATGCCTCCGCGACAGCCCGGCATGCCGCAGCGGCCGCCCCCTCCGCCGCCTCAGCCGGAGGGCCCGCAGCTTGTTGCGGTGAAGTGCAGCGTCTGCCAGCGCAAGAGGAACATCCCCAAGTCCGAGGCGCAGAAGGCGGGCGAGAACTACGTGTGCATGACCTGTATCGAAGAGGGCAGGGTGCCGAAGAAGTAGCGCCGAGTTGACATGGCAGAGAACAAAGAGCCCCGGGGATCGGGGCTCTTTGTGATTAAGGTTGCTTTCCCCTTACCCCACGTACGGGATCGTCTGCGGCCCTTGCGGCAACACGCAGATGCGGGCGGCGGCGCCGTGGCGGGCGAGCTCCTGGTGGACGGTGCGCTCGATGTTGTCCGTGGGCTCGATCTTGGCGAGGCGGACCTGCTCGGGGGTGAGGTACGAGGACTTGAGGAAGATGCGGGCCTTCTTCAGCAGCTGCGCGAGGATCTGGACCTGCCACTGGTCGTGGCGGTTGTGGCCGTGCGCGTTGATCATCTCCAACAGGCCGTCCGCGGAGTCGCGCTGCGAGAGGAGCTTCTTGAACTCGCCGTGTTCCGGGAGGCCGTCGCGGCACTCGGCGGCGCAGATGATCGTGCCGCCTTCCTTGACGATCTGCGCGGCGGCGGACATGCCCTTGACTGCCTGGTAGAGGTTCTGGTCCAGAGGGTAGCCGCTGTTCGTCGTGATCACAATGTCGAACGGCTTCGGAACGGACTTCATTGCCCAGCGTTTGGCGGCGTTTCGAGCGGCCTTGTGCACCTCGAAAAGCTCACCGGCGTAGACGCTCGTGATCTTGTGCTCGCGGTTGATCGTCACGTCCAGGCTGAAGTCCACGCCCGTCTGCTTTGCGATCTGCCTGATGCCGGTGTGAATCGGATTGTCCTCGACGATGCCCCAGACGGACTTCGGGCTGCCGATCATCTCCGCGTTGTGCAGCCGCATGATCGTGTCGAACCCCGCCAGGCCGGGCGCAACCATCTTCGGCCCGCCGCTGAAGCCGGCGAAGAAGTGCGGCTCCACGAAGCCGGTCGTGATCCTGAAGTCAGCCTCGACGAAGTGGCGGTTGAGCCAGATGGGGATGCCGTCAGGCGTATCGCCCGTGTGCACCAGGTTCGCCTTGTCGAAGGCGCTGTGGTTGACGATGCGGTAATTGCGCGCGACCTCGGGGCTGAGCATAGCGTCCAGCTCCTCCGCAGTCTGCGCTCGGTGCGTTCCGGCGGCGATGAGGATGGAGATATTCTCCTTGGGCAGATGGGCCAGCTCCCCCAGCAGGACCGGCAGGACGACCTTGGACGGGAAAGGGCGCGTGATGTCGCAGACTGATATCGCCACCTTCTGGTTGGGCTTGACGCTCAGCCGGAGCGGCTGCTTGCCGATTGGGTTGCGAATTGCGTTCTTGAGCGCGCCGCGCTCGTCCGGCAGGCCCGGCAGGTAGGTTGGCTCTATGACGGTGGTTATGGCGTCCGGGAGCTCAATTTTGAGGCCGCTGGCGCCATAGGCGAGGTCGACTTGCATTGGAGCTCCCGGGAGGTTAACCGCAGATTTCGCAGATTGGACCGTATTTTTGTAGCTTGCACGATTCATCGTGCCTGCCTTGTTCGCCTGTGGCGCCTGTCGGCAACACAGGCCCCGATGCATCGGGGCGGGCTACAGTGGATAATATCCGGCGTGCCTACTTGGCCGCTATTATTGTCTCGCAGAGCTTGCAGGCCTGCATGAGCTCCGGGATGTTCACGTACTCGCGGATTGTGTGCATGTTGTAGTCCGCCATGCCCATAACCACCGCGCTGATGCCCTTTTGCCAGAAGACGTTGGCGTCGCTGCCGCCGCCTGACGTTCGGAAGTCGGGAGTGAGGCCGATCTTCTTCAGCGCGTCCGTCACCAGCCTCGTCGTCGGGTGCTCGGGCTTGATGCGAAAGGTGTCGAACTTGGGTGTGAAGACCGTCTCGAGCTTCGCCTGCGGGTACAGCTTCTGCACCTTGGCAACGGCGTCCTTGACGTCCAGCTTCAGGTTCTCCAGCGTCTCCAGGTCCGTGGTGCGGAACTCGCCCTCGATCCTCGTGTTCTCCGGCACGGTGTTGCGCGTGGAGCCGCCCTGGATAAGGGACACGTTGAACGTCGTCTCCGCGTTGAGGCGGCCCTGGGGCAGGCGGGTGATGATTTCCGCGGCGATGCGGATGGCGGGGATGCCGTTCTCCGGCTCTATGCCGGCGTGGGCTGCCTTGCCGGTGATGATGATGTCGTACGCGATGTAGCTGGGGCTGACGGAGGTGATACGGTTGACCGGCCCCTCCCGGTCGAAGACTATCGCCTGCTTCGACTTGATTTTCGAGAAGTCCAGGTTGCCCGCGCCCTGAAGGCCCGGCTCCTCGGCACGGGAGAGGACTACCTCCAGCGGAATCGTCTTCTTGCCGTCTTCCTTCATCGACTCAAGCGTCTCGAAGATGATCGCCAGCCCGGCCTTGTCGTCGCCGCCCACAATCGTCGTGCCGTCGGAGACGATGCGGTCGCCGTCCACCTTCGGCTTGATGCCTCGGCCCGGCTCAACAGTGTCGAGGTGGCCGGAGAGCATGAAGGGATTGGGGCGGCCGTCGGAGGCGATCAGGTTGCCGTAGCTGTCGGCGACTACCTTGAATCCCAGTGACTCCAGCTTCTTCGTTGCCCAGGCGGCCATCGCGTCCTCTTCGAACGAGGGGCTGTCGATAACGGCCATCTCGCAGAAGGTCTTCACTATTCGGTCTCGGTTAATCATCGGGTCTCCTGTGTCGTTTTGGCGAGAGGATGCTACTTCTTGGCTGTGATGGTCTTCTGGCGCACCGTGCGCTGTTCGAGGAGCTCGGGGTCCGGCTCCGGCAACTTGCCGGTGGACGGCTTGAAAGTCAGGCGCGGCGTCAGCTCGTTCTCCGGCTTGGACAGGTCGTCCGTATAGAACCGCTTCGAGGGGAAGAGGTCGCCCGGGTACGTGAAGTTTGGGAGCGTGGCGAGCTCAACGCACAGCGCGCCGCCAAGGGCGCTCTCGAGCATGCCGCCCACCCACACCGGTATGCCTGCGTTGCGGCACATATTGTGCACTTTGAGCGCGTTGTAGAAGCCGCCGATGCGTCCCGGCTTGATGTTCACGTACTTGCATGCGCCGATAGCGATGGCCTGCTCCACGACCTTCGGGCTGACTGCCGACTCGTCAAGGCAGACGGGCGTCTGGATCTTCCGGGCCAGCTCCGCGTGGTCGAGGATGTCCGCGAAGTACAGCGGCTGCTCGATGAAGACGAGCCCCAGGTTGTCGATCGCCTTGAAGAAGGGCAGGTCGTCGAGCGAGTACCCGGAGTTGCAGTCTATGTGGAATTTCATCTTCGGGAAGGTGCTCGTCACAGCCTTGAGCATATCCAGGTCCCAGCCTTTCGCCACTTTGAGCTTGATGCGCGGGAAGCCGGTGTCCACGGCCTTCTGGATATTGCCCAGGAGCATGTCGATGGAGTCCTGAATGCCGAAGTCCGCGCCCGCCGCGACCTCTCGGGTCTGGCCGCCCAGAAGCCTGTGGAGCGGCTTGCCTTCGATGGACGCCTGGAGCGTCCACCACGCGATTTCGATGGCCGCCTTCGCGAAGCTGTTGCCCTTGAAGATGGCCAGCCTGTCGTTGATGTCCTTGGCCTTTTCGTACTCCTGCCCAACGACGTGCGGGCCGAATATCTCGGTCACGTTGTAGAAGACCGAGCCCGCGCTCTCCGGCAGGTATGTAGGAGCGAAGAAGGGTGTAGACTCCGCCCAGCCCACGTGGTCGCCGCTGGTGGCCTTCACAAGCACGGAGTGGATGTCATAGTCGGCGCCGTAGGCCGTGCGCCAGGGGTAGATGAGCGGCATCGCAACGTAGTAGACGTCCAGCTTATCGATTCGCATTGTGTCTCCTTGCGAGAAAGGGCGGGGCGAGGTACGCCTCAGGCATTATACATCCGAGACGCCCCGAAACCGAGACGCCTCAAAAACCGAAACACCCCGGAGGGTCGACTCTACGGGCGCCACTCCATCACGCGCGGGGTCTCCCACGGGATGTGCCGCGCCAGGTCGTCGCGGACCGCGATGAACTGGTTGGCAATGACCTCCATGCCGTTGAGCTGTGACCCCGACGAAATCTTCCCCGTCTGGCGGTAGACGATGGTGTACCCGGCTTCGTCCACAACTTTCTCAACGAGCAGCTCTTCGACATCCAGCTCGAAGATGATCGCCGGCTTGGGGATGCCGCACTCCCGCTGGAGCAGGTCTGCGTTGGCGAAGTACGCCGCGTACGTCAGGAAAAGGCCGGTGTTCGTCCTGGGCAGGTCGGCGGTGCCCTCGCAGGAGGTGAAATGCGCCGTCGCCAGGGCGTGGCGGTCGATGAACTCCACATCGCCGTAGTAGTCCCGCGTGAGGTGGTACGCAATGAACCCCGCCTGCCCGCTCATCATTGGGACAGGCCCCGAGAAGTGTCCGCGCACCGCGTCCATCGTGTCGTACATCGCCTCGGTCGTTGCGATGTCGCGTAGCTGTGTGCGGTTCGCCTGTGAGAACCAGGAGTAGCGCTCCACGGGGAGCCCCTGGTTGTGCTTTCCCACCTCCCAGATCGGCATTGCGCTGGATCCGAACTTGGCGAACCAGATAGAGCCCATGACGTGCAGCGCCACCATCCCTGCGGCGGCGTACACGCGCATCTCGGTGTTTTTGATGCGCGGAAGCGGCATCACCGCGAGTACGGCGATCAGCGGGAATAGCGGCACGGTGAAGCGCGCGCCCTCCATCCAGTCTCCCCCGGAGAATACGATAAACCCGAGGTACGCCGGCACGAACGTCACGATGAACAGGCCGCCGACGTACGGCGCATCTTCCCTGCGGGCGCGGATGAAGATATCTATGCCTGCCCAGATGGCGGCGAAGGGCATGAGGGAAAGGGGAGGCGGAACGAGCGACGACGCGGCGTAGGCAAGCCCGTCCACCATGTAGTCGAGTGGGCTGCCGGATATCTTGCCGTTGACCGGCTGCGGCAGGAGGTCGCCGTTGAAGTATGCGTACCGGAACACCGCCAGGACCAGGCCGCTGATCGCGGCCGCGATGCCGATATGCATGAGGCGGTCGCGGGTCTGCGCGTAGAACGGCACCTGCGGGCCGGTCAGGGTGAGCGACTTCCATGCAAAGTAGCTGAACGCGACGGCTATGACGCCGCCGATGACGAACACTGTTTCCGGCCTGACGGCGACAAACAGAGGCATGAAGACGATCACGCCAATTGGGACCCCGCCCTTTTGAGGGGCGTCCAGGTAGCGGACACAGTGGTATACGAGCGCGGTGAAAATGACCGCGGCGAGCGTGGTCTCCAGCCCGCCCGTGGACCAGTAGGCGAAGAACGCGGTGGTGGCTGCGATCAGGCCGGCCGCGAGGGCCAGCCACCGGTTGACGTACCGCAGGGCAAGCGCGTAGGCGTACAGCAGGGCCAGCGCGCCGGCGATCAGGGATACGACGGGCGCGACGCTCGGCACCGCCTTGCCGGGGGCGACGAGGGACGCGGCGGCCAGGACGACGACATGCAGGATGCTTGAGGACTGCTCCAGCCTGTCGCCGTTCAGGTTGACGATCTCGCCGTCATCCTTGAGCGTGTGCGCCGGCCAGAAGGTGATGAAGCCGTCGTCGCGCCCCGCAGAAGGGAATAGGAGCATCGCGAGCGTGAAGAGGACGATGATTGGGACAACGGCGGGCCAGTGGCTGCGCGCCGCGCTGGTTATTCGCTGCAAGTGGAGCTCCCGGGGACAGCAGTGAGCAGTGGGCAGTGAGCAGTGGGCAAGGCTGAACAGCCGAGCCCTGTTTTCGCATGTCCTTGTCTGACTGCTCGCTCGCCTGCGCTGGCTTCGTCCATTCTATGAGGTTGGTATGGGGTGTCAAGCACGCCCCGTGGTGGCTGTGGACGAAGCCGCGCCGGTCGAGTAAACTACCCGCCGAGCCCGATTGACAATAATGGCCGCTTCGGCGTACCTGCCGGACGACCCTCTGAGGTTAAGAGGATGGTCGAAGATATCACTACCGGCGCGTATTCCCCCGTTACCATGATTCGCGACATGGCGCATGCCGACAGGCCGCGCGATCGGCTTATGACCGCCGGGCCGGGAGCGCTGAGCAACTCGGAGCTTATCGCAATACTTCTGCGAACGGGCGTGGAAGGGGAGAGCGTGCTCAACATGGCCGGGAACCTGATTGCGGAGCATGGGGGACTCGGCGGGCTGGCGCGCGTCACGTACGGCGAGCTTTGCCGCAGGAAGGGGATCAGTGAGGCGAAGGCGTGCCAGCTGCTCGTGGCGTTCGAGCTAGGAAAACGCGTGGTGGCGCTAAGCCCCGAGGACAGGAAAATCATCCGCTCGCCGCAGGACGTTTCGAACCTCCTCTCCGCGGAGATGAGGTTCTTTGAACAGGAGCACCTCAGGGTCATGCTCCTGACCACGAGGGCCGAGGTGAAGGGCTTCGTGGAGGTCTACAAGGGGAACGTGAACATGGCCGTGCTCCGGGTCGCCGAGGTGATGCGTCCCGCCATCCGCGAGAACTGCCCTTCGATCATCATCGTGCACAACTACCCCTCGGGCGACCCCTCGCCGAGCCCCGAGGATATACTGGTCACAAGGAAGCTCACAACAGCCGCGCAGATGATGGACATTGAGGTGCTCGACCATATCATCATCGGCGGCCAGAGCTTCGTCAGCCTCAAGGAGAAGGGGCTGGGATTCACGCCGAAGCCTTAGGCCGAAGATCATGGAATTACTCAGTGGGAGGTGGCTTATGGTGCGGGGACTCAAGAAGCTGGGGCCGATTGCATCCGAGGTGCTGTTCGAGAACGATAAGGTCCGTATCTGGCAGCTCACGGTTGAGCCGGGAGAGGCCAGCCCGTGGCACAAGCACGCGCGCGACTATGTAACCGTGACCATCGAGGACGGCGGCATCACCGCCGAGTACGAGGACGGCGCCGTCCTGGACTTCGAGCCGGAAATAGGCGAGGCGGAGTTTCTGGATGACAATCAGCCCCACCGCCTGGTCAACAACTCCAAGAAGCGCTACAAGAACATCCTGGTGGAGCTCAAGGAGTAGACTGGGCAGGCTGCTCTGAGACGCTCCAGCCCCATATATCTCCGCCGCGATGCAAGATTTGCCTCATCGACTCTTCATCCTCAAGGAGCGCGTCCAGCCTCGCCTTGCCACCCCGCGTAGTGTAATGGCGCATCACGCTCACATCCACACCCAGGATGATGAGGTTGCCGCTAGAACGCTCTATAAATGGCGGCTCCTGAGGGATGTCCCGTTCAGGCTCGGGGCTGCCGAAGGTCCTGCGCAAGGTAAGGCCGGAGCCGCTCGGAACGTGCGTAACGAAGGCGAACCCTGCCCAGAGCTCGGGAGATTCAGGATAGGCAAACCTGACTGCCAGATCTTCTCCCACCATAAATTTGTATTTGTCCGGCCACGCGTAATAAGCGGCCATGTTCCACTCAGGGGTTAGCATGGACATGGGGTTCACGGTAGGTATCGGAGCAGGCGGTGGAGTAGGGTAGGCCGGTGGTGCGGATATAGATATATTTTCCTTGACTCGCACCCCCAGGGCTACCTCCACGGCCTCCCATAGCAGGTTGCGAGTATCTTGCAAGTCGGGATGCGCTCCGAACTCTACCCGGAAGGGACAGCCGTGGATGATGCGCACTTCTTGCGATCCCTGGGAAGTCCGCAACTGGAGCCGTATCGTTGGGTGCTGGTCCCTGATCTCAGTGGTTGTTGTTCCCAGTTCAAGTATCCCCGCACCCGGGCGGCAAAAGTAGGTCTGGTCCGTCGGCCTCGGAGGCATCCGGTTGAATATGCGCGCCATATCATCGGCGGTCTCACGGTCGGTCACCTCGGCCGATCTTCGCACGCCGTCCCAAGAGACGTAATCGATACCGATCGAGTTAATATTGGACGGAAGGTATGAGTCCGTGGGCCTCGGGCGGAATATGTCTCTTTCAACGGATATGGCAATAGTCAGAGGTAACCGTCGTGAGGAGATGCTGGAAATCAGCGTGCTTACCTGGACGGTTGTATCAGGCTTATCCGTCTTGAAGAACCGGGCAGACTCGAATTCTCCGTACGGGGTGCGGCCGGACGATCCGCCCTTGCTTAGATAGCCCGCCTCTGCCATCCGCTCCCGGTACCACGCGTGCACATTGGGCGCGTAGCTTTCTGTGGAGAAATACCTGTGGGCCCCCTGGATGGTCGGGCAGTCGGTACCGCTGCAGATGTCTGATGGCGTAGAGGTTACAGGCCAGTAAAGTGGCGCGGTCAGGCTCTCTTCGACTGCGTTGGGGTAAACAGGGATTGTTGCCATGATTGAGGCCGGGACAACATGCTCAGTTGGAGGGCCGCCGCATTCCAGGTAGTTCAACGCGTCGGAGCAGTCGATCTTGCTTTACGGGGTGTCCGTTCTTTCCGGGATATCCGAAGGTGCGGCGGCGGGGGAAGCCGCGCAGCCCAGGGTTAAGAAGAGCGCCAGCAATGTAACGAGAGCAAGCGTTATCTTAGGCAAGGTGTGTGTGTTTCCGGGCTGCGCGGATAATAGTAAGACGTTTTATCAGTCAAAAAGGTTCCATCGTCTGTGGTATGACCAATCGGTTAACAGCCGACCGCTCATCAGGTTTGCCTCATGCCTCGGCACAGGCTATGATACTGACCGATGTAAGTCCACGACTTCGTTTCACAGATTAATACGTGAAGAGGCGATATGAAGATCCTAGTCATGGGCTCGGGTGCGGTCGGCGGCTACTTCGGCGCGGTGCTGCACAGGGCGGGAAACGACGTGCGCTTTGTCGCGCGCGGGGAGCACCTGAAGGCGATCAGGGAGCGCGGGCTGAAGGTGGAGAGTGTCACCGCCGGCGACTTCACTATCAGGCCGGAGGCATTCGAGAGGCCGGACGGCTCGTGGAAGGCGGACCTGGTCCTCTTCACCGTGAAGGGGTACGACAACCCAGTGGCAATCGACATCATGAGGCCCGCGGTGGGCGAAGGCACCTCGATTCTCACGCTCCAGAACGGCATCGGCAGCGGCGATGCGCTGGGCAAGGCATTCGGGAAGGGGAAGGTGTTGCTCGGCGTGACGTACGTCGACGCCAGCCGCAAGGACGCCGGTTTTATCATCGAAGAGGGCGGCAATTGCAATATCATATTCGGCGAGGAGGACGGCAGCCTGTCTCCGCGGGCTACGACCGTCAATGAGGCTCTCGCGGCCGCGAAGATAAACGTCACCCTCTCTCCCAACATCATGTTCGAGCTCTGGAAGAAGCTCATCTACATCTGCGGTCTCAGCGGCATGACATGCATCACGCGGTCGCCGCTGAAAGACATACTCGCGGAGCCCAGGACGCTGGACGTTATGCGCGAGGTGATGCGGGAGGCGGTTGCCGCTGCGAAGGCGAAGGGCGTGGAGATGGAGCCGGGCTACGTCGAGGGCATCATCGCGAAGTGGATCGCGACCGGCGGGAAGAACACCTCATCCATGTACACGGACCTCATCCGCGACAACCCGATGGAGGTCGAGGTGCTGAATGGCGCCGTGGCCCGCATAGCCCACGAGATGAGGGTGCCGGCGCTTGGCAACGAGTTCATCCTCGCTTGCCTGCTGCCCCAACACAAACGCGCGATGGCCGCGCGGAACAAGTAATCCAACATTCGAGGTGGCGCAATGCCGTATTTCTACAAGTCGTCCGCTGTCCCGAAGCGCGAGCTCATAAAGGGCGCGACGCTGCGCACGATGTGGGGCGACAAGATAATGATGAGCCTGCTTGAGACGGACCCCCATTCCGTTATCCCTATCCACACGCACCCGCACGAGCAGGCGGGCATTGTGATGGAGGGCGAGTTCGAGATGACCATCGGGGATGAGGTCAGGCACATGAAGCCTGGGGACTGCTACGTCATCCCGGGCGGGGTGCCGCACGGCGTCAAGGGGTACTCGATGAAGGCCGTGGCGCTTGATATCTTCTCGCCGCCGCGCGAGGAGTACAAGCCGGAGACGAAGAAGGTCACGTCAGAGTGGAAAGAGGTCAAGAAGTAGATTTCGGCGCGGATGGTGGGAACACTGCGCCGTGTGCAGCCGGCCCCACGGCGCTCCCATTTCTGCGTCAAGGACCGGGAGCGGCCATGCGGGGGCGGCCTTGATGCCCAGCGTATGAGACCAGCGCTCAAGCTCGGGTGGGATCTGAATGACCACATCGAACAGCGGTGTGGCGTAGATGGCCATGGAAAAGGGGCGGCGACGGGCAACCACCTCTAGCTCATAGCCGGAAGAGCCGGCGGGCGGCCTGAAGTGCACCTGCGCGTAGCCGCCACGCCGCTTTATGAGGTCGAGCGCGTCGCAGGTGATCAGGACTTTCACGACGCACCTCCCGTTGGGCTAAATCGAATTCCCTAGTCGGTTTACCTCTCCTGAATCCATTATTCGCAACGTATGGCGGATTTCGCAATCGGCGTTTCGTCTACGTATAGAAAACAGTGAAGGCGTTCGTTTTGAACGCCTTCACTGCCTTTCGCCAAAGTCTATAGTCCCCTGGGACTACTTTCCGAAGCGGACCGTCGCGTTGGGGTCGCTGTAGGTCACGCCCTTGGTGGCCCAGAAGATCTCAGCGATCTTGTCCACCTTCTCAACGAGCTTCTGGGCGGAGTCCGGGTCCACGTTCTGCTTGTTTGCGGAGGCGAGCTTGGTCGTCTCCCACACCAGCGTGTGCAGGTCCGGGTACTTCGTCAGGTGCTCGGGCTTGAAGTAGTCGTGCCAGAGGATGTCCACCTCGCGCTTGCAGATCTCGGCGTGATGCTCCTTGACGGCGATAAGCCTGGTCATCGTATACGCCTGCGCCGCGTCGCCCGTGGGCGAAGAGAGCGCCTTGATCCGCATCGCCATCTTGTGGACGGTCTGCGCAGCTATCTTGGCGACGATGGGGTCGTATATACCGCAAGGGATATCGCAGTGCGCGTGGCCTTCCCGCACCGGCAGGACTCGCCTGATTGCAGCTCCGATTCGCATGTTGGTCTCCTCCCTGGTTGCTTTCAAAATTGGTCAACTAAAGGTTACAGTACCATAGATATGATGGCAATGTGCGGCTGATAGGGGCGCCTACCGGCCGCCGTTCAGGAACTGGGTGAGAAGTGCCTGAAATCGCTGCGGCGACTCGCGGTGGGGGGCGTGGCCGCACTCTTCGAAGAGCTCGAAAGAGGCGTTCCTTAGCGTTGCGGCTATCGTTCTCCCGTAGCGGTGGGGAAAGTACATGTCGCGCTTGCCCCACACAACGAGCGCCGGCACGGCGATGCTTCCGAAAGAGGCGACCGCCGGGTCGGAGAGGCGGATATCGAGTCTGGGGTAGGGCAGCGGGCTCCTGAGGACGTTGAGCTTCACCCACACTGCACCCACGAGCGCCTGGCCGAGGACGGTAAGCCTGCCAAGGCCCATCGGGGCCACCAGGGTCAGGCTGGCGACGGCCTCTGGGAACTGCGACGCCATTTCAAGGCAGACGCGTCCGCCGAGAGAGTGGCCGACGAAGTGGGCCTTGCGTATGCCGAGCGCCGCCATGAAGTCGCGAATGCAGTCCGTGAAGTGCGGAAGGGAGTACCTGGGGAGAGACTTGTCGCTCTCCCCGTAGCCGATCAGGTCCGGGGCGTATACGCTGTACGAGGCGGCCATGGCCGACAGGGTCTCCTCCCAATCGCGCCGTGTGCTCGCGCCGCCGTGGATGAAAATGACCGCCTCGGCGAGGCCCTCGCCGGCCTGTGAGTAGCGCACGGGCCTTCCGGCGAGGGTTACAGTGCTGTGACGGACGGTGGTATCTGCCTGGTGGCCGGTCGTCAATTCGGGATCTCCGTGCTTCGAAGTCCAGCAGTGCGCCTTTCAACCGTATTTGGAACTGCCTGTGTTGTCAACGGGTCACGGCCTATGAGAATGCCTCTTGAAATCTACGTTGTGCGCGGGCACAGCATGCGGCCATCGCTCCGCGAGGGCGATGTGCTCATCGTGCGTTCCCTGCGTCCGGGCGCGCGCCTGAAGCGCGGCGACATCGTAGCGGCGCTGGACCCTCGGGAACGGACCAGGAGGACTCTCAAGCGCGTGATAGGCCTATCGGGGGAGGAGATTGCGCTTGTGGACGGCGAGCTGCTGGTAAACGGAGCGGCGCTGCCGGAGCCGTACCTGAGGGGAGGTCCACCTTACCTGGGGGAAGGCGGGCTGCGCCTGCGGCTGGGCGCGGGTGAAGTCTTTCTCATGGGGGACAACCGGCTCCAGAGCACTGACAGCCGGGACTACGGCCCGGTCCACGTCGCGGATGTGCTGGGTCGGGTCAGGTGGAGGTTATGGGCGGGAAAGCCGCGTTCCGGCGCAGGAGCGTCGCCAGCTAGCCGGCCTTGATCCACTGGGCAATTTCCTTGGCGTGGTAGGTGATGATCATGTCCGCGCCGGCGCGCTTGATTGCAGTGAGGATCTCCGTAGTGACGCGTTGACCGTCCACCCACCCGTTGGCGGCGGCGGCCTTGACCATGGCGTATTCGCCGCTCACGTTGTACGCGGCAATGGGTGCGTTGAAGGTCTGCTTGGCCTTCGCAATGACGTCCAGGTATGCCAGAGCAGGCTTCACCATGACCATGTCCGCACCCTCTGCCAGGTCCTGGTCAATTTCGCGCATCGCCTCGCGCACGTTCGGCGGGTCCATCTGGTAGCCGCGCCTGTCGCCGAACTGCGGCGTGGAGCCCGCGGCGGTGCGGAAGGGGCCGTAGAAGCCGGAGGCGTATTTGGCGGAGTAGGCCATGATGGGCGTGTGGCCGAAGCCTGCCGAGTCCAGCGCCTCGCGGATGGCGCCGACCTGCCCGTCCATCATCGCCGAGGGGGCGACAATGTCGGCGCCCGCCTCGGCCTGGCGCACCGCCGTCCTGGCCAGGAGCTGGAGCGTCCGGTCGTTATCCACGTCGCCACTCTCGAAGAGGACGCCGCAGTGGCCGTGGCTTGTGTATTCGCAGAGGCATACATCTGTGATGACCAGGAGATGCGGCACCGTCTGCTTGATGACGCGAATCGCCTCCTGGATGATTCCCGCGGAGTCGTAGGCTTCCGTGCCCTCGGCGTCCTTGCTCTTGGGTATGCCGAAGAGGAGCACGCCGGGAATCCCCATCTCGGCAACCGATTCGCACTCCCGGATGAGGTGGTCCAGCGATAGTTGCTGCACGCCGGGCATGGGCTTGATATCCGCTCGCACGTCGCGGCCGTGCGTCACGAACATAGGGTTAATGAGGTCGCCCACCGAAAGGCGGGTCTCCTGGACAAGGGTCCGGATAGCCTGGTTTTTGCGGAGCCTGCGCTGCCGCAGTTTCGGAAAGCTAGCCATTTCTAGCGGCCTCCGCCTCGACGAAATGCTGTCTGATAGCATCGACCAACCCTCGAATTGTCTGGTCCTTGCCGACGATGTCAACCCTGAGCCCAAGGTCGCGGGCGGCGGCCGCGGTAACGGGCCCAATACAGGCCACGAGCGGCGCTCCCAGCTTCGTAATGTCCCCACCCAGCAGGTCGACGAGGTTTCGGACCGACGAGGAGCTTGCGAAAGTCACAACGTCCAGCGGGGCCTCCATGGCCCTGTTAAGCCGCTCGGCGGCGTCTGCCGGACGCACGTTTCTATAAATGACCACCTCCTTGACGGAGGCGCCTGCGGATGTGAGCCCGCGGGATATGATATCACGGCTCTTTTCCGCCCTGGGAAATAGAATCTTCGCCCCGGCAATGCCCATCGCGACCAGTGTGCCGACAATACCCTCGGACGCCGCATCGTCCGCCACGGCGTCGGCTACGATGCCCTTCGCGCGGAGGGCATCTGCCGAGGATGATCCGATAGCCGCTATCTTCGCCGGGCCGAACGCCCTGGCGTCCCGGCCTCCTGCGCTGAGCCGTTCGAATACGATGTCGATGGCGTTCACGCTGGTGAAGACCACCCAATTGTAGCCCGCCAGTCCGGCAAGCTCACCATCCACCTCGCAGAAGTCCTCGACGGGTTGTATCTCGATTGTCGGTATCTCGATGGGCTGAGCGCCTTCCCGGGAGAGTAGATCGGAAAGCACGCTGGCCTGCGAGCGGGTGCGCGTCACAAGCACGCGCTTGCCGAACAGCGGGCGGTTATCAAACCACCGGAGCCGCTCCCGAAGCTTCACGACTTCGCCGACGATGGCGACGACGGGGTTGGATATGCCCGCGGCCGTTGCGATTTCGATGATATCAGCCAGCGTCCCCGACACGGCCTTCTGGTAAGGCTCGGTGCCCCAGTAAACCAGTGCTATCGGCGTTTCCGGTGGGGTGCCTGACGCAATGAGCCCGGTAGTGATCTGCTTGAGGTTCTCCCAGCCCATGAGGATAACTGCAGTGCCCTTGGGCTGGAGGACGCGCTTCCAGTCAACGGAGGGGTCGTCCTTGCCAGGCGCTTCGCTGCCTGTCACGATGGTCACGGATGTGGATATCCCGCGGTGCGTGACAGGTATACCGGCGTACGCCGGCGCGGCGATGGCGGAGGTTATCCCGGGCACCACCTCGAACGGCAGGCCAGCCTCAACGAGCGCGAGCACCTCCTCGCCGCCACGCCCGAAGACGAACGGGTCGCCGCCCTTGAGACGCACCACGGTCTTGCCTTCTCTGACGTGGCCGATGAGAAGCTCATTGATGTCCGGTTGCCGGTTCTTCTTGTCGCCCGGCGCCTTACCGACGTCTATCAGCTCTGCGCCGGGCCGCGCCCTGGCTATCAGCCGCTCGTCCACCAGCCTGTCATACACAACCACATCCGCGCGCGCCAGCCACTCCATGCCCCGAACGGTGATGAGACCCGGGTCGCCCGGGCCGGCGCCGACGAGCACAACCACGCCACGCGCGGGCCTGGCGGGGTACGGGGTACGGGGTTCAGGGTACGGCATTAAAGGGGGGCCGCTCAGATGGCTTTCGGTCATGGGGATATGATACCAGCCCGCACCATGCCTGAGTTAGCTCAAGGAACATGCGATGGTAGTACGCATGTGCTACAAGCGTCATTGAAATCAGGAGGGCGCAATGGGCAGGCTGAAGCCGATCGATGAGTTTCATTCCCTCGCCGCAGGTATGGTGGGCAGGCCTGTGCTACACGCCTGGCGCGGTCTCGGAACGGCAATAATACTTGAGTTTGGCCGGCCCCGGTCGCGGAAGCCCGGCGTATCGAAGGGCGACGGCACGGCGATGCTGGAGGGCGAATGGCGGGTTGAGGAGGGAAGGACAATAGCCTTCAGCAGCGCGAGCGGCGAACAGCGAATACGGAACGGCATAGGGTCGCTCGTGGGGCTGAAGGTAGAGGGAGTGGAGGTGCAGGGCAGGCTGCCGGAGCTGGTTATCGCGCCGTCCGGCGGAGTCTGGGTCACGGCTTTTACGCTATTGGAAAGGCACCCGCAGTGGACACTCTACATACCGGACGGTAGCTGCGTGACTTCAAGGAGCGGCCGTGTGGAGATAGACAGGGGGGTGAAGACGGGCGCGGCTTAGGAGAGGATCTCTTTTGCGCCGTTGTTCAGGAGGTCTTCGGCGATGCGACGGCCGCCGTTGGCGGCATCCCGGGCGCTCCAGCGGATACGCGCGCGGAAGATGCGCGAGCCGTCTGGCAGGGCTGCCATGGCGGATATGTGGACCATTGAGCCTTCCTGGCGGGCGTGAGCGGCAACGGGGACCTTGCAGCCTCCGCCGAGGGCGCCCAGGAAGCTTCGCTCCGCTGCAAACGCGTTTGCCGTGGGGCCGTGCTGGACCTTGTTCAGCATGTCCAGAATCGCCGTGTCGTCTGCCCGCGCCTCGGCGGCCAGGATGCCCTGGCCCGAGTCAGGCGTGAAGAAGTCCGCTTCGAAATACTCCGTGATCTCGGAGTTTCTTCCCAGTCGCGCTAGCCCTGCTGCAGCGAGCACGACTCCGTCGTAGTCATCCCCCCCGGACTTCTCTATGCGCGTGCCAACGTTGCCCCTGATTTCGAGCAGGGTCAGGTCCGGCCTCTTGATACGAATCTGGGCCATCCGTCGCGGGCTGCTGGTCCCTATACGGGCGCCCGGCGGGAGTTCCAGGAGTTTGAGACGCCACTTGTTGATCAGCACGTCCCTCGGGTCGCCACGCTTGCCCACGGACGTGACGCCCATGCCCGCAGGGATTTCCGGCGCCAGGTCCTTGGCGCTGTGGACTGCGACGTCTATCTCGCGGGCCTCGAGGGCGCGCTCAATGTCTTTCACGAACATGCCGCGGCCGAGGCTGAGTAGGGGGGCGTCCTTCTCGCGGTCGCCCTGAGTGGAGATTGGGACGACGACGAACTCGCAATCGGGGTAAGCGGCGCGAAGCAGGGCCAGCACCTCTTCCGTCTGGGCCAGCGAGAGGGGACTGGGACGCGCCCCGACCCTTATGGTGGTCCTGGAGCTCATTTGAGGGCTTCCCACATCTTGCATTTGTTCTCCGTGCAGTCGCACACAGCGCCCTGCAAGAGCTTCTCCATGAGGATGGCGCGCGCCTCGGCGTACCGGCCGGACTGGACCATTTCGATAAGGTTGTCCGTGAGGCACGCCTGCCAGTGGTCCGTCAGGAGCTTGATGCCCTTGCGCGCCAGCTCCGACCGGGCGTCAGCCAGGAGCGGCGCAAGGTCCGCGAGGTCCATAATGTGGCGGGCAGTTTTGAGCCTGCTCACGCCGGTGAGCTCTTCCCTGAACTTTCGTGCCAGCGCCGGGCTCGCGCCGCCCGTGGAGACGGCAACAATGACCTCGCCGCGCTTGACGACGGCCGGGGCTATCCAGGTGCACAGGTGGGTAACGTCCGCGACGTTGAGGGGGACGTTGCGCTGCTTTGCTTCTTCGCTCACCGCGGCGTTCATCGCATTGTCCCTTGTATCTGCGACGATCGCAATCAACGCGCCTTCAAGGTCGCCGGGCCGGTACTTGCGCTCTATCCACCGGAGGCGCTTGCCGTCCACGCGCTCGGCGACAGGGGTGGTTACCTCCTGGGAGATTACGTCCACCTGTGCGCCATACTCGAGCAGCTTGAGGACCTTGTCCTCTCCTACGTGCCCTCCCCCGAATACGACGCAACGACGGTCTCTTACGTCCAGGTATACGGGATAGTATGCGGGCATTCGGCGACCTCAGATTGCGTTACGATGGATTCAAGGTTAACAGCGCCCATATCTACAGTCAACGAAACGGGCACGTATATTTAACATAATAACCCAAAACGCGTTGTAGTCGTATAGCTACTGTGTTATAGTGGTGGATGGCAAAAGGGGGGTATCCCGTGGAAGACGCCCGCAAGCTCTTGCTTGAGGCCCTGGACAGGGCCATCGCGGACAAGAGGGTGATCGAGGCTATGACCCGGGTTCCCAGGGAGTTTTTCGTGCCGGAGGAATACCGGCACATGGCGTACGAAGATTCCCCCCTTCCGATCGGCTACGGGCAAACGATCTCGCAACCGTACATGGTGGCGATCATGCTCCAGGCGCTTGAAGTGCGACGCACCGACCGGGTGCTCGAGGTGGGCACAGGCAGTGGGTATCAGGCCTCTCTGCTGGCTGAGCTGGCAGGAGAGGTCATCACAGTCGAGAGGGTCCCGGCGCTGGCCGAGACAGCCCGCGCCACGCTTGCCCGGCTGGGTTACTCCAGCGTCCGCGTCGAGCCGGCAGGCGAAATTGTGGGACGGTCTGAGGACGCGCCGTATGACTGCATTGTGGTCGCGGCGGGTGCGCCGAAGCTGATGCGAGGGCTCATGGACCAGCTTGCCGTCGGCGGTCGGCTTGTGATGCCTGTCGGCTCGTCGAAGTCCCAGGAGCTGATGAAGGTAACAAGGTCACGAGAAGCATATTCGGTCGTGGGGCTTGGAGAATGCAGGTTCGTGCCGTTGATTGGCAAGGACGCATGGCCGGACGAGGGCAGCGCGCAGGAATCCTGACGTTCCATCAAAACGACTAGTGCCAAGGGCCTAGAAATTCTATTTGAAGTGGTAAATGATGATGGTGACAGCTACGGATTACGAGCTGGTTATTGGGCTGGAAGTACACAGCCAGCTACTTACAAAGAGCAAAATGTTCTGTTCCTGCGCTTCCGACTACCAGGATGCGCCGCCGAACACAAGGGTGTGCCCGGTCTGCATGGGGATGCCCGGCGTGCTGCCGGTCATCAACGAGAAAGCTGTTGAGCTGGTGATAGCCACGGGGCTGGCCCTCAACTGCAGTATCAGTAGGTACACGAAGTTTGACAGGAAGAATTACCCGTACCCGGACCTGATGAAGGGGTACCAGATTTCTCAGTACGACCTGCCGATCGCACTGGGCGGCAACCTGACTGTAGAGGCTGGAGGGCAGGATAAGAGAATCGGCGTCACGCGCGTCCACCTGGAAGAGGACGTGGCGAAGCTGATGCACCAGGGCGGGGCCGACGGCGAAGGCTACAGCCTGATGGACATCAACCGGTCCGGCGTGCCGCTGATGGAGATAGTCAGTGAGCCGGACATGAGGACGGCAGAAGAGGCCAAGGCCTACCTGACGACCCTCCACACGATTCTCAGGTACATCGGCGTCAGCACAGGCAACATGGAGGAAGGCAGCTTCCGGTGCGATGCGAACATAAGCATCAGGCCGAAGGGCTCGCCGAAGTTCGGCAACAAGGTCGAAGTCAAGAATATGAACAGCTTCCGCTCCGTGTTCAACGCGCTGGGGTACGAGGCTGAACGGCAGATGAAACTGGCGTGGGCGGGCGAGCGGATTGCCCAGGAGACGCGCGGGTGGGTTGACGACAAGGGGATAACGGTGTCCCAGCGGTCAAAAGAGGCCGCTCACGACTACCGCTACTTCCCGGAGCCGGACCTGCCTCCCCTGTTCATAGAGGCCGCGTGGGTAGACCGTGTGAAGGCTACTCTGCCGGAGCTGCCGCAGGCGAAGCAGGAGCGTTTCGAGTCGCAGTACGGTCTTTCTGCGTACGATGCGAGGCTCCTGACGGTATCGCGGCCGACCGCGGACTATTTTGAGACAGTGCTCAAGGTACGGCCTTTGACCGGAGAGGCCTACCGCCAGACCGCCAAGGCGGTCAGCAACTGGATGCTGGGTGAGCTGACAAGGCTCCTGAACGCAACGGGACAGGACATCGGCTCGATAAAGATCGGGCCGGAGCATGTTATCGATCTCCTGGACATGATCGAGGCCGGTACGCTGAACACCAGCATGGCGAAGACTGTGTTCGAGGAGATGTTCAACTCCGGCAAATCGCCGAAGCAGATCGCAGAGGCGTCCGGCATGGTGCAGATCACCGACGCCGGCGCGGTATCGAAGGCGGCCGACGAGGCGATTGCCGCGAACGCGAAAGCAGTCGAGGACTATCGCAAGGGGAAGGATACGGCCATCCGCTTCCTCGTCGGGCAGGTGATGAAGGTCACGAAGGGTAAGGCCAACCCTCAGGTTGTTACTACGGTGCTCAAGGACAAGCTGGACGCCCTGAAGTAGGTGAGTATGGAAGGCTATCTAAACGGCGGGACTAACGGACACAGCAAGGGCGGCTCATCTCGAGGCGCCGGTAAGTCTGCGCTCATGAAGTTCCTGTACGTAGGCCTGGGCGTAAAGCGATGGCTGCTCATCGGCAGTATCGGCGTCGCCGTGTGCTCCGTCGGGCTCGCTGTGGTCTTGAAGAACGTGCTGGCCATACGACTGCCGGACGTACTCCCCTGGTACTCCGAAGGGATGGTCGTCGGCCTCCTCGGCGTGGTGCTCGTGCTCGCCGCCCTTTACGGGCTTTACTGGTCCGCGGGGCCGCTCCTTTTCGCTTCCAAAAGCATTGAGGTACTGACAGACACCCTGTACACGCGCCGTTTCCGCGGGCGCGGTGCGAGAATCGCCGCGATCGGCGGCGGGACTGGCCTATCGGTACTGCTCCGCGGTCTCAAAGCATATTCGGAGAATATTTCGGCGATTGTGACTGTGGCGGACGACGGAGGCTCTTCAGGGCGGCTGCGTCGCGAGCTGGGCGTGCTGCCTCCGGGCGATTTCCGCAACTGCCTGGTGGCCCTCTCCGACGATGAGACGCTGCTCCGGGAGCTGTTCCAGTACCGCTTCTCGCAGGGCCAGGGGCTTGAGGGTCACAGCTTCGGCAACCTGTTCATTGCGGCGATGACGAATATTACCGGCAGCTTTGAACAGGCGCTGATAGAGTCCAGTCGCGTGCTGGCCGTTCGCGGCAAGATTATGCCGGCCACGATGGCGAACCTGAGCCTTTCCGCCCGCATGCGGGACGGATCCATCCTGCACGGCGAATCGAAGATAGGCTCCAGCGACGGCGCGATCGAGCGTATCATGATCAACCCGCAGAACCCTGAGCCGCACCTGGAGGCGCTGAGGGCGATCGAAGAGGCGCAGCTTATCGTGGTGGGGCCCGGCAGCCTGTACACCAGCATTCTGCCCAACCTCCTCGTCCCGGAAATCTGCAGAGCGATACAGCACTCCCGCGCCAAGAAGGTCTACGTTTGCAACGTAGCAACTCAAAAGGGCGAGACATTCGGCTACTCGGTCGCGGACCATGTGGAGGCGCTGCAGGCGCACACCTTCCCTGCGGTCGTCGATTTCGTTATCGCCAATAACCGGCAGGTAGAGCTTGGCCAGCAATTCCTCGGCCAGCCCGTGACGAACGATGGACGCTCTCTGAAGCACGTCCGCGTGGTGGCAAGCGACCTGGTGGATGCCACCCACCCGGTGCGCCACGACTCCACCAAGCTGGCGCAGGCGATCATGGACGTGTACACGGGGAAACACATCGACGTCGTATCTACCCGCGCGGCCGCACAAGCCGCAGCAGCCAAAACGCGCGAGCTCGCCGAGGCGAAGCGATAGCCGGTCACCTGCTTTCGATTGCATTTTCCCCCGCATTGGCCTGATAATATCTCAGCGAATTTCCCTTTGCCGCGCCGGCGCGCCATCTTGAGATGCCCCTGCGCGATCCTGGAATGGGGTTGATATGGATAGCGAATTAACGAGAACGATCATCCTGGTGCTTCAGATCCTGCTGGCGCTGGTGCTAATTGCCGTGGTGCTGTTGCAGGTGCGAGGCCAGGGGGGCGGCCTTTTCGGAGGCGGCGACGGTTCGTACCGCACCAGGCGCGGCATCGAGAAGACGATGTTCAACTTCACAATTGTGCTTGTGATCGCCTTCGTCGCAACTTCTATAGCCAGCGTGAAGGTGTTCTAGCACCCGGCAAACACGGATTTCAATTGCAGGTCCCGGCCAAAAAGCCGGGGCCTTTTCTTTTTGTTCGTAGAACAGCGGTCTGGTGCAGCAATGCCGGTTTGTGAGATAGTCAAGCTACAATCTCATCGAGGTCCTGGAGGCCGTATGGATTTCTCCGAGATCCTCCCGCTGCTGATCTCCGTCTTGATCATCCAGGTAACGCTGCTGGCCTTTGCCCTGAAGGACCTGTTGAAACCTGAGCGAAGGGTGAAAGGCGGGAACAAGGTCCTCTGGGGCGTAATCATTGTGGTGGTCAACCTGATAGGCCCTGTCGCATACCTGGTGTTCGGGCGGGAGGAGGCATGAGCGACAGGGCAGCGGTAGTCTGCCGTGGACTCACGCGCCGGTTCGGAGAAGTGACGGCGCTGGACGGGTTAGATCTTGCCGTCCAGCCCGGGGTCATCTTCGGCTTCCTCGGGCCGAACGGCGCGGGGAAGACAACGACGATACGGCTCCTTGCCGGCCTGGACAGCCCGACCGCCGGGACAGGAGAAGTGCTGGGCTATGACATCGAGCGGGCAGGTAACGAGGTCAGGAGGCGCATAGCCTATCTGGACCAGCTGTCTTTGCTCAGTGATATTGTCAGTAGGTAACTGCTCGGTCAAATGTAGTCCTCTCATGGACTGACATATTCACTGAGCAGTTACCTACTGACAATATCACTGAGCAAAGACATCCCGCGGGTGTGGGGCTTGGCGCATGGGTCCTGAACACTGTATTCTCAATCTTCCCGGACATCACGCCGTTCACCCCGTCAGGCATGTTCACCGCAGGCAAGGCGCTTGCGCTGGGGCAGGGGGCGACTGGGCTGGCCGGGCCGCTGGCCGTTTCTGTTTTGATGGTCGTCGCGTGCGTGTGGGCGTCGTGGCTGTCGTTCAGGCGGCAGAGCCTCTGACTGCAGGTACGTGAGAGGAGGAGGGCACTATGGAGAAAGACACGCGTCCTGATAACGCCGGCCTGCGCACCTGGCTGACCGGGTTGATAGTGGCCCTTGTCGTCGGCGGGGCGCTGCTGGTCCCGTACCTGGCCTACGCCGATTCAATGGACGTGACGAGAGGGCAAGACCTGGTCATACGCGGTGTGATTGCGCTGATTGCGATAGTCGTAGGATCGCTGATCCACAACCGACTGAAGAAGCGGCAGCGCTAGCGGTCTCTCCGCCGGTCAGGCGCGGTCGCCCACCCCAACCACTCCTACCATCCTCGCGCAGCTTGCGCAGCAGAAAATGGCGCCTTCCGCCTCAACGCCGTGGCCGACGATCTTGCAGCCGCAGTGCTTGCAAACCGGGGCAACAGCGTGGATGGCGCACTCAAAGCTATCGAACGTGTGCGCCTTGCCGTCGGCCGTCACTATCCTGAAGATCTTATCGTACTCGTTCCCGCAAACCTCGCACGTCCGCATCATGGTTGTCATCGTCCCCTCCCTGAGATTGCGTTGCGGTACCCCACCTCCATCGTAACCGACGTGGCGCGGGATGTCGCGGTAGCAGGGGACTAGGCGTTAGGTGTTCTCGTGCGATTGACTTTTGACGTCTGGACGTCTAATATTGCACGCCATGGAGAACATTGCGCATAGATATTCGCCTGGTCACGTTAGGGATGCTGTTGTGACTGCAATGTCGCTGACGGCGCGTCCAATGACCATCAAAGAGATCGAGACAAGGGTGGAGGAGATTGCCGGACCCACGCCGTCTTCGTCGATTCGTTCGTATCTCAGACTAAACACTCCGGCGACATTCGTTCGAGAGTCCCGCGGGGTCTACAGGCTCAATACTGAGCCCACATCTGGGATACAACGGGAGATGGCTGTAGCCGTCCCGGAAGAGAGGACTTTTCGATACGGTAGAGCGACTCTCATCCAGACTGACTGCATTGATTGGATTGAAAGGCAAAGTGCCAATAGCCTTCAGGCGGTGGTCACCGATCCGCCGTACGGGCTTCACGAGTACGCCCCTGAGCAGCAACAGAAGCTTCGAGCGGGGCGAGGAGGGGTTTGGCGAATTCCCCCGTCGTTTGATGGACATGTCCGCTCGCCACTGCCGAGATTTACCACGCTTACCGCAGAACAACTCGAACAACTCCACTCTTATTTCTTCGTATGGGGTCGCCTGCTTTTGCCCAAGCTGGTTCCGGGGGCCCACGTTTTCGTTGCTTCTAATCCGCTGCTTTCCTTTATCGTTGCCTCTGCCCTGTACAGGGCGGGACTGGAGCGGCGCGGCGAAATTGTGCGGCTGACAATGACGATGCGAGGCGGTGACAGGCCGAAGCACGCCCATGAGGAGTTTAGCGGGGTTAGCGTGATGCCAAGGTCGATGTGGGAGCCGTGGTTAGTGTTCCGCAAACCTATCGAAGGACGTGTTCAAGACAATCTTCGCAAATGGGGCACGGGTGGGCTGAGGCGGCCGTCTGCCGATCGGCCTTTCGGTGACGTCATTGCGTCTGCACCCACCAGAAAGCGAGAAAGAGCGATTGCGCCACACCCCAGTCTCAAACCTCAGGCTTTCCTCCGGCAGGTAGTGAGGTCCGCGCTTCCCCTTGGCAGGGGAGTAATCGTCGACCCTTTTTCCGGATCTGGTTCGACGCTCGCCGCTGCTGAAGCAGTAGGTTATGCGAGTATCGGCATTGAGAAGGACCCACATTACTTCGATTTGGCCTGTAAGGCGATTCCGAAGTTGGCCGAGTTCAAACCTTGAGCGCTGGCACCTTGTAAAGCCAACCCTCCCGAAGCTTCTTGATTCCATCCTTGTGAAGGGTTGCAGTACGCGTGCCGAGTTCGCCTCGAGCGTTCTTGCGGAAATCTTCTATGGTCACCTTACCCACGTAAATCTCGAGGAACGTGAGCGGTGACCTCGCGGTTGCGGGCTCAGTATCGTTGTCCACGGCGTACACGAACACGCACATCCACTGTTCTCTCGCGCCGTGAGTATCCACGGCGCCTCCGGACTTTCGGGTCGACTTGATTTCGATACCCTCTTTGCCCGCTTTGACGCTATTGCCCGGGTACACGCCCTGGACGATAAGGTCCGGGTGGCCGTTGAAGAACCTGTTCCGGGTTAGCGTCCGGGAATGCTTCGCCAGGCTAGCCGTAAGCATGTCAGAAATCAGGCCGGAAAGGTTGGCTGGCCGCAGCATATCGTCCAGACGCTGCAGGCCCTTTGCGAGCAGTTCTGAGTTAACGTCGTAGAAAAAGTCGTAAATATCCTGCATCGCGATCTGGAAGTCTTCTAGCCGTAGCTGGTAGGGCAGAGGGATGTCGTGGTTGAAGCCGGAAGATATTACCTTGTTTTTCAGGACTGCCATGACAGCCTCGATTCAACCGTGTTAGGCCTTCTTCCACTCGGTCCCGGAGGGGGTATCTTCGAGGGTGTAGCCGAGCTCGGCGAGGCGGTTGCGGACCTGGTCGGCCAGCTGGTACTGCTTGGCCTTGCGAAGGCCGGCGCGGGTCTCTATGAGCAGCTCCATCAGTGGCGCAACGTCGGTGTCGGCTGCGGAGGACTTGCGCTCCTGCAGGGTGAGGCCGAGGACGCCGGCGATCTCGCGCAGGGCGGCCTGTGCGGGGGCGACGTTGCGGCCCTCGGTACGGGCGCGGTTGATGTCGCGGGAAATGTCGAACAGCACTGCGACGGCGCGCGGCGTATTCAGGTCGTCGTCCATCGCCGTGTCGAAGCGCTCCCTGTACTGGGCCGGGTCAAGAGTGTCGCCAGTGCCTGTTCCAGGCGCCAGCGCGGCGCGAAGCCTTTCGAGAGCGCGCTCCTGGGCCGCTATGCCATCCGCGCTGAAGCTGAGCGGGCTGCGGTAGTGCGACTGCAAGAAGAAGACGCGGATGGCGTCCGGGCTGCCGAGCTTTACCAGGTCGCTTAGCGTGATGAAGTTGCCGAGCGACTTGCTCATCTTGTCGTTTCCGAGCTGAAGCAAGCCGTTGTGGACCCAGAAGCGCGCCATCGGCACAACGCCCGTGAAGGACTCGGTCTGGGCTATCTCGTTCTCGTGGTGAGGGAAGATCAGGTCCTGGCCGCCGCCGTGGATGTCCATCGTCTCGCCCAGGTACTTTAGCGACATCGCGCTGCACTCGATGTGCCAGCCGGGCCTTCCCGGACCCCACGGGCTGCCCCAGGCAGGCTCGCCGGGCTTCTGTCCCTTCCAGAGGGCGAAGTCCATCGGGTCCTCTTTGCGCTCGCCGACTTCCACCCGCGCTCCGGCCTTCATATCGTCCAGCGAGCGGTGGCTCAGCTTGCCGTAGTCATCGTCCCGGCGCACGCGGAAGTAGACATCTCCCTCGGACCGGTAGGCGTAACCCTTCTTGATAAGCCCGTCAATAATCTCAATAATCTTTGGGATTTCTTGGGTGGCGCGAGGGTATACGTGGGCGCGCTGCACGTTCAGCGCGTCGATGTTCTTCAGATAGTCCTGGATATGCTTTTCAGCAAGCTCCAGGTATGTGCACCCCAGCTTCGCGGCGCTGTTGATCAGCTTGTCGTCGATGTCCGTGAAGTTCTCAACGTGCCGGACCTTGTAGCCCCTGTAGACGAGGTAGCGGCGAAGGACGTCGAAAATGACGGAGCGCATACCGTGGCCTACGTGAGACGGCGAGTATGGGGTGATGCCGCAGACGTACATCGTGACGGCGTCGCCGTGTGGCGAAAGGGGCTGAATGGCGCCGGTGAGGGTGCTGTAGAGCTTCATGGTAGTTGGAGGGTTGCGATGGCCATGGCGGCGATGCCCTCGCCCCTGCCGGTGAACCCGAGCCCATCTGTAGTTTTGGCCTTGATATTGACGTTGCGTGGATCAATACCAAGGGAGACCGCGAGCGCCGCTTTAATGCTGTCGCAGTGCGGCCTCAGCACCGGGCGCTCGGCGATAATTGTAGCATCAACATAAGTGGCTCGCCAGCCGTGCATATCCAGCAGGCGCATCGTGTTCACGAGCAGCTTCTGGCTGTCGATATCCTTCAGGGACTTGTCGGAAGAAGGGAAGTGCGTGCCGATATCGCCCATGCCGGCGCCGCCCAGCAGGGCGTCGATGATGGCATGCGTGAGGGCATCTCCGTCGCTATGACCTTTCAGCCCCTTCTCGAAGGGGATATGGACGCCGCCGAGCACCAGTCTGCGGCCCGTGACCAGCGGGTGAACATCGAAGCCTATGCCCGAGCGTGTGTTCATCTTCCGTCCTCCGGGCCCGGCCCTTACGCCGGGGCGCGCTCACTCCGCGCCTTCAGGATCGCCCCGGCGATGGCGATGTCTTCCGGCGTCGTGACCTTGATGTTGTCCGGGGAGCCATCGAATATCGTTACGGCCCCGCCGGCCCGCTCGACCATCGAAGCATCGTCCGTGACATCCTCGGGCACCCGCGCGTGGGCGTCCCGCAGGATGGCTGTTCGAAAGACCTGCGGCGTCTGAATGGACCAGAGCCCATCCCGCGGCACGGTCTCCGTGACCACCCGCTCCGCACTCACGCGCTTGATCGTGTCCTTCACCGGGACGCCGGCCACTGAGGCGCCTGTGCGGGCGGCCTCGGCCAGCCCGCGGGCGATCATTGGACCGTCAATGAATGGCCTTGCCCCATCGTGCACGATGGTCCACTCCACGTCGCCGAGCATCGCGATGCCGTTTCGGACCGAGTCCTGCCTGCGGGCTCCGCCGGTGCAGACTCCCACCACCTTTCGCCACCCTTCAGAGGCCACAAGGCCCTTACCGGCCGTCTGGTTCTGCTCCGAGAGGACCAGGACGATGCGGTCAATTTTAGGTGACTCCTCGAAGGCCCGGACGGCGTAGGACAGGAGCGGCCTGCCTGACAGGTCAAGCATTATCTTGTCCACGCCGTTCATTCGCAGGCTGCTGCCCGCCGCGACGATAATGGCGCCGACACTAGGTCTCCGGCCAGTGCTCGTCAATGGGCGCGGACCATCCTTTTCCGGGTTTGGGAAGACTGTGTAAGTATAATACAGGAAAGACGCCGCGGAGCGTCTTACCTCCTGACTGAGGGCGCCGCTTGACCTTGTACTCGAACATACTTGATAGACTCCGCCGAACGATGGAAAGTCCCCGCGCGCGGCGTATTGCGCTGCGCGCCGGAGTCTCGCTAGCAGTGTTTGCGTTTCTGATCGCCACTCTGCTGTTCGTGACCCCGCAGGGCAGGGCCGCGTTCAAGACCGCGCTCTTTGTGCCGCAGGTGCTGCCGTCCATTCCGATCAAGCCCCAGGTGTGGTTCACGGGGGACCCGGCATACAGGGAGGTCTATTACCCATTGTCGAACGGCGGACAGGCGGTCGCCGACCTCTATCTTCCTCCGGGTGGCGGCCGCCACAGCGCGGTGCTCTTTTTCCAGGGCGTTGTGCCGGGAGGGCGCTTCGACCCGCGCGTCGTGGCGCTGGCCGAGGGGCTCGCCAGGTCCGGAATGGTGGTCATGATGCCGTGGCTGAAGACACAGGAGGAGAACTACATAGTCGTTGAAGATATCGATAACCTGGTCCTCGGCTTCCAGTACCTGCGCTCGCTGGATGAGGTGGACCCGGACAGGGTGGGCATGGGCGGCATATGCGTCGGCGCGTCAATGACAATGGTTGCCGCGGAGGATGACCGAATCCGGCATCACGTGAAGTTCGTAAACCTGTTCGCGGGCTATTACGACATGTACGACCTGGCAAGGGCTATCGCGTGCCGCTGCCGGTTCGACGGCAACGAAGTGACGCCGTGGGAGACGGACAAGCTCACCTTCGGCGTGTTCCGGCACCACGTTATCGAGGGCGTTCCGGACGAAGGCGACCGCGAACTCCTCACCCGCATCTTCAAGGACAACGACGATGCGGCGGACCTCGGGGGGAACGGCATGGCGACTGAGCAGGGCAGGGCGGCGTACCTGCTGCTGGAGGGCGTGCCGTTCGAGGATACCGAGCGGCTGATGGCGACGCTGGGGCCTCAGATAGGGGAGTTCATGCGGGCGGTCTCGCCGAGCACCAACATCGACAAGATATCGGCGCGCGTCCTTATCATGCACGACCGCGGAGACAAGCTCGTGCCGCCGGAGGAATCGCGACGCATGGCCGCGGCCCTCTCAAAGGACGATCGAACGTACCATACAGAGTTCTCATTCTTCCAGAAGCAGGTCCAGCTACACGTGGACAAGACAAAGAGCGTGGGCCCACTGGGATTCATACGAGAAGCCGCGAAGCTCTTTATGCATATGTACAACGTAATTCGCGAGATTTAGCCGTCTGGGCTAGTTGCTTTGATAGTCCGGCGGCGCGGCGCCGGATGGGATGGTAGAATACACGGGGTGACAATCGGACGGCTGGAAAATGCAAACCTATGCCCAAAAACTACTGGATGGTAGTCCAGACGCCGGAGCAGTTTAGCGTAACAAAGTCGCTGGGCTTCTCCGTTTATGGAATGACCGCGAAGCAGCGCAAGCGCGCGCGAAGGATGGAGCCCGAGGACCGGGTACTTATATATGTGACGGGTATGCGGAAGTGGCCCGCCATCGCCATCGTGACCTCCAAGTACTACGAGGACGAGACCCCGATCTGGAACAAGGACGGGCAGGGGGAGACGTTCCCGCTCCGCGTGAAAATGCGGCCGATGATGGTCATGGACCCCGAGGACTACATCGATGCCCTGGTGGTCGGGCCGAGGCTGGAGTACGTGAAACGGTGGGCGCCGGAAGACTGGCCGCTCGCATTCTTCGATACCCTCCACCTTCTTCCGCAGAAGGACTACCGGCTCATCGAAGGCGAGATGAAGCGCCTGCGGGTGAAGAAGCGGACCCAGCGGCGGACTGCCGGTGGAGATGTCGCAGTCGAAGCGGCAGAGGCGGAGCCCTCAGAGGAGCCGGAAGAGATCGAATTGGAAGCAGACCTGGAACAGACTGATGAAGACGCGCCGGATCCTGATGCTGACGACGAGTCCGAAGGCCAGTCTTACTCGCCCAATGGCCGCTCCCGGGGACCCCTGGAGTCGTAAGTAGCGTAGATTTCTTCTATGCGCTCCAGGTACTCCTGGGGGATTTCGGGCTTGTCCGATGTTTCCGTGAATTCCGCTACTTGCTCCATGCTTCTCATGTCCGGCAGCGCCGTGGCGACGGACGGCATCGCCAGCGCGTACTTGACCGCGACCTGGGCCAGCGAGGCGCCGAGCTCGCGGGGAAGGAATGTGAGCGCGTCGCTAATTTTGCGAGCGTGGGGGGGCAACGCGGGCGTTATCTGCATCCAGTCCTCTTCCGGCTCGCGCACAGCCTCGCCTGAGGGAGTGAGCAGCCCACCGGCCAGCGGCGCCCTTACAATCACGCCCGCGCCGGCGGCCGCTGCCTTTGGGAACACTTGCCTGCCGGCACGCTGGTCAACGGCGCTGAACGGTATCTGCGCTGACGGCGCGCGGCGCTCCTCAATGACGGCCAGCGCCACCTCCGCGCCCTGAGGCGAATTGCCCGCCGCTACTCCCCAGCTCCGGACCTTCCCCTCCACAGTTAGCCTCTCGAGATCGCGGAAAAGCTCGTCCTTACCAATTACGTTCAATCCGGGATAGTGAAGCTGGAGGACGTCGATGTAGTCCGTCCCCAGCCGCTTGAGGCTTCTCTCGCAGGCGTACCGGATATGATCTGCCGTGAATTTCTGCGGTCTCTTGCCCGGCAGTAGCAACGGGTTGAATGAATAGAAGTCGTACCCGGCCTTCGCGCCGATGACGGCGACATGCCTGCGACGCCGCAGCGCAGTGGCAAGAAGCTCCTCGCAGTACCCTTCCGCATAGATATCGGCGGTGTCGAAGAAGTTCACCCCAAGGTCAAGCGCCGCGCTGATCAGGTTGACGCTTTCCTGCATCGTAGTCGTTCGTGTCTGAACTGAGCTCAGGGTCCACAGGCCGAATCCTACTTCAGACACCTTTATGCCCGTCTTTCCCAGGGCGCGGTACTTCATATGCCCGGCTTCCCGGCGACCGGGACGGTGGTTACGCCGGGGAGGGCGGCAAGAGTCTTGCGGACTTCCGTCGCGCGGCCCTCGTATTCAGCGTCCGTGAGCGCCGGGGTCATGTAACCGAGAGGCACGTCCTGGCCGAGGTCTACCCAGGACTTGCACCCGTTGTATTCGTCCAGAACGGGGAGCGCCTGCGGCTGCTGGAGCCTGTAGACTCGCAGAAGGGCCACCATCAACGGTTGCTTCGGTCGCCAGTGGAGGCGCTTGGAGGCATACTCGTCGGTCCAGATGTGGAAGGCGGAAATCCGTTGAAGCGCGTCCTCCTCCCTGAGCTCGTAGACGTCCGTCACCTCGGTCCACGCCGAAATGGTAACCAGGCCGGGCACGTCGTCCTCTGCCATCGACCGCTCCAGGGCGTTGTGGTGCTCCGGCCGGAGAAGCTCTGCCTTCTGGTGCTCGTACGTCGGAAAGAGCAGGAACTCCGGGTGAAGAATCCGGAACTCTTTATCGTCGCGGTGGATGCCTCCCTTGCGGAGTATGACGATCAGCTCGCCGGAGAGCATGGCGTTCACCGCCACGGCCCACTCTTTGAGCGCGATGGAGGAGGTTGGGGGAAGGAAAGACAACTAGGGGCCTCTCAGGTGGTTCTTAATGTAATCGCGCGATTCATCGCGCCTTTGTCTAATTGAGTCCTGGCTGGCGAGCGAGACAGGCGCCATGAATCGCGCGGGCTACAGGAACAATGAACGGTCGCAGCGTTATTTGGCTGCTGCCTGAACGTATTCAAGCTCGATCTTTGCGGCGACCGTGCCGAGGAAGTGGTAGCCTACCGAGACGGCCCCGACCATCGTACAGAGGCTGTAGGCGTCCCAGCGATTGACGCCGAACTCCTCCTCCATCCAGAGAATGAGGTCCGCGTAGGCCTGCGCCACCGATCGCTCCATCGGCGTGCCGGTGGCCACGGCCATAATCTCTGTCGCATTGCGGATGCGGGGCCGCTGGATGGTCTTGCCCTTCACGAGGTCAACCTTGATCGTGATGTCCGCGGGCATTTCCAGCGCCGTGCCGCAGACCTCGCCGTCCCCTTGCGCAGCGTGGCCGTCGCCGACATGCAGGAGCGCGCCGGGAACGTATACAGGCAGGTAGACCGTCGCGCCCACGGTGACCTCTTTGATATCCATGTTGCCGCCGTAAGGGCCGGCAGGGAACGTTGTGGGCGCGCCCATCTCCGGGGCGGTGCCGATGGTGCCGATCATTGGCGCGTAAGGGATCGCAACCTTCGGGCTCCACCACACCTTGCCGTCGCGGATCGGGGCGATGCGCGTGTTGCGCGGCACGTCGGGGCCGAGGAAGTCGCCCATTCCACGCGCGCCCCACGACATGTCGTTAGCCGCTTGCCCCCTGAGCGGGTCTATCTTGAGTATCTCGACCGAAAGGGTATCCCCCTTCTCCGCGCCCTCCACAAAGATAGGGCCGGACTGCGGGTTGCCCCAGGGCTTGCGCTTGAGGTCGCGGTGGTCGCCTTCCTTCCGGACGAGGCCGTTGAAGGTATCTTCGGTCTCGAGACGGACCGTTTCTCCGGGAGATATTGAAAGCGCGGAGGGATTGTTGCGGCTTATCTCGTAATAGACGCGGCCGAGCTTGAGGTGCTTCACCTGGGACTCCTTGGGGGCGTGCTGGGCGCAAACAAGAATACCTGCCCTGAGAAGGCCCGGCAAGGAGGGGACTCAAGAGGGTGGGAGGGGGTGTTCCTGCTGCAAGAAGGTAAGGAAAGCCTGCTGGGCCGCCGGCAGGTGCCTGTCCATGCGGTAGAAGACGTAGAGAGAGCGCTTGCACGCCCAGCCCTCAACCTGGAGTCGCGTGAGGAGCCCGGCCTGGATGTCCGGCGCGGCGGAGAACCGGGAGACCATCCCCAGCCCCAGCCCCGCCTGCACAGCCCGCTTGACCGCTTCGTTGCCGCCCAGCTCAACCGATATCTTTACAGGGAGCTGCATTTCCGCAAGGCACTGGGCGGCAATCCTGCGGGTTGCAGAGCCGACCTCGCGCATCACGAACCGCTCGGACAGCAGTGCCGCAACCGGAACGGACTCCATAGCCGCGAGGTGATGAGAGGGCGCCGACACGAACACAATCTCGTCTTCAACGTACGGGAAGGAGGCCAGCCCTTCAATATCTACGCTGGCGCCGGCCATGCCCAGGTCCATCTCCCGGTTCCTGATTTTAGTGAGAACGTCTTCAGTGTTGGAGATGGAAACGGAAACGTCCACGTCCGGGTAGATCTTCTGGAACTTGCCGATGACCCATGGCAGGATCTGCTCACCCGCGGTGGAGCTTGATCCGATTGTCAGGCGCCCTCCCGCGAGCCCCTGGATGTCGTGGACCTTCTGGTGCATCTCATCGGCGAGCGCGAATATCCGCTGGGTGTACTCATGGACGGCGCGGCCAATGTCAGTGAGCATAGGTCCGCGACGGGTGCGGTAGAAGAGTGGAGAGCCGAGAGACTTTTCCAGCTCGCGCACCTGTATGGACACGGCAGGCTGGCTCAGGGAGAGCGACCGGGCGGCCCCGGAGAAGCTGCCCATGCTTGCCACGGTGTGGAAAATGTAGAGCTGGTGGAAGTTGGTAATGTCCATTCACTGTCAGGAAAAGCTGCCGAATCGGCACAATTATATACGACGATTCCACGCTTGGTAATTTATATATTTCGCTCACTATAGGCCATTAGTCCCATTATAACTTACTTGTACGAACATGGACTTTAGGCTGCTAGACCGGCCTTCGCGGCGTGGGTTACAATCGGGCGGAACCGCGTTGAAAGGACTCTCAATGAAGGGAATGTTCGCTCGGGGAATTCGCGCGGCGAAATTTGACCGCACCGTCTACGCAGAAGTGGCGGCGAGGCCGGATTTGGTTCTGAATTCGCTCGGAATCGTGATACTGGCAGGGTTCGCCACCATATTCGGATATCTGAACATCTGGTACGCCGGCAGAGACGTACCGCCGCTTCTGGATGATCTCGGAGGGCGCGCGCTGGGCCTGTGGCTGGCTGTGTTGACGATGCTAGTAGGGTGGATTATTTGGGCGGGCATCGCAGTACTGATGGGGAAAATCTTCATGCACGGCGGCGGCTCGTTCAGGGACGTGCTGCGCGTCCTGGGGATTTGCTATCTGCCCGGCGTGCTGTTTATGTTTAGCTCCATTCCGGGTGTTGGGAATTTCATCGGCTTGGCCGCGCAGTTGTGGATACTCTTCGCCGGTGCAATTGCAATGCACGAAGTCCAGAAGAGCGACTGGATCGGCGCGGCCCTCGGAACGCTTGTGGGCTGGTTTGTGGGCGTCGTAATCGTCCCGTACGTCGTCATAGACACTTTTGTGTCCGTGGCGCCTTGAGGAGAGGGTCAGTCAAATCTGCACATAACGTGCAATTGCGCTCCGTCGCTCTTCCAGCATGCGGAGGGCGTTTCGCCCGGTGGCCTCTATGACTTGCGCGGGGTCCATGTTCTTGATTTCCGCCAGCTTCGCCGCGATCTCGACCAGGTGGCGGGGCTCGGTCCAGTTCTCTCTCTTCGGCTTGAACGGCTGAGGAAACGCGTCCGTTTCCAGGACTATCCATTCGAGTGGGGTCCTTGCGGCTACCTCCTGCAAGTGGGGTAGCCTCAGCAGCGGACGCGCCAGGGAGATGTAGAATCCGAGATCGATGGCATGGCGGGCCGTATCCCAGTCGGCCTGGAAATAGTGGACCGCCCCGCCAACCTTGTGCGCCTGCTCCTCCCTAAGCACGCGAATCGACTCCGCGTGCGCCTCGCGGCTGTGGTAGACAATCGGCAGTCGCAGCTCAAGCGCCAGCCTGATCTGTTCCCTGAAGGCCTGGTACTGTACTTCGCGGGGAGGGCAGCCTTCCATGAAGTCCAGCCCAATCTCGCTCATGACGATGACCTTGTCGGTGGATATCGCCTGGGACTTCAACGCGCCGTACGTTGTTTCGTCCACCGGGCCGGTCAGGTCCATGGGGTGAATGCCCACACCGGCGAACATGTCGTGATGCGTGGCAGTCAGCGCCACGCACCGATCAGATGCCGCGACCGTCGTTCCCGCGGTGATCACGAAAGCAACGCCGGTCGCTCGGGACCGTTCCATAATCAACCGGACGTCTTCATCGCCGTACTGGTCAAGGTGTGTGTGGCAGTCTATCAGCATAGCCCTCTACGATGTTGCCTTGCACATAATTTGTTGAAATACTGGGTGAGTGGACTGTTGCCGCATGCGGGCTGTTGCCCGTGTGCACGCTATGGTATGGACTAGTCTGGCTTTGTAGGTTAGGCTCACTTATACTACCTCCGACGACACCGGGAGGCACTGTTATTCATATTCGCGGACCGGCTCTTAACTTGAAATGAAAGACCGAATACTGGGACCGGCCAGGCTGGTCATTGGCATAGTGGCAAGCCTGGTGCTGGGTTGGCTGTCAGTCAGGGGGCTGGAATGGGGCCTCGTCTGGGAGAACCTGGCGAGCGTCTCCGTCATCCACATTCTGCTTGCCGTCGCTATCTTCATGCTGGCGGGCTGGGTCAGGGCCGTTCGCTGGCGGATACTCTTCGTCAACGAAAAGCTGTCCGTCGCCCGGCTGTTTATAGTACAGCATGAAGGGCTTGGGCTCAGCAACATAATGCCTGTGAGGGTCGTGAGCGAGGTCACACAGCTCGCCGTTCTTACCCTGAAAGACGGGTTGCGGGGTTCGACTGCGCTTGTGGCGATCGGCATGGAGCGACTCGTGGACTCCGCCGCCAGCGTCCTGGTGCTTGCCGTTGCGGTCTCCTTCGTCCACGAGATGGAGCAGTTTCGCTTTCTCATCTGGGTCGCAATCGGGATAATCGTCCTTGCTGTGGCGCTGTTCAGGCTATTCGCCTGGGGAGGCGAGTCGATTGCCTTCATCCGCCGCATCGCGTTCCTTGCGGCCATGGCCCAGTCGGTGAAGACCTACGGCGGTCAGCGGTTAAGGCTCCTCAGCTCGTTCCTGGTATCCATCGTCTACTGGCTTCTGGTGGGCGTCTCCGCCTGGATCGTGGCGGTGGCGTTCAACCTGGACGTTTCGCCGATCAAGGTCACCTTTGTGACCATGGCGACTATCTTCTTCATCACTGCCATACCGGCCGCGCCAAGCGGCATAGGGGCGTTTGAGGCCGCCGTGGTGTACCTGTTGGGTCTCCTGGGCGTAGGAAAGGCGGACGCCTTCGGGTTCGCTCTTGTCGTTCACGCGGTATTCTTCGTGCCGCCGACGGTGATTGCCGTAATCTTCCTTCCTCGCGAGGGCGTATCGCTCAGGCGCAAGCAGAAGCTGGTGGTCGTGGCAAGCGGCACAGCCAATCCCGGCCAGGGCAACTGACGTTGGCGCGAAAGGACAGCGCCGGGGTATTCGCTCCTCCTCCGGTGATATATGGAGCCGGCCTGCTCCTGGGCTTCATCCTCCACGCCCTTTACCCCGTCCGATTTCTCCCCGAGGGCCCGGCACGTGTTGCCGCGGGCGTTTCGTTGATAGCCCCTGGAGTATTCTTGGGGCTGTGGGCGGCGGCGCTCATGGTGCGCGCCGGAACAACCGTCGAGCCTCACGGGACCACGACCAGGATTATCGCCACCGGGCCATTCGCCTTTTCGCGGAACCCCATCTATATTGGCCTCTCCCTAGGATACGTGGGAGTCGCCGTCGCTTTCAACGCGCTGTGGCCGCTGCTCCTTCTGCCGGCGGTGTGGCTCGTGATGGTCAAAGGGGTGATCGAGCGGGAAGAGGCGTACCTGGAGCGAAAATTCGGAGAGGTGTATGTGGACTACAAGCGCAACGTGAGACGGTGGTTGTAGGCTGATGGAAGTTATCCCCGGGGCGAGACGCCGTTCTCCAGGGCGGCGAATGCAAGCAATGCGCACTTGATGCGGGCAGGGTGTTCGCGCACACCGATAAGCTCCGTCAGGTCACCCATCGACGACAGGTCGGCGGGAGAGGGGCCGTCGCCCTGCATCATACCCTTGAATAGCGATATGAGCATCCTAACTTCCCTCTCGCCTTTGCCCTTCACCGCCTCCGAGAGCATTGAGGCAGTCGCCTGGTTGATCGCACAGCCCACTGCTTTTGCGGAGACTCCCGAGACCCTGCCCCCGGACATAACCAGTGCGAAGGTTACCTCGTCGCCGCACAGGGGGTTGAGGGCGTGGCCTTTCGCATTAGGTGACTCTATCGGCGCCTGGTTGCGGGGCCGGCGACAGTGGTTGAGGATCGCGTCCCGGTAGAGGCCGCTAAGCCCGGTTGACACCATGTACGAAGTACCTCAGGGCTCGTTTCAGGGCTTCGACCAGGATATCGACCTCCTCCTGCGTGTTGTACAGGTAGAAGGATGCGCGCGCGGTTGCCGGCACCTCCAGCTTGCGGATCAGCGGCATCGTGCAGTGGTGGCCCGTCCGTATGGCTATGCCCTCGCGGTCAAGGAAGGTGCCGAGATCGTGCGGGTGCACGTCCGGCGAATGGAACGGGACCACCCCGCCGCGGATGCGCACGTCGCGGGGGCCGAAGACCTTCACATCGTCGGCGATTTCGTCGAACCGCTTCAGCGCGTACGCCGTGAGCTCCATCTCGTGTCGCCGGATGTTCTCCATGCCGATGGCGGAGAGGTAGTCCACCGCGGCGGCGAGGCCAATGGCATCGGCGATATTCGGAGTGCCGGCCTCGAATTTCGCGGGCACGGCGTTCCAGCTTGCGGACTCATAGCTCACTTCCAGAACCATGTCGCCGCCGCGCATGAACGGCTCCATCTTCTGCAGCAGCTCCGGCCGCGCGTACAGAGCGCCGATTCCGGTCGGTCCGGCCATCTTGTGGCCGGAGAAGGCGAGGAAGTCGCAGCCGATGTCCTCGACGTCAATGGGCATGTGCGGGACGCTCTGGGCGCCGTCGACGAGAACGGTCGCCCCAACTGCGTGGGCTTTCGCGGTCAGCTCTTTCACGGGGTTAATGGTGCCCAGAGAATTTGAGCCGTGGACGATCGCCACGAGCTTCGTTCTCGGGGTGATGACCTCGTCGACGTTCGAGAGGTCCAGCGTCTGCTCCCCGGTCATGCCGAAGAACTTTATCTTCGCCCCCTTGTCCGCCGCCACCTTCTGCCAGGGCACCAGGTTGCTGTGGTGCTCCATGGGAGTCAGGACTATTTCGTCGCCGGGCTTGATGTTCTGCTGCGCCCACGTATACGCGACAAGGTTGATCGCCTCGGTGGCGCCGCGCGTCCAGATTATGCTCTCCTCGTGCCTGGCGCCGATGAACTTCGCAACCTTGCGGCGAGCCTCTTCGTACCTGTCGGTTGCCTCCATGCTGAGCGCGTGCACGCCACGGTGGACGTTCGCATTATAGCCCTCGTAGTACTCCGAGAGCGCCTTGATCACGCTCGCCGGCTTCTGCGAGGTGGCGGCATTGTCCAGGTAGACGAGCGGCTTGCCGTAGACCTTGCGCGAAAGGATAGGGAAGTCCGCGCGGATCTTGTTGATGTCCGGCCCATGGACGGCCGCAACAGCCTTGTGCGGTTTGGTACTGCTCATTCGTTCACTCTTTCGTTCCGTTGGGACGTCCGCCAGAGCGGACGCTCAGGCGCAGCGCCTAAATGTCTATCTCAATGTCTTCGCCGGTGACCCGCACCGGAAATGCCGAGATGGGCCTCAGGGCCGGACCGGACATCACCTTGCCGTTGCGGACATCGAATTTAGCCCCGTGAAGGGGACACTCGATCTCGCAGCCCCGTAACTCGCCCATGTAAAGGGAGCCCTCTTCGTGGGAGCAGATGTTGTCGACGGCGTACAGGCCCTGGGACGTGTGGCAAACGATAACCTCTTTGTCGGCAACGAAGTAAGGGCGGACCGCGCCTCGCGGCACTTCCCATACCTTACCGATCTTTGTATAAGCCAAAGAATCTTACCCCCTCCGATCTCTTCCCTCCCTTTTGTCTCCCCCTCGATGGGGGAGATGTCGGCGCTCCGGCCGACAGAGAGGGTGATGGCCTATGCCCTGTTCCTCCAACGGCTCTGTGGAACGGTCCAGGCAGCCCAAGGAGCGCTACGCCGTCGTCACCGCCTCGTTGTGCACGGCCTCGGCGGGCTGCTTCATGCGCTCCACAAGGTCCGCGATAGTCGTGTTGTTCAGCACGTTCTGGATCGCCTGCTCAACGTCCCGCCAGACGCTCCGCTGTCCGCATTGTGGCGACTGCGTGCATCGGCCGGCATCGTCCAGGCAGCTCACAAGGTTGATGGTGCCGCCCAGGTTCACCATGACCTCGCCCATGGTGATTTGCGAAGGCGGGCGCGCGAGGGCGTGGCCACCGAGCGGGCCGCGCTGGCTGGCGGTGATGCCCTGGCGCTGGAGCATGTGGAGCACGCGCGCCAGGTACGGCTCGGGTATTCCCTGCCGCTGGGCAATATCGGAGGCGCGCACCGGACCCTCGCTCTCGTGCTCGGCGAGGTCAATCAGCGCCCTGACGCCGTAGTCTACTTGCATTGGGATGTGCATACGCCCATCTCCTGGGATTCGCCTACTCCGATGAGACCTTTTTCTTGCCGTTAAGCGCCCCGTGCAGCGCGTGCCAGGCCAGCGTCGCGCACTTTACGCGCGTCGGGAACTCATGTACCCCGGCCAGTACCGCCAGGTCGCCGAGCGCCTCTTCGTCCTTGCTGCCCTCGGAAGGGCCCTCTGTGACCATCGTTCGGAAGGTCTCAAAAAGGCCTTCCGCCTCGTTCGTCGAATACCCTTTCACCGCCTCGGTCATGAGCGATGCCGAAGCGCGGGAGATGGCGCAGCCGGACCCCTGGAACGCGATGTCCTCGATTTTGTCGTCCTTGAGGTTGATGAACAGGGTGATGTTGTCACCGCAAAAAGGGTTGTGTCCGTTGGCGGAGCACGTGGGGTTGTTCATCTTGCGGAAATTGCGTGGCTTGCGGTTATGCTCCATCACAATCTCCTGGTATAGCTCTTGAAGGTCGGATGACATCTATCTCACCTGCTTTTGTCTGGCCGACTGCTGACTGCCGACGACTTACTGCTACTCGTGCAGCTCCATGCCGCCTGAGAAAATGGCGTCTACGTGGCGGCGGAAGGCCTCCGGCTCTATCTTCTGGATGATCTCGCTGGAAAAGCCGTAGATGAGTATCTTCTGCGCCGTTTCCCTGTCCAGGCCGCGACTCTGAGCGTAGAAGAGGATGTCCTCCGCCACTGCGCCGGCGGTAGCGCCGTGCGCGCACTTCACGTCGTCCGCGAATATCTCCAGGCTGGGCTTGGTGTTGATGCGCGCGCCGCTCGACAGGATCAGGTTCTTGTCCGACTGCGTTGCTATTGTCTTTTGAGCGTCCTTGCGGACGAGCACGCCGCCGCTGAACACGGCCCTTGAGTTGCCGTCCAGGATGCCTTTGAAGAAGATATCGCTGGTAGTGTGCGGGACGGCGTGGTCGATGTTGATGTGGTTGTCGATTTGCTGCGCGCCGTTGGTGGCATAGAGCCCATAGAGCGCGCTGGCGCTGCCGGGGGCGTTGTGCAGGAGGTGGACCTCGTTGCGGGCGATGCGCGCGCCGCGGGCGATGGACGTCGACTTGAATGTGCTGTCGCGCTCAAGCCGGACGGCGGTGTTGCCGATGTGGTAGGCGTTCTCGCTCTCCTGCAGGAACCGGTAGTGGTCGATTTTCGCGCCGTCCTCGGCGACGAACTCTCCGACGCCGTTGGTGAAGTACGTGCCGTCGCCGAGGCTCACGTAGCTCTCGATAACCGTGATCTTGCTGTGCCTCCCGGCAATGACCAGCACGCGCGGGTAGGCGACGAACGCCTCCGGCCCCGCCGTGGACAGGAACACGAGGTTTAGCGGCTCCTTGACCTCTGTGTCCGGCTTGATCTGGATGAATGCGCCGTCGCGGACGAACGCGGTGTTTATCGCCGTGAAGCCGTTGTGCTCCACCGGGGCCAGCGAACCGAGGACGCTATCGACGGCCTTGCCGTTGTCATGCGCCGCGTCGGCAAGATTCTTGATCGTCAGGTCGCCGGTCGCGCTCGAAAGGTCGGAGAGGCCCGCCGAGAACTTGCCGTTGATGAAGACCATGCGAAGCCCTTTGGCCGCGTAAGTGGCGACGGATGCGAGCTGCTTCGCGGTCACCCTGGGGGCGGCCTGCGGGTAAACGAAGGTGGCGGCCGCGAGCGGGCCGATGTTAGTGAAGCGCCACTTCTCGTTGCCGCGCGTGGCGGTCGGGAAGCCGAGCTCAGTGAAGCGCGCGAAGGCGTGCTTGCGCAGCTCGCCCAGCTTCGATGCGCCGTTTGAGGGCAGCGCCCGCTCAAAGACCGCGAAGTCGGCCCTGTACTTGTCGTATTTTTCGAGAGTTTGGGTCATTGTTATGCCGTATCGTTGTTAGTTATCTTGCCTGAGGGAGAGGAACAAGGGCTATGCTTTGCCTGTGGCTACCTGTTCTCTTACCCAGTCGTAGCCCTTGGACTCCAGCTGCTTGGCCAGCTCCTTGCCGCCTTCCATGACGATGCGGCCGTCCATGAGCACGTGGACGAAGTCGGGCTCGATGTAGTTCAGCAGGCGCTGGTAGTGCGTAACGAGCAGGATCGCGCGGTCCGGGCGGCGGCTTGCGTTCACGTTGTCCGCCACGGCTTTCAGCGCGTCGATGTCCAGGCCGGAGTCGGTCTCGTCCAGCAGGGCGAGGGCCGGCTCGAGGATGGCCATCTGGAGCATCTCGTTGCGCTTCTTCTCGCCACCGGAGAAGCCCTCGTTGACGTTGCGCTTGACCAGCTCCGGGTTAATTCCGACCTTAGCGACGGTGTCCTTCCAGACCTTGTCGAAGTCGCGCGCGCTCAGCTCGGGCAGTCCCTGGTGCTTGCGCTTGGCGTCCAGCGCCGCCTTCACGAACTGGCGGTTGCGGACGCCCGGAAGCTCCACGGGGTACTGGAACGCCAGGAACACACCCTCGCGGGCGCGCTGGTCCGGCGGCATCTCCAGCAGGTTCTTGCCGTTGTAGGTGATCTCGCCGTCCGTGACCGTGTACTCCGGCCTTCCGGCGATGACGTTCGTCAGCGTGCTTTTGCCGCTGCCGTTCGGCCCCATGATGGCGTGCACCTCTCCGGCCTTCACCGTGAGGTTGACGCCCTTCAGGATCTTTGTATCTTCAACGGATACGTGAAGAGTCCGTATCTCAAGCATTGTTTCTGATCGCTCCTGTGGCGGCGGCAGCGCTTGAACTGTACGCCGCCGTTTGGATTGTATTCACGCGATGTGTCCGCGGCCGGCCGCCACGTCAGTGGCGCCGCGTGCCGCGACGATTGGTGACTGGAACATTTCATGAATTGATGCTGCCGGTTCGTTTCCTGTAGCCTGCCCCGATTCCATCGGGGCCTGGGTTGTTGACGGGTGGCGCGCGCGACCAATACAGGCCCCGATGGAATCGGGGCGGGCTACGCAATCCCCCGCCTATCCCACCGTACCTTCCAGACTCACGCGCAGCAGCTGCTGCGCCTCCATCGCGAACTCGAATGGGAGCTCCTGGAAGATGCCGCGGCAGAAGCCGTTGATGATGAGGTAGTGAGCCTCTTCGCCGTCGATGCCGCGCTGGTTGCAGTAGAAGAGCTGGTCGTCGCTGACCTTGGACGTGGACGCCTCGTGCTCCATCCGCGCCGTGGGGTTGCGCACCTCGATGTACGGCACCGTGTGAGCGCCGCACTTGTCGCCCACGAGCAGGGAGTCGCACTGCGTGAAATTCGTAGCGTTGTCCGCCGTCGGCAGTATCTGGACGAGGCTGCGGTAGGTGCTCTGGCCCTGGCCCGCAGAGATGCCCTTGGCGACGATCGTGCTCTTGGTGTTCTTGCCGATGTGGATCATCTTCGTACCGGTGTCGGCCTGCTGCTTGTTGTTCACAAGCGCTACCGAATAGAACTCGCCCTGAGAGTTGTCGCCCTGCAGGATCACGCTGGGGTACTTCCAGGTGATCGCCGAGCCGGTTTCGACCTGTGTCCAGGAGATCTTCGAGTTTTTGAACGCCTTGCCGCGCTTGGTGACGAAGTTGTAGACGCCGCCCTTGCCCTCCCTGTCGCCTGGGTACCAGTTCTGGAGGGTAGAGTACTTGATCTCAGCGCCGTCGAGAGCGATTAGCTCGACGACTGCGGCGTGGAGCTGGTGCGACTTTCTCATCGGCGCGGTGCAACCCTCAAGGTAGCTCACGTACGAGCCTTCGTCCGCGACGATCAGCGTCCGCTCAAACTGGCCTGTGTTGGCCGCGTTGATGCGGAAGTACGTCATGAGCTCCATAGGGCAGCGCACGCCCTTGGGGACGTACACGAACGACCCATCCGAGAAGACCGCGGAGTTAAGCGAAGCAAAGAAGTTGTCGGAATAGGGGGCGACGGAGCCAAGGTACTTCTTGACCAGCTCCGGGTGGTTCTGCACTGCCTCGCTCATGGAGCAGAAGATGACGCCGTGCTTCTCAAGAGCCTTCTGGTACGTGGTGCCGACAGACACGCTGTCGAACACCGCGTCAACGGCCACGCCTGTGGAGACACCCGCCAGCTTTTCGCGCTCGCGCATGGGCACGCCCAGCTTCTCGAACGTCTTCAGCAGCTCGGGATCGACATCGTCCATGCTCTTCGGCTTTTCGTTGTGGGATGCCGGAGCAGCGTAGTAGTAGATGTCCTGGTAGTCGATCGGCGGAAACTCCACCTTCGCCCAGCGAGGCTCCCTGTAGTCCTGCTTTATCCAGTGGCGGAACGCCTTGAGCCGCCATTCCAGCATGAACTCGGGCTCATTCTTCTTGCCGGAGATAAGGCGGACGATGTCCTCGTTTATGCCCTTGGGAGCAAAGTCGGACGGGATGTCTGTGAAGAAGCCCCACTTGTAGTCAGATTGGAGCTCACTTGTGCGCGATATTACTTTTGGTGTCGTGGTCGGTGTCGTCACTGGCTTACGCCTCTCGTGCCCGGCGGGCAAAGCCCGGCCAGGGATTTGTGGATTAAATTGGTCAACAACTGATTCTAGCGCGATTTGAATCTGATGGTCAAGGGAAGTTCCGGCTACGGACCGGCTGCGAGACGTTCGCTAATCAGCTTTGACGCTCGCGGCGCATCGACGCCCACTGCAAGATGGACGACGCTCTCCTGGTCAAGGGTCGCGGTCGTGCGGCCACGGTACTCGCTGTCCGCCGTCTCGACCCGAATGATGGCATTCTTGAAGGTGAACAGGTCAGGCTGGATGGCTGCGGCCATGGCAAGCGGATCGTAGAGGTGGAATCGACTCCTGGAAGGGTGTGTAGCGAAGTAGCCGCTGAGGATCTTGTTGGCCAGGTGCGCGCTCCGGGACTCGCCGAAGTACCACACGTTCTCCAGGCCAGTGATGTACACCTGCCTGCAGACGTCGATTCCCACCATTCGCACCGGAACGCCGCTGTTAAGGACGAGGTCCGTCGCTTCGGGATCGTTGAACACGTTGAACTCCGCGTGCGGGGTGGTGTTGCCCGGGCAGTTGAAAGCGCCCCCCATGACGATGATCTGCTTGACCCATTTGACCAGGCTGGGCTCGCCCTTTAGAGCAAGTGCGACGTTTGTGAGCGGGCCGAGGGCGACGATGACCATCTCTCCTCGTAGCGCGTAGCCGAGATGGGCTATGAATTCCGGGGCGCGCGCCGCCATGGGGAGGGATTTCGGCACCGGCATCCTGACAGTTAGCCCTGTGCCGCCGTGAACGTCATAGCCATAGCTAAATCTGCCGTTCAAGGGCCGCGCAGCGCCGCGCGCGACCGGCACATTATGGACGCCGATGTACTCCAGAAGGCGCAGGGCGTTACGGGTGGTGCGCGCCAGGCTGGCATTGCCCCCAACTGTAGTGATGCCCTCCACCCTGACCTCCGGCGAGTTAAACGCCATCATCAGGGCGAGGGCATCGTCCGTTCCGGGGTCGGTATCAATCTGAATTCGTTGCATTATCGTTCGCGTCCGGGCCGTTTCGCCGCCAGTCTACTCAAGCTCTGTCCCGCTCTGCTTCCGAACAATGTGACACTGCCGTCTCGCCTCCGCAAAACGACCGGGGGACAGGTCTGGCCTGTCCCCCGGTCGCAATCTATCGGTGCGCGAAGGTCAGTTCCGGTTCGCCTCGGAAGTGCCGTTGCCGCCGAAGTCATTGGTCTCGCACCACTCCTTCACCGCGGCGGGTATGGCGAGGATGTTCTCGAGCCTGGTTCGTAGGGGCACCGCGCCCTCGGGCGCGATCATCTCCACGCCGGCGTCCAGCGCCTTGAAGACCTCGGCCTTCACGTCGTCCGGACCCTTGGAGTAGATGGTCACGGGAGTGTTCAGGTTGCCGACCAGCCGCACGCGCTTCTTCATAATGTCCATCGACTCCTTTGGGTCGTTCTTGGAGTCGAAGTGGAACGCTGCCATGCCGGTCTGGGCGATGTAGTCCATGCGGTCCACCGTGCGGCCGCAGATGTGCAGGATCAGCGGCACGTCCAGCCGCTCCACCATCTCGGTGTGCAGCTCCTGCAGGTATTTCATATACCAGTCGCCGCTGACAAGGTCTCCGGTGGGATGGTCGGAGAAGGTGAGCGCATCCGCCCCCGCCGCGATCTGCGACTCACCGAACATGATGCAGATCTCCTTGAGCTTCTCGAGCGACTTCTTGGTCTTGACCTCGTCGTCAATGCTCATCATGAGGAAGTTCTGCACGCCGTAGACGTGGTAGCCCATCGTCCACGGGCCGGTCACCTTGCCGAAGACAGCCACCTCGTCGCCGAGATCCCGCTTGAGGATCTCGATGGACTTGTTGATCGCCTTGATGTCCCGGTGCTCCATGAAGTTGGACGGGATCTTGATCTCGTCCGGTCCCTTCCAGATCGGGTTCGTCATGCGGACTGTGGGCCAGTTGTCCTTCTGCTCCCACTGGATCTCGCATCCAAGGGCGGACGACTCGATCACCAGGGTAGGGCAGGCGTATACGGAGTCGAAGCCCAGCTCTGTGTGGCCGGTAGCGGCAAGGGCCGCGTTGTCATCCGGGTCGCGGAGGGCTTTCGGGAACGATGCGCCGACGAGATCCATCAGCTCGACGGTGAGGACGCTCGTGGGGTTGGAAACCGGCGGCCGGTCTACAGGCAGTCCATTGAGCGCGTTATGAACGCGCTCGCGGGGCTTCATCGTCTCTTTGAAAGCCATCTTTGAGTCCTCCTTGGCTCGCTCCAAATAGGGCAATGAACAGCAACAGGTATTATACGACGAATCGTTGCGCCGGAAGAAATATGGCCGGCGGTTACGGCGGGCCGGCGCGGCGGCGGGCGAAGGCCTGCCAAGCCTCGCGCGAGGTGTGCTTGAACGTTATGCCCATTTCTCGTTTCACTTTCTCCGTATCGGCAGTCCAGCGATATCGGATGAAGTCCAGGCCGCATGCCGGGGATTCGTTCTGCATGCGTAGCGACCAGAGCAGGTCAGTGGCGGGGTATAGGATGCCCGGCGGCAGATGGAAGACCTTTCGCTTGAGCATCGCCGCCATCTCAGGCCAGCGGATAGTCCCCTCGCCCGCGACGTTGTACACACCTGGAGAGTCGGCAGCGAGGCTCCGGGCGAGCACTGAGGAGAGGTCAGCTTCGTGCAGCAGCTGCATGGGCGGGTCCGCCTTGCCCGCGGCGACCAGGAAGGGCTTAAGGAATGCGCGGGCGATGAAGTTGTCCGCGCCGGGTCCCATGACCGGGCAAGCCCGAAGCACCGTGGTCACCACCCCCGGCCGACGCTTCGAGTAGGCGAGAATGAGCTGTTCGGCCTGCGCCTTGTTCTCGCTGTACTGGAAGCCGCGCACCGGCCTGGTGGGCGCGTCCTCCGTGAGCAGCTCGGGGTTGTCGGGGTGCGCCCCATAAACACTCGTACTGCTGAGGTATACGATCTTTTTGACTTTCGCGTTGGCGCACGCAGTCAGAAGGTTGGCGGTGCCGCCCACGTTGATCTTGCGGATAGCAGCGCGATTGTGCCCCGGGCGGAGGATGTAGGCAAGGTGCACGACGGTATCGATGGCGTTGGCAGAGAGGAGGTGGTCGAACGGCTTCGCAATGTCCTGCTGAGCAAAGTCGACGCACTCCGGGACCGCGTCCTGCATAGGGCGGATGTCTATGGCGAGCACGCGGTCAACCCCCGGCGTTGACGCCAGGCGCTTAACTAACTCGTTGCCTATGTAGCCGGCGGCGCCGGTTACGGCGATCCGCCGTGCGGGCTCACTCATTCGCTACTATGTCCGTGAAGTCGAACTTCATCGCCCCCAGCGCCGGCACCTCGAAGCCCATTTCAATCTTGTGAGGACCGGGAGGAAGCGTGACCATATCTACCCATATTTGAATCGTCTTGTTCATCCCGAGAGTGAACGTATTCTGCTCTGAGACGTTCGAGAACTCAACCTCGCGCTCGTCTGAGGTATAGAAGAATGTCGCCTCCATCGGCAGCGGGTAGCCGTCCACAGAGAGCGGCAGCATCCTGTGCGCGTACCCCGAGCCGAGCGTATTCCTGAGCTGAAACTCGAAGCCGCCGTCGGAGTTCCGAAGGCTGCCCTTCACATAAAGGCGGCGAAGTAGAAACGGCGGCACCGCAACCATATGGCTCTTTACCTTCCCCTTTGCTTCATCCGGAATATCGCCATTTCCTTTTCCACCACGTCCGGCGGGAGCGGACTTGCCTTGCCGATCATCGCCGCGTAGATTACCACCTGCGCCACTCGTTCGGTCAGGACGCATGCGTCCAGCGCGTCCTTCAGGCTCCTGCCCACGCCAACGGCGCCGTGATTTCGGATGATCGCGGCGTTCCGCTCTCCCAGCGCGCGGACCATGTTGTCCGCCAGCTCCTGCGTGCCGGGGAAACCGTAGTCGGACACCTTTATGGGGCCGCCCAGGTACACGACCACCTCGTCGAGCACCGGCGGTATCTCGTCGCCGGTGACAGCGAATACGCTGGAGTGCACCGCGTGAGTGTGGACCACCGCCTGCACGTCCGGCCGCGCCCTGTAGATCGCCACGTGCATGAGCGACTCCGAGGACGGCGTCCGCTCGCCCTCCACCGGCTCCAGCTCGAAGTCTACCACCGGGATGTCGTCCGGCGTCATGCCCCGGTATCGCACTCCCTTCGGCGTCACTGCCATCAGATCACGCCCGCCGGCGGAGGGCAGCCTGACGCTGATGTTTCCGGAGGAGCCGCTGGTGAGGCCGAGTTCCGCCATGCGGAGGGCGGTCTCGACTATGGCGGCCCTGGCCGCGCGGGTTTCGGTCATTTCATCAGCCCCTGCAGGTGCTCATCTACTTCCACCCAGCGCTTGTAGTGGTCTGCGTACTCGGCGGCCGACAGGGCATCCGGAACTATTGTCGCCATGCCGGACCTTGCCTTTTCTGCCGCCTCCTGCCAGTCGCCGATCCATCCAACGGCCTTGGCTGCGCAAAGGTACGCGCCGTATGCGCTCACCCTGCGCGCGCCAGCGGTCTTGAGCGGCCTCCCAAGCACGTTCGCCAGCGTCTCGCTCCAGAGCGCCGTCAGCGTCATGCCGCCTCCGGCAGATACGCTCCGCGCCTTCCGGCCAGTCACAGCCTCAGCTTTGTAGAGGCTGGACGCCACGGTGTAGACCGAAGACTCTATGGCCGCCCGGGCGATTGCGCCGGACCCGGCCTCTGCGTACGTGAGCGGGGTAGGGAAGAGGATGCCTCCTTGACGCATACCGAGGCGGGTCATGTCCATCCGGGCTATTCCGAGATAGGCCAGCGTACCGTTCGCACCTGCGGGCGCCTGCCGGGCAGCCTCTTCCATCTCTTTGTAGGGGTCGCCGCGCCCGCGCCAGGCAAGGTCCGCCAGCCAGGCGTAGGAGTTACCCGTGTCGCCCGCCGGGTTTTCGCACACCCACCTATCCGGCAATGGGAAGCAGCCTGCCCACGTCTTCTCCGATGGGTTCAGTACCGGCCTGTCGGTCACCATCTGGACGGCGGCGCTCCAACCGGCGACCACGCCGGCGTGCCCCGGCTCGATGACGCCCATTCCGATCAGCCCGCACTGGCTGTCCGCGGCGGCCACAGCCACCGGCGTCCCTTCGGCCAGTCCGGTGGCCTCAGCAGCCTCTGCAGTAACCCCACCGGCAATCGTGCCTGACTCCAGTACAGGGATATGGCTGTTGCAGACCACGCGCAGGTCATGCAGGAGTTTCTCGCACCAGGACCTCCAGTGAACGTGCAGGAGGCCGGCCTCGCTTGCGAGCGATGCCTCGCTGGCGCGGACGCCGGAGAGCTTCCAGACCAGCCAGTCTGCCAGCGTCAGAACGGTGGCTATTCTACCATAGACCTCCGGGCGGCTCTGGCGGAACCAGTGGAGCTTGGCGGGGGCCATCATGAAAGAGGGGTAGTGCCCGGTGGTCTGGTACACCCTTTCGCCCATCGAATGGTCGATTGCCAGCCCTTCGAAAATCGCGCGCAGGTCCGTGTTCGGCCCTGCGTAGATTTCTGTGCCGTCATTCGCCAGAAACACCACACCCTGCCGCTGGCCGGTGACGGTCACGGCGGCGACCTCGTCCGGACCCGCGCCGGCCTCCTGCAGCGCCCCGCCCAGAATGGCGCGTACGTCCTTCCACACGCCCGCGGAGTCGAACTCGCGCGTCGTGGGAGGAGCGTCCGGGAGTTCGAGGTGCCTCCATGGACAGGCGCGCTCGGAGACCGTCTTCCCGCTCTGGTCCAACACCGACGCTCTTACTGAAGACGTCCCCGCGTCAATCACAGCTATGTACTTCTTGCCGCTCACAGTCTCTTCCACACCTCGGGGTTCACCAGGTTCACTGGCCTCTTGCCTGCCAGGAATCGGACGATGTCGCTCACAACCATCTCGCTGTGCCGCTCAATGGTCTCCCCAGTAGCGCCGCCTATGTGAGGCGTCAGGACCACGTTGTCCAGGCTGAGCAGCGGGCTGTCAGGGGCGATGGGATGGGTCTCGAACACGTCCATCGCCGCTCCGGCGATGCGATTGCCGCGCAGGGCCTCCACAAGCCCCCAAAGGCTCACGACACCGGCGTCAGACAGGTTGACCAGGTAGGCTGTCGGCTTCATCAGGGCCAGTCGCCGGTCATCAATCAGTCCTTCGGTTGGCGGCGTTCCGGGGACGTGGATGGATATAAAGTCGGCCCTCTTCAGCACCTCGTCCAGCGACAAAAGCTCGACATTCCCGGGCGCATCCTTCACATATGGGTCGTGCGCGACGGTGCGCATTCCGATGGCCAAGGCCATCGTGGCCAGGCGCTTGCCGATTGCGCCAAGGCCGATAATGCCGAGCGTTGCGCCTGCCAGCTCAACGCCGCGGAGGGAAGCGTAGGCCCCGGCGGGGTCGCGCCATTCCCCACCCTTAACATACCTGTCCGACTGGGGTACTCTGCGGGCAAGCGCGAACATCAACGCCATAGCGTGCTCCGCCACCGCCTGCGCATTTCTGCCGGGGGTATTCACTACCAGAACCCCTGCGCGGGTCGCCGCTTCGATGTCGATGTGGTGGTGCAGGGAGCCCCTGCATAGGCCAATGAACCGCAGGCACGGCGCCAGATGGAGGGTCTCCTCGAATACGAAGTCGGACTCGATTATCAGCAACGATGCATTCTCATCTGCCAGCCTGCGTCCAAGGGCCTCCGGGTCCTGGATGGCCCGCGTGTCCAGCCAGCTCTCATATGTTACCTCTGCCACGTCCTTGAGCCTTTCCAGGGAAACGCGACTGAACGGCGCGAGCACCAGCGCTCGCGGCTTGCCGGCTGAAGTGACCATGGCAGAATTGACCATCCGTGAAGATACATTCGGAACGCTGTGTATGGTACAAAACCGCAGTTGGCCCTGTCACGCCGAAACTTGACCTTTGTATGGCGTCACCTTAGTATGGTTCATCAGTGCTGTGACTAATTTCACAGGGATTCCAATGCTTCAAGGTGCCATTCTTTGAATAACACTTGCCGCCTGCTTCTCGCTTCTCTCGGGATATTCTCCGCGGCCTCGCTGGCCGTCGCCGCGTGTGGCGGCGGTGGTGGGAGCGATAGCGGCAACAACCCCCCGGCGACTTCCAATGGGACAACAGCGCCGACAGGCTCGACAGCCAGCCCTGGACGGTGGACAACGCAGTTCGGCACGCGCTTCGACGATGCCGCATACGGCGTAGCTGCGGACTCCGCCGGCAACCTGTTTGTCGTAGGATCCACGGAGGGCGATATTGCAGGTACGACCTCGGCCGGGCAGGTGGACGCTTTCCTCCGTTCCTACGCTCCCAATGGGACCGCCCGATGGACGAAACAGTTCGGCTCGCCCGGCAACGACATCGCGCTCGATGTTGCGGTGGCTGCCGGCGGCACGATCTACGTGGTGGGACAGACCTTCGGAACTCTCCCCGGCCAGCAATCGCAAGGCGTCGGCTCGGACGCATTTCTGGCAGCCTTCGATGCGGAGGGCAATTCTCTCTGGACGAAGCAGTTCGGCACCCCGCCGACCGACGTCGCCAACGGCGTAGCAGTGGATGCCCAGGGCAATGTTTATGTTGTCGGCTCAAGTGAAGGCAGCCTTCCCGGCCACACGAACGCCGGCGGCCCGAGTGTGGGAGGCCTGACGGCATGGAACGACATCTTCCTGGTGAAGTTCGACTCGACCGGCGCCGAGGTGTGGTCGAAGCAGTTCGGCGACCAGCGCCAGAACGAGGGGCTGGATGTAGCTGTAGGGCCTAACGGCACGGTGTACGTAGCCGGATATACAGAAGGGCAGCTTCCGGGCCAGACACGGGGAGGCGGGCGGGACGCCGTAGTCCGCGCCTATGACGCATCGGGCGCGGAGTTGTGGACGGAGCAGCTCGCCAGCACAGGTCAGGGCACACAGCCCAACGAGAAGATCGCCGCACTGGCGGTGGACAGCGCCGGCAACCTCTACGCGGGGGGCAGCACCTCCGGAGTGCTTCCCGGCCTATCCAAGAACGAGGGCGAGAGCGATATCTTTGTGAGGAAGTACGGGCCTGACGGCACACCCCTATGGACGAAGATGGACGGCTCGGACGTTATCGATGAGGCCCGCGGCATTTCGGTGGACGGCAATGGGAACGTGGTGGTGACGGGCGTCTCGGAAGGCGGTATCCCCGGCGGCAAGCACCAGGGCAATATCGATGCGTTCGCGAAGGCCTACTCTTCCAGCGGCGGCGACCTCTGGACCAACCAGACGGGCAGCAGCTCGGACGACCAGGGCGAAGATGTCGTCGCTGACGCCGCGGGCAACGTCTACATGGTGGGCCGCACCACCGGCGTGCTTCCTGGTCAGCCATCAAAGCAGGACCGCGACATGGATGCTTTCGTTCTGAAGGTGGAGATCAAGCGGTAGGCCGGCTGGCGTCTAGCGCCGTCCCGGCAGGTAGCTGGCGGCCCAGAGTTTCACGGTCATCGCCAGCTTTTCCGGCTTGCTGAGGCCTATCCGGCGTGAGAAGACGTCGTAGCCTGACGCCTCAATCCTGTCGAGAATCCGTGTGTATACCTCGGAGAGCATCTCTGGGCACGCCCGTGACCTCGCCGATACCATCGGTAGCAGGTCGCGCCCCTTCGCGAAGTATTCGCGCGCCCGGACCACCTGCATCGACATCAGGCGGCGGTAACCCGCATTCATCACGCCGCGTTTTAGCTCGGCCTCGCTGTAGCCTGCGCCTGCAAGCTCGTCCTGTGGGATGTAGATGCGGTCGCGGGCCGCATCCTCTTTCAGGTCGCGAAGGATATTCGTGAGCTGCATAGCTATTCCGAGGTCGATGGCCCGCTGACGGGCTTCCTCGCCCGTGTAGCCGAAGATCTCTATCGAGATCAACCCCGCTACCGAGGCCACCTTGTAGCAGTACGTCCACAGATCGTCGAAGGTCTGGTAACGGCTCCTGGTGAGGTCCATCTCGACGCCTTCCACCACCTCCTCCAGGTACTCGACGGGTATCCCGAACTCTGTGGCGGCGTGAGAGAGGGCAGCGAAGACGCGGTCGCCCGTCTGTACGGAGGACATGGCCTGGAGGCTGGAGCGGACGCCGGCCAGGAGCCGGCGCTTTTCTTCAATGGAGTTGGGCTCGTCCGCGATGTCGTCGCACAGGCGGCAGAACGCGTACACGGCATAAATGGCCTGCCGCTTCGGAAGGGGAAGGGTGCGGAACGCGTAGTAGAAGTTCTTGGCCTGGGTCCGTGTCATCCGACGGCAATGGTCGTAGGCCAGGTCAAGCTCAGTCGCAGCCATGCGGTTTGCAGCGGACGCTATACGCCCATTACCTGGACGAGAATCTCGCGGTCCGTGCCCTTCTCGTCGTCGAGCTCAACCATGAAGATGCGCTGCCACTGTCCCAGCGCCATGGTGCCGTCCACGACGGGGATGTTCTCGCTGCTGCCGAGCACCAGGTGCTGACAATGGGAATGGCCGTTGGGGCACTCGTCCTCGTGCATGTGAACGGTGCGTACCGAGAAGTCGTTGTGGCGATAGTGCGTGTTTTTGGGCGAGAACCGCTCAAGCGCGCTGGCCATATCGATCAGCAGGAGAGGCTCGTTCTCCTGGATGGTGATGGCGGCTGTGGTGTGCCGGGAAAAGACAAGAGCGAAGCCATTCTGTATGCGGGAGCTCTTAACGAATTCCGCCACGCGGTCGGTGATGTCAATAAACTCGGGGGCGGTCGTAGACTCCACGTACAGCTTGGTAAGGCAAGTCTTGAAAGACGCCTCGCTCACCTTCATTTGTCGAACCTCTCTTGTTTCCGTCATGCGAAGTATCGAGGAGGTGTGCCTCGAAACTAATAGATTATATCGTAGTTGGCGGGGGGAGTGTTTGCCTTGTGACTAGAATCACGTATCCATTGCACGCACCCAATATGTTTTAACATGTTTAGTCCGTTTTTGGAATGGTGCGCGCGCAGGTCACACCACAGGCGGACCTGCGCGACGGTACCGGCCGAGGGCCATGAGCGGCCAATAGCTCCTGTACAGGTGGTAGTTGATCATGAACCCTGAGGGGAGCTCAACTCCCTGGTAGCCGGGCTCTCCGGGTGCAGGGTAATGGTCCAGCCGCTGTCCAATACCGTAGCCGGGAAAGCCGGCGCCGGTGAAGTACGGCTCGTCCCAGGAGCCGTCAGCCGTCTGCGTCCGAGCCAGGTACTCCGCCCCTCGCCGTGCTGCCTCGCCGCGGGCCTCGCCCGCCGCCACAAGGGCGATCAGCGCCCAGGCGGTCTGCGATGCCGTACTGGGGCCCTTGCCACGGAATGCGGGATCCACGTAAGACGCGCAGCTCTCTCCCCACCCGCCGTCCGGGTTCTGGCAGCCTTCGAGCCAGTCCACCGCCCGGCGCACTTGCGGAGTGCCCATCGGCAGGCCCAGCGCCGCCAGCGCCGGCAGTACCGCGGCGGTGCCGTAGATGTAGTTTACGCCCCACCTGCCGAACCACGGCCCGTCGCTCTCCTGGTCAGCCATGACGTATTTCATGGCCTTGCTGACGGCGGGATGGGATACATCGTGACCCAGGATACCCATCATTTCGATGACGTGCGCCGTAACATCCACGCTGGGAGGGTCTATCGTCTCGCCGAAGTCAGCGAACGGTATTCGGGCGATAAACCGCTTCGTGTTGTCCTTGTCGAAGGCTCCCCAGCCCCCGTTGCGGCTCTGCATTCCCAGCGTCCAGTGGACAGCGCGGTCCACCGCTTCGCGCTTGCGCGTGTTGTCCTTCATTGCAACCCGCTCGAGCGCCATCACTATTTCAGTTGTGTCATCCAGGTCCGGGTACCTGCGATTGTGGAACTCGAACGACCAGCCGCCTGGCGCTACGCCTGGTGCTCTGACCTGCCAGTCGCCGCCGCTCTGTATCTGTTTGTCTATCAGCCAGTCCGCGGCCTTCACGAGGGCGGGATCGTCCGGCGCCAGCCCGGAATCAAGCAGGGCAACCATCGCCAGCCCGGTGTCCCAGAGCGGGGATATACAGGCCTGGAGACGCATGGTGTCGCCTTCCTCCACCGCGAAGCTCTCGAAACCCTTCATCCCCCTGGCAATAACGGGGTGGTCAGACGGATACCCAAGGCTGGAAAGGGCCATGAGCGAATACACCCACGGCGGCTGGATGCCACCCCAGCTACCATCGGCTTCCTGGTGCTCAAGCACCCACTGCTCCGCCTTTCGAAGCGACTGTGCCCTCGCAGGCTTCCACGGGAGCTTCTCGATCAGCCTCAGGGCGGAATCTGCCGTGTAGAAGAACGAGGCCCATCCAAGAGGCCGCGCGGGCTTCCGCACCGAGAAGTCGGTCTTCGCGCGCGGCAGTGGATACAGGTCGTCCACCGCGGCCGAGCCGGGCACCGGCCGGACGGGCTTCCTGTTTAGCAGTATCAGCATGGGCACAACCGTTGCCCTGGCCCAGCTTGCAAAGTCGTAAATGTTCAGTGGGAACCATTTCGGAAGCATGATCAGCTCGGGAGGCGGGACGGGCACGCCGCGCCATTCCCACTGGCCGAACAGCGCCAGCCATATCTTCGTGAACACGCGCGTCTGTGGGATGCCGCCCTTGGAGAGGATGAAGCTCCGCGCCCGGCGCATCTCCGGCATGTCTGCTGAGTAGCCCGCCAGCTTGAGAGCGAAGTAGCACTCAGCGGACGTGCTCAGGTCCCCTGGCGCCCCGTAGAACTGGCCCCACGTGCCGTCAGGGCGCTGGCTCTTGAGGATGTGGCGCGCCAGACGTTGCACGCGGTCCCAGTCCGCCACTCCGAGGAAGTGCATCAGCATGATGTACTCGGCCTCGATGGTGGCGTTGGACTCCAGCTCTCCCCACCAGTACCCTTCCGGGTATTGCAGTCCGAGCAGGTGCGTCTGGGTCCTCTCAATTGTGGCGTCCAGGGATGTGACGCGGCTGGCCGTCTCGTCCCTGTCCCGTATGTCTATCGTCACAGCTTCACGCTGGCCCTGGATGCACTGAACGCGGAGACCCCGGCGGAGGAGAGCTCCGCCAGCGCCTCGGACAATCGACTGCCTGCTGCGGACGCCTGTCGGGTGAGCCGGGCCAGGGCTTGCGCCTGTGCCGGCGCTGCAGCGATGGACCCGAGCGCCGCCGCGCGCGCCGTTATTGTCCGCGCCGCCGCAAGGCGGGAGACCACCGGCGGCAACGGCGCGTCAAGGGGGTCGAGGACTACTTTGAGCACGGCGCACGGAATTCCAGCCCCCGCTGCAGCCTTCGCGACCCAGTATGCCTCCATTTCCGCCACCGCAACAGGGAAGATGACGCCTGCCCGGCGCTTCGCTGCCGGCTCCTTGACCACCTGCGGTACTGTCAGGCAGTCCCCATTCCTTATACCCGCGATGGCAAGCGTGGCGACGCTCACGGGCGCGTGCTTGCCCTCTGTCCAGTGCTCCTGGTCGCCGTCGGCCACCCATGCGTTCGCCGAAGTAAAAACGTCGCCCACGCGCAGTCCGTCCTTCACGCCGCCGGCGAACCCGGCGGAGACGATGGCGGCCGGGCGCAGCTCATCTATTGCGTACGCCGCCGCGGCCTCTGCACAGGCTTTCCCGATGCCGCCTAACAGTACCGCCACATTGGGGTCCTTCCGCGACCGGTAGAGCCTCATGCTACCTCGCCGTTCAGACAGCCTGAACCGGCCGCTTCTCAGGAACGGCTTCACCTCTTCAGCCACCGCCGCCACAATTGCTAGAGGAGAGTTTCCAGTTGCCGTCACGAACTTACCCCGCACCAATTCCGCTGTTCTGGACCGCGCCGCCTTTCACCATCTTGAGCGCGGCGACGGGGTTGTTGATGGCCGAGAAGATCGACGCCGACTCGAAGCCGCAGTGCATCATGCAGTTGGCGCACCGCGGGTCCTGGCCCACGCCGTACTTCGCCCATACCTTGTCGTCGTAAAGATCGCTGACCTTTTGCGTGTGCCGGTCGGCGAGCAGGTAGCACGGCTCCCGCCAACCGAGCGTCGTGTAGGTGGGGTTGGACCAGGCAGTGCACTGGTACTCGCGCTTGCCGCGCAGGAAGTCCAGGTAGAGCGGGTTATTGTAGAACCTGAGCTTTCGCTTGGGGTCGAGGACGTTCTTGAACACCTTGCGGGCGTTCTGGCGGGAGATGAAGAGCTCCTGGTTGGGCACGGAGTCGTACTTGTAGCCGGGGGATACCATGCAACCTTCGATGCCCATGTCCGTGAGCATCTTGAACATCTCGAGCAGGTCGTTCTCGTCGCACCCGTTGAAGACGGTCGTGTTCGTCGTCACCCGGTACCCGCTTTCCAGCGCCACCTTGATGCCGCGCGTGGCGATCTTCCACACGCCCTTGCGGTACACGGAGCGGTCGTGCGCGGCCTCCATGCCGTCCAGGTGGACGACGAAGCAGAAGTACTTCGATGGCGGGATGTTCTTCATCACGCGCTCCATCAGCAGCGCGTTGGTGCAGAGGTACACGAACCGCTTCTGCGCGGTGATGCGGTTCACGATCTCGTGAATCTGCGGGTGGAGCGTGGGCTCGCCGCCGGCGATCGAGACCACCGGCGCGCCGGACTCCTCCACGGCTTTGAGGCACTGGCCCACGGAGAGCATCTTGTCGATGACCGGTTCGTACTCGCGGATGCGGCCGCAGCCTTCGCACGCGAGGTTGCACTTCTCCAGCGGCTCGAGCATCGTCACCAGCGGGAAGCGTTTCCTGCGGGTGATCTTGTTCTTGCCGATGTACATTCCGACGCGGACCGCAAGCTCGAGCGGTCTTCCCATTTGCCTGTGCTCCTCTTAACGTTCTCTAACAAGGAGAAAGCGCGCGACCTCGTTTATATCGCTGTCGAAGCCCGGCGCAAGCGCCACATCGCGGATGTGGCCCAGTGCGCGCTCGCAGTTCTCAGCCGCGAGGCTCTGGGCGTACTCCTGCGTCTTCAGCCGCGCCATGATGCCAAGCACGGAATCTACGTCCGAAGAGTCAGGGGATTCCTTCTTGTAGATGCGCATGAGCTCTTCCTTTTCCGCGCCCCTGGCCCGGGACATGGCATAGACGATCGGCAGGGAGTTCTTCTTGCGACGGATATCCGCGCCCACGGGCTTGCCGGTCAGCTTCTCGTCGCCCCAGATGCCGAGCACGTCGTCCCGAATCTGGAAGACGTAGCCGAGCGACCGGCCGCACTCCCGGAACGCCGCCGCCGTCGTGTCGTCCTGCGCTCCAAGGACCGCTCCTACATGAAGGGAGCATCGGATCAGCGCGCCGGTCTTGCGGGAGATCATGCCCAGGTAGTCGTCCAGGCTGATGTCCGGCTGGCCCTCGTATGCGAGGTCCAGGTACTGCCCCTCGATCATCTGCAGGTACGCTTCTGTGAGCAGCGCCGCCACCTGGAGCGCGGCCCTGTGCGGAACGCCGTTGCCCACAAGCTGCCACAGTGTCCGGTCCGCCACCACGCGCATCGTGTTGCCGGCCACCAGCGCGACCGGAATGCCCCACATGGCCCAAAGGGTAGGGCGGTGGTGACGCGTCTCGTCGCGGTCCTGGATGTCGTCGTGGATGAGCGAGAAGTGGTGGATTAGCTCCAGCGCCACGGCCGCGGGCATCCCGCGCTCAATCGTGCCGCCGGTCGCCTCGCACCCAAACAGGCAGAGGGTAGGGCGCAGGGCCTTGCCTTCGGTAGCGTTGATCGGCTTTCCGTCCGCGTCGTTCCAGCCCATGGAGTAGCGCAGCATGCGATAGACGGGCAGGGTGTCAGAGGCGAGGCTGCGGCGCAGGGCTGCCCTCAGGGGGGACCGGTACCGCTGGAAGATGGAAGGGAGGGTATCGAAGCGCCGGGCGGCATCAACAGAAGGGTTGGCCATGCTTGATGACTTCCCTTACTGCAGTCGGAAAGCTGTCGTGGAGTCGAGCGTCAATGTGCCGCCACCGGGGTTCTGGGATAGGGCGCAAGGCCGCACCGGCTTGGAAGCCAAATCGTAGCATCGGGGTATAGGGGTGTCAATATGAAGGGGATCAGCTGTCTTTGCTCAGTGATATTGTCAGTAGGTAACTGCTCAGTGAATATGTCAGTCCATGAGAGGACTACATTTGACCGAGCGAGAAGCGAAGAGAGCACAGATACTGAACCTTGTTCTGGAGGGGCGT